>Ga0114993_10006842_pt1 | contig 10661 bp, 8 predicted proteins | sample ArcticOcean_MG_C_FD_87042 | JGI IMG/M metagenome (GOLD analysis project Ga0114993, IMG submission 87042) | Marine microbial communities from western Arctic Ocean - ArcticOcean_MG_CB2_150 | ecosystem: Environmental > Aquatic > Marine > Oceanic | place: Arctic Ocean: Canada Basin | collected...
ATCTGCGAGTACGAGGTGCGCAGCATCGCTTCGCCCATTTCGGCGACGATAGCGGTAAGCCGGTGCTGCACCACCGAAACGGTGATTGGATCAACGGATAAAGTCACGGCGAGCCTCCAGGGCGACGGTAGATACGAAGGGAAGGACAGTGTGACGCCAAGGCGCTGTCTTGCCAAGACGTTGCCATCCCGAAGCGGGCGCTTATCAAAGATGAGGCGCTGATAAATGTCGTGGTGCTCTAGACACGCGAGCAAGGTACAGCAGAGTAAAATCATGTAAGGTCGACCAAGAACCCTTGCAAGGGTAGCCAAGAGCGACCTCCCCGCCCAACCGATGAAAGAAGCCCCGGCCACATGAGCATATTCAGCATCGGTGCAATCCTGGTGGGGCTGTCGGCTCTGTTCGGCTATATCAACCACCGCCTGCTCCACCTGCCGCACACCATTGGGTTGGTGATGATTGCGCTGGTGGCCTCGTTGTCGATCATCACCATCGATCTGCTCGACCCAACGCTGGGGATTGGCGGCAAAGTCACCGGCATGCTGCGGCAAATCGATTTCAACGCGACCTTGATGCACGGCATGCTGAGTTTCATGCTGTTCGCAGGCGCCCTGCACGCTGATTTTTCCGCCCTTAAGACCAAACGACTGGTGATCGCAGTGATGGCGGTGGTCGGGACCTTCGTGTCCACCTTCACCGTGGCGGCGCTGATGTGGTTGGCGGCGGGATGGGTCGGCCTGGATCTACCGTTCATGTGGGCCCTGGTGTTCGGCGCCCTGATCAGCCCGACCGACCCGGTCGCGGTACTTGGCCTGTTCAAGACCGTGAAGGTTCCCGACACCTTGCAAGCCACAATGACTGGCGAATCGCTGTTTAATGACGGTGTCGGCGTGGTGGTGTTCACCGTCGTCGTGGCGATCGCCATGTCCGGTGCTGGCGACGCGGGTGGCGCGCATGGGGGTGTAATGGGCGCGACCGAAATCGCCAAGCTATTCTTCACCGAGGTCGCCGGCGGTGTAGTCCTGGGCTTTGCCGCCGGCTATATCGGCTACCGCGCCATGTACGGGATCAACGAACCGAGCCTGGAAGTGTTGATCACCCTGGCACTGGTCATGGTCACCTACGCCTTGGCGCTGGCACTGCATATGAGCGGCCCGATCGCCATGGTGGTCGCCGGACTGTTCATCGGTAACCGCGGCGTCAAATACGCGATGAGTGAGGCGACCCGAGCCGACGTGATGACCTTCTGGACCTTGATCGACGAGATCCTGAATTCGGTGCTGTTCCTACTGATCGGCCTGGAAGTGCTGGTGATCTCAGAGAATGCAAACCTGTTTGGCTTTGCCTTGCTGGCGATCCCGGTGACCTTGATCGCTCGGGCGCTCAGCGTCGGCGTCCCGATCGTCCTGCTGTCGCGCTGGGAGGTGTTTACCAAGGGCGCGGTGCCTGTACTGATCTGGGGCGGTCTGCGCGGCGGCATCGCGGTGGCCTTGGCCCTGTCACTGCCGGAAACCGAGTACAAGGTCACCATCCTCACCATCACCTATGGCGTCGTGTTGTTTTCAATCATCATCCAAGGATTAACGGTAAAGCCGCTGGTTAAGCGGATGGTTGGGTAGGGATCTTGAATTTCCAGACCCGGCGTTGTCTCATAGCCACGGATTAGCCAGCGACCATCGCGGCCCGCATTCGGGAGACTGACCAATGAGCCCCCACCCCTCAAGCTTCGACTACGAGGCCGCGTGCCGGGATTTCGATCTGAAGATCCCCGACAATTTTAATTTCGCCTTCGACGTTGTCGCCAAGCGCGCACTCGAGGCCGACAAGACAGCGCTGATCGCCATCGATAAGACCGGTCAGTGCGTGGTCGAACACAGCTATTCCGATTTGGAACGGGCCTCGAACCGTTTTGCCCATGTGCTGACCGACGTCGGCGCCGTCAAGGGGGATTTCGCCTTCGTGATGATCCCCCGGTTGGCCGCCTGGTACCATGTGCTGCTCGGCTGTATGAAGACCGGGGTTGTGGCGATGCCGGGTACTAATCTGTTGACCGCCAAGGATATCGAATATCGGATCAACCGGTCCGGCGCCAAGCTGGTGATCGTTACCTCAGCCCATGTCGAGAAGGTCGAGGCGGTGAAGGACAAGTGCCCGACCCTGGAGTGCCTGATCGTTGTCGACGGCGATCCGCTGGACGGTTGGACGTCGATGGAGCAGGCCTGCATCGCCGCGCCCGACACGCTGGACCAAGCCTCGGTACCGTCGAACACCGCCACCGATCCGATGCTGATCTATTTTACCTCCGGCACCACATCGATGCCGAAGATGGTCGAGCGCGATTACGGCTATGCCCTGGCCCACACCATCACCCAGAAATATTGGATGACCCTGGACCAGCATGACGTGCATTGGACCCTCACAGATACCGGCTGGGCCAAGGCGGCCTGGGGTTTAGTGTTTCCGCCACTGCTGGCCGGCTCAGCGATCCTGCTCTTCGATGGCGAGGGGTTCGACGCCAATCAGCACCTCAAAATCATCGAGGACCACAAGGTCACCACCTTCTGCGCGCCGCCGACGATCTATCGATTGTTCGCCCAGATGGATGTGGCCGGCTATGACCTCTCCTCGCTGCGCCATTGCATCGGCGCTGGAGAGCCGCTCAACCCCGAGGCGATGCGTTCCTGGAAGGCGGCGACCGGCTGCGATGTCTATGACGGCTATGGCCAGACCGAAACTATCAACATCGTCGCCAACTTTCCCGGCATGAGGGTGCGCCCCGGTTCGATGGGCCGTCCGGTGCCGGGAATCGAGATCGGCATCATCGAGGATGACGGCACCGTCTGCGCCGACGACACGGTCGGCCATATCGCGGTGAAGATCACCGACCCGTATCCGCCGGGGCTGTTTACCGGCTATTTCCGCGACCCGGAGGGCACGGCCCGCTCGTTCCGTAACGGCTGGTATTATACCGGCGACACTGCAACCCGCGATGCCGACGGCTATATCTGGTTCGTTGGCCGATCGGACGACATCATTTCGTCGGCTGGCTACCGGATCAGCCCGTTCGAGGTGGAAAGCGCCCTGATCGAGCATCCCGCCGTGCAGGAATCTGCAGTGATCGGCAAATCCGATGCGATTCGTGGTGAGGTCGTCAAAGCTTATGTAATTCTGGCCCCCGGCCACCAGGGATCGGACGCCTTGACCAAGGAGATTCAGGATTTCGTCAAGAAGGTTACGGCGCCGTACAAATACCCGCGCGAAATCGAATATCGCGACGCGCTGCCGAAAACCATCTCCGGCAAGATCCGCCGGGTGGAACTGAGAGCAGAGGCAGAGGCCGGGTCATAGGGCTCGGTGTCCCTCTAGCCCCCCACCCCACTTCAAGCTATAGTCGAGGTGCTCCGGGGACAGCGCATATCGCGCCCTTGGCGACGACCACTTTTGCCCTCATAAGAGGTACTGCCGACTTGGCCGTAGCACACCCCGGTCGGGCGCATTCATCGCTGAAATGGAGACCGGGCATGACTGCCGGCCAAGACACACTGAAAACCCGCCGCACCTTGAGCGCCGGGGGCAAAAGCTACGATTACTACAGCCTCGAGGCGATGGCTGACGCCGGCTTTCCGGAGATCCGCACCTTGCCGTATTCGCTAAAGGTGCTGCTGGAAAACCTCCTGCGTTTTGAGGACGGTCGCAGCGTCACCATCGATGACGTCAAGGCGGTCGCCGCCTGGCTAAAGGAACGCAAATCGACCCGCGAGATCGCCTACCGACCGGCCCGAGTGCTGATGCAGGACTTTACCGGCGTTCCCGCCGTCGTCGACCTGGCAGCGATGCGCGACGCCATGATCACGATGGGCGGGGACCCGGAGCGGATCAACCCGCTCTCGCCCGTCGATCTCGTCATCGATCACTCGGTCATGGTCGACAATTTTGGCGGCCCGGACTCGTTCAAAAAAAATGTCGAGCTGGAGTTCGAGCGCAATGGTGAGCGCTATGAGTTCCTGCGTTGGGGCTCCGAGGCGTTCCGCAACTTTCGGGTCGTACCGCCGGGAACCGGGATCTGCCATCAGGTTAACCTGGAATATCTGGCGCAAACCGTATGGACCAAGGAAGAGGATGGCAAGACCATCGCCTATCCGGACACCCTGGTTGGCACCGACAGCCATACCACAATGGTCAACGGGATGGCAGTTCTAGGCTGGGGCGTGGGCGGTATCGAGGCCGAGGCAGCGATGCTGGGTCAACCGGTTTCAATGCTAATCCCCGAAGTCATAGGCTTCAGGATGTCCGGCAAACTGCCTGAGGGCGCCACCGCAACCGATCTGGTGTTGACGGTGACGCAAGCGTTGCGGTCGTATGGCGTGGTCGGTAAGTTCGTGGAATTTTTCGGTCCCGGCCTGGATGAGTTGACCCTGGCCGACCGGGCGACGATTGCCAATATGGCCCCGGAATACGGCGCCACCTGCGGCTTCTTCCCGATCGATGCCGAGACTATCTCCTATCTCAAATTCACCGGTCGCGAGGATGACCGGATAGCCCTGGTGGAGGCCTATGCCAAGGCCCAGGGCATGTGGCGCAACGCCTCAAGCCCGGATCCGGTGTTCACTGACACGTTGTCCCTGGATCTGTCGACAGTGGTGCCGTCGATGGCCGGCCCCAAGCGCCCGCAGGATCGAGTCCTGTTGTCCGAGTCGGCGGTTCAGTTCGACAAGGCCTTGACGGAACTTGGTAACGGCAAGGTCCGCTCGGTCCCGGTCGAGGGGGCGGATTACCAGCTTTCCGACGGCGACGTGGTCATCGCCGCGATCACCAGTTGCACCAATACCTCCAACCCCTCGGTGCTGATCGCCGCTGGGCTTGTAGCACGCAACGCCAATGCCAAGGGCCTGAAAGCCAAGCCCTGGGTCAAGACTTCGCTAGCGCCCGGCTCACAAGTAGTCACCGACTATCTGATCAAGGCCGGCCTGCAGAGCGAGCTGGATGAGCTGGGCTTTAACCTGGTGGGCTATGGCTGCACCACCTGCATCGGCAATTCCGGTCCGCTGGCGCAACCCTTGGCGGACGCCGTGGAGTCCGGAGATCTTGTCGTCACTTCGGTTCTGTCCGGCAACCGCAACTTCGAGGGCCGGGTCAGCGCCCATGCCAAGGCTAACTATCTCGCCTCGCCGCCCCTAGTCGTGGCCTATGCAATCGCCGGCTCGATGACCAAGGATCTCTACACCGATCCGCTGGGCGAGGATGCCGACGGCAACCCGGTCTTCCTGAAGGATATCTGGCCAACCAACCAGGAGATCGATGAAGTCATGCGCAAGAGCCTGTCCCGGGAGATGTACCGGGCGCGCTATGCCAATGTCTTCGAGGGACCGGCGGAATGGCGCGCGGTGCAGGCAACGCCCACCGTCACCTATGATTGGAATGCTGGCTCGACCTATGTGCAGAACCCTCCGTATTTTGAAGGCATGCAGGCCGAGCCTGATGAAATTGTGGACATCCACGGCGCCCGGGCGCTCGCCATGCTCGCCGACTCGATCACCACCGACCACATCTCGCCGGCTGGCTCAATCAAGCAGGACGGCCCGGCCGGTGACTATCTGATGGAGCGTCAGGTACGCCCCTTGGACTTCAACTCCTTCGGCGCCCGGCGCGGCAACCACGAGATCATGATGCGTGGAACCTTCGCCAATATTCGGCTTCGTAACGAGTTGGTCCCCAGTGTCTCCGGCGGTGTAACCACCCATCACCCTTCCGGCAAGCAGATGTCGATCTATGCGGCGGCGATGCAGTATCAGGCCGAAGGGGTGCCGCTGGTGATCGTCGGCGGCAAGGAATACGGCACCGGATCGTCGCGTGACTGGGCCGCCAAGGGCACCCGGTTGCTGGGCGTGAAAGCGGTGATCGTCGAGAGTTTCGAGCGTATCCATCGCTCGAACCTGGTCGGCATGGGCGTGCTTCCGTTGCAGTTCAAGGATGGAGAGAACCGCCAGTCGCTTGGCTTGAAGGGCACTGAGACCTTTGACTTCACGGGGATCGCCGGGAGTATCACACCGCGCATGGACGTCTCCTGCCGGATAAGCTTCGCCGATGGGTCGAGCAAGGACGTCACCCTGCTGTGCCGAATCGATACGGCGGACGAGGTCGACTACTACCGCCATGGCGGCATCCTGCAATATGTTCTGCGGAACATGTTAAAAGCCGCCTGACCCGGTTCAACGCTCGGCGGTTTAACACTCAATCGTAAACGGGGCGCTCATCCGGGGCGCCCCGTTTACCTTCGATATAACGGGCCCATGATTGGCGGGGTGTCAACAAAGCCTCCATCATCCGGCCATGGAATGAAGTACTCGATTTATATTTCTAGCGACGGTTCTATTTGTCTCGGCGACAGTTTTACTAGTCAACTGGCAGGGTGTGGGGACCGCCAACGCTGCCCTCCAGCGCGGCTATGGCAAGACGCTGGACCTATGGTCAATCTATACGCCGCAAATGGTCATCGATGGTCGACTTGAGGGGGCGGATCACGGACCAGCGAAATCTTCGAGAAAATTGACCAAGTGACCACTATGGGCTTAGAGAAACTGGTTTCCATTCCAGTTTTCATAACGGTTTCAATGATCGGCACCGGGCGACAGCTATCGGTCGGAATCGAGGGTCGAGCGGCTACCAAGAGCGGCGCGATCTGGTTCGTCGCCTATGACGATGGCCACACAACGCCCATTACCCGTGGAGAGAACGCCGGTAAGACCTTGACCGAACGCAACATCGTTCGCGATATCCTGCGCCTCGGAACCTGGAACAGCGCGCCGGTAGCCGCCAATTTCGACATCAAAAATTGGCCGGTCAAGGCAGATAACGGGGTGGCCCTGTTACAAGGAGAAAACCAAGGTGCGATCTACGGCTCGGCGATGATCAAGCTACATTGAGGTTGGTACGCTGGCGCGTCGCGGCTCTCCACCTTGACCTGAGGGTCTCCCTGTCGCAAATATGGCCCGGTCGGCCCCCTGAAGCTTTTGGATGCTCGACAAACCCCGTTCACCAGCAAGAGATCCAACCGTGCCCGACACCGAATCAAGGCAAATCCGCATCCACTCGAATGACGACTATGACGGCATGCGCAAAGCCGGCAAACTGGCGGCCGAGACCCTCGACTTCATCACCCCATACGTAAAACCTGAGGTGACCACCGAGGAACTCGATACCCTTTGCCACGACTTCATCCTCGATCATGGCGCCATTCCAGCGCCGCTCGGCTACAAGGGCTATCCCAAGTCGATCTGCACGTCGATCAACCATGTCGTCTGTCATGGTATCCCCGGCCCTCGCAAACTGCTCAAGGGGGATATCATGAATATCGACATCACCGTCATCCTCGATGGTTGGTTCGGCGATACCAGCCGGATGTTCGGCGTCGGCAAGATACCGGTGAAGGCTGCCCGGCTGATCGACATCACCTATGATTGTCTGATGCGCGGCATCTCCGTCGTCAAATCCGGTGCAACACTCGGCGATATCGGACACGCGATTCAGGTTTTCGCCGAAGCCGAACGATGCTCCGTCGTGCGCGACTTCTGCGGTCACGGACTGGGCCAGGCCTTTCACACCGCGCCGAGCGTGTTGCATTATGGCACGCCGGGTGCCGGAACGGTGCTCCGCAAAGGGATGTTCTTCACCATTGAGCCGATGATCAACACCGGCAAATTCGACGTGAAAATTCTGTCCGATGGCTGGACCGCAGTAACCCGTGACCGTTCGCTTTCGGCGCAATTCGAGCATTCGATTGCGGTGACCGATACCGGCTACGAAATTTTCACCAATTCCCCATTAGGTTTGACCAAACCGCCCTACGAGACCTGAAAAAGCTCTCCCCACCGTCCATAAACCCTTGAGAATTAGCCCGGGGAGAGACGATCCGGGGAGGAGCGGGTGTGAGGAAACACTAAGTCAACCGGACATGCGGGGCGCGGTCGCCGGCTATGAGTTACTGGAACTGGTATTGTTCCTGTCGCATGCACGCGGCGACGTAAAGCCTCTGGCCAAGTAGCTCTTTCGCCAATTCGACGGTCTCGCCGAAACAATCAGCGTGTCGGAGAGGCGGCGCTCCGGCTCATGGCTGAACCGTTGATGAAGAGACCGGTGCTGCCGTACCTGGTGATCAAGTGATCGCCTACTACCCGGCTAGCATGGGCTTCGAGAAAGTCGGACAGTTTCGGTTACTTTACCTCGATCGCAAGAACCTTCTAGTGGCGGACGAAATTCACCAACGCGACACCATCGATCATACCCCGGTCTACCCACGCGAGGTTGTCCACCGCGCACTGGAACCCGGCGCCTCGGCGCTGATCATAGTGCACAACCATCCGAGCGGTGACACCACACCCTCGAAGGCGGATATCGAGAATTTTTGGAACTAGGCGAAGCGCCAAATGCGTAAGTCCAACGGTGTTCCCAAGGTCCATTTCAGCCTGTTCTTGAAGGAATGCAAGTGGCGTTTCAACAACAGCAGGCCATCAAACCAGTTATCGAAATTGAGGCAATGGGTTAAATGACATATGGGCTAGTTATCTCGGATAGCCCCCTTAAATTAATTTCGTTGGGTCAACCAAATAGCGTCCCAATCACGGTAATCGCTGCACTTTAGGCTCTTTAATGAAAAGGGTCGTCACCAGACTAATTGCGCAACAGAACGGGAGAACTGCCAATCCAATACGATAATCCGCGAGCGCATAGACCGGCGCTCCGTCCAACATTGCGCCATCCCAGAGAGAATCAAGCACGATTCCGACTAAGGGCTGCAGCACGGCGCCGCCGCCAACCGCGAAGGTATTGATCAAACCCAGAGAAGCGCCGTTCAGTTCCGGCGCGTTGCTTTCCTTGGCTAAAGCGAAACACAGGATCATCGAAGCCGAGAAACCGCCTTGCGCAAACAGCGTTGGCACGAGGATCGCCTCTGGCATGGCGGGCCATAACACCAGCGCCCCTGTGCTTAACGTCGCCGCCCCTGTACCTAAAAGTATCAAAGGACGTCGCCGGCCGATTCGGTCAGATATCCAACCCATCAAGGGCGCCGCAATGGCCCATCCGACAAAGCCAATCGAGATCAATCCGGCGGCATCAGTTTTATCCAAACCACGCGCCGCCATCAAAAACGGTACACCCCAAAGGCCACCAAAGGCCAACAGGGTACCGGTCAATCCACCGGCGCTTATGGACGCCAGCCAAGTTTGTTTGTTGGAGCCAACGACCCGAAGCGCGCGCCACGTGGAGAACCCCTCGGATTTTCGACCACCGGCCGGGTCGCGGACGCTCACCAACAACAACACGGCAAGCAGCAAACCGCCGATGCCAAGCGCGATATTGGTCGAACGCCAACCAAAAGTGGCGATCGCCAATCCCAAGGGCGCTTGCCCGGTAAAGCCCCCCGCCGAGCCTAGCATCTGCGCCCAGCCGCCAAGCAATGCGAACCGCGCCGGAAACCAACGTGCCGCCATGTTCAATGCGCTGACGAAACTAAAGGCAGCACCAGCGCCGATCAGGAAGCGACCGAGATATGCGGTTGAAAGCGTCTCGCCAAGCGCGAAAACGATGGCGCCGATGCCGGTCACCGCACAGGCCCCGGCGATAAAGTAACGCTGGCCAAAACGATCGATGAACAAGCCAACGGGAATTTGAAGTCCGGCATAAATGTAAAGATAGACCGCCGACAAATTCCCAAGGATCGCCGCGCCAACGGCAAATTCCCGCATCAGATCATCGACCATTACCGCAGGTGAGACCCGGAGAATGAAGGCATAAAAGAAAAACACCGCACAAAACAACCACCCAGCGGCAGCAAGTCGGGCGTCAGAAATCGAATGGCGCGGAGAGAGCGGCGTGGATGTCACGGGAAAACCAAATCAACCGGGCAAGGCCGACACCCTAGCCCAGAGCGTAGCCCCACAAAATCGGTAAGTTCATTCTATCGCTTGCACGCTCTTCAAATCTATTCTTGGCGACCAAAAGCCCGCCTTCTCGGCAAGAACCGGTATTGAACCGGTTTTGAGGATGAGTTCGCGTGCCCGACCAGGCTCAGATGTGGACTACCAGCAACGCCTGAAGCTGATGGTGGTTCACTCAATCCACGGCGGCATTGGAGCCATCCGGTTGGATCGCGCCGATAAAACCATTGATGCAATCGCTGCGCACCAGGGTGGTATTCGTATTGGCCTGCAACCGCGTCAGTTTCGCCATCAGATCTTCATCGCCACTGCCAGCCACGCAATAGCGCAAATAAGTCGGAATCCACCAGCCGGTGGTCGAACACACGCCAGGGCAGTCAATCATTCAAACGCCTGGAAGAATCGGAAAGATACTGGTATATTTTCCACCACTCGCAGCAACCACCAGCATGGTCGAAATTGACAACAATGAACACGACCTCACGCACGCGCCGCAGCCTTGCGCCGGACCAGGCACCCTGGTTCAAACGAGCGAAAGACCAGCGCAAGGTTTGCCTAGTCATTCCGCCTTCGGAATTTCTGTTGGATGACCGGGTGTTCCCTAGCCTCGGTGTTCTAAAGATCGCCGCCGTGCTTGAGGCGGGAGGCCATGCGGTCGAAGTCCTCGATTTGTCCGGCGTCGCGAACTACCTCGAGGTGGTCGCGCATGCGGTTTCCGCGACTGAG
>Ga0114993_10006843_pt1 | contig 10660 bp, 11 predicted proteins | sample ArcticOcean_MG_C_FD_87042 | JGI IMG/M metagenome (GOLD analysis project Ga0114993, IMG submission 87042) | Marine microbial communities from western Arctic Ocean - ArcticOcean_MG_CB2_150 | ecosystem: Environmental > Aquatic > Marine > Oceanic | place: Arctic Ocean: Canada Basin | collected...
ACCACGACGACGTACTTTGTTCGTGTAATTAACTCCAACAAAGTCAGTCTGCATGCCTCGGTGCCGGATGCCTCCGCGGGCACCAATAAAATTCTTTTCACGGGGGCCAATGCCACCTACGGCTTGGATGGCATCAAAGATTCCTTCACCTTGGAAGGCCAAAGCTACTCGGATTTCACTATGGTGGGTGGAGCAAGCATCTCGTCGTTTAATGTGGGCTCGGATGGCAAGGTGAACATGTTGCTGACCGACGGCACGCAATACAGTCGCGGCCAGGTGCTCATGCAGAATTTCACCAACACGCAAAACCTGATGAAACAGGGTGGAAACCTCTACTCCAACCTCGCCACGGCGGGCGCGCTGGGGACGACTGGCAATTCTGCGTCGGCCACGGAGATATTGTCCGGCTCTGAGGCACCTGGCACGGCTGGTTTGGGTCGGGTTGAATCCGGCGCGCTGGAATTGTCTAATGTTGACATGGCGAAGGAATTTGCGAACATGATAACCACGCAGCGGGCTTTCCAGGCCAATGCGCGGGTGATTACCACTAGTGATGAGATTTTGCAGGAAATGATGCAGTTGAAGCGCTAAACAAGGCGATTGTTTGACCGATAAAAAAGGAGTAGATCATGGCTGAAGAAGAAGCAAAAGTACCCGAGGAGAACGCAGCGGGCGGCGATGCCGCAGCCGGCGCGGATGCGGCCGCGGCGGAAGGCGCGACCGAGGAAAAGCCAAAGAAGAAGGGCGGTGGTTTTCTGTTACCGCTGATTCTCATGCCGGTGCTGTGCGCTGGCGCGGCGGCGGGCGTGGGGTACATGCTCCTTTCAAAGGTTGAAAAGGTGATGGCGGGCGCTCTAGCCTCCAGCGAACTCAAGCCGGAAGCCGAAGCCGCGGCGGGCGACCATGCCGCGGCGGGCGATGAGCATGCCGCGGCGGGCGATGACCATGCCGCGGCGGGCGACGATCACGCTGCAGCTGCCGACGACCACGGCGGCGGTGGAGATCATGGCGAGGAAGCGGGTCCGGCCAATCCGTTGGAGGTAGATGACCCTGAGGAACTTGTGGCGATTGTTGACCCCGACGATGCGGCTGCCAACCACAGCGTGGTGGTGAACCCCAAGGGGACACAGGGCAAACGATTTCTGGTGGTGGAGATTTACCTGCAGCGCAGCGAGCCCAAGGACAAGGGGTTCAAGGCGCGCGCGGTAAAAAAGACCAAGCTGCTCCAGGAAATAGCCACCCGCGAACTGGAGGCACACACGGTTGAAAATTTGCAAAAACCGATCACCAAGGAGTTCATCCGGCGCACATTGCAGAAAAAATTCAATGGGGCACTGGAGGGCAAGGGCTTTCACACGCCGGTAGGCAAGGTAGTCTTCAGCAAGTGGATCATGCAATAACAGACATGCCTGGAATTTTTAAAGAGTCAGAGATTCGGCTGTTCCGCGACATGACGTCGCCGCTTCAGGCGATAAAAGAATATGCCGATGACCCGGGATCGGCCGGTGAAGATATGGAGGGGGGGTCACCGGAGGAGTCGGTGGTATTTCACCGTCCCAAAGGGCAGAAAACCGAGGTGCCAGCCGGAGCCATCCACACCTACACGGCCGGCAAACAAGCTGCGCTTTCATCGACGGAAGTGCATCGGTTCCAGAACGAAAACGCCAAGATAACGAGGTCGTTGGCGGCACGTTTATCCCTGTTTTTGCGGATGGAAATGTCGCTTGAGCAAATCTCTCTGGAGGTGATTGACCTCGCCAAATTCGCCAAGGAATCTGATCATCCTCGGCACATGATTTTGTTTAAGATTCAACCGCTTGAGGCTATTGGTGTGCTCGATGTTTCCAAGCCTTTGATGCTCACCATTGCCGACCGAATGCTGGGCGGCAAGGGCTACTCGGTGAACCCGGACCGGCCCATTCGCGAGGTGGAAACCGCGTTGATGGATCAGATTGCGCAGTTGATTTTGCGCGAGTGGTGCAAGTCTTGGCGTTACGAGGAAACGCTTCGCTCCACGTTGCTCGGTCACGAGGCTGACCCGCATCATCTGCAGATCGGAGGGCCAGAGGATACTTTTTACCATGTCACCATTGAGGCGGGCTTGGGTGACTGTGTTGACCAGATTCAAATGCTGCTGCCTATTCGGGCGATCGATCCGATCGTGCGCCACTTGGCGCAGGCCACAATGATCGTTGAGACGGAAGATGACATTGATGAGCACGAGAAATATGTACGGCAGCATTGGAATCCGTTATTCAATAACTTGCCTGTCAAGATTGTTGCCCAGTGGCCGGACATTCCCGTGATGACCCGGGATGTGGCTGCTTTAAAGGAAGGGGACATAATCCCGCTGGATCGAGAACGTCTGCGCGATGTGCGGGTGTCGATGGCGGGCAAACCCAAGTACATCTGCCGGTTGGGCAGTCTCAACCAGAAATGCGCCGTGGAAATCACCGGCCGCATCAACAAATAGGACGTAGCCATGAGCACTGAAACGCAAACCCCGGAAGGCGATCAACACAACTTGGAATTCCTTATGGATGTTCCGCTGCGGCTCTCCGCCGAGTTGGGCAGTTGTCAGATGAACATGGAGGAGTTGCTGGAACTGAGCATTGGTTCAGTCATCCAACTTGACAAGCCGGCCAATGCCAACGTGGACGTGTACGTAAACCAAAAGCTCGTGGCGCGCGGCGAGGTGGTGGTTGCCGAGGAAAACTTTGGCATTCGAATCAAGGAAGTCCTTTCCAAGTCGGAAATTTAGCCTATAAACGGCAAAAACACCCTTGATTCATCTGGCAAAAACTGCCGTGACAGGTAGTGCTTCAGTCTCAAAATAGCCTGAAAAAAGGCTGTTTTTATTCATATTTACCCAATTATTCGGAGTGGCACGGCATGTGCTACACATCCTTGTTGGCAGCAGTTTGTCAATGGGCACAAGACCGGCAGAAAACCCCGTGCGAGGGGTGCCAAGGAAGGTTCGCCGGGACGCTCGAAAACAACGCCCATGAAGGGCAACAAAAATGAAAACACATCGCACGCGCATTAGTCTGATGTCCGGATTGGCCGGGTTATTCTTATTGTACGCCGAACCACTTGTGGCGGCGGAAGCACCGGCACTGCGAGATGCCAACGCCAGCGCACCTGCTGCTGCTCCCAAAATGTATCACCCGCCCACGGAGGGTCGCGCGGCGGCTCCCGATTCGGGAGGGCTTACCGAGGTGGCTGTGCGATTGTTTGGTGCGCTCTTGCTGGTGGTGGCTTTGTTCCTGGGCGGTGCCTGGTTTTTCAAGCGGTCAAAGTTTTTTAGCATGGTGAAGCCAGTTGAGGCGCACCTGAAGATTGCCGAGAGTAAAAATCTTGCCGCCCGTCACAGTCTACACGTGGTCACTTATGGCCGTCAGCGTTTTCTTATTGCGGACTCTCCAGTTGGCACACAGTTTCTCGCCCAACTCGATGAACCGCCGGCCGATGAAACGAATCCGGATGCAGACAATTCCGGCGATACGGGTGAAGGCACTTTTGCCGAAAAACTCAAGATGATGATTGATGGGCCCGCCCGCCCGCCCGCTCGGACTGGTGATTTGGTGCGTCGATTGAAATCATTTTTTGCCAAGAAAGCCTGATGAAAATTCTGCGATTAATAATCGGGTTATTGCTGCCCACGCTGGTTGGATTGGCCAACGCTCAGGAAGCTCCGGTGGTTCCCGAGTTGCCGGAGTTGGTGGGGGCTGATATAGAGGCTCCGGTTGTGCCGGTGGACTTGCAGGTGCCGACCAACTCGCAGCCGTTTGGTTTCAACATAGGTTTGAACGTGCCGAGCAAGCCGAAGGAGATTGATGTGGCTATTCGGATTCTGTTCCTCATCACGCTGCTCACTCTGGCGCCGTCGTTCATCATGTTGCTCACTTGTTTCACGCGCATCATCATCGTGTTCTCATTTTTAAGGAACGCGCTCTCACTACAGGGGGTGCCGGCGAACCAACTGATGATTGGCTTCGCGTTGTTCATGACATTTTTCATCATGGCGCCCACGTACAATAAAATCGACGCGGACGCCATCAAGCCTTACTCCGCCAAGGAGATCACCAGCACGGAGGCCTTTGATCGGGCCAAGAATCATCTCAAGGATTTCATGCTGGCGCAGGCTCGTCCGAAGGACGTCGAGTTTTTTGTGGGCTTGGCCAAGATGGGCCCCACGCGGGTGGCGGATCTGCCGATGACCGTGGTGATTCCCGGCTTTGTTCTCAGTGAACTGCGCACGGGGTTCCAGATGGGGTTCCTGTTGTTCATCCCGTTTATCTTGATTGATTTCGTGGTGGCGATCGTGCTGATGAGCCTCGGCCTGTTGTTTCTGCCGCCGGTGACCATTTCGATGCCGCTTAAAATTCTTCTCTTCGTGCTGGTGGATGGCTGGACCTTGGTGGTCCGTTCGCTGGCCGTGAGTTTTGGAATGTGACGAGAAAGATTTGCCATGACACCAGACTATGCAGTGGAAATTTTAAAGGGGATGATAACCCACATCATAATGGTTGCCGCGCCGCTGCTCATCGCGGGCATGACGGTGGGGCTCATCGTCAGCCTGTTCCAGGCGGTCACCTCGCTGCAGGAGCAGACGTTGGCCTTCGCGCCCAAGGCGCTGGCGGTCACCGGCCTGTTGTTTCTCATCCTGCCGTGGGTGGTGCGCACGCTGGTGGATTACACCGCCAACATCTTCGAGACTCTCCCGCGAATGGCCTTATGATTCTGACTTGGATGTGATGAATGGAGACGTTATTTGTCAACTGGTTCTTGGTTTTTGTCCGCGCGGGCGCGATGCTCTCGATTTTTCCGCTGTTCTCTTCTCCCGCCATCCCGGTTCGGCTGCGCATTGCGCTGGCGGGGTTCATGGCCTTTCTCATTTTGCCCACGTTGCCGGCGCAGGTTGATGTGTCTGGGGCGACGCTCCTTGGGCTCGCGGGATTGATCGCCAATGAAATTTGCATCGGGCTGTTGTTTGGCTGGGTTGTCCGCATTCTGATGTTCAGTGTCATCTTGGCGGGCCATTTCATTTCTTCGCAGATCGGTTTGCAGTTGGGCGGCATGGTGGCGCCGGGGGAGGAGAACCCCACCGGGATCACCGGCGTGATCCTGCAAATGCTGGCCATCGCGTTGATGGTCACGATGGATTTGCACTATACGCTGCTGGTGGGGTTTCAACAGTCGTACCATCTGCTGTCCATCGGCGGCGGGGTGCTGTCTGACCGGTTGTTTGATGACGTTACGATGATGGCCGGCCGGACGTTTATGGTCGCGGCAAAGATTGCCGCGCCGTTCATCGCGGTGGGCATCGTGGTCAACGTTCTGTTGGTCATGTTAGCGCGTGCGGTGCCGCAGATGAATGTGTTCATGGAGAGCTTCGGTATTCGGCTGTTGATCGGCATTCTGCTGATGGGCTCGGTGCTCAACATGGCGGCGCTGGAGATTTCCAATTACCTGCATCAACTGCCCGATGACTTGGTTATCGTGGTTCGGCTTTTGAGCTTGGGAGGATGACCGATGGCGGAAAGCGAAAGTGGCCAGGAAAAAACTGAGATGCCGACGCCGAAGCGTCTGCAGGAGCTCATGGAGTCCGGCCAGTTCGCCAAGAGCCCCGAGATTCAGACGGTGTTTCTGATCGGCATGGGCTTGCTGGCGCTGACCATGATGATGCCCACGATCATGTCGACGTTCCAGTTGTATATGGCCTCGATCTTTTCGCAACTGGCCACGCTCCAAGTCACGTCGGAGGGTTTCCCACAACTCTTTGCCAACTTCATCAGCATGGCGGGGATTTGCCTGCTGCCGATTATGCTGGGGGCGTTCATGGCGGGATTGTTTGGGGCGGGGTTGCAGAGTCGGTTCAAGTTCACACCCAAGGCCATTGAGCCTAAGTTTAGCAAACTCAATCCGCTCAAGGGGTTTAAAAATATTTTCAGCACCCAGTCACTAGCCAAGCTGGTGGTTGCGATTACCAAGTTTATTGTCATTTTCGGCTTCACTTGGCCGGTGATTCGCGACGTGATGAAGGATCCGATGTTTTCCTCGTCAACCGATTTTAATTACGTCCTGTACTTTATGGCCGACACGACGCAGAGCGTCACGTTGCGGGTGCTGTCGGGCATGGTGCTGATTGCGCTGGGCGACTACGCGTACCAGATGTGGAAGAATGAGCGCGATAGCATGATGACTTACCAGGAGGTGAAGGAGGAAACGAAGAGCGTGGATGGAGACCAGATGGTGAAAGGCGAGATGCGCCGCCGTCGCCGCAGCATGTTGCGTGAGCAGATGCAGCAGGCGGTGCCGGAGGCTGACGTGGTGGTGACCAACCCGACGCATCTTGCGGTTGCTTTAAAATATGACCGCGAGAACATGGGCGCGCCCCGCGTGGTGGCCAAGGGTGCGCGCTTTAACGCGCAGCGCATCAAGGAAATTGCGAAGAAGAACGATGTGCCCATCATGGAGAACAAGCCGGTGGCGCGGCTGCTTTTTAAACATTGCAAAGTGGGGCAGGAAATTGTCCCGCAGTTGTACTCCGTGGTGGCGGAGATTTTGGCCCACGTGTACCGGGTCAACCGTTATCGCTACTACAAGCGGGGAATGGATGTGCCTCAATGATGGAGTTTTTATGGGAAAACGGCCATTTTTTGAAAAACCAGTGGTTTTGGCACCCAAAATGCTGCGCAAGGGCGCGGGCTGGAATGACTCGGGCCCACTGGATATCCGGAACATGACACGAATGGATTCAACGAAAGCCGCGGTATGCAGCGGGTGCGGGGGTGCCTTGGACGCATGAGTGCTGCTCCCGCTATCGCCCCCAAGAGTGCGGGTTGGTCTGATATTGCCCTGATCGGCTTTATCTTCAGCGTACTGCTGTGGATGGTTCTGCCGTTGCAGCCGTGGATGCTTGATTTCCTGCTGGCGCTTTCCATCTCGTCGGGCTTGCTGGTGATGCTGGTCATCATCTACCTCCGCGAGCCGTCGGAGTTCACCAGCTTCCCCACGTTGTTGTTGATTATCACATTATTCAGATTGGGTATTAATGTCGCATCGACGCGGCTTATCTTGGGTGAGGCGCAGGCGGGCCAGATCATCCAGTCGTTCGGAAACGTGGTGGTGCAGGGCAACTACGTGGTGGGTTTCGTGGTGTTCATTATTTTAACGGTCATCAACTTCGTGGTCATCACCAAGGGTGCTGGGCGCATCGCAGAGGTGGCGGCGCGGTTTACGTTGGACGCGATGCCGGGCAAGCAGATGGCGATTGATGCGGAGTTGAACGCGGGTCTCATCAAGGAGGATCAGGCGCGCAAGCGGCGGGATGATCTTTCGAAGGAGGCGGATTTTTACGGGTCGATGGATGGCGCGAGCAAGTTTGTGCGTGGTGACGCGATTGCGGGTATCCTGATCACGCTGGTGAATGTCATCGGCGGCATTGGCATCGGCGTGATCCAGCGGGGCATGGATGTGAGCACGGCGCTACAGACGTACACGGTGCTGAGCATCGGGGATGGGTTGGTGTCGCAGATTCCGGCGTTGGTGATCTCGACGGCGGCGGGCATCCTGGTGACGCGCGCGGCGGAGAACCAAAGTCTGGGCGAGACGCTCACGAGGCAGTTGTTTCTACAGCCCAAGGTGCTTATATCGCTGTCGATCACGATGTTTGTGTTGTCGGCTTTCTCCCTGGTCACGAGCATGTTGCCGTGGTTACCGTTTTTCTCGATGGCCGTGTTGTTCGGGTTCATGCATCGGACGTTTCTGCGCAAGGGTATGTTTCAGTTGCGACCGGCTGGGGGGCCGACGGTGGGGCCGGATGGCGCGCCGGGCGCCGGAGCCGATGGCGGCTCGGGAGATGGAGATGGCGGGCCGGACAAGTTGGAGGATTTGTTGAATGTTGACACTCTTCAGATCGAGATGGGTTATGGGCTGCTCGCGCTGGCGGATCCTAAAAAGGGCGGTGATGTTCTGGAGCGGGTGACGAGTGTGCGGCGGAATTTTGTACAGGACATGGGTTTCATTATCCCGGCGGTGCGCTTGCGTGACAACTTGGAGCTGGGGGCCAACGAGTATCGGTTTATTTTCCGTGGCCAAATAATTGCCACGGGTGAGGTGATGCCGGGTTACTGGCTGGCGATGAATACGAACAACAGCACGGAGGTGCTGCCGGGTGTGCAGACGGTGGAGCCGGTGTTTGGGCTCGACGCGGTGTGGATCACCGAGGTGGAGCGCAAGAATGCCGAGGTGGCGGGTTACACGGTGGTGGATGCGGCGTCAGTGTTGGTCACGCATTTCAGCGAGACGATCAAGCGTTACTGTCACCAGATTCTTTCGCGGCAGGATGTTCAAGTGTTGCTGGACAACATGAAGGAGCAGAACCCCGCGCTCATAAACGAACTGGTGCCCGGTTTGTTGTCGGTGGGGCAGGTGCAGCGGGTGCTGCAAAATCTCCTCAGCGAGGGAGTGCCGATCCGAAATTTGGTGGGCATCCTCGAGCGGGTGAGCGATTACGCGGTCACGACGAAGAATCCCGACGAGTTGGCGGAGCAGGCGAGGCGCGCAATCGGTGGTCAGATTGTGAGATCGTACCAGGACGAATCGGGCACGATGCACGCGATCACGCTGGATCCGTGGCTGGAGGAGGAGTTGGCCAAGGGGTTGCGGCCATCGCCGACCGACACGGTGCTGTTGATCGATCCGAAGATGGCTGAGCACTTGTCGCATCATTTCAACACGGCCATGCAGCCAATGATCGCCGAGGGCCGCAGCCCGGTGGTGATCTGCTCAGCGCTGATTCGCGCTGGACTCCGGCGGTTCTTTGCGGCCAAGTTCTCCGAGTTGGCGTTCCTCTCCTACGAGGAGCTGCCGCCCAAGGTGGAAATTTTACCCGCTGGCACAGTGCCCGGCCTGGCCTGAACTTAAACCCGGCGCATGGACATGAAGGTCGTCAAGATCGTCGCCGATACTCCCCAGGAAGCCCTGGAGAAAATCCATGCCCAGCTCGGTCCGGATGCCGTGGTGCTCAACGTGCGCCAGCTTTCCGCTGAGGGTGTTAAAAAACTCTGGTCGAGCCCTCGTGTGGAGGTGATGGCCACCGCACCCGAGGCTCAGCCCGATGCCAATGAAACCATCGCCCGGCTCAACGAAAAAATCACCCAGCTCGAGGAACAGGTTTTGCCAACCACCGAGCCCCAGCCAAAGTCGGCATTAAAACAACAGCTGCCCTCTAGAGTGGCTGAGATGGTGCAAGCCACGCGGAAGGCCGTGCGGGAGGGGACGGATGCCGATGGCATGCTGCCAGCGGTTCGTATCTTGGAACGCCTCGGGCTGCTGCCTTCGCACGCCCGTTGGCTTTCCGGGCAGGCTCGAAATTTCCTGGGCTTCACCAAGCCGCGCAATTTGCCGGAGGAATTTACCCTCGTGCGCGAGACGCTTACTGAGTATTGGCACCAACTTATTCGCCGCCACACCAAGCCGGGGAACCCCGCGCGGCTGTTTGTTGGCACCCCTGGTACGGGCAAGACCACCTGCCTCTGCAAATGGATGACTCAGGCCGTGCTGCGCCAAAGCCAGCCCGTGCGCGCGTGGCGCTTGGACGGCAGTGGGCCGAACACGGCGGAGTTTCTAAGCGTCCACGGCGAGGTGCTGCGGTCGCCGGTGGAACGCACGTGGGATCACGAGGCGGAAATTCCCGGTGATACCCTGCGGTTCATCGACCTGCCCGGCGTATCCGCCGGTGACCGTGAGGCACGCCGGGAGCTGGTGGAGCAGGTGAAGGAATTTCCGCTGACGGAGATTTATCTGGTGTTAAATTCCTCCTACGACCTTGGCCTGCTGCTGGCGCACGCGCGGTTCTTTTCCGTGCTTCCGCTGAGCGGGCTGATCCTTACGCATCTCGACGAGGAGACGCGCTGGAGCAAGTGCTGGAACCTCGTGCTCGCCACGCAGCTGCCCATCCTCTACCTCTCCGGCGGGCAGAACATCCCCGGTGATTTCCGGCCGGCGTTGCCTGATGAAATGTTCGACAAATTTGTCGAGGCGGGCCGCGAGCAGATGGATGAGATTTAAGGAACCGCCAGAGGGGTGCCGTTGGTATCCGCGCGCGGGTGGGGCAGGATGGGTGAGCCGTCCTCCTGCCACTGGAAACTCTCGGCGAAGGATCCGCGCTTCCACGTCTTCATCCACATTTGCGTGTTGCCGTCGTTGTCGTAATAGTGTGTCTCATTACCGTTCTTGATGCCCAGTTCAAAAACCAGCCGACTCTTGACGTTTCCGCTTTCGTAGTACCACGTCCAGTCGCCGTGCGGTTGCCCGTCGATCAGATCGCCCTCAAATGACGTCTTGCCGTTGGTATGTTTGTTGACGTGCTTCCCCGACCACGGTTTGCCGTCCAGGTGCCACTTGCCATCCGGGGCAGAGGTCACGCGGTCGGGAGTGATTCCATCCGGTTTTTTCTTGGAACACGCCGCCCATCCCAGCAGTCCAGCCAGCAATATTACTCCCCAGAATCTCATCGGCCCAACATTAGCTTGCGCCTCGGCGGTTGGCAACCCGAGGTCATTCACAGGTGGAAATAAAAACCCCCGGCGAACCGGGGGTGTCTGGTTGTCATAAATTTCGCCTTGCCGGATCAGGGATTGTCCCGGGCTTC
>Ga0114993_10006848_pt1 | contig 10656 bp, 8 predicted proteins | sample ArcticOcean_MG_C_FD_87042 | JGI IMG/M metagenome (GOLD analysis project Ga0114993, IMG submission 87042) | Marine microbial communities from western Arctic Ocean - ArcticOcean_MG_CB2_150 | ecosystem: Environmental > Aquatic > Marine > Oceanic | place: Arctic Ocean: Canada Basin | collected...
CCCGAAATAGAAGAGTGAAGACGGGGTGATCGGGCCCACCTGGTCCCCAAGCGGAGTCCCTATGTGAAAGACGAGTCCGAAGTCGTCGGGTGACGGCCTGCCGTTGACCGGCTCCCGTACCGACGCCACGTGAGGGGATCGCTCGCCATAGGCGATCAGCTCATCACTTGAATAGTCCGGGACCTCTTGCACCTCTTGGGATTGTTCCTCGACAGACTGTCCAGATGCTGCTGCCTCGCGGATCGCGGGCGCAGCTGCTCCCAAGGTCAAACCACCGGCCACCGCGGCCCCGCGTTTTAGGAATACCCTTCGATCAGGTTGTTTCGAACCCATGGGTCTCTCCTTCGCACATGAGGTTACCCGAAAATCGGCTTCCCGTCCGTCGAGAGTATACGCCTAGGATAGTCGAACCAACAGCCCTTCGGCGGGTCGGGAGGACCCGCGAAAGCTCTCGCGCGTGGCGCCATCGAGAGATGAGCGTCGTGCCCCCCGGAGGGAACACGACGCTCCTTTTGCCGGCCAGCTACCTGAGGTTGGAGTAGTTGGTGGAGCTCATCCAGTAGGCCTCGATGGAGACCGACGCGGGGTACTTTGCGCGGAGCGTCGCCCAATCCGGGTCGGCGGCGAACCCCGCCCAGACTTCGTCCCGATGGGCGCGGTCTCGATAGGCGAGCATCCAGACCAACGTGTTCGGATCGTCGAGACGCTGCCACACGGCGACGACCTCGGCGCCGTGCCTCTCGAAGATCGCCACCTCCTGCTCGCGGAAGCGCTGATGCAGCATGTCGATGTCGCCACGCTCGTTGTTAGCCGTGTACATCCTGAGCTCGAAACAGCGCGCGTTGGAGCCCACGTTGGCGGAGAGCTCCGCGGGCAACTGGGCGGCGGGGCCGCACGCATCAGGGGGACCCTGGGCTTGTGCCGTTCCGGCGAACGTGAGGCCCATGACGACGGCGGCGAGGATCTCGTTCTTCATGCCTATTCTCCTTAACAAGGGTTGGCGTGGCTCTTGTCCAGCCGATCGGTCAGGACACGAGCCACGCCTCGTTCGTCGAATGGTGGCGACCTAGGGCAGACGGTATGCCAACAGCTCCCCGGACAGGCCGCCACCACTCGTGGAGACGACGATGTATTGGTGCCCGTCCACTTGATACGTCATCGGCGACCCGCTCTGCGGGGCCCGCATGTAGACGGCACCGACCTCCGCGCCAGTGGCCTTGTCGTAGGCGCGTAACATCGCGCCGACTTCGCCGGTCTCGGTCGTGTAGAGACCGGACTCACCGGCGACGACCACGGTCCCGGTCACCAACACTCCCACGCGCCCGGGCCAGCCGGTTCGCCCGATGTCCATGCCGCCAAGCACCGCATGGTTCCGGATGTTGTCGGGCGCTTCGCCGTGTGGAATCTGCCACGCGTGATCGCCGGTGTTCATGTTGATTGCGGTGATGCGACCCCACGGTGGCTTGATCATCGGGAACCCTTGGATATTCGTCGAAGCATCGCTCGCGCTGACACCGTCGGGGCGGCCACGGATGAAGTCCATATCGGAACGGTCCGGGTCGTTGATCATCCCCAGAGCGCCGATCTGGGTCTTGGTGTAGATGTAGAAGAATCCGGTCTCCGGATCGGCCGATCCACCTTGCCAATTCACGCCGCCAGTGGAGCTAGGTAGCTGGAGAGTACCGAGGCTTCCCCCGGCAACGGCTTCGGTGGGTGGGTCGTACAGCCATCCGATCGTGTACTTGGAGTAGATCTCCTCGGCCGCCGCTCGCAACTCCGGTGTGTAGTCGACGAGGTCTTCCGGGCCGAGGTCGATCTCATCGACGGGCTGCGGTCTGCTCGGGATCGGCTGAGTCGGCGAGTACCACTCACCCGGAACGTCTCCCTGGGTCACCGGCACTTCCGGAATGGGCCACACCGGCTCACCGGTAGCCCGGTCGAGCACGAACATGTAGGACTGCTTGGTCGGCAGAATCATCGCGTCGATCTCGCGCCCGTCGACGGTGATGTCCAGCAGTACCGGCGCAGCCGGCAGGTCCCAGTCCCAGATGTCGTGGTGGACGGTCTGGTAGTGCCAAACCCGTTCACCCGTGTCGAGATCCAACGCCACGACGCTGCCCGAGAACAGGTTGATTCCACCTCGATGCCCACCGTAGTAGTCGCCGGTCGGAGCCTCGACGGGGAGGTAGACCAGATTCAGCTCTGGATCGATGGACATCTGCGCCCAGACCCCGGTGTTTCCGGTGTAGTCCCAGGAACCGTCCAGCCAAGTATCGTGCCCGAACTCGCCCGGCTGGGGAATCGTGTGGAAGATCCACTTCCGCTCTCCGGTCCGGACGTCGTAGCCGCGGACGAAACCTTTGACGTTCGTGCGCGACGCCGGCGCGCCACCCGGTCGATGTGCGGCGCCGATGATGATCGTGTTGCCCGCAACCACCGGGGCGGCGTGCAGCCCGATTTCGGCAGTGGGTTCGAGATCCTGATCGATGTCTTGCTTCAAGTCGACGATGCCGCCGCTGCCAAAGGCCTGAATCCGGTCACCCGTATCGGCGTTGAGGGCAACCAACTGGTAGCCGGGTGTGACGAACAGGATGACGCCATCGCCACCGTCGTCCCAATACGCGAGTCCGCGACCAGACAGCGAGCGCGGCGCCTCTTCACCGCGCTCGCCCTCGTCCACCCGATGCACCCACAACAATTCGCCCGTCTCCGGGTCGAGCGCGATCGCGGAGCGTCGAGAGCCAGCGGTCGAGTACAGGACGCCGTTCACCATCAGCGGCGTGGATTGGAAATTTCTCTCGGGCCGCGGACCGAGGTTGTCCGTGCTGAATCGCCACGCCAGCTCCAGATCGCTGAAGTTTTCCGCCGTGATTTGGTCGAGCGGCGAGTAGCGCTGGTGCGTGAGGTCGCCCCCGTACGACGGCCATTCGCCTGATGCGGTTCCCGGCTCTTGGGCCGTTGCCGTCAGCGCGACGCTCAGCAGCGCCACCGTCAGAGAGGTCTGGGTCAGCTGCGATATCCATCTCATGAATCGTCCCTCATCGGTTCGGCGTGCTTTGCACGACTACGGACGGACGCTCACACACGATCGCTGCGGAGAGAATCCGTGGAAAAACTGACGCAGGATGATAGCTCACGTTCGCCCATGCAAGGATTAGCCGGGGCATGCCCGGATCGCCGAACCTGGCCCAGGCCTTGCAGTGGTCTATCCACTGATGAGAAAAAATCTTATTCCTACCCGATCGAATGGACGCGTTGATGCCGCAGGAAGGCGGAGCCCGGTGAAGCTGAATGGATGACGCATCTTCGAAAAAGACGGGCGAAGGGCTGAAAACCTACATCGCGGACGAGAGGATTATCGACCGCATCCTCCAGAGGAAAGACAAGGGGAGGAACGCGGCTCGGGAGGTCGATTTACGGGAGGTCCTCAGAGAAATCCTGCTGAGAGCGAACGAATTCGTTCCCTCCGATTCCGGCTCTATTCTCCTCGACGACCCTCTCCTCAAAGGGGACGAGGAATTCGAGGGGAAACTCTATTTTATGGCCTGCTTCGGGGTCGGCTCGTCGTCACTTGTGGGCACCCACCTCCCGGACGACGTGGGTATCGTCGGGGCCACCTACCAAAGCGGTACGCCTTATCTCAGCGAAGACGTATCCAGGGACGGCACCTTTTACGACGCAATCGATAAAAAGACCCGATACGAATCGAAGTCGATCCTCGCCATACCGATCAAGATCAACGACTCGGTCGTCGGCGTAATCGAATTGATCAACAGGAAGGCGCAGGTCAATTACGACGACAGGGACCTCTCCATCCTCGAAATTTTTGCGAGTTATACGTCCACACTCATCAAGAATGCGCTCGATGCTAGACGCTTCGAGGACCTGTCCAAAAGGGACAACCTCACGGGCCTGTACAACGATCGGTATTTCTATGACAGGCTGGACATGGATACGCAAAAGGCGATCGACGAGGGGAGCCACCTCTCACTGATTTTTTTCGACCTCGATCACTTCAAGGGAGTCAACGATACCCACGGGCACCTCGTTGGAAGCCAAGTCCTCAAGGAGGTTGCCGTCATCGTGGAGGAGGTGTTTCTCGATTCAGGAGCAGCGTCCGCCAGGTATGGTGGGGATGAGTTCGTCATCCTCATGCCGGGCCACTCCCTAGAAAAAAGTAACGACTATGGTGAAGTGCTGAGGCAAGCGATTGCGAGCAATATTTTCATCAGTGAAGAGGCTCCCGCCGGGGAACCGGCCCTAAATATCGGAGGGGTGATTACCTGCAGCGTCGGGATCGCAACCTTGGCGGTGGGGGAGGGGAAAAACCTGACTGAGATGAAAGCGGGTCTTATCCGCGCTGCGGACGGCGCCATGTACCGTGCTAAAGACCTCGGGAAGAACCGGGTCTCACTCGATGGAGACCTTGAAGGCGGTTAGGCACCGTCCGGGATGGAGACCACGACCGAATCGCCCCTGCCATCGCCCTGAGCGGGGCTTGCCCAGCTGACCGTGCCTTCGGATATCGTCGTCGCGACTCCCGTTCCGCTTAGAGTAATGGTAAGGGTCTGTCGATCCTGGGGCGCCAGGATCGGCAGCAGCCAAATGGCGACGTTCTTTCCGCCCCGGGTTGGGTGCACACCGTCGTATCCGAGACCGGTAGCGGTCGTTGCCGTCGCGCCGGCGGGCAGCGTGAGTTCTACGGTAAGCTCCTCAGCGGTCAAGCCCTTTCCCACGACGCCACTATTCTCCACGGCCAACGTGTAAGTAGTCCCCCCACCTGCGGTTGCCGGGCGACTGAGTCGAGCAGCGACGGGCACGCGCAGCCCGAGTTCTTCCGTCACATACGACCAGATCTCCGCCAGCACGAACTCGGGATAGACGCCGAGGGTGCCCGTCAGTTCGGCAAGCTGAACACGTATAAAGCGTTCCCGCTGCTTGGATAGGTGATCTCGGGCGCGACCAGCCGTGGGACGGTACGCGGGCTCGTCCCTCCTAAAGCGGTGGTCACCGCGATGTACTGCTTCCCGTCGACCGAGAACGACAGCGGGTGTCCTTGAACCGACGTGCCGAGACGGCTCTGCCACAGGATCTCTCCCGTTTTGACGTCGAAGGCACGGAACCGACGGTCCAGGTCACCGGCAAAGACGATATCGCCGGCCGTAGACAACGTGCCCGTGTGGAAGCTCGCGCGCTGCTCGTAGCTCCACACTTCCTCGAGCGTGCTGACATCGTAAGCCGCGAGCTTCCCGAGGTTGCCGTCCGACCCCGGCATCTCGAAGAAAAGACGGGCGGCACCCGTCCCGCCACCTCCCGCTTCGAGCTCGATCGCCCGGGCCTGATTCTCTAGGCAAGTCTGGCTCAGCGGAGCGATCAGAACACCGGTGGGCTCATGATAACTCATGGAGTGCCAGTCCTTACCCCCGGCGCTGCTCGGACACGCCGGCGTCCATTCGCCGACTTGTGCGTCGATGACGTCGCCTCGGTACGTGATCGCACCTGTTTCGGGATCGATGTTCGTGAAGGCGTTTTGAAAGAGTGTTTCAGTGTGCCCAAGGAATTCTCCGGTCTCGCGGTCGTTCTTCCATAGGACGCCGTGTTTTCCAAGCGACAGGACGAGCCGCCGGCCATCTCGGTCCAGAAGAACTCGCTCGAAGACCTCGTCAAGATCCAGGGCTTCGCCGGGCACGTGCTGGAAGTGCCACCGGAGTTCACCGGTCTCAACGTCGACGGCAACCGTGGAATTGGTGTAGAGGCCCGCATCGAAGATCGACATGTGCCGACTGATCGGCACCCATGGCTTTGCTTGTGCCGTTCCCCAGTAGGTCAACTTCAACTCGGGATCGTAACTCCCCGTAATCCAGGTCTCGCCGCCTTTCCTGAACATGTCGTCGAGGTCGTTCCAAGTCTCTCCCCCGGGCTCACCGGCCTGGGCGACCGTGTTGAACCTCCACACGAGCTCGCCGGTGTTCGCGTCGTGCGCACTGATGAAGCACCTGGCCTCGATATACCTCGAGCAGCCAGCCAACCCGCTGATAACTTTTCCGTCTGCGACGATCGGCCCGCTCGAGTTCGTGTTGCCCTCCTGGATGACGGTCTCCCAGACGGGCTCGCCGGTGCGAGCGTCGAGAGCCACCAAGCGCGCGTCGGTCGTGGCCTGGATGATCTTGTCTTCGTAGATCGCGATCCCTCGCATGTCCTGGCCGTTGTCGGGGCCCGCGGCGTGCTCCCAAATCAGGTCGCCTGTCCTACCGTCTAGAGCTTGGATCACGTTGCCGGGATTGATCAAGTAGATGACCCCACCATACACGAGCGGAGCGGGCTCGGAATTGCCCTCGTGCATGTTCCACACCCACTCGAGCTGTAGTCCGCCGACGTTGCCCGCGTTGATCTGGTTTAGAGGGCTGTAACTCCAGGCCTGGTAGTTGCCCCGCATCATCGGCCAGTCTGCGGGGTCCGGGCTCCTGAGCATCGCATCCGTCACCGGCACGAAGTCGCGCATCAGATCCGCTACGGTGAGCGACGAGGACTCCATGTTGGCGGCGACTTCGCCCATGCTCTCGATATCGAAGATCCAGCCCCTGAGTTCTCCTGCCGGGTTTACCTCACTGTGGACTTGGACGTAAAGAGATTGCGCCCGAAGAGCATCGACCTGCTCATCGGTGAGCTCGACGATCCCGGAGATCTCCCCGTCCCGAGCCGTGGTTACCTGAAGTGGCTGAGCGAGAGGGCCCGGCCGGCCCGGCGCTCCGAAGTGCAGGTGGGCTGCGGTGGCGGGTGAGCTCAACCCCCCGTAGGTGCCGGTGACCGTCAGTCGGTTTCCAGCCAGCCTGGCCCGCACCCGGCCCAGCCCGGTGATCGTCTCGACCGAGCCGCCGTTGACGGGCAGGGGCGAGAGACGAGCCCGGAATGCGTTGACCTGAGCGGACAACTGGGGGGAAGGGGAGAGGGCCGGTTCACCGATCGTGGCGCCAAAAAGAAGTGCGAGGCACAGGGCCGACTCTCTAGCCATGCGAGGGTTCATGAGAAGCCTATGGGGTTGTGGCTCGAGCGTTGGGGATCACCTCACCCTACGCGGGGGCGTCCTAACGCGCCACCGTAAACGGCGTGGTCGCCAACTGGTCGTCGAACCAGACCGTAAAGTCGCCGCCCTCTTGAGTCATGTTCGTGAAAGTGATGATGAGTTGGTCGGCCGCTCGATCGACGGTCTCCACGGACATGGCCGTGCGCAGCACGTCCCGCTCATCGGTATATCCATACGCGCCCCACAGGGCGTTCGGGTTGATCTCCGGCGTGGTCTGTTTCACGCCCCAAGTGGTGAAGATCAACGTCCACTCGTGCTCCTCCAGGTCCGCGAAGATGGTGTATTCGCCGGCCGGAAGGCGCTGGTCGCCGAACATCAGGTCGAGCCCCGCGTAAAAACGCGTCGATATGTTGGCGCCCAATCTCCAAATCGGCGCCCCCAGGAGAAAGGCGTCTCCATACGTGGCGCCGGAGCCGAACATGTTCTCGCGGCCGCGCAGAATCGGGCGGCCGTAGTCCACTACGAGCCACCGTCCGTTTTGGTACTGTCCGTCTGCGTTATAGGCCCCACCAACCTGCGTGTGCGCTTCCCCTCGCGGGCTCGGTAGACGGGCCTGGCCCTCGAGGTTGACGGGAAGAGCCAGAAGGAACGCTGAGCAGATGAGGATTCGATGCATGCTATCTCCCTTTGCGTTGGCTCGTCGGCTTCACCGGTTACTTGTGTGCGGACGCAGCAGAACGAGCCGACACAGTGGAACGGGCCGACACAGTAGAAACGAGATGTTATGCGATCGCGCCTCAAGCAGAAAGTGCAGGGTCGGGGTCCGCTTTTTTAACGAGGGAGACCCCGCTCAAGGACGTGGCCTCGAGCGGGGTCTCCTTCGATTCCCAGGAGGGGTCGATTCACAACGCCCATCCACGTTACCGAATTCTTACCTACATCGAGCCCGAGCCCTTGGTTACGAGCTTCTGCAAGCGCCAGTTGATGAGCTCGCCCACCCAGATCTCGTCTTCCGATGGGCATGCAATGGCGTGAATCCAGCCGAACTCGCCGAGGTTGCGGCCGGGCTGCCCGAAGACGCCCAGCACTTCCCCCTGCAGCGACACCTTGTAGATGCGGCTCGGATACAGATCGCCGATGAAGAGCACCGGGTTGGGCCCCGGCGTCATGCACAGAGCGTCCGGCGCCCCCGGTGCCTGGGAGCCCGTGGTCGCATCAGGAGTTTCCCGCCCATATACGATCTTGCCCCGGGTCAGGTCCACCGGTACGTCGACGATGAATTCGCGAATGTACGTGCCGTCGGGCTCGAAGACCTGCACTCGCCGGTTACCGCGATCGGCGACATAAATCTCGTCGGCGGGCGAGACCGCAATGCCGTGAGGGGTATCAAATTCGCCGGGCCCGTCGCCGAGCGATCCCCAGCTGGCGACCCATTCGCCTCTCGCGTTGGCCTTCCCGACCCGGGAGTTGATGTAGCCGTCGGTGAAGTATGAATTCCCCTGCGAATCCCATGCAACATCGGTGGGCTGGTTAAAAACGTTGTCTCGATGCACCGGTAGGGGCCAGCGTGGGTTGTTATTCTCGGGAATGTCCATGTCCACACCGGCGCGGTCGAGCAGTCTGGCCATCACGGTCTCGTAGTCGGGCGGTACGATGAGGTGAGAGGCTTCGCCCTTGCGCCCGAAGACCCAATCCACGTGACCCTCAGGGGTGAATCGCAAGATCATGTTCGAGCCCTTGTCGACGACCCAGATGTTGTCTTGAGGGTCGACGCGAACGGCGTGGGCGTAGGACCACGCATTGAGGTTCTTTCCGATTTCGCGGACGAAGTTGCCTTGGGCGTCGAACTCGAGGAGTTGCGAGGCGGTGGCCATGTATGACGGGCCGACCGAGTTGCCGCGCGAAAACACGAAAACATGCCCACTCGAATTAACCGCTACGCCAGCGATCTCGCCGAAGTGGACGTCGTTGGGCAGCTTCAGCGGATTGGGGACCGACTCGAACGGAAGTTCGGGCACCGTCTGCGCAAACGCCGAAGTCACCGTCATGCCGAGCAACGCGACCGCAAGAAGAATATGTCTCACCAAACACCCCCTGGTTGTTAGCGGATGACGCCGGGTCAACGGGCGCCTAGGGCGGATCGTACCCGCCATCGCGAGGGTGGGCAAGGAAGGCACGGAGTACATCTGTGTTGAGTTGTTGAAGCTGCTTGATGACTTGCTTTTCACCGCCTCGCCGATTCGCTTACATGCGTCCGTCGTGCGATGAATTTGGTAGGCCCAACCTCGGAGCGAGGAGGAAACTCATTCTGCCCGATCCCGCGACTATTCCAGGTGGGCCTCCATCTCTGGTGCTGGGCGACATCCTCGCGGCGAGAGAACGTCTCGGAGATCAAGTCGTGCTCACACCGTGCACGATCAATCAGCCATGGCCGATCGTCAAAGGGGAAACCGGAATGAACTACCGGTCCGGCTCGGACGAGTTCGGGACGCTCCGGTACGACGATCCCTCGAGGACGTACAAACTCGGAGACAAGCTCGAGCTCATCGCGTCGCACTGCGACCCGGTGGTGAACCTCTACGACCAGATGTACGCGGTTCGAAACGATAGAGTGGAGGCGGTCTGGCGGATCGCGGCGCGGGGGATGTCGGCGTAACTCTCCCGCGCGATAGCGTCGCGGAAGCAACCTTTGATCCAAGGAGTGGGGTGCAAGAGACACCGAGCGAGGTAGCCATCATCGGAGGCGGCCCTGCGGGGGCGGCAGCGGCGGGCCTTCTCGCCGCGTGGGGACATTCGGTCACGGTATTCTCCCGCTCCGGCTCGCCCTCCTCCAGACTCGCCGAGTCGCTGCCACCCAGCACGCTCAAGATTCTCGAGCGGATCGGTGCGTCGAGCACCGTGGACGGTGCGGGGTTCGTACGAAGCACGGGCCATTCCGTGTGGTGGGGCGGCTCCGACGTTCGCGTCGAGGACTTTCCCGAAGGCACCCTCGGGTACCAGGTGTTGCGAACCGACCTCGACCGCTTGTTGCTCGACCTCGCGGCGGCACGGGGCGCGCGGGTCCGGGCCGAGACGACGGTCCAGAGTGTGGAACAGCAGGGGGACCTCTACCGCATCGACTGCGCTCCTGACGAAGGCGCCAACGCGGGCGCCGCTGTCGTCAGGGCCCGGTGGGTCCTCGACTGCTCGGGACGCTCCGGCGTCGTCGCCCGTCGCGGGCTGCGGAACCAGGAAGACGGCCCACGCACCCTTGCCCTCGTGGGCGTTTGGCATCGTGAGGCGGGGTGGGACGTGCCAGACCCCACCCACACGCTGGTGGAGAGCTACACGGACGGATGGGCCTGGTCGGTCCCGGTCGACGACCACGCACGGTTCTTCACACTGATGGTCGATCCGCACGTGACGGGTTTAAAACGAGGGAAGGAGATCGGCCCCATCTACGGCTCGGAGATGGCCAAGACCAAGCGCTTCGCCGAGTTGCTCGAAGGAGCCGTGCTTCAAGACGAACCGTGGGCGTGTAACGCTTCGATGTATTCCGCGGATCACTTTTCCGACGGCCAAACGTTACTGGTGGGCGACGCAGCCTCGTTTCTGGATCCCGTTTCTTCCTTTGGCGTGAAGAAGGCCCTCGC
>Ga0114993_10006853_pt1 | contig 10650 bp, 9 predicted proteins | sample ArcticOcean_MG_C_FD_87042 | JGI IMG/M metagenome (GOLD analysis project Ga0114993, IMG submission 87042) | Marine microbial communities from western Arctic Ocean - ArcticOcean_MG_CB2_150 | ecosystem: Environmental > Aquatic > Marine > Oceanic | place: Arctic Ocean: Canada Basin | collected...
GGCACCGTTAGCTCCGTTGATCGTCAGAACGCTCAATGGCACCAGGTAGCCTGTCGTCGTCCCATCGACGGTAACTTGGAACCGAAAATCCGAAGCGAAGCCGTTGTCCGAGACAACGACCGTGTGGTCCAGATCGGCGGCAAGATCGATCGTCTGCGAGACCGGCAACAACGACCAACCCAGGTCGGCCAAACCCGCAAAATCCAAGTTGGTGAACTCCTTGCGGTCGCCACTGTTCAGCGACGGGTCCATCGACACTTCCTGGCCGCCATCTGTCACACCCTCGGCCCAATGACCCAAGTCGAAATCCAGAGGAATGTTGCCAATGCCGTCGAATTCGGCCAGCGATGCCGGACCAAAGAATTCGCTCTCGATAGTCCAACGCGACCACGATGCGTTGCTGTCCGAAATGCCCAGCAAATGGCCCAGCTCATGGATCGCAACCGAATAGAAATCGATCTCGCCAGGATCCAAGTCCACCGTCGTGCTGCCGAAATGCCAACTGCTCAGAGTGTCAAACGTTACCGAACCGCCCCATGGCCCGAAATCATCCGGGGCTGGCAGCAACGCTCCGCCCTGGCTCCGAGCCACGACACGCTCCAGCCAGGCAGCATCGCCACTCGCCGAAAAACCCCCGTAACCGCCTCGACCCACCTCGCCACCCAACGACCGGCCGCCGGCAAAGACATACAAGGTGTCGGTCGGGACCACCAGATCGACCTCGCTCGTCATCAATCCGGTCGCCGGATCAATGAAATTCGCCGTCCACGTGTTCGAACCGCCAGATGTCAAATCGTCCAACCGGTCATGCAGTCGACTGCCAAGATCCGAAGCCGCTTGCTCCAAGACGTCGCGACGTGAGTGGTCGCTGAAGAAACCGGCCGTGTCGTAGCCATAGTCGAACAAGAACTGAACGCTCAACAGCGTCCGATCCTCGAGCGTTTCAACCGCACTGGCCACGCCAGCCAACGACAATCCGCCGCGGCGTCGATGACGACCGACGGCGACAGAACCCCTCCGGACACGACGTGGCCGGAATCCTAGCGAGCGAAACAACATGTTGTGGTCGATCCCGATTTCCGCTGGTCTCTAGCCCGCCGGTTCCATTATAGGACCCCAGGCAAGGCAGATGCACAAAAAAAACCGAATCGTACGACGACGCAAACGCTGACGGCTGCGTACTGAATCCAACCACTAACTCAAACGCATGACACTCTCCAAACCCACTGCCAATGAAATGGATCAAAATGAAGGCAGCTATGTCGAACGACATCGACGACCGGTGCTCAGCACATCGCCTAAGCCCGATTCCGCCCGCCCAATCGACAAGGTCAGCCCAGACTCGCCAGATTGTCATCAACTGGCATTCAAATGAATTCCCGACCAAAAGCAAACTGAATCGACGTTTTCTTGTAATTCGCAACCCACCCCTGTCAGTCCCGAACAACATACACCCACATCCGCCACAACAATCCTCCCGTCATGTTGGAAGCGACAGCAATGGGTCGTTACAGTGAATCGCGTTGCTGTTTCTGCCATTCGGAGCCAGACCATGTCATCGGCCGACGAACTGCTGAAGGTCTACACCGTTGGCGAGCGGACCGTGCTCGGCTTCGGTGGCCAGGAAATCGTCTCCCAACTCAACGTCTCGGTCTACCGCGATCACCTGATCTCGCTGATCCAAGAGCACGAAGCCAAAACCGTCGCCTTCGATCTCACCGGCATCGTCGTCATCCCCAGCGGGCTTCTCGGATTGCTCGCCTCGCTCCGCGAACACGACGTCACCGTCGAACTCTACAACCCCTCGGACGACGTCAGCGAAGTCCTCTCCGTCACTCGCCTCGACGAAATCCTGAACGTCAAACAGGGCGATCCGCTCGAAAACTCCGCCGAGGACGAAACTGACGACGACGGCGGTTTCGATGACGACCAGGACGACAACAACTAGGCGGCCAGCCGCTCAGTCGGGGATCTCCCAAAGCCGGACCATCTTGTCGCGGCCGGCTGAGGCGAGTTGTTTGCCGTCGCTCGAAAAATCGAGCGCATGACAGCTGAATCCAAGTTTTCCGCCCGAATGACCCGGCAAAGTCGTCTTCAAGGCCGAATCAGACGTCGACCAGATCCTGATCTGACCGTGACGTTCCCCAGAAGCCAGTAACAAACCATCCGGCGAATAACACAGCGACAGCACCAGGCCCTTGTGCCCCGTCAACGCCGCCTGTGACTTCCCGTCGTCGACCGACCAGACACGCACAACCGTGTCGAAGCCGCCCGACGCCAACCGATCGCCCTTCGGGGAAAATGCCAACGCCGAGACCTGCTGACCACCATGGCCGGCCGGTTTCGAAATCGACTTGGCCGTCGCCGTGTCCCAAATGCCAACCTCGCCCGTCCTGCAACCCGTCGCCAGCCGCGTCCCGCTGCGATCAAACACCAACGTGTCGATCCAACTCTTGTGAGCCGTCCACTGCCGCAAAGCAACCAGTTTCCCGCCCGCCGCCAAGTCCAAACCATATAACTGCACGCCACCGTCTCGCATCCCGCAGGCCAACTGACGACCGTCACCAGAAATTGTCACCATGGCAATCCGCTGGCCCGGCAAACCGTTCCACGAATTCCGCAACTCACCCGTCGCAGGATCCCACGACTTCACCGACCGCTGACTCGACGTCAACAACGTCTTGCCGTCAGACGTGTACCGAACCGCCAACACCCAATCCGTGTGATCGCTCAACGTCCGCCGCGATGGACCTCCCGACGGATCCCACAATCGCACCGTCTCGTCCCAGCCACCACTGGCCAATTGGCCACCGCCTGGAGCAATCGCCACCTGAGACACACTGTTGGTGTGACCGGAGAACTCAGTCGGCTTGGGAGCCTGTGCCGATGCAGTGGTGACTGCTGTGACTGCGGTGGTGGCTACAAGGACTAGCAGCCGCTTGGCGTGTTGCAGGTACATCTTCTCTATCTTCAAGGTGACCGGCTCCCATCAAAGTTGGCTCACATGATTGTAACGTGTTACGATGCCCGCCGCGAAAGTCGAACTCTTTTCAGGACCTATCCCATGCCCCCGACCGATTCCTCGAGTCTGCACCACGGCGGTTGGTCTCGCCGCGAGATCCTGCAGGCGGGAACCCTGGGCCTGATGGGGCTGTCGATGGCCGACGTCGAGCAGCTACAGGCCGCTTCGGGATCGCCCCGCCGACCTCGATCGGTGATCTACGTCTTCCTGACCGGCGGGTTGGCTCAGCACGAGAGTTTCGATCCCAAGCCCGACGCAACGGCCAACATCCGTGGCGAGTTCGATCCGATCTCGACTCGCACGCCCGGCGTCCAGATCTGTGAGCACCTGCCGCTATTGGCAGCCCGCAGCGACAAGTGGGCTCTGTGCCGCAGCCTCTCACACGGCTGGAACGAACATCTCCAAGGCACCAGCCTGATGCTGACCGGCCGCTCGGAACTGCCGCCCAGCTTCGGCAACAGCCCCAAATCCACCGACTTTCCCGGTATCGCGGCGATGGCTGGACGGATGATCCCCGGCCGAAACGGACTGCCCGGCTCGGCCGTGCTGCCCTACCCGATCACAACCCCCGGCACACTGGCCGGACGCATGGGGCCGCGGTTTGATCCCTGGCTGCTCAAGGCCGCCAGCGACTGCAAATGGTCCGGTGCCTGCCCCAACTGCTGGGACCACCAGCGACGACCCGAAGCCCGACACACCGGCTACCCTGTCTTCCGTGCACCCAACCTCAGCCTCGCCGATGGACTCACACAACAACGCATCGACACTCGCAAGTCGCTGCTGAATACCATCGAACGCCAGCAACGGTTCCTGGACCGCTACGCCACCGTCAACAGCCTCGAACGATACCGCAGCGGGGCACTCAGCCTGCTGACCTCCGGTCGAGTCCGCCGAGCGTTCGATATCGAACACGCCGACCCCAAGGCACTCGACCGCTACGGACGAAACCTCTTTGGCTACTCGCTGCTGATGGCCGCTCGGTTGGTCGAGGTCGGAGTCAGCATGGTGCAGGTCAACCTGGGACGCGGCGGATTCGACACTCACGGCAACGCCTTCGATCACCTCAAAAACCTCATGCTCCCACCCACCGACCAGGCACTTTCGGCTCTGATCGATGACCTCCACGACCGAGGCCTTCTCGAAGACACCCTGATTGTCGCCGCCGGAGAATTCGGACGCACGCCGCGTGTCTTCACGCTACCGCAGTACTACGAACTGCCCGGCCGTGACCACTGGGGAGCAGTGCAAAGTGTGTTCTTTGCCGGGGCCGGAGCCAATAGTGGCAAGGTGATCGGTGCCTCGGATGCCGATGGCGGTCAGCCCAAAGACAACAAGCAGACACCCGAAAGTCTGGCGGCGACAATCTACGATGCACTGGGGATCGACCGCCACGCCACCTGGCCCGACAACTTCAACCGACCCTACCCCGTCTACCACAGCTCGCCAATCGAGGGGCTGTTGGCGTAGAAACACCCGACAACCGTGGCGACTACCCCGCCCCGACCGGCGGCATCACCATCAACTCGTCGTCATCGGTCAACTCGCGACCCCGGTCACGCTCCATCTGGTTGTTGACCATCACCAGGTGCACGAAGTTGCTCGGCACATCCATCGCAGCCAACGCGTCGCTGATCGTCGACCCCCCAGGAAGTTCCAACACGGCTCCCTCGGGTGTCTTCTCCTTCAACGCAGCCATCAGTTTCACTCGAATCCGTATCACTGGGCCGCTTCCGCTTCCGCTTCCGCTGCCGCCGCTGCTGCTGCATCGGCCGCCGCCTGCAACGCAGCCGCCTTGGGGGCGATCAACTGCGCGTGCGAGCCATCAACGGTCGTCGTCGGAACCTCGCCGCCGAAGTGGTACCCTCGAGGCTCACTCTTGCGACCCAACAAGGTTATCCCGGCCAACTTGGCCGCCACTCCCGTTGCGATGTACGCCCGGCGAACGTCAAACGGGTTCTCCTTGAGAAACCCTTTCCACGCACCCAGTTCGGTCCGAGTCTGCATCATCCCCTTGACCATGCCCACGTCGGTCAACATGCCCAGGTTGTTCGCTTCACCAACAAACACCGCTCCACCGATCCGCTCGCCGTCAAAAATGAACTTGCGGTAAATGTGATCGGCCGCGTTGGAAATCGTAACCGCATCCTCGGACCGGTCGGCCCAGTTCCCGAAACTGGCGTTCTGTAGTCCGCACACGTCCAGGATGTTCAGTGACAGACTGCCCGAATAGACCGCGTCATGACCGGCCATGTTCGCTCCGGCAATTCGACCGTGGTCCACAGCGGTCGGTTGAATCGAATGAATCTCGTTGTCGCCGCCGCCCAGCACTGGCCCCTGAGCCGCATCGCCGCCAGCGTACACACCCTCGACACTCGTCTGACAACGGTCGTTGACGATGATCCCCGCATCCACCTCGATCCCGGCATCGACAGCCAATTGAGTGTTCGGCTGGATGCCCGTCGCCACAATCACCACGTCCGCTTCGATCGTCGCACCACCGGACAACGACACTACCTTGCCACCACCCTCGGCCTCGGCAATCGATTCGACCGAAGACCCCGTGTGCACCGAAACCCCCTTGCCACCCAGCCAGCTTTCCACCAACCCTGCCGAAGTGCCATCGAGCATCCTGGGCAGCACATGATCTTCACGCTCGATGACCGTCAGGTCAAAGCCTCGCTTGTGCATGGCGTTGAGCATGATGAAGCCGATGAAACCGGCTCCGATCATCGTCACCCTCGGTCTCTCGAGCCCGGCCGTCGCTTCTAACAGGCTGGCCGTTTGTTCGAGTGTCCACAACGACTGCACGCCAGGCAGATCGGTTCCTGGTATCGGCAGACCGGCCGGTGACGCTCCGGTGGCGATCAGCAACGAGTCGTACTCGAGTGAACTCCCGTCGCAGACGGTCACCGTACGAGCAGCCGTGTCGATCGCAGTCGCTCGCTGGCCAATCTTCGCGTCGACGCCCAATCGAGACAACTCGGCGTCGTCGACCGTATGAATGTGCTCGCGAGGAACTCTGCCCGAGAGCCAATAGGGCAGAGCCATCCTGGAATGAGGTGTTTCGTCGCAGACTAAAGTGATCGATGACTCGGAGCCGCCGAATTGACGGATGGTCTCGATCGCATTGGTGGCCACCGGGCCACCTCCAATTATCACATGCTTCGTCATGGTCAGTTGTCCCCTTACTCGCGGCAGCATTTCCCACCGCCTAAATCATTTCGGCCCTTGGGCTCTACATCGATGCCAAGCCCAACTCGGCCAGCTTCTCCTCGGTCGGCACACCCTCCTCGTCCCAACCACGCTCGCGGTAGTAGACCGGCAACATCGCGTCCAGATCGACGGTGACTCCGGCTGAAGGGCCTTCGGTGTGAGGTTCTTTGAGTAGTCGTTTGGGAAGAGTGTCGTCGGCCTTGGTCAGACCAGCCTTCAGGTTCCACAACCGCTCCAGGTTCCAGGTCTTCTCGCCAATCGCAACAAAGTCGTCCACCGTGTAGTCGACACCGGTCGCTGCGGCAACTAATGGAGTGAATGACTCGAGCGAGCCGCCGGCGAAACCGGTGAACAGGCACAGGCCGGTGGCATCGTGAGCCGTCGAACGGTGCTGCTCGTGGACCACCCACTCACTCTTGCCGTCGGTCGTGTGAGGCGTACTTTCCGAGGTCTCGAAACCGGGTGTCCAGGCCCTCAGATGACACGCACCACGGTTGCAGGTGGCATACGCCACACCCATGCCGACGAAGCCACGAGGATCATACGCCGGGAACTCCTGGCCCTTGACCCCCATGAACACATCGGGATTGCCCCACTTTTCGCCCATCAACTTGGACCCCTCGGCCAACTCGTCACCAAACCCCTCGCGATATGCCGTCGCTTCAACCATCCGCACCAACGCTTCGGCCGATCCGAATTCCAATGGCAACTCGACATGCTCGTCAGTTACCGTCCCCTCCTGATACAACTCCATCGCACTGGCCAGGGTCGATCCCATCGAGATCGGGTCCATGCCCAGGTCGTTGCACAACCAGTTGGCCTTGAGCACCGCGTCGAGATCGCCGACGCCGGTGTCGGCACCCAACGCCCAAGCCGACTCGTACTCGGGACCCTCACCCGCCTGCTTCCAGTTCCGAGGATGAGTGTTGACCAGAAACTTGTCGGAATGCTCTCCCAACTCGCAAACTCGGCCACAGGCGATCGTGCAGGCGAAACAGGCCTTGTTGGTCGTCAACCGAGTGTCGCGAATCGTGTTGCCGTTCAAATTCTCGGCCTCCTCGAACTGACCTTGCTGGAAATTCCGAGTCGGCAGTGCACCGAAGGCCTGGGTCAGATCGATCGTCGAGGCGGTACCGTACATGCCAAAGGCCTCGTACGTCGGATTGGACCTCATCACACCATGCATGTCCCACAACGCCTGCATGAACGCGTCGCCGTCGGCGATCGTCACACTGCCGGTACCGCGGACGGCGATGGCCTTCAAACCCTTCGAACCCATCACCGTGCCCACCCCGCTACGACCCGCCGCTCGGTGCTTGTCGTTCATGATGCAGGCGAACTTCACCAGGTTCTCGCCGGCCGGACCAATGCAACACGTCCGCAATCCCGGGATCCCCAACTCCTCACGCAATCCGTCCTCCGTCGCGCCGACATTCTTGCCCCACAAATGCGTCGCGTCACGCAACTCGACCTTCTCGTCGTAAATGAACAGGTACTTCGGAGTCTTCGACGCACCGCTGATCAAGACCAGGTCGTATCCGGCAAACTTCAATTCCGGACCCCAGAAGCCTCCCGAATTCGACGTGGTGATGCAGTTGGTCAATGCCCCCTTGGTGACCACCATGTAACGAGACCCGCACGGAGCACAGGTGCCCGTCAGCGGACCGGCGGCGAAAATCAAGACGTTCTCCGGAGACAACGGATCCACCGTCGGGTCCATCTCCTCGTACAAGTACCGGTCCGCCAATCCGCGGCCGCCAATGTACTCCTCCATCCACTCCCGCGGGATGTCCTCGGCCACAGCCGTGCCAGCCGTCATGTCGACTCGCAGCATCTTACCTGTCCAACCACTCATCGTCGTTTCTCCGCTGGGTTTGACACCTCACACGGCGTCGGTTGGGGTCGTGTTCGTAAGTCGAGTGGCCCGAACCGCTGTGCAAGCCACCGGACCGTTTGCCGGATTAGTCGGAACAACCCGAAGCCGCGATGTACTTCGAGTTGACCGTCTCGGCCCAAGGTTCCAGCCAACTGCCACTTTCGTCCGAATCGATGAACTCGATCGCCGACGTCGGACACGCCGCCTCGCAGGCTGGCTCGCCTCCGCACAAGTTGCACTTGCTCGCTGTGCCAGTCATCGGCAACGTGTAAACCGTCCCGAATGGACAGGCCACCGTGCACAAGTGGCAGCCGATGCACAAAGAATCACTGACAACCTTCGCTCCACTGCCCGGCTCGATACCGATCGCGTTGACCGGACACGCTGTCATACACCACGCCTCGTCACACTGAAGACAGGTGAATGGGGCGTAACTGGCCTCCTCGTCGAAAACATTCACGCGGATCAACGAACGAGACGGTTGGAATGTCCCGGTCTGGACCCACGAACAGGCCAACTCGCACTGCATGCAACCGGTACACCGGTTGGGCACAATATTCAACATCATCGTCATCAAATGACCTCCTCACGATTGGACGCCCGGCCGCACCATGTGATCCCGCGACCGCAACGATGCCACGTTGTACCCCTTGTTGGCCAGAAAGTCAAAATCGGTTGCCACACAACCGCGACTGGCTCATCCGCCAACATCACCGCTGCGTTGTGCTCGAGAGCGGTTCGGCCGAGAATGCTCGGCGGACAGACAGTAAGCACAGCACCTCAAACTGCAACCCAATCAGCCCATCCCCACAATAGAAAGCCACTCCGCACATGCCCATGCAAGTCGACCAGGCCATCGCCGAGATCCTGAAGCGAGAAGGCGTCGAGCAGATCTTTCTGTTCCCGTTCACCCCAATCCTCGAAGCCGTCTCGGCCGCCGGCATCCGACCGATCGTCGCCCGACAGGAACGTGTGGCCGAAAACATGGCCGATGGATTCTCACGAGTCAGCAACGGCAAGCGGATCGGGACGGTCACCGTGCAGCAGGCCGCTGGAGCCGAAAATGCGTTCGCCGGCATCGCCCAGGCCTACACCGATTCCAGCCCCATCCTGTTCCTGCCCGGTGGCATGCCACGCAGCGAATCGGGTACGCCGCCCAGCTTCAACGCCGTCCCCAACTATCAGGCCACCACCAAGTGGGCCGATCAACTGCTGACAGCCGACTCGCTGACACAACGCATGCGACGTGCCTTCACCGCTCTGAGAACCGGACGGCTCGGCCCCGTCCTGCTCGAAATCCCCACCGACGTCGCCGTCGAAAAACTCTCCGGCGAACTCGACTACACACCGGTCACCGCGGCTCGGATCGGAGTCGATCCCGATGCGGTCCGAGATGCCGCTCGACTGCTGCTGGCTGCCAAACGGCCCATGATCTGGGCCGGACAGGGTGTCCTCTATTCCGAAGCCACACCGGCCGTTACCGAACTGGCCGAATTCCTGGCCGCTCCGGTCATGACCACACTGCTGGGGAAAAGCGGCTTCGACGAAACACACCCGCTGGCACTGGGCACCGGATCCCACAGCTGCACCGACATGGCAATCGATTACCTGGACCGCTGCGACACCATCCTCGCACTGGGAAGTAGCCTCACTCGAAGCGTCTTCGCTCCCGATATCCCAACCGGAAAACGGATCGTTCACAATACGATCGACCCACGCGATCTGAACAAACACCACGTCGCCGATGTCCCGCTTCTGGGCGACTGCCGATTGGCAGCCGTCGCACTGCTCGAAGAACTCAAAAAACAATTGGGACACGACTCGGGGCGACCCGAACTGAACAAAGTCAAAGACCACGTCGCCGCGACGACCGCCGCCTGGGACGCTCGCTACGCCAAGCTGATGGCCAGCGACCAGACACCGCTGAACCCCTACCGAATCATCGGCGACTTCATGGCACTCACTGATCCCCGGCAGACCATCGTCACGCACGATTCAGGTAACCCCCGAGACCAACTGGTGCCGCTGTACAAGGCAACCACGCCCCGAGGCTACCTGGGCTGGGGACACTCGACGCAACTCGGCTTCGGACTCGGAGCCATCATGGGCGCCAAACTCGCGGAACCCGAAAAACTCTGCGTCAACTTCATGGGAGACGCCGCCATCGGCATGGTCGGCATGGACATCGAAACCGCCGTCCGTGAAGACATCCCCATCCTCACCGTCGTGCTCAAGAACTCGGCCATGGGCAACTACGAAAAACATATCCCCATCTCGGTCGAAAAATACGGCACCAAGTTCCTCTCCGGAAACTACGCCGACCTCGCCCGCTCGCTGGGTGCCCACGCACAACGAGTCGAACGGCCCGAAGACGTCCGGCCCGCATTCCAACGAGCCATCGAATCCACACAAAACGGACAAGCCGCACTCATCGAATGCATCACCTGCGAAGAACCCGATATGCCCATCCCAATCCGTAAATAGAATGGGAATCATCCCTGTCGAAAGCCACTCAACATGAATCTCCCCAACTCCACCA
>Ga0114993_10006854_pt1 | contig 10650 bp, 9 predicted proteins | sample ArcticOcean_MG_C_FD_87042 | JGI IMG/M metagenome (GOLD analysis project Ga0114993, IMG submission 87042) | Marine microbial communities from western Arctic Ocean - ArcticOcean_MG_CB2_150 | ecosystem: Environmental > Aquatic > Marine > Oceanic | place: Arctic Ocean: Canada Basin | collected...
AGTGATGCTGGTGGCCCGGCACGATGGCAGTCTGGTTGCCGATGTGCGGCCCCTGGTCCGGCTCAATGTGACGGTGATCGTCGAGAGTGAGGGTCGTCGTGAACAGGGCAGCGCCGGCGGCGGTGGCCGATTTGGCTACAACTGGTTTATGGAAGCCGAACGCGCTGAGGAATTTGCCCGCGACGCGGTACGTCAGGCGTTGATCAGTCTAGAAGCCACAGATTCTCCTGCTGGCACGATGACCGTGGTTCTGGGGCCAGGCTGGCCCGGTATCCTATTGCACGAAGCAATTGGTCACGGTCTCGAGGGGGATTTCAACCGAAAACAAACATCGGCGTTTTCTGGACGAGTCGGTGAACAGGTCGCCTCTACACAGTGTACCGTGGTTGACGATGGGACATTGCCAGGCCGCCGGGGATCATTGTCCGTAGATGACGAGGGGACACCCACGGCCTCTACGGTACTCATCGAAAATGGCATTCTCAAAAGTTATATGCAGGACACACTCAATGCGCGTCTGATGGGGGTTAACACGACTGGCAATGGCCGCCGGGAATCGTACGCCCATTTGCCGATGCCGCGTATGACCAATACCTATATGCTGGCCGGCGAGTATGATCCTGGAGAAGTCATCGAATCTGTCAGTAATGGGCTGTACGCGGTCAATTTTGGTGGTGGACAAGTTGATATCACATCCGGCAAGTTTGTGTTTTCGGCCAGTGAGGCTTATCTCATTGAAAATGGAAAAGTCACGACCCCGGTCAAGGGTGCGACTCTGATTGGGAATGGACCCGATGTGCTGACACGCGTATCGATGGTCGGCAATGATCTTGGCCTGGATTCCGGGGTTGGTACTTGCGGCAAGGAAGGACAGAGCGTACCTGTAGGTGTCGGTCAGCCCACCTTGAAAATTGATAGCCTGACGGTTGGCGGGGTTGAAGTCTGATTGACCGTAAAAAGAAGTAACCCCAGTGAATAAAAGCATCGAACCAGTTGCAAGCCGACTTGATCCGTCAGACCTTGGCCCTGTGGTCGAGATGATTCTCGCCGAAGCAACGCGACAGGGTGCGAGTGGGGCAGAAGCGGCAGCTGCCCTGAGTCAGGGGTTGTCGGTCAATGTCCGCATGGGCGAGCTTGAAACTGTAGAGCATACCCGCGACCGAGGTCTGATCATCACAGTTTATTTCGAACAGCGAACCGGGAGTGCCAGTACGTCGGACTATTCGCCAACGTCGGTTAAAGATACCGTCCAGGCCGCGTGCAGGATTGCTGAATATACTGAGGCTGATTCGTGCAATGGGCTGGCAGATCCGGATCGTCTGGCGACGGACTTTCCCAATCTTGATCTTTTCCATCCCTGGAATCCATCGGTCGATGATGCTTGCGACATGGCACTGGAGTGTGAGCAAACGGCTATGGATCATGATCGCCGAATCGAAAACTCTGAAGGGGCTTCGGTCAGTTCGCATGAAGGACACGAGGTTTATGCCACCACCAGTGGCTTCTGGGGAGAGAGTCGACAGACCCGGCACGGCCTGAGTTGTTCGGTTATCGGTCGGGACGACAGCGGGATGCAGCGGGATTACTGGTTTAGTTCATCACGACAGGCCGCACAACTGGACAAACCGGATATTGTGGGTCTGGAGGCTGCCAGGCGAACGGTGCGACGACTCGATGCCCGGAAAATAGACACCTGCCAGGTCCCTGTGCTTTTTGAAGCACCGGTCGCCTCTAGCCTGATATCCCATTTTGTTGGGGCGATCAGCGGCGGTGCACTTTACCGCAAGGCGTCGTTTCTGCTGGACCAGGTCGGCCAGCAGATTTTCCCGGATTTTGTACAGATCTATGAACAGCCGCTGCTCAAGTGTGCCATGGGCAGTGCTGCTTACGACAGCGAAGGTGTCACCACCTCAGCTAACAATGTCATTACCGATGGTGTGCTACAGCGTTACTTGCTGGGATCCTACTCTGCGCGGCGTCTTGGGCTCGAGACGACCGGTAACGCGGGGGGCATTCACAATCTCACCGCCGCGTCAGGAGACCAGGATCTGACCGATCTGATCAGTGGGCTGGAAAAAGGGTTGCTGGTAACCGAACTGATTGGTTTTGGCGTCAACATGGTCACTGGGGACTATTCCCGGGGTGCCGCCGGCTTCTGGATTGAGAACGGTCAGATCCAATATCCGGTTGATGAAGTGACAATTGCCGGTAACCTCAAAGAAATCTTTAGCGGCTTGTGTGCGATCGGCAAGGATGTGGATACGCGGGGTAACATTCGCTGCGGTTCGATATTGATTGATGGACTGACTGTTGCCGGCAACTGATCGCTCGAAACAAATCAGATTTGATCCGCAGGTAGGTCTGCATTAGTAGTTTTTAAGATTTAATGCCGCTGTGGCACAATACCTTATCTGACTTACCTGACAAGTCACTTAAATTAAGTTAGGCGACCGTCTACGGTTGCCCACCGATTTTTTTACAGACCGTCAGGAGAGTATTAATGGCCATTAAGCGAGTCTGGATTGAGGAAGGTTGTATAAGTTGTGGTATGTCGGAAATGAACTGCCCAGAGGTCTTCAAAGTCGACGATGAACAAGACTCGTCAACTGTTATCGAAGGTGTCGATTACTCACTCTACGAAGCAGCTATTAAAGAAGCCGCTGAAGGTTGCCCCGTAGAGGTTATTAAGTACGAAGTATCCTAAACTTATTTTAGAAAGCAGAAAGGTTTACAGTTCTAGTGGGATGTTGGGAATGAGGGTGGTGGTAATGGATGGGTAATGGGCCTTTACGGTTTTACCCAAGCCCACAGAGCATAAGCTACTCTGCATACTGCTCCCCAGCAGTACCCTTCACCAGAGGAATTACTCACCCAAACAATGGCTCATCACACCATTGTTCCACCACCTTTATTTGTTTCCAACCCCAAGATTTTGGAATGCTCTTTTAGGTGCTATTTGATCCTGATTGAAATCCATCCTGTTGTTCGATATCGTAAAAGTTCACTACAACAAAACCAGTGGTAGGTGATGCTATCGAAGAGTCGGGGTGGTTAATTACAATTGAAGACGCCAACGACCGCTCAGCGCTTCGTCTGCGGTTGGAACCTGTATAAACGGGCACTTACTTCTCTGCCGAGAGATAGCAGATCCATGCGGCGTCGGCTTCACCGGATTTGGTTGGCGTATAGATGCCGTTTCCTTCCCCTGATTTCCGGTCGGTACCTTCCCAATATACCTGTGTTCGGGCGAACCCGGCTTCTGTAAGCAGTTCTTGTAGCTCGGGCAAGGTCCACAGACGCCAGTCGTACGCAAAGGCTCGGTTTATCTTCGACCCGTCCGGAAACGTAAAGTGGATGTAGCAAAGAATATCGCCAGTCACAGGATGGTATCGAGACTGATCCCAAACGTAAGTGAAGTCGTCATGCTCGGTTTCTTCTTCCATTTCCCGATAAGTTTCGTAACCGCCGAAAGCATCCAAGAAAAATACGCCGTCATCAACTAGGGCTGTGTAAACTTGGCCAAAGTAGTTGCGAAGCTGGGCTCTTGTTTTAAAGAGTTGATAACTGAAGTTCATCGCCAAAACCATGTCTGCAGGCGGCACATCGACTGTCAGAACATCATCATTGAGCAGGTGTATTCGGCCTGCTGCGTCATCGTTCAGTTTTGAAATGTTGTGTTTCTCACCCCACCGTATTACCTTTTTATCCAGGTCGACTGCGTAAGCCTGGTTGTTGTCACGACGCCGCACCCACTCGCAGCTGGTGTTGGCTGTGCCGCAGAAATCCTCACGTAAAATTCGTGCCGTTCGGCCGCGTAAAGACTGAAAGGTTTCGTCGACCATGTCGATTTCCGCTTCCACACACTGTACGGCTTTCTCATACAGCACATAGCGATCAGCCTGGCCGGCCAGTGTCGTACCTTTGCCTCTTTGATTATTCTGGTATTTGTTATTACGACTCATAATGAAGTAACTTCGGGCTCACCTACAATCGTGTAGAAATCTCAGGATTGGCCTGTTTTCAGGTTGTGGTCTCGCAGGCTGTTAGAAATACTGCGCATTATCATGGCCAAAGCATCGGTAAGATTGTCGTTAATAATGATCGAAAGGTCCGATGTCTTCGCTTCTGCAAGCAGTGCTTTTTGCAGCTCCCAGATGGCGTCGAAACTTTCCAGATATCGATCTGCTCGTCGATCCTGCGAGCTTTTTGATCGCCCTTGGAACTGACGCTGGAGTTGTTTCTTGTTGGTGACCCCGAGAATGATCTGGATCACAATGGCATTGGAGTCGTGCGGAATTTTGTCGATCAGACTCGGCCGAACATGCACACCTTCAAGCAAAAGCGATACGTTTTCCCGTAAAGCCCGCTGCAGAACGGCCTCAGCGGCCACCTCGACCAGGTCCGCCTGACGATGATAGCCGTCGATCACGTGCTTGCTGCTGGGAGAATGTTCTTGATGCGCCGGTAATGCTTTCCAGGCATTAAAGCTGGATTCATGTAGTTCCGGCATCAACTGTATAGCGACCATCGTCCGCATGACTTCCCGCAGCATATCTGTGGATTGGTAACGGGTTATATTAAAACGTGTTGCAATTTCCGCTGAAAGTGTACTTTTACCGACACCCGCCGTCCCGCCAATCATGATGATCAGCGGCTGGCCCGACTTCAAGAAATAGTGCCAGGCTGTGTAGTTGTCGGCAAACTTGTCGCCGGCCTCCTCGCGCAGAACGTTAACGGTATAGTCACGCAGCACATCCCGGTCTATTCTTGTCTGGCGAAGCTCGAGCAAACCATCATGGATCTTATGCGTTAACCGTTCCGCTTCTTCCATGTGCAGACCGCAGATTTCCAGACGTCGCTGGTGCAGATTGCGTGAGAACCATTCCTCATAACCAGCTGTGTCGCGAACCAATATCCATGCTGCATCGCGCTGGCCTGTAATGTAACTGTGTGTAGTGTTCGGGCCGAACTGCACACTAATCAAAGTTGAAGTCTTATCGAGAATCTGTTTTGTTGAAATAGTTTCGTCCTGATCAAAAGTATCTCGAACCTCGCACGCGATCTGATACGCTTCGCTAAAGGAGAGTCCCGCTTTTTGCAGCGATCGGGTCAATATCCCGCGTAGAAACGGCTGGGCAGCGCCGTCTTGATTGGTGACATTGATCGTGGACACAAGCGCGTTTCGAGTTTTATCCGTAGTGGAGTCAGGTATTGGGTATAGATTCTACAGATTCTTTACAAACCTGATGCACTGACAGTGCAATCCCTTATTTCGACACTCGTGTGCATTGATATTGAGTTGCCCTGAAAACGAGTGAGTCAGGTGCGTTAAAACTGTTCCTTTGACGACAAACATGAACCACCAGCAGACCTTTGGCTAGAGCATAGCCCGCCCGAAGTCCAATAGGGGTTGGACTACAATTTTGAGCACAACCATAAATACGATGAAAACTGCGATGGGCGAAAAATCCAGACCGCCTGTAACGGGCAGAAAACGTCGGAATATTTTCAGCATGGGCTCAGTAAAGGTGTGCATCAAGCGCAATACCGGTGTAGATCCGGCACCACTGAACCAACTCAGCATGGCGCGAATAAAAATAGAGAAAATAATGATGTAGATTGCAAGTTTAAGAAGTTCACCCACACTAAGGAGTACAAGTCCGACTATAGCGGGGGAGTGACCAGACAACAGATTGATGCCGGCGATTCGACACATTTCCAAAATCAGCAATAGCACCACCGCAGCAGTATCGATTCCGGGAAGACTGGGTACGACCCGGCGCAGTCGAACCAGCGGTGGGTTACTGAGTTTAACGACTGTCTGTGATATGGGGTTATAGAAGTCTGCGCCCGTCAACTGAAACAGGAACCGCAGCATCACAACGAGGGTATACAGGCCAATGACGGTGTCAATCAGGAATATACCGGTATCACTGGCGTAATCGGTTCGCATCATTGTTCTCCCAGCAGTTTGGCGAGTTCTATAGAACGCTCGCGTGCAGCATGCACCGCGCGGATCAGGATCTCTTCACAACCATTTTTGTCCAGCAATTCAACAGCAGCCTGTGTTGTACCGCCAGGAGACGTCACCCGCCTGCGGAGTTCTGTTGGTGATTCGTCTGAGGCGAGTGCCAGCTGTGCTGCGCCCAGGGCTGTCTGGAGGGTCAGTTGTCTGGAAGCTTCTGGGTTCAACCCACCTTCCTGAGCAGCCTTGACCATTGCATCCATCAGGTAGAAAAAATAAGCTGGGCCACTTCCAGAAACAGCTGTGACTGTGTCGATCAAGGACTCCTCATCGACCCACACGGCAATTCCGATCGCTTCCATGATTTTCTGGGCCTGGGCACGCTGGCTTTCGCTGACCCGGGGGTTAGCATACATTCCCGATGCACCGTTGCCGGTCACCGCCGGGGTGTTGGGCATGACGCGGATCAGTGGCAATGGACTACCCGCCCACGATTCGATACTGGCAATAGGGATTCCCGCAGCAATGGACACGACCAGAGGTTGTCGTTGAAGCAGGTTCTCAGCAATATCCTCTACGGCACACTGCATGACCTGAGGTTTCACGGCCAGTACCAGGATATCTGCGACGTGGGCAGCAGAAGAATTGTCGGCGCAGGTCTGTACCGAAAAATCCTCGGCAAGCGCCTGTCGGATGCTGTTATCCGGGTCTGAGACAATTATGCTTTCGGGTGCTATGCCGGAATTGATCAATCCGCCGACCAGGCTTCTTGCCATATTGCCGCCACCGATTAACCCCAGTCGTTGATCAGTCATGGGTTGTATGCCAATGGTTTCGTGTTGTTGCGCTTAGGGTCGTTATTTGGCATCACTGTCGTGACCCAAAGATAGCGGTGCCAATCCGGACATGGGTTGCCCCTTCTGCGATTGCGGCATCCATATCATCGGTCATGCCCATTGATAGGCAGTCCAGTGGAAGCCCTTTGCTTCGAAGGTGATTTTGCAGTTTGAAAAGCATTCTAAACACTCGGCGCTGGGTGTCGAAGTCGGTGGTAGGTTTTGGGATTGCCATCAGACCACACAGACGAATATGGGGTAGTGCGAGCACGCTGTTAGCAAGATCTTCGAGGTTGTCGGCCGTGACACCTGATTTTGTCTGTTCTTCCTGAAGGTTGACCTGCAGAAAAAGGTTCAGCGGTCCACGACTCTGCGGCCGCATCTGTGAAAGGCGCTGGGCTATTTTAAACCGGTCAATACTATGTACCCAGTCAAAATTAGCGGCAATATCACGACATTTGTTGCTCTGGATGGCGCCAATGAAATGCCAGGACAGCGCCATGTCTGCCAGTAGATGAATTTTGTTCACCGCTTCCTGGACCTGGTTTTCCCCAAAATCTCGTTGTCCTAGGTTCGCCACAGCACGCACCTCGTCTGCCGACCGGGTTTTACTGACGGCCACCAGTGTGACACTGCCTTCGGGACGGCTGAATCTTTTCCCAGCCGCACCGATTGCTGAGCACACTTGGCTATAACGTGTTGCGAGATCGGTATGACCGTCTATGTTTGTGCGTACAGCAGGTTTCATGGAGACATCTCGTGGCGTAAGGTGTTGTGACAATGTCTAAAATATCTAACTTGGAAGGCACAGTGCCGTAAAATGCAGACTTAAGAGTTTAATGTGGGATTATAGGCGACACGAAACCGCTTAGGGGTCGGGTCTGCGGCGGTTCTACGAACTGAGGGAGACACTCATGGATCTGTCTGAACTCTTGGGGTTTGCGGTCAAAAACGGTGCGTCTGATATTCATTTGTCGTCAGGACTGCCGCCACTGATCCGAATCGACGGAGAAATCCGTCGGATCAAAGTGGATCCGTTAGGTGATCATGGGGTGCTCGATATGATCACGGGAATAATGCTGGATCATCAGCGCAAGGAATTCGAGGAACGTTGGGAGTGTGATTTTGCATTCGAGATTCCCAACGTTGCGCGCTTTCGGGTCAATGCATTCAATCAAGCACGAGGACCAGCAGCGGCTTTTCGGGTTATTCCTCGCGATGTGCTGACGCTAGAAGCTATTAATGCGCCGGCTGTGTTTAAGAAACTGGCTGATCGTCCACGCGGACTCGTGCTGGTGACAGGGCCCACCGGGTCCGGAAAATCGACCACGCTGGCCGCGATAATCGACTACATCAATGCCAATCGTCAGGCGCACATCCTGACCCTTGAGGATCCGATCGAGTTCGTGCATCAGAGCAGGAACTGTCTGATCAACCAACGTGAAGTGGGTCGCCACACGCAGAGTTTCAGTGCAGCGCTGAGATCTGCACTGCGTGAAGATCCAGATGTTATCCTCGTGGGTGAGATGCGGGACGTGGATACGATCGGGCTTGCATTGACAGCCGCAGAAACTGGTCACCTCGTGTTTGGTACGCTTCACACTTCCTCAGCCGCGAAGACGGTCGATAGAATTATCGACGTATTTCCAGCCGATCAACAGAACATGACCCGGACGATGCTCTCGGAGTCACTCGAGGCTGTAGTGGCACAGCGCTTAGTGAAAAAAACTGGAGGGGGGCGATGTGCTGCCTACGAAATCATGATCGGCACACCGGCAATTCGTAATCTGATACGTGAGGCGAAGGTGCCTCAGATTTACGGGATGATACAGGTCGGTCGAGAATTCGGAATGGTAACTATGGATCAGTCGCTTGATGCTTTGGTGACACAGAATTTGATATCTGCTGACAGTGCAAAGACCATTGCAGTCGAGGCAGGGAACTTCGAAACTCAAGGTGGCACATGATCACTACTCTAAAAGTTCTGGATGTTTGAAGATGACGATGCATGACCTGTTCAGGTTGATGGTCAAGCAAAACGCTTCGGACTTACTTATCTCGGTGGGTGCACCACCGAGCTTGAAAATTGATGGCCAGGTTCTCCCCATCAAGACGGATCCCTTAACACCTGATGTCGCACGGGATCTGGTATTCTCGATTATGACCGAAGTGCAACATGCTGAGTTCGAGTTAGACAACGAACTCAACTTTGCGGTGACTCCCGCAGACATAGGCCGGTTCCGAATCAACGTTTTTCGTCAGCGTAATCATGTCGGTCTGGTTGCGCGTCGGATCAGCAGTGAGATTCCCAGCCTTGAAGCACTTGGACTGCCCGTAGCAACACTCGAGAAGATCGCGATGACCAAGATTGGTCTGGTTCTCTTTGTGGGAGGCACCGGTACCGGCAAGACAACAACCCAGGCTGCGATGGTCGGATACCGCAATCAGCATACTCGGGGGCATATCATCACCATAGAAGACCCCATTGAATTTGTTCACGATCATATTAAGTGCATTGTGGATCAGCGCGAGGTGGGTGTAGATACGGAATCTTTCGACACCGCGTTGGTTAATGCAATGCGGCAGGCGCCGGATCTGATTCAGATCGGCGAGATTCGCGACTCAGAGACGCTGCGTTCGGCTCTGGTGTTTGCCCAGACGGGTCACCTGTGTTTCGCGACCTTACATGCCGCCAATACCTATCAGGCGCTTGAAAGAATCATCAGCCTGTATCCCGGCGGGGAAAGAGACTCACTATTGATGGATCTGTCCATGAATCTCTGTGCGGTTGTTTCGCAGAGACTCGTACCCAGCAAAGGCGGATCCGGGCACGTGGCTGCGGTGGAGATTCTGCGCAACCTGCCCTGGTTTCGAGATCTCATTACCAAGGGGGAGATCGATCACTTGCAGGAAGCGATGGAACGCCCCTCGACCGACGGTGTCGTCACTTTCGATCAGTCCCTTTATGAGCTCCACCAGAATGGTCAGATCTCACTGGAGGATGCGTTACGAAATGCTACCTCCAAGAACAATCTTCGCCTCAGGATTCAACTCGAAGGCACCGCGGCGAAAGATCGCCAGGAGATCGGCTCGACACTGCACACAGTTGAGTTCTGACCTAGGGTCAGCTGCTTTTTCGTACTGGACCATACGCCATTGCCTGGGCTGATGAGCGCAGGCCAAGTCCGTATACCGTATTCAGTCCGTGGGCAGACCCTCGTAGAGTACTTGACCCGCGACCAGTGTCCACCGAACCTTGCCCGGCAGTGTCCAGCCGTCAAAGGGTGTGTTGGTGCCGTTGCTGTGCAGAAGTTCGGCATTCAGTGTCCATGTGGTGTCAGGATCAAAAATACAAATATCGGCAGGTGCACCTTCAGACAATTGTCCCAGGTCGGTTCCCAGGATCCGGGCTGGTTCTGACGTAATCGCAGCAATGGCCTTTTGGAGAGGCAGGACGTTGTCGTCTACCAATTGCAGTACCAGCGAAAGTAGGGTCTCAACACCGGCGATTCCTGCTGCAGATTCGCTGAAAGGCGCGAGCTTGGCGTCTGTCCCATGGGGTTGGTGATCAGAACAAATGGCCTGTATCACGCCATCTGCAACGCCCTGCCGCAGCGCATCTCGATCAGCGAGGTTGCGTAGCGGTGGCAAGACGTGACAGCGCGTATCAAAATCTCCAATATTGCGTTCGCTCAAGTGTAGATGATGGGCAGAAACTGCAGCACTGACCGGAAGGCCACGTTGCTGTGCTTCAGAGATTTTCTCGACCGAGCGTCCGGATGAGAGTTGGCAGATGTGACCTCGCACACCAGTGGTTTCAATCAGCGCCAGTTCACGGGCTAAGGCAAC
>Ga0114993_10006856_pt1 | contig 10647 bp, 8 predicted proteins | sample ArcticOcean_MG_C_FD_87042 | JGI IMG/M metagenome (GOLD analysis project Ga0114993, IMG submission 87042) | Marine microbial communities from western Arctic Ocean - ArcticOcean_MG_CB2_150 | ecosystem: Environmental > Aquatic > Marine > Oceanic | place: Arctic Ocean: Canada Basin | collected...
ATAATTAATTTGGTTAAAGGTGATGGATATTTTGGCTATTCATTTGATGCCAAGGGAGATGTTGTAATTAATGATAATGACATACAAATCAATGGATCTGAAATTATTTATATTGACTCAACTCAGCACATGAGTATTTTAAAAAATGCTCACATCATAAATAAAAATAAAGAATTATTTGGAGAAAATATATTTATTCAATTTAAAGATTCCAGTGTTAATGAAATTATAATTGATAAGGATCCAATTGTGTATAACAAGGTAAATGCCAAACTCAGTGAAAGTACTGTAGGCGATCATTTTACTGATATTATACTAGGGAAGTCTATGCTCATTAAATATAATGATAATAAATTAGAAGAAATAAAAGTTATGGGTATGGCGAGCTCTTTATACCATGTCATTGATAATATTCTGCTAGAAGGGACCAATGAAGTTTCAGGAGATACAATATTATTTTCATTTATAGATGAGGAGCTAATTAAAATTATGGTTCAGGGTGGCGGGGCAGGCTTATTTACTCCTGAACCTTACAATTCCAGCATAGATTCAGTTATTTATTATTTTGCTGAAAAAATAGATTATAATATTTTAAAAAATGAAAATTATTTTTACAATGAAAGTTCAATTCAATATAAAGATACTAAATTAAATTCAGAGTATACAAAAATTAACTGGGGCACGAATAAATTAGAATCTTATACAATTAATAATATTAAGCCTATTGTGCAAACCGATTTAAAGAGTTCTCCTATGAGAGGGGATACAATATATTATGATCTTGTATCTGAAATAGGAATTATCAATAAAGGGAAAACTGAGCTAAATAATGCATATTATCATGGAGATGAGGTACTACATGATAATAATAATAATATATATAGTTATGATGGAATATATACATCCTGTGATCTAGATGATCCACATTATTATTTTTTAAGTAAAAAAATGAAAATGATTCCTGATAAACACATCATTGCACGACCTATTATATTACATATTAAAGATTTTCCTATAATTGGATTTCCATTTGCAATACTTCCTAATAAAGGAGGGCGCAGGCAAAGTGGTTGGATTATGCCGACATTCGGATACTCTGAACGTAACGGGACGTATTTCCACAATCTTGGATATTATCATATAATAAATAATTTTTCAGAAATAAAATTTTTATCAAATTTTTATGATCGTAAAGGGTTTAAAATAAATTTTAACTTTAAGTACAAGAAGCTATATAATTATTCAGGAAACCTATCATCTACCTTAGTTCAAGATCTAAATTCTAGCTCCAATGATATTAATGATATTTTTTCAAATTCAACTCAGAGCCACAATTTAAAATGGATTCATAATCACCAGATTGATCCAACGCAAAATTTTAATTTTAATATTAATTATATATCAAGGAATGATTTTTATCAACAAAGCCAGGTAGGATATGATGTGAATACAAGACTACAGCAAAACATATTATCTACATTGAGCTACAGGAAGCATTGGGATAATTCAAATAATTCTCTTAGTATTAATTTATCTGATTCCTATAATGTATTGTTAGAAGAATCAGATCCTGTTGCAAGCCCCACATTCTATAGAACACAAGTGTCACCAAAAATTAATTTTACTCATGGAGCTAGACTTCTTTTTGGCGACGGTCCCAATTGGTATAATTCAATTTATTATAATTATAAATCTGATTTTACAATTTCATCTAATAAAGGCCATATTTTATTTAATGATCAAAAATATGATACAATTTCATATAAAAATGGAATAAATCATAAATTATATTTTTCAGGATCACAAAAATTATTTAAATATATCAATTTTAATACCAAAATTAATATGTATGAGAGTGGAATTTATGGCTATAAAAAACCAAAAATTAATTCAGAAGGATTATTTATAGATGATCAGTATACTAATTTTGAAAATTCTTATAAAAGAAGGCTAACTGGAGATTTATCCTTTGGAATCAGCAGCAAACTATATGGAATTTTATCTACAAATTTATTTAATATTACAGCTATTAGGCATGTAATATCACCATCATTATCATATTATTATACACCAGATTTTTCTAATTCCACATTATTTGGATTTGATATTGACTACATTGAAATAGATTCAGACGGCAGTACATATGACTATTTTTCAAATTCCCTTGTTCCATCTACCCCTATTACTAGAAGAGAAAGATACATGTTCAAATTAAATAATGACTTCTATGGTAAAATTTTAAATAATGGAGATTTTAAAAAAGTACACTTATTAAATTGGGTAAGCTCACTATCTTATAACCCAACTTATGATGAATTTCATTGGTCTTATTTGAGCTCCTCACTTAGAAGTACCATTTCAAATGATTTAAACTTCACTATTAATATGAATCATGATTTATATAAAATAAATGAGGGCATACGAGTTAATGAAATGGGTAACCTTCCAAGATTTGTAGATATTAATTCTTCAATGCAATTTAAGCTAAAAGGAAAAAAAATTACTAGTTTTCAAGAGCATCCAATTATTTCTGGAAAGATAGATAGTACTGGCAGTATAAATTCAGGTTCACTAGATGCTTATAAGCCAATTATCAGTGACGAGAATGTTTGGGAAGCAACTTTTAATTTTAGTTCTATTTTTAAATATAATCAAAGTATAAATAATTGGGATAAGGATTTTTGGTTTGATTCAAATTTAGAAATGAATATTACAAAAAAATGGACAGCATCCTATTCAGCTAGATTTGATATAATGGATAATCAAATAATAAGACATAGTCTCATTCTTCATAGGCCTTTACATTGTTGGTTATTTAGTTTTCAATGGTATCCGGGTGTTGGTGAAAATAATTTTGGAAATGGGTTCCAATTATTGATAAAAGTTAAAAATCCTGATTTGCAGGATATAAGGCTGAAGCATACTGAAGGAAATATGTTTGGCTTCTAATTATCAAATGAATAAATTCTTATATAATTATTAGAAATGATTTAATGAATCTATGTTAATAACTGATAAAATCAATAAAGATACTGTAGTTATCCCATTAAATGGATCAAATAGATCAGATGCAATTCAGGAATTATTAGATGTACTTGTAGACAGAGGGTACTTAATGGGATCTATAAAATTATTTTCATTCATTGATGCAAAAGAAACTGAAAGCTGTTCAACAATAGGTGGGGGTGTTGCGCTACCACATTCAATATCAAAAGAAATAGATGAATTAGTTTGCATTTTAGGGATTTCAAGAATAGGGATACAATATGATGAAAAAGATGTTCACCCCTGTCATATTATATTATTAAGTTTATCGCCGATAAAAAATTCTGATATACACAGAAAATTTATTTCTAAATTTAGATTATTATTATCAGATTTAAATATGAAAGATAAAATAATTAATTCTAACTCCTCTATTGATTTGGAAAAAGAAATTAAGAATTGGGAAAAACAACAAATTGAGGAAGATTCATAATGTCAGAACAAATAAGAAACATTAAGGGTACCAAAGACCTACTTCCTGATCAAAGTAGATTATGGCTTGAGACTGAAAGCATTATTCACAATTTTATGAGCTTACATGGATATTCATTAATAAGAACTCCAATATTTGAAAAAACTGAATTATTTAATAGAAGTATTGGTCAAGCTACAGATATTGTAAATAAAGAAATGTATACATGGCTTGATGTAGATGGGACTAGTTTAACTCTAAGACCAGAATTAACTGCACCAGTTATTAGATCGTATATACAAAATCAACTTGGGAATAAATCCCCATTACAAAGAGTATATTATATTGATTCTTCATTTAGAAGAGAAAGGCCACAGAAAGGAAGGCAAAGGCAATTTACGCAATATGGCATTGAGGCCATTGGATCAAAAAATCCGGAACAAGATGTAGAAATAATTTTAATTGCCTCTAGAATTTATCAAATGCTAGGTTTAGATGATATTGAAATACATATTAATAGTATCGGATCTCAAGAATCACGATTAAAATATTCTGAATCACTAGTTAGTTTTTTAGATACATATAAAAAAGATTTAAGTAAAATTAGTCAGGAACGATTAAAAGTAAACCCACTAAGAATTCTTGACAGTAAATCAGAAAAAGATATAGAGATTTTAGAAGGGGCTCCAATAATATCTAATTATTTAACTAAAAATGATAGTCAAAACTTTGAAGAGATATTAAAACTATTAAATAATTTAAATATTAAGGTTACGATCAACAGGAAACTTGTTAGGGGACTAGATTATTATAATGGGATGATATTTGAAATTCTTAGTAACAATATTGGATCTCAAAATGCATTATGTGGAGGAGGAAGATATGATAAGCTAGTTGAATCACTGGGTGGAAAGCCAACACCTGCCGTTGGATTTGCTGCTGGACTTGAAAGATTAATTTTAATATTAACAGATAAACAAAAGAGTATAGTTTCTAATAATATTGATATTTATATAATTTCACTGGATGAGGAATCTATTACATATTCATTTTCCATTGCTGATAAGTTACGGAACACATTAGGGATTAAGGTTGTTTGTGAAACACTTCGACGAAGCATGAAATCGCAGCTTAGAGAAGCAAATAAGAATAATGCAAAATTTGCAATATTAATTGGTGAAAATGAAATTAATAATGAAAAAGTAATTATTAAAAATATGGAAGATGGCACACAAACAGATGCTTCTATGGATGAAATTGAAAATTATTTTGGTGTTGATTACAAATATAAATGATGGAACATGTTATTATTGTTCATTTCCATGAACTTAGTTTAAAAGGGAAAAATAGATCCTGGTTTGAGAAAATTTTATTAAAAAATATTAAACGCCATCTTTCTAATCTTCCATATAAAAGAACCAGAATACTGTTCGGTCGTATTGTTATTGAAAATATTAATATTTCCTTATGGGATGAATACAATAGGGTATTGTCAGATTTGATTGGGATTAGAAATTTTATTTTAGCTTTACAAGCTCCACTTGACATTGACCAGATAAAAACAGTATCCCTCAAAGTATGTAAAAGTGAAAATATTGTAGGAAGTTTTAGAGTTTCAGCAAGGCGTCAGAATAAAAACTTTGTTTATACTTCTCAGGATATAAATCAAATAGTAGGAGAATATATACAAGAGGATACCGGCTGGGAAGTTAATTTAACCAGCCCAACAATAGATATATTAATTGAAATAGTTAATGAAACAGCTTTTATTGGGACAAAAAAGATAGGCGCTTATGGTGGTCTTCCAGTAGGAACTGGAGAAAGGGCATTATCATTAATTTCTTCAGGGATTGATTCTCCTGTTGCATCTTTTAATATTATTAAAAGAGGTGTTACACTAGATTATATTCACTTCCACAGCTCCCCAGCAACTAATAAGCAATCAATATATAATGTTGAAAGTATTTTAAAAGAACTTTGCAGATATCAGATGGATTGCAAGCTTTATCTGTTTCCATTATTGGATATTCAAAATTTGATTATGGAGAAAATTGATAGTAAATATTGGGTAATTTTATTTCGCAGGGCCATGATTAAAATATCTAATCTCGTTGCTTCTAAAAATGGATACAAGGTATTAATTAGCGGGGAGAACATTGGTCAAGTTGCATCTCAGACATTATCAAATATTGTTGCTGTACAGGATGCATCTATGATACCCATCATTCGTCCTTTAGCTGGACACAACAAAGAAGAAATTATAACACAGGCAGAAAAAATTGGAACATATACTATATCAATTGAACCATATCAAGATTGTTGTTCATATTTTACTCCACCGAATCCAGAAACAAAAGCAAAATTAGAAAGAATTAAAAAACTAGAAAAAATTATTAATTTAGATAAAATGATAAATAATTATAGTGATAGTCTAGAAATAAAGGAAATCTCATCATATGAATAGTAGCATCAAAATAATATCCTGGAATGTTAATGGAATTCGAGCAGTACAAAAAAAGGGATTTAATGATTTTGTCAAAGAATATGATCCCGATATTTTATGTTTACAAGAAACCAAAGCACATCCTGATCAAGTTAATTTTAATACAGATGAGCTTCCTTACAGGTATTGGAATTCAGCTGAGAAGAAGGGGTATTCTGGGACATCAGTATTTTTAAAAAAAGAACCAATTAAAAGCACTAATGATATAGGAATTAAAAAGCATGACAATGAGGGGAGAGTGATCACTTTAGAATTTAAAGGTTATTATCTTGTGAATGTATATACACCAAATTCAAAAAGAGATTTAAGTAGATTGGATTATAGAAAAAATGAATGGGATGTAGATTTTTTAAAATATTTAAAAAAATTAGAAAAGAAAAAACCTGTTATCTTTTGTGGAGATTTAAATGTTGCACATAAAGAAATTGATTTAAAAAATTCATCCACCAATAAAAAAAATGCTGGATTTACAATTGAAGAAAGGGAGGGATTTAGTAACTATATAGAATCTGGATTTATTGATACATTTAGAGAATTTAATAATGATGGTGATCATTACACTTGGTGGAGTTATATGTTTAATGCTAGACAAAGAAATATTGGGTGGAGAATAGATTATTTTTGCGTCTCCAGTTTTTTAAAAGATAAACTAATTAAATCATATATTTTACCTGAAGTAATGGGCTCTGATCATGCTCCAGTTGTTTTGGAGATAAATGTTATATGATGACACAAAATGAAATAAAATATTTACAATCACTATCATTGAAAAAATATAGGAATCAACACAATAAATTTTTTATCGAGGGGAAAAGAATTGTTGATGAATTAATTCAGTCAAATTATAAAATTGATAAAATTATTATTACTCAAGATTTCATTGATAAACATTCTGAGCACACATTATTCAGTTCTAAATTAGATTATCAGATTATTTCTGATAGAGATTATAAAAAAATTAAAAATACAAGTAATTCTCAAGGGATTTTTGCATTAGTTCCCATGAAGGATTCATTTAATATAAAAAAGAACATTAAAGGCCCAACATTAATATTAAATAACATATCAGATCCAGGGAATATGGGAACTCTATTACGTTCAGCTGCATGGTATGGTGTTCATAATATTTTTATATCTAGAGGCTCAGTTGATATTTATAACCCTAAAGTTGTCAGATCATCCATGGGAGCTCATTTTTATTTAGCTAATTTACTTGAATTGGATATATGTGATATTATTCCCATTCTCATTAATAAAAACTTCCAAGTTATTGCTGCTACTTTAGATGGGATTTCATATCAAAATATATCAATAAAGAATGATGATTGGGCTCTTATTTTAGGAAGTGAGGCTCACGGAATAGATAGTAAAATTTTAAAATTAGTCAATAAACAAGTTTCCATCCCCCAAAAAGGGAATATTGAGAGCTTAAATGTTGCAGTTGCTGGTTCAATATTATTAGATAGATTCCTTACAAAATAAAAAAACTATATTCAATATATAATCATGATTAAATTCATCTCATGAAAATATTAAACAATATTCTAGAAGCGATTGGAAATACTCCTATTGTAAGGTTAAATAAAATTGGAGCAAAGTTAGCGTGCAATCTGATGGTAAAGTGTGAATTCTTTAATGCAGGAGGATCAATTAAGGATCGTATTGGATATAATATGATACGTGATGCAGAGAATTCAGGCCGCATAAAGCCAGGAGACACGCTTATAGAACCAACTTCTGGAAATACAGGGATAGGAATGGCACTTGCGGCAGCAGTTAAAGGTTATAATATGATTGTTACGATGCCAGAGAAAATGAGCAAAGAAAAAGAAGTAATTTTAAAGGCACTAGGAGCTAAGATTGTTAGAACCCCCACAGAGGCGGCGTGGGATAGTCAAGATAGTCATATTGGAGTCGCAAAAAAATTAAATAAAGAAATTAAAAACTCTCATATTTTAGATCAATATTCTAATCCCTCAAACCCTGATATTCATTATAAAACTACGGCAGAGGAAATTATTTGTGATTTAGATGGTAATATAGATATGGTTGTAATGGGCGTAGGGACCGGAGGAACAATTACTGGAGTTGCAAAAAAATTAAAAGAAATTAATTCTGATATAAGAATAATTGGTGTAGATCCCTATGGATCGATACTTGGAGGAGGCGCAGAAGTTCACCCATATAAAGTTGAGGGAATTGGATATGATTTTTTCCCTGATGTTTTAGATAACAACCTAGTTGATGAGTATATAAAAGTTGATGATAAAAATTCATTTAAAATGGCGAAGCGACTCATACAAGAGGAAGGGCTTTTTGTTGGCGGGTCATCAGGATCAGCTGTTTGGGCAGGCCTAAAAGCTGCAAAAGATTTGAAGAAAAATCAGAATTGTTTAATTATTTTACCTGATTCAATTAGAAATTATCTTAGTGGATTTGTTGATGATGAATGGATGGAACAAAATGGATTTATAGATTAATTTTTAAATAAATAATTTATGATTATCCTAATTCTATTATTTTCAATTTACTCATTTTTTATACTATCCCTGCTGTATGCGACTATTCGACTTAAGCCAGATCGAATAGATTCTTCATGTAACGATGGAATTAGTATTATTATTGCAATAAGAAACGGAGAATCATCATTACCTAATCTTATCAATTATTTAAAAAATCAAGACTATAAAGGGAAAATAGAATTTCTATTGATTGATGATGAATCGGATGATAGAACAGGTAAAATTATTTTAGATACAGTAGCACTTGATAATAGATTTAAATATTATTCATCTATTGAGGGAAATAAATTATTAAACTATAAAAAAAAAGCATTAGATGTAGGTATTCAGAATGCAAGTTTCGGTAATTTATTATTTAGTGATGTTGATTGCTTAATTCCACCAACATGGGTTAGTACTATGTCCAACTATTTTTCTCATGGATATGATTATCTTGTTGGCCCCTGTATGGTTGACGATAAAAATAAAGTAAATAATATTTCAAGATTTCAACGCATAGATTTTTTATTACTAATGATAATATGTCGGGGATCAAACTACTTTGGATATTCTCTAGCCTCATCAGGACAGAATCAAGGATTTACAAAAGAATTATATTTAAAAGTAGGGGGATTTATTAAGGTAAATTCTTTCATTGGTGATGACACAGCCTTTTTACAGTATTGTAATAAAATGGGAGCAAAGTCAAATTTTGTAAATAGCAGATCAGCAATAATTTGTTCAAGAAAAGAACTTAAAATTACTAATTTTATATCTCAGCGTATACGTTGGGTTTCAGATGCGAATAAATTGTGGAAATTAAATTTTATATTTTTTTTAATTCTGTTTTTAACATTTATATTTTATATATCATTCCCCATATTAATTATTTATAATTTGACAAATTATTTAATTATTATTTCAATTTTATCGGTTAAAATTTTAAATGAGTATTTATTATTATATATAGGATCAAATTTTTTTTCTACTAAAATAAATATTTATGAATTCATATTATGGCAAATATTTCATGTGCCATACATAATAGCAATAGGTGTAATGAGTTACTTTAGTAGATATTTGTCGTGGAAGGGAAGAAGACTAAATTGATAATTATATTATTTATAATTTACTCAACATTACTTCTGTGGCTATTTGATTTCTCAAGTTTAGATCAGAATATAGAGAAAGAAAAAAAATCAGTTTCTCCACTAACAATTATTATTAATAATATTAATGATATTAATATTCTATTTAAAACATTAGATGGAATTAAAAAAAATCATTCATTTGATAATATCGATTTAATTTTATTTGATAATACTAATACCGATCTACAATCTCTAATTAATCCTTATAGTAAATCATTTAGAAAAATTAAGATACATAAAATGAATCAATTTGATTATCATGATATAGATATTAATGGTATTAACACTGAATTTATTTTAATTATTAATAGTGGAATGATCATTTCAAGAAAATTCATAGAAAAATCATTTCAATATATCAATAAATACAATATATCAATAATATTTACTCCTATTTATAAAATATCAAATAATAAAAATAATTTATTTCCTCAATTATTTGGATCATTTAAACAAGCGATAAAATGCTCATTAATTAATAAGAATTTATATGCTATTAAAACATATGATAATGATGGATTTATTATTCATAAAGATTCATTTCATAAACTTTTATATGGAAAAAAGAAGTATTATAATCATCAACATTATATAGTAGATCCTGATTTATGTATTCAGGATATAAATTTAAATTCTAAAAATAATTTAAATTATCTTTATATGATTTATTTTGGGATCAATCTATTATATTTTTTTATTATCACATTATTTTTATCTACTCCCAATTATTATTATTTAGTCATTATTTTTATAAAAGTTATTCCTGAGCTATACTGTATATATTCGTATTACAATAAATTAAAAATCAAATTCCCTAAAATTGAATTTATAATTTACTCAGTTTTTCTTCCTATATATATGGTTAATGAATTATTTTCAGAAAGAATATTAAATTTAAAGTGAAGAGTATTTTTATTATTTATAACCTCTTTCAATTAAGAAATATTAATATAATAAAAAAAGCCTCAATATAAATTGAGGCTTTTTTTGTAAGCTTTATGCTTTACCACGAAGTTCTATTAATTACCCTTATTA
>Ga0114993_10006859_pt1 | contig 10642 bp, 7 predicted proteins | sample ArcticOcean_MG_C_FD_87042 | JGI IMG/M metagenome (GOLD analysis project Ga0114993, IMG submission 87042) | Marine microbial communities from western Arctic Ocean - ArcticOcean_MG_CB2_150 | ecosystem: Environmental > Aquatic > Marine > Oceanic | place: Arctic Ocean: Canada Basin | collected...
CCAGGCGAAAAACGCTTATGAGATTATCTCGGGCCACAAAGCTGGCCTCGCGGACAAGCAGAAAATGCTCGCGACAGCGGCCCTCTACGAAGGGTTTTCCATCCTCGGTGTTTCTGAGGGGTATTGTTCGGTTCGGTTGGACGCGAAGGGGGCGATCATCACAACAGCCGCAGCGATCGACCAGGCGGCGGCGCGCTTTGCGAGTGCCCGGGGCCATGCTCAGACTGCCGGTGCCAGTGATATCCTGAACGCGGCACGGGTGGGCGGCGCTCGGGCCCTGAACTTCAACGGTAAAAATGCGGCAGCTAAGGCATTGGCCGCGCTGGTGCCGTCGGGGTTCGTCTTCAACGCGACCTATGACGCATCCCCCCCGCGGCGCCACAACAAGGTGTACACCGACAATCATGAAAACAGGTACATATCGGTGCACCCACAGTTTCATACGAACGTCATCGCCGATCCGGTGCTGAAGGTGGGCGGGGTTAATGATCCCAGGGTGCCCGTCGAGTACCGCGTCGCTGGGGGAGCGAACGACGGGGTCACGCCTATGTGGCTCCAGACTAAGTACCCGGCTAACGACTCTGAGATTCCGCTGGCGACTTGGCAGGAGGCCCAATTGATTGTCGCGGAGGCTGAGGTTGCCGCTGGAAATGCTGCCGCAGCCGTGACGGCGATCGACCTAGTGCGTGCCTTCTACGGCCTGCCTCTCTATGCCACGGACCCAGGAGGTACGGTGTCCGCCGCTGCCGTCAAAACGCAGCTCATTCAGGAAAGGAAGAGACAGTTGTTCGTACAAGGCCATTGGCTGGGCGACATGATCCGCTTCGGTCTCGCGTTCGAACAGGGCGTTGACCCGAAGGGCCAGCCCTTCATCCCGGATGTGACGTGCATACCGATCCGGCCGGCCGACGAAGACGCTTCTTGATCTTTGAGGCCGCTTAGGCTTAGCAAGACACTACATTGAACGAGGCGCCGTGGCCGGTGCCATTTTGGCTGGCCACGGCGCCTCGTTTCTTTTATCCCACCCGTTTCAGTTTTGAGTCAACCAGATGAACTCAATTGCGACACGGTGCGTGGCCCTGCTCACGGCGGTCATTCTTTTCCAGGGGTGCTTCACGTACGTGCCGGTGGAGGTCGGGGCTGTGCAGGTCGGTCAGGATGTGCGCATGCGCCTCACGCGTGAAGCCCTAAGGGAGTTCGACGACCCGGGAGTCGCCTTTTCTTTAGGGAGCAGTCCCGTGCTCGAGGGCACCCTCACGAGCCGCGATGCCGATCGACTGATGGTCCGCCTCCAGGGCCTTAACTCCCAGGCGGCGCCCTTGCTCTTCAGTAACCCCCTTGAAGCGCAGGTGCCGATTTCCGTGGATCAGATCCTCCAACTCGAGTCGAAAGAATTCCATCGAATGAAGACCGGCATCGTCTTTGCCGGGACCTTCGGAGCCATACTCCTCGCCAATTTCATCAACGTCCGAACGCCTCCGGGAGCCGTAAATCTCGAGAACGGTCCCCCCGATCAATCGGACGAGATTCGCATTCCACTCTTCAGCCTCTCGCATTAGAGGGGTGGGTGTGGTGCGGAACCGGCGAGTAGGTTGACCGTCGGCTTCCTTACCAGGTAACACAGAACTTGTAACGCAACGGGCCTTGCCGAGCCAGAGTTCCTGGGTTATGCTCGTGCTAAGGTTGTATTTGGCCGCGAGCCGCACGTGACGAGATGTCATGGGTCGGTCGGACCGCTCGGGTTGTTCTGCACCCGTGTTGCGATTCGCTTCGGTGGAGTTAACACTCACTTGTTGTATGAAGGAGATCGGACAAATGTCCAGAATAACGTCGTTCCACATGAGTTTCCAACGGCTGTTGCGGGTGGGGATGGTGCCGGCTCTGGCCGGAGTCTGCCTGCTGTCTCTCGATGCTGCCTTGCTTTCTGGCCAGGCTACGCGGTCGGAAAGGCAGGCCCCCAATCCGGCGCATGTGACCGTGCTCCAAGCCGAGCAGGGACTCACGTTCGCGAGGGATGTCGCGCCGATCGTGCAGGCGAAGTGTGAGACGTGTCATCGCGATGGCAGTGTGGCGCCGATGTCACTACAGACATACGAGCAGGTGGCGGCGTTCGCACCGTTGATCCGGGACCGGGTGAGCAGAGGAGTCATGCCCCCCTGGCCTGTCGACAAGACGGTGGGCGTTCAGGCTTTTCGGGACAACGAGTCCCTGAGTGACGGGCAGATCAAGACGATCGTGGACTGGATTGATGCGGGCGCGCCGTTGGGTGACCCGGCGGACCTGCCAGAGCGCCTAGTGTGGAACGACGATTCGAACCGTTGGCCGTACGAGGACGACATAGGCCGCCCACCGGACCTGGTACTTACAGCGCCGATGTACACGGTGGAGGCCAACGGACGGGACCAGTGGCCTCAGCATTACACGTCGCTGGAAGAGGTGGGGGGAGGGAGCCTCACCAAGGAGCGGTGGATCCAGGCCATCGGGTCGCGACCGGCAGACACGGATAGCCGGTACGTATTCCACCACGCCAATGTCAGCATCACCGATATGCCTGGTAATTCACCCGATCCCATGGGGGACGAGACGGGGTCGATCAAGCTCATCGATACAGCGGTGGGAACGGTCGGCATGATCTTCCCGAAGAACACCGGTAGGGTGCTCCGGCCGGGCTCACAGCTTCGCTGGAATATGCACTTCCACCCGTACACGAGGGACATGGACGCTGCTCTTCAGCTCGGCGTTTGGTTCTACCCGGAAGGGGAGGAGCCGGATCACTACAGTATGGGTGACGTCTCGTTGGCGGCCGGCCAGGGGACATTCACGAGAGGTACTTTTCCGGCGAGCGAGAGGGTGCGCCATGCTCAGGTAAGTAACGAAGCGGACATCCTACTTCCCCCAAACAGCGTGTCCTCGATGCGGGGGTATCACGTTCTGGATAGGCCCGCGATGGTCAGCGGCCTGCGGGGGCACATGCACCTGCGTGGGAAGTATCAAATCGTGGAGGTGGTTTACCCCGATGGATCGTGGGAAGTGATCAACAAACTCAACTGGGACCACGCCTGGCACAAGTTGTTCCTTTACGAGGATGGCGCGGAGCCTTTGCTTCCGAAGGGCACGACGCTCATACTGACGTCGGTGTTCGACAACACGGTGAACAACAAGCACAACCCTGACCCCGACCAGTGGGTCTCGCTGGGTGATCGGAGCATCGACGAGATGTCTCACATACGCCTCGAGATGACCTACTTCAGCGATGAAGACTTCGCGAAGATGGTGGACGAGAGGGCCGTCAAGGGTCAGCTCGTATCCGAGCAACAGTAGAGACGCTACGGCGAACGGTAGCACCCAGGTATTGGCGGGCGGCCAGTACTGGAGAATGAAGGGTGCTTATGGCGAAGGGCCCCACCTTGGTGGGGCCCTTCTGCTCTATGCCAGGTTAGCACATTTTGTAACGTAGAGACTAACGTCCTCTTGAACTCACGAAGGATGAAGCAGACGATGAAATCTCGACATTTTTTTCTGACAGGAGCCCTGTTCGTTGGGCTTCAGGTGGCTTGCTCGACATCTCTCGGGGCGCAACAGCAATGGGAGGAGAACCTCGAAGGAGTTGCTGGTCAGTGGAACATCAATGTCCTGCGACCGACCGGGATGCCCGTGATTCCTTTTTTTGAAGGATGGGTTGCGAACGATGACGGGACGGCCAATCTCTGCTTCGGATACTTCAACTTGAACTTAGAGGAAGCACTGGAGATCCCCGTGGGGCCGGACAACTTCATCGAGCCAGCGCGTTACAACGGGCTTCAGCCGACGTTCTTTTTGGAAGTACCCACGTATGACCACCGGCATTATTGTGCCTTCACTGTGACCGTGCCGCTGGACAGCGATGAGCGCGTCGTCTGGCACCTTAGGCGCAACTCCAAGGACTACTCGGTCCCTGGCCACACGGGATCGGAGCTGTACTCGATGTACAACCTCTGGTTCAGCTCGGATCGGGGTGATGTTGGGGGGGCCATGGCACCCGTGGTCCAGTTCGTTGATCCACCTGGGCCCGAGCTAATCGGCAAGGGCGCTCAGGGCTGGAAAACGGCCGAGCCCGCGATGGCGAAGGTTGGTAGCCCACTGACGCTCACGTTATCCGTGCACCAGCCGCAGCCCGAGGACTACCCGGAGGTCGCGGATTACCAGGGTGACCCGAAGAGTTGGATGGTGTATTGGTGGAAGCATTCGGGGCCTCCGGGCACGGTGACGTTCAGCCAGAACCGGTGGGTGATCGGACCTGATGAGCACACCGCGACGACGACGGCCACGTTTAGCGAGCCCGGGAACTACAAGTTGCGCATGTCGGTGAGAAACGACGGCCCTGGCGGCTTTGGATTCTCTCAGTGTTGCTGGACGAGCGGCTTCGTAGAGGTCACCGTCACTCCGTAAGCCGTAATGTAATGGCCGGAAACTGAAGACCCCCCGCGCGTGGCTCGCCGCGGGGGGTCTTCGTGCTTCTTCCGTGCAGGTTGGCGCGTTACCGCGTGCCCATACCTGTGAAGCGCCATCTGTAGTACCGTTGCCCGTCGTTTACCTCGCCGATGAAGATGTTGCCTTTCGAATCGGTCCCAAAGCTGTGCGCGTGGAAGAACTCCCGGGCATTGTGTCCCTTGTGACCGCCGATCTGTTGGACTTCCTCGAGGGTTTCCCGATTCAGAACGTGGACCAACCCGTTGGCGCCATCGACAACATAGAGGAAGGTCTGCTCAGGGTCGGGTGACATCCCGAACTTGTGAACGCTTCCCACTCCGTCGAGCGTGCCCGGCTGGATGAACGTCTCGCGGACGAATGTACCGTCGAGATTGAACACCTGAAGACGTAGGTGTCCCCGGTCAGCCACATAGACGAGGCCGTCGTTTGCTACGTGGACAGAATGCACCGGAGTGTTGAACTGCTGTGGTGGCGGCTCTCCCGCGGCGAGTTGCCGAACGTACTCTTCCCTGGTCGGCAACTCGAAGCTGTCGTCCGGACGGTTGCCGTATGCGCCCCAGTGGCGCTTGTACTCACCTGTCTCCGCGTCGAAGACGATAACGCGGCGGTTGCCGTATCCGTCCGCCACGAACAGCTCGTTCTCCGGCTCGTAGAGGAACAAGTCGGCTGGTCCACCCACGTTTTCGGTGTCGTTGCTGCCTTGGTTCATGCCTGAGCGCCCGATCTGCATGAGGAACTCACCCGAACTCGTAAACTTCAGGATGTGGTTATCCGGGTTCGCGCTACCGCTCAACCAGACGTTGTCCTCAGAATCGACGTAAATGCCATGCTCATTGTTGAACCACTCATAGCCTTCTCCGGGGCCGCCCCATGCCTGGACGAACTGTCCATTGGCGTCAAACTGCATCACCGAGGGTGCTGGGTAACAGCATACGGCCCGAGGAGGGTCGAGGGAGGCGCCCCTCTCACCGTCCGGGATCGTCCCAGGACGCTGGAATACCCAGATATTGTCGTGCGAATCGACCGCCAGCCCACCTACCTGTCCACTCACCCACTGATTCGGAAGCACGGAGAAGAACAATGGATCCGGCTCGAACATAGGTACCTGATTTCCGCTTATTTCGAAACTCGGAATGTCGTCACCGCCGGTGCATGCCGCGCCGATCGTGACGATTACAGCCGTTAGCACTCCGACCGCCCGCTTCTTCCTTTTCATTCGGGTGTCCCCCTTTACTCGTTGAACAATACGCCCAGGATCTGTCAGAAGCCCTTGGACGAGCAGATTCGCCGACGAGACCTGCCGCTTCGCACCGGCCCGAACCCCCTATGGCCCGAAGAGTCCCGTCCGCGTGCCGAGAAAACTCGGCCGATCATAGTACGCCTTGGCACCTGCAGGAGCAAGCTCCCCTTCGCTACCTTGGCGGGTGGCATTTTGGACGCCGGCGCGGCACTTCTCAGTACAGAGCCGGCTTCCGGCTCGCGAATTCGTACCCACTGTATCCTGACTATGCTCGGGTGTCGGATCGGCTTAGAGTCGTATCTCCGAAGAGTCAGGGCGCCCTGCGTCGGAAGGCGGAGAGGAAGATGCTGGCTGAGGCACAGAGCCGCTGACCTCGACCATCATCCCCCGGCTAGCCCTTTAAACTCATATTTTTGAGCACGTCGTTGCCCTGTTTGCGCCGTGTAGAGGTTTCCCTGAGAGTCGGTCGCGATGTGATGCCCTGATCCTGGAAAGGAGTACACAACCTCAAGAGAGCTTCGATTGATTACGGCAATCTGTCCACCACTTGCTGGAACGTACAGGAACTCCTGCTGAGGGTCTGCCGAGAAAGCGACATCGCCTGCCCTTGCCCTGCCCCTATCGTCGCGGGGCATGAACACCTGGCCGAGGAACTCGCCGTCAATTGTAAATACTTGTACCCGCCCGTATTCCCGATCGGCCACATACACGAGCCCGTCGTTCGAAATAGCGAGGGCGTGCACAATCAGAAATTGGGGGGGGTCATCGCCTTCGTTTCGAGCTCCAGGGCTAGGTGGGGGGCAAGCGTAGTCATCGATTGGTTCGTTACCGAAGGCACCCCATGCCCGCTTGAATTCCCCAGTGTCGGCATCGAAGACAATCACGCGCCGATTGCCGTACCCATCCGCGACAAAAAGTTCGTTCGTCCTTGGGTACACCGCTTGATCCCCGGGCTGACGCACGTTCCTGGTGTCGCCGCTTCCACGACTCTGGTTGCTCCGCCCGATCTGCATCAGGAATTGTCCGTCTGCGCTGAACTTCAGGAGCTGGTCGTCTGACACCGGCATCAGTCCGGGTAGATTCCTCTCCGGGCAGTTATTGCCACCGATCCAGACGTTACCTCGGTAATCGACATTGATGCCGTGTTCCCGTTGTGGCCATTCGAAACCGTCTTCCACACCGCCCCACGAGCGCAGGAAGTTCCCTGCAATATCGAACTCGAGAACGGGCGGAGCAGCCATGTTCAGCTCGTCAGCGGGCACACTAAGGGGGCGATGCAGAACCAGGAGATGATCCTGAGCATCGACCCCAATGCTGGATACCGCTCCCAATACCCACTGATCCGGCACTTTGGGCCATGAGGGGTCGAGTTCGAAGATCGGCGCACCGGGCGGTGGTGTCTGCTGGATTTCAGCCTCTCCCAGACTGGGGCTGGCGGGAGTGTCCGACGTACTTAACAAGAGCAGGCCCAGCGCGACAGAGGTTACCGTGAGAACGCCGGCTAGAAGTATCCGCTTCATTGTTCCCCCCTCTTCAACAAGAACGATTGTTAAACAATGGCTGAAATCTTGAAACAAACTGCGCGAACCGGAGAGAGAGGTGGAGCACGACGGGGCAGATCAAGGCCGAAGGAAGATGGCCCGGAATTGGGCGAATCGCTGAGGAAGGATTAGCTATGCCCCCTACTATTGGGTCACGACAACCTCCACATAGCCGTTCGTCCAACAGCAATGAAACCAGAAGCCTTCATCCCCACCCATTGCAGTCGGCCAGTCAATCCCCTGCACGAGTAGCACGTAACGCCCGGGTTCGCTAAATGTTACCGTCGTTGTACCAGTGTCCTCGGGAGGGTCCACCTCAACGTGCTTCGGGCTGAAGGTCACCTCACCCTCAGGAGGCCCCTGGTACTTTGACCACCCCAGCCACCACTTGTCCCGGTCACCCTGCGCGGGCGGCCTGACGGAGAGAGTCAGCGCCAGTGGCTCACCCACCTCGACCGTATGCGGTACCGCTGTAACCCCGCCCCATGGGCCGGGTCCGTGCCGGCCTCGTCCTTCCGGGCCATCCGGCTCGAACCTGAGCACGGGCGCCCATCTGCGAGTCGTGGCCACATCAGGCTCCTCCAGAACGTATGGAACTGATGTCACATGCCCTGGAACGGAATAGGTCTTGCCACGGACCCGGAGTGTCCAGACAACCCGCTCACTCCCCACATCCTCCGGTACGGTTACCGTGAAAACACAATGAGGCCTGCGAAGCTGGTACTCGGGGTACTTCTCACCAGGCACCGGGTCGAAGTGCGTGGGCTGACCCCCGTCAAAGCGACTCGGCTCGATGAAATTGTCGGGCCCCAACGGGAGATCTACCGCCTCTTCAATGTTGAGATTGAAGTACCCGAAGCAAAGGTCATACGTCCCGTCCGTGTTCTGGTACCAACCTTCGAAAATGGGGAGTACAGGTTGACCGAAGTCGCGAAGATTGGCTATGCCCCACTCCGTCCCACCAACCGGAATTTGAGCAGTGAGCGGTGTCCAGCTTGCGGCGAAAAGCCCACCGACTAGAAGCCCGGCGACGAAACCCTGTTTCATGACTTCTCCCCCACTATGTTCAGATCTTTGCCTTGCAAGATCGCTCCCCCCACCTTCGTGCGAGCGTCGGAGGTCCGAGGACGCTCGCACGAAGGTGGGGGGAGCGGACAACTTGCCCCCACACCGTGCCGGCAGAAAGAGTCCGGCCTTTTTACTGTTGCCCCCCGTCCTCTACCTGAGCGATCCGCTGCTGCTCCCTCTCCCTCAGCAACATCTCCCTCTCCCTCACCAGCCCCTCGAAATCCTCCTCAGAGTCGAAATGCGTTATGCCGATCCACATATGCGACATGTCATCGACCGTCCTCTTGCCGAAGACGACCCACTGGTCGGGGTCAGGGTTGTGCTTGTTGTTCACGGTGTTGTCGAACCACGAGGTGACGATGAGGGCCGTCCCCGTCGGCAACAGCGGTGCCACGTGATCTTCGTAAATGAAGGTGGTGTGCCAGCCGTGCTCAAAGTTGATTTTGCTCAGGACTTCCCTTCGGCCATCCGCATGGAGAGCCTCTATCATCTGATACTTGCCCCGCAGGTGCATATGGGCCCGCACGCTGTGGATCCGTGCCGGCTTCTTCAGCACATGGATGCCCTGGAGCATCGCTGTACCATTGGGCGGGATAACGAGATCATTGGTTCGCACCTTGTAGCCAGCGTCGGCCCTGAACAGTTGCTCACCTCGTGTTATAAATTCCGGCTCCTCGCCCAGCGGGTAGAGCCACATGCCGAGCTGCATGACGGCGTCCACGTCCACATCTATAGGGAAGAGGTGCATATTGAAGACTACAGTCGCCCCCGGCTCAAGTAGCTTGCCGGAATCGCTCGGGTAGATGTCTCCTTCCTTACCCACCGCAGATCCCACGAGTCCAGTCCTCCCATCACTCTGTTCGAGGGAGGGGTTGCCATGGTGGAAGACATACCGGCTCTGGGGGTCTGCCGGCTTGACCTCGACCGCCCGAATCCACCGCCGTTCCGTGAGCCCGGTCACCGGCGTTCTCAGGTGGGGCCACTGGTCCATCCCGTTGGCCGGCACAGTGAACGGTTCCGAGGCGACCACGACATCCGGCGGTCGGCCGAATACCTCCTCATACGCCCACCTGTCTTCAAACGACGGGAACTCTGCCGGCGGCGGCATGTCCGCAGGGTCGCCCAACGGTGCGCCCGCATCTACCCACCCAACGATGGTTTGAATTTCCTCGTCGGTGAGCGATATGTCATTCTGGAACTCCCGGATTCCCACCGTCCTGTCAATATGCCAAGGCGGCATGGTGCGACTCGCCACGCGCTCCTTGATCAGCGGTGCATAGATTTTTACGTCCTCATAATCCAGCAACGACATCGGAGCAACCGAGCCCGGCCGATGGCAGACCTGGCAGCTCGCCTGGATGAGCGGGGCGACGTCCTTGGCGTATGTGACCGGATCACCGGCCTGTTGTACCGCATCGAACACCGCAAGGTTTTCTCCAGAGAGGGCAAGCCCTTCGGAAGACATCAGTCCCAGGCCGGCGAGCGCCGGCAGACCTACCCTCACAGTGCACCGCAGCCAATTCTGGACCCTCGTCCGTTTCATAATGTCCTCCTGGTTGATCCTCAGTGCCGTATCTGCCACCCTAAGATATCTGTATAAATCACCTCAATTCTTACATTCTTCGGTAGCTCTGTCAAACGGTGTGCAACTGATCGGTAGGGCGTCTGGCCGACCGACACACTTTTGTAGCGAGCACATGAGCTGCTAACTCGTCAGCTTGTGCGCGAAAGCCCGTGATGTCGTATCATGACAAGTCAGCCACCAGGACGCGCAGATCGGTCCCGGTAAACATCGGCCGGATTGGGGGGAGAACTAAGCATGGCAACGAAAGACGATCATCCGTGGAACGACCCTAAGGTCGGGGACGAGAAGGGTCTAAACAGGCGAGATTTCGTCAAGACGGGAGTTGCCGTGGGACTGGGTTCGGGGGCTCTGTTGGAGCCAGACGAGGTGCGAGCGCAAGTCCCAGGGACTGGCGCCGAAGACATCGTCTGGGACTATGAAGGAGATGTCGTTATCGCGGGGGGCGGGTGCGCAGGCCTGACTGCAGCCATTCGCGCGAGGGATCTCGGGGCCAGCGTGCTGGTGGTCGATCAGAATTTCGACCTTGGCGGCAGGATGTTGCACAGCGGGTCCGTGCTGTCGCTCGGCGGAGGCGACCCAGTACAGCGCCGAGATATGAAGGGCGAGAGCGACCATGAGGGACTCATCACGGTAGCTCCGGTTGAGGACCCGGAAGAACTCGACGACAGTGTTGACCTCCTGTTCACGGACATCACCGACTGGTCGGTCGTCGACCCCAAAGCGCAGAGCCCGTACCGG
>Ga0114993_10006861_pt1 | contig 10638 bp, 8 predicted proteins | sample ArcticOcean_MG_C_FD_87042 | JGI IMG/M metagenome (GOLD analysis project Ga0114993, IMG submission 87042) | Marine microbial communities from western Arctic Ocean - ArcticOcean_MG_CB2_150 | ecosystem: Environmental > Aquatic > Marine > Oceanic | place: Arctic Ocean: Canada Basin | collected...
CTCATTATCACTTACCATTTTAAATAGCCCTGGAAAATCAAAATCTCCGTCTCCAGGCACTGTAAATACACCATTTAGTACAGAATTTAAAAAACTTGAGTCAGCCTTTAGAGAATCATCTAATGTTGCTCCTCTTACATCCTTGCAGTGAATATGGAGAATTCTATCACTATGTTTTTTATAAACCCTTAGTGGATCTGCTCCGGCATATATTAAGTGGCCTGTATCAAACACCAAACCTAGCTCCCTAGTTGTCATTGACATAAGTTTATCCACTTCTTCTTCTATTTGAACTATTGTTCCCATGTGATGATGGTAGGCAAGTTTCATTCCATGAGACAATGTATATTTAGCCAACTGATTAAGTTTTTCAGTCCAATCTTGCCATTGATATTCAGATAGGGTTGGACGCTTTGAAAGTGGCACACTTATTTCTCTATGGACACAAGAGTCCATTTCACAATAGACCATAACGTCTGTCCCTAAACCTTTCAGGAGTTGCATGTATGGTGTTATATTTTTTATTTCGTCTTCAAGACTGTCTATTAGTAAATTCCCACAAAACCAACTGGAAACAACGTCCATATTATATTTATTAAATAATGACTCTAATATTGATGTTTCTTGAGGCCATTTACCTACTAGTTCAAAACCTCTATAGCCAGCCTGCTTACCCTCTTGCAAGCATTGCTCAATCGTAGTATCACGACCTAATTCTGGCATATCATCATTAGTCCATGAAAGCGGGCTAACACCAATTTTTACACTCATCTTACTTCTCCAAATTATTGTTAATATTATTTAATCAGCCAACTTTAGATTCCGATTCGTTGTTTACTTCTAATTTCATCATGATCAGCACGAGCCTGATTAACCTCATTACGTTCAGAAACTTCCGGAACACCTACATCCCAATGAGCATCACCTGGCATCCAGACAAATGCATCCGACGTTATTGTCAAAACTGTTGTTCGGTCATTATCCTGGGCCCATTTCATTGCATCATTAAGTTCAACTAAGGTCTCTACCCGACGTGCCAAGGCTCCCATTGATTCAGCATGTTTTACAAAATCGACCGAGAAAGCTTCTTTAACACGGCTATCTTTGATCAGGTTGTTGAACGATACTCCACCTTTAAAATTTTGCAACCGATTTATGATTGCAAAACCACCATTGTCGGCAACGACAATAATCATTTTATGGCCTGATAAGACAGACGAATAAATGTCTGAATTCATCATCATGTAAGTACCATCACCAATGAACACAATAGGTGTTCGCGTCGCGTCAGCCATTGCAGCACCCCAACCTGCTGAAATTTCATAGCCCATACAGGAAAACCCAAATTCGGTATCAACGGTATTAGGATATTTAACCCTCCAGCCTTTGTTTACTTCACCAGGAGGGCCCCCTGCAGCTGTTATTACTAAGTCTCGCTCACCTGCATTATCATGGAGAACTTTTACTATTTGTGCATAGGTTGGAATAGTATTAGGAGTTGGTTTTTGATGTAAATCAACGAGTTCATCCCATTTGTTCATCTCATTTCGCCCTCTTTCCATCCATATGGGATCAGCTATCCATTCAGCCAGCATTACATCAAGCTCTTTCATCGTCTTTAAAGCATCACCGACCACTGAAATAGCACGATGTTTAACAGCATCCCATCGAGCAGCATTAATTGATATGAACTTTGCATTCCTCGCAAAACTAGTCCACGATCCCGTTGTGAAGTCCTGTAAACGCGTTCCGATTGCAAGAATAACATCGGCTTCCGCAGCCATTGTATTAGCCGACGAAGAGCCTGTAACACCAAGCGGTCCAACATAACATGGATGTTCGTGCACAACAGCGCCTTTACCAGCTATGGTTTCTGTCATTGGGATACCGCGTTCTTTTGCAAAATCAGCAACCACTTGCTCTGCTAATGAATAACGCACACCACCACCTGAAATAATCAAAGGACGTTTTGCAGATTTTATTACCTTAATCGCTTTGGTTAGTTGAGTTAAATCTGGACGCATGCGTGGAATATGGTGTACATTTGGAGTAAAGAACTCAGCCGGATAATCAAATGCAATTTCTTGAGTATCCTGGCACAAGCCAATGAAAGCTGGACCGCAATCAGCAGGATCAAGCATCGTAGCAATAGCTTGAGGCAACGACGATATAATCTGTTCAGGATGGGTTATCCGGTCCCAATATCGAGTAACAGCTCGAAAGCTTTCATTCACTGTTCTAGTAGGGTCACCAAAATGTTCAACCTGCTGTAATACTGGATCAGGACGACGATTAGCGAATGTATCTCCACTGATCAACAATACAGGTAGGCGGTTTGCATGGGCTAGTGCTGCTGCGGTAACCATATTAGTTGCGCCGGGCCCTACAGAAGACGTAGCAATCATTAACTGTCGACGACGTTTTGCCTTGGCGTATCCAATAGCAGCCATCGCCATCGACTGTTCGTTCTGCCCACGCCACGTAGGTAGTTCATCCTGCACCGCTTCTAGAGCTTCGGCAAGACAAGTAACATTTCCATGTCCGAATATTCCAAAGACACCCGCAAAAAGAGGAACGCGTTCACCATCAATTTCTGTGAATTGATTACAGAGATAGCGAACAAGTGCTTGAGCCATTGTGAGGTGGAATGATTTTTTAGTTGTCATTCAAGTCTACTTTAGTAAGAAGAATATATCGGAAATTCATTTTATTATTAAACTCAATTATAAAGTAATATATTAGCAATTGACAATAAATATTGTTAAATTTTAACTATTGCAAAAATAATTGCAATATCTAATTCTATGTAATATAATAAATAATAAGAAAAAAATACTTAAAGGCAATACAATGCTAAAAGGAGATAAAATGTTAAGAATTGCTGTACTAGGTTGTGGACGCATTGGTAAAATGCATGCGCATAACATTGCGTGTCACCCTCGCGCTGAATTAGTTGCCGTCTTTGACGTGAATAAATCAGCGGCGCAGTTTGTTGCAAAAGCATATAGTACAGTTGTTGCAGATAGCGATACAGCGGTTTTTTCTAATGATAACATCGATGCTGTATTGATTGCGAGCGCAACTGAAACCCATTCAGACTATATTGAAAAGGCAGTTGCTGCAGGTAAACCTGCATTGTGCGAAAAACCCATAGACCTAAACTTGGAACGTGTGAAAAGCTGTGCTGCTAAGATTGCAGGGAGCAATGTTCCAATACAGTTGGGTTTTAATCGCCGCTTTGATCCAGGTCATAAGGCAGCAAGAAACGCTATGCAAAGTGGCGAAATAGGAGATTTACATCAAATTATCATCACGTCTCGCGACCCAAGCTTACCACCTCGAAGCTATCTCGAAGAAGCCGGCGGTTTACTACGAGACATGACAATTCACGATTTTGATCTGGCTCGGTTTATGCTTGATGGTGATCCAGTAGAGAGTGTGTTCGCAATTGCTAGTGCAATGATTAATCCCGCTCTTGGGGCTGAGCTCAACGAAGTCGATACCGCAATGATTATCATGCGCTCCGTAGGTGGTATACAGGTTCATATCAATAACTCACGCACCGCAGTCTACGGCTATGATCAGCGAGTAGAATTGATGGGATCAGCCGGCATGGTTCTTAGTGACAACCGTAAGCCACATGAGTGTAGAAAGTACTCGGCATCAATCGTGGAAGCTGCAGAGCCATACCAGTATTTCTTCATCGAGCGCTACACCGAATCCTTTATAGCAGAAGTCGATGCATTTATAGACACTGTTGAAAATGGAGCTCCAACGATTGCTGGATTCGATGATGGGCAACAGGCCTTAATTTTAGCTGAGGCAGCCTACCTATCGCTTCGCGAAGGCCGCATGGTATATGTAAACGAAATTTAATATGCATATATATAAAAAATTTGGACTTTTTATAGACGGTAAATGGCGCCCTGCTGGAGACTTAGAGACATCACCAGTAATAAGTCCCGTTACAGAGACTACCTTAGGTAACGTCCCAGTTTCAACAATCGCAGACACTAAAGCCGCAATAGTTTCCGCGGAAAGAGGGTTTTCAGCTTGGCGATCTACACCTGCTTTCAAGCGCGCAGATGCCCTTCACAAAATAACCGATGAACTTACCAGTCGTTACGATGAAGCCGCAAAGATGATTTCGATAGAGACAGGTAAACCGATTGCGCAATCAGGTCGAGAATGGGGATTGGTCGTTGATCAATTTCGCTGGCATGCTGAAGAAGCGCGCCGTATTTATGGTCGCATAATCGAAAGCCGCATCCCTGGCGGGCGATTCGAGGTACACCACGAACCTATAGGTGTGGTCGCTGCATTTACAGCATGGAACTTCCCAGCTTTACTGATCGCCCGAAAAGTAGCCCCAGCTCTAGCTGCAGGATGTTCAGTTGTGCTGCGGCCTTCTTCAAAAACGCCTGGTGTTGCTATGATACTGGTCGACTGCCTCCGCGCAGGTAATCTACCAAACGGTACAATCAATCTTGTAATCGGTCCAATTGCAAACACCTACACACCAATTATGGCATCCAAATCAGTTCGTAAGCTATCCCTTACTGGCTCGACACGTGTTGGACAGAAGATGATTCGCGACTCGGCTGATACAATCAAGAAAATAACCATGGAGTTGGGCGGAAACGCACCCATGATTGTTTTTGATGATGCCAACCTCGAAGCAACACTTGACGCAGCGGTGGCGACGAAGTTCGCAAATTGTGGTCAAGTTTGCGTGACTCTCGACCGTATATTTGTCCATGAGAATCTCTATAGTGCTTTTGTCAAAGGATTTGCAGCCCGTGCCAAAGAGTTAATCCTGGGTGATGGTCTAGACCCCAAAGTTCAGATGGGTCCATTAATTGATGCTCGCTCACTTAAAGCCGCCGAGTCTGTTATATCTGAGACTATTGCAAACGGTGCTACATTAGTGACAGGCGGGCAAAAACCAGCACACTTGAATACAGGTCACTTCCTACAACCAACTGTTTTTTCAGACGTCTCAGATACTTCTCGGGTTTTTTCCGAAGAAAATTTCGCTCCAATTGCTGCTATCACAAAGTTTTCTGAAGATGATGATGTATTTAGTCGTGCAAATGCCTCAGATATGGGGCTCTCAGCCTATGTCTTCACTTCAAGTTCTGCGCGTGCAAAACGTGCAATTGCAGAACTAAACACAGGTATGGTCGGTATCAACTCGTTTGCTCTGGCGGCATCTGAAGCCCCTTTTGGAGGTACTAATTTTTCCGGCTATGGTCGTGAAGGTGGTTTGGAAGGAATCAAGGACTATCTTAATACTAAACTTGCACAGGTTGTTCTATGATTAAAAATGGATTAAAAAAACTCTGGAGTGAGGGAAAGCCAGCGATTAATGGTTGGCTGTCCATCGGCAACTCTTTTACTGCTGAAATCATGGCTGCACAAGACTATGATAGCATAACCATCGACATGCAACACGGTGCACTGGATTATAGCGACGCTCTTCCAATGTTACAGTCGATGCGGGCTAGCGGTAAAACTCTGTTGGTGCGCGTACCTTGGAATGAGCCAAGCATCATCATGAAAGCCTTGGATGCTGGCGCCTATGGCATTATCTGTCCGATGATTAACAATCGGGCAGAGGCCGAGGCATTTGTTTCCGCCTTGAGATATCCACCGAACGGAACCCGCAGTTTTGGCCCAACCCGAGCTAATTACGCGGCTGGCTCTGGTTATGCGAAAGAGGCCAATAATGAAATACTGGCAATAGCAATGATTGAAACTGCTGAAGCATTATCCAATCTTGAAGAGATTGTCACTATACCTGGACTGGATGCAGTTTATATCGGGCCAGCTGATTTGACACTTGATGTCATGAAAGGCCTTTTATCACCTGCTTTTGATCGAGAAGAACCAGAAATGATTGAGGTGATTCAGCGCATACTTTCTTCTGCTAAAGGTGCCGGTATACGTGCTTGTCTTCACTGTGGAACTCCGAAATACGCCGTCCAGGCAATTAAATGGGGGTTCGATTTGACAACAATTTCTGGCGACTCCCGACTATTAGCAGCTGCATCTGAGAAAAGTGTTGAAGAGGCTCGATTACTGTTGAATGGAGATTCTTCTAAGTCAATTAACCAGAAAGGAGGTTACTGATGCCACATATACTTGTAGCAGGAAAACTGCACCCCAGTGGAATTGCACTCCTGGAAGAAGCTGAGGGAATAACCTATGAATTGATTGAAGAGATTAATGAAAAAAGCTATGCACCGCTGATTCATAAGGCTGATGGATTAGTTATTCGTACACAACCTATGAGTGCTAAAACAATTGCAAATGCTTTTAATCTAAAAATTGTCTCGCGTCATGGTGTTGGTTTTGACGCAATAGATATTAAATCTTTAAATGCCCGCAATATTCCACTTGCCATTATTGGAGATATAAATTCCCGCTCAGTTGCCGAGCACACATTTACACTCCTTCTAGCTGCCTCTCACCTTCTCATGCGATACGACCAAGCTTGTCGGGGAAAAAGACCCTGGAATTATCGAAATTCACTGGAAGCCCAAGAAATTTACGGTAAGAGTCTGTTGATTTGTGGGTTTGGTCGAATTGGTAAACAATTGGCCTCGATGGGATTAAATTTTGGATTAAAGATCTCGATATTCGATCCATATACTCAAGTGGAGAGTCTGCCTAAAAATATAACCTTGGAAAAAGATCTACTGGTTGCGATAAAGAAAGCTGACTTCATATCTTTTCACTTACCAGCAGTTGATAAACCTATACTTGGCGCAAATGAGATCACTCTTCTAAAACCAAATTGCGTGATCCTAAACACATCACGTGGAGGTATCATTGATGATAAAGCTTTAGCGCAGGCACTTCGTGAAAACCGTATATTAGGTGCAGGCATTGACGTGTTTGAAGAAGAGCCACTAAAACCCAACAATGTCTACAGTAATCTAGACAATGTAATTCTAACTCCGCATTCAGCCGGGATGGCATACGAGAGTGCCGAGCGCATGGCCTTAAGCTCGGTACAGAACGTACTCAACTTTTTCAACGAAAAGCTTGACTATTCTCTTGTTGTCAATAAAAACGATATTAGGTTATGACTTTATTAAACATGGTGAAGTAGCCAGAAAAGTCGAAACTTCTTTATTACTAGTAAGCCTAGTGTAAAAACTAAGCGAATTGTTGATTACAAAACTCAAAAAAACTAAATTATGCAAAGGCCACTCACATGGTAAATGCTTCCTTAAATGCAAGTAGTGCCTCTTCTTCATTACCCTTTGCATAAGCCTCAAGCGCTACTGGTCCTCGATAATTCATATCAAATAATGCTTTAGCAACAGCTTTAAAGTTAATCTCGCCAGTACCAGGCTCAAACCGGCCAGGATTATCGGCAACTTGAACCTCACCAATCCAGGGTAGGCATTTTTCGCACCATCGAATAAGATCGCCGTCGCCAATTTGAGTGTGGTAAAGATCAAGGTTCATACGTAACTCTGGTCTATTGACTGACGAAACAAGCGTCAAAACATCACTAGTTGATGCAAAGGGACAGCCTGGATGATCAAGAAAATTAAGATTTTCAAGGGTACATACTACCACTTCTTTTTCAGCTAAATCACAAATTCGATTGAGTGTATCTTCTGCCTTTACCCACATTCGCTTACTAACCTCATCATGTTGCCAAATTGGAATACCTCCTTCACCAAGAGCTGTGCCGTGTAAGTTATAACGATCAATAGAAAGACGCTTGCCTACTTCAATGGTTTCGCTGACTGATTTTAGTAACATATCAGCACCCTCATCATCTGCTAACCTGCCTTCAAGATAGCCATTGACGATGGTGTAATTAGCATCTATTGACTCAAGAATTTTAATATCATGATTTCCTAAATGCCACAAACCAACGCCAAAGCCAAGTTCGTTAAGGTACTCAACCCTCCACTCAATTGGTTTTTTCTGCCACATCATTTCAGCACAAGCAGCTAATTGAAAGTTCTGATTCATTTGATATCCTGTGGTTTAAAATCAGATGGAGCATTTGGCATGACCCCCTGGAGCAAACACACTGATTTTTCTAGTCCTTCTAAAGAGTTCAACAAGGCATCTTCATGTTCAACAGACAGCCATCCGTCATACCCAGCCATTTTTAACCTATAGCAAAATTGTCGCCACCATTCCTCACCATGCCCAAAACCAAGAGTAATATATGACCAGCTTCGTGACGGAATATCCATTAAAGAACCGTTTTCCAGAAGCGAGGTTGTTGCTTGTACAGGTGCATTCAACATCGCGTCCTTGGCATGGACATGATAAATAACATCCCCCAAAGCTTCGGCTGCACATAAAGGATCTGCTCCCATCCAGAAAAGGTGGGAAGGGTCTAGATTTGCCCCAACAACAGATCCTACTGCATTTCGTAGTTTAAGCATAGAGGGCACATTATAAACACACTGATTACCATGAAGTTCAAGAGCAATGCGCTCCACTCCACTCTGCTTTGCTAGGTCGACAATTTCCAACCAAAAGGGGATCAACTGTTCTTCCCATTGATACTTTAATATTGTTTGCGTTTCTGGTGGCCAAGAAGAAACTACCCAATTTGGTGTTATATCATCCTTTGATCCACCTGGCAGGCCAGACATTGTGCAGACTGTTTTAATGCCCATCCCTCCTGCAACGCGGATCGTATCTTTCAGCCCTTCTTGTTGTGATAAATCTGTGGGATGTAAGGGATTACCATTGGCATTCAGACTAATTATCTCAAGGCCATGCTCCTCAAAAGAGTCCTTAAATTGTTTTTGAGTAGAACGACTACCTAACATTTTCTTGAGATTGAAATGAGGCGCAGTTGACCAGCCACAGCAATTGACTTCAATACCTTGAACACCCATGCGCTCTGCCTCAGTTAGCATATCTTCAAAAGATAGCGCACTCAAACTGTCAGAAACAAATCCAAGCTTCATTGATATAACTCCGGTTTAGACACCATTTTAATAGCTTGCTTCTGACCTGATTTTAACGCTTCAACTCCAGCTTCCGCAACAAGGGCTGCACAATAACCATCCCAGCAGTTGGATGCTATTTCCGGAAAATTACCTGTAACAACAAAATCAACAAAAGCACGATTTTGGCGAATATAGGCTTCACGATAACGATCGCGCCAATCCATATTATAGCTCGTACTTGAAGCTAAATTTATGTCTGTTCGGGAATAAGCGACATTATTTACGGCTATACTTCCTGCTTCACCTACCAACTCTGCACGAACATCATAGCCATATGCGGCATTATTGTTGATTTCAATCGTAATTATCTGATGTGCATTTGTCTCTAGCACCATTACTACGGGTGCAACGAGCGCATCTGTTCTCTTTGATTGAAAAGCTGATATGGTTGTATATTCTGTATTTAGCATGTGACGAACCACATCAAACTCATGAGGGGCAGAATTTGTAATTGCCATGGCACTTGTAAAATCGCTTGATGGTATCTCTACATTTCGGTGAAAATTATGCATCATCAGCGCTGAGCCTAGTATCCCCTTTTCCAGTGCAGCCCTCATTTCAATATAGGATTGATCATAACGGCGCATAAACCCAAGCTGTACAATCTTTAAACCTATGTTTTGCTCTGCATTCATTACCTCTAAACATTCAGAGGATGATTGAGAAAGCGGTTTTTCGCACAAAACTTTTTTATTTGCAGCAATACACGCCAAGGTTAAAGGCGTATGTGTGAAGTCAGGACTTGCAATAATAACCGCATCAATATCATCTCTGAAAATTGCTGTTTTTGGATTGGTTGAAATATCTTCTGCACCATACGTATCCGCTACAGATTTAGCACGCAATTCATCCGTATCGCAAACCAGCTGAAGAGTTGCTCCAGGGAGATCCCGTGACACAATATTTGCATGGTCAGCTCCCATCAGCCCAGCGCCTATAATTAATATGCGTATACTCAAAACTCCCTCCTTTTGAATTGCATGCAATAAGTTTGAAATATTTTAACTTTATTGGCCGCATTCTATTAGATAGTATACGTCGTTAATTACCAGTAAATGTTATTCTTGTTAAGTATTGTAAGACTCACTTTAGTAGTAGTTTTGTTAAAAGCAGAAAAGCTGGCGTTATTTGGGTGCCATCTGAAAACACACCTCAATCAACCTACGACTTCCTTCTTCAAAACAATCTTCCAGTAGTAACTTTTCTCAGATCTTTCGGTCCAATTTATTGAAATAATTGGATAGTTAATAATAAAACAATCTCAATTCAAATTGAATAATAAAATATCCAAAAAACCATCAAAAAAAATCTCTATGCTCTAATAATAGGAACAGTTTTATTTCTTCTTTGTTGTTTTACCCCTCTTTTAGTCTTCACCTTGGGTCTAGTCGGGCTTAGTTTTTTTTTACACCATATTTAGATTTTGTATTATTTCCAGCCTTAGTATTATTTGCTCTCTTAACTATGTGGTCGTATAAAAAGTATAATAAAGAATTTCTCGACAAGCTCTTGCCCATGATCGACTGATCATGCAGCAATGTTGGAAAGATAGGAAAGTGAAAATTCACCTTCCAATATTTCTCCCATAAAGTCGCCAAATCCAGTCTCCATTCGCCAATTCAGATATGCTTGATGATCC
>Ga0114993_10006862_pt1 | contig 10636 bp, 8 predicted proteins | sample ArcticOcean_MG_C_FD_87042 | JGI IMG/M metagenome (GOLD analysis project Ga0114993, IMG submission 87042) | Marine microbial communities from western Arctic Ocean - ArcticOcean_MG_CB2_150 | ecosystem: Environmental > Aquatic > Marine > Oceanic | place: Arctic Ocean: Canada Basin | collected...
AGTCCAGGGAATTTAAGTGCAAGGAACGCAAGAACAGGGAATCCAAGTCCAGGGGTCCAAGGACCCCTGGCTAAGATGGGGTGCCCTTTCAGGGCACAAAGGCGATGGCGTGATATGCAGAGGTGGGGAGGAGTCCAGGGAATTTAAGTGCAGGGAACACAAGAACAGGGATTCCAAGTCCAGGGGTCCAAGGACCCCTGGCTAAGATGGGGTGCCTCTTCAGGGCACGGGTAACTGAAATGAGGGAGGAAGTGTGTCGAAAACGATTTCGAAATACGATGTCCGAATCGAGCGGAATGTGGAAGCCAGGATGCGGGATGGGGTAATTTTGCGAGCGGACATTGCCCGACCGAAGGGAAAAGGGAAATTTCCAGCTCTGGTAACACGCACGCCCTATGGAAAGGGTGTGGGGACCGCGCTTGCTGAGGCAGGATATGTGGAGATCTCGCAGGATATGCGTGGTCGATATGCTTCCGACGGTGAGTTCACACCGATGTTTATGCCAGGATATCACGATGCGGCCGACGGTTACGATACCGTGGAGTGGGCTGCCGGGCTTCCCTACACAGAAGGTAAGGTCGGCGTCTTCGGGATCTCGTACCCCTCGTGGGCGAGCTGGGAGCTTGCCTCGGTTCGGCCACCCAGCCTGGGCGCAATGTTCAATGGTGGATTCGCCACGCGGATCACCGACTGGGAACTGGGTGGGGTACTGAGAATCGGGCGCGTACAGCAATGGCTTTTCCGATCACTCAATGCTGACCTGAGAAAGCGAAAGGGGTTCGGCCCTCCTCACACCAAACAGGAGGCCGAGGACCTTGCGGTGAAAGATCGCGAGAAGCCGCTGTGGTACGTTCCGCTAAAGGAATTGCCCGACGAATTTGCCGGCGGGTGCAGAGAGATCTGGAACCACTGGCTTGATCATCACCATGAAGATGTCTTCAATTTTGGCGAAAGGCATTCGGAAGTAGACGTTCCTGTATTGCACACTACCGGATGGCACGATCGACTGGTCCTTACCGTGGATCACTTCAGCGGCATGCGTTTGAACGGAAGAAGTGACGCGACGAAGAATGCCCAGCGTCTTGTGGTTGGACCCTGGTCCCACGGCTCCAATGGCCCACAAACGGTGGGTGAGATGGATTTTGGTCCTTCCGCCGCCCTAGAGTTTTCGGACCTGATGATCCAGTGGTTCGATTACTGGCTGAAGGGGCGAAAGAACGGAATGATGCGATCTGCCCCGGTGCGTTATTTTGTAATGGGCGAGAACAAGTGGCGGACGGCGAAGGCGTGGCCGGTGCCCGAAGCCAAAGCGAAAACGTTTTACCTCACCTCCAGGGGAGCGGCCACTACGCCTTCGGGAAATGGGAGGCTGTCTGCAAAATCGCCAGCGAGTGGGTCTGACGGGTATGACTACGATCCAAGGGATCCTGTGATGTCGCTGTTCTACCCAACGGGACAGGATGCGCCCTACGACCAGGGTCAATTGTCGTTGAGGCAGGATATCCTGGTTTATCAGACGCCCCCCCTTCGAAAGGGCATTCGCGTGGTTGGTCGCCCGGAGGTTAACCTCTATGCCTCGTCCAGCGCGAAGGATACCGATTTCATTGTGAAGCTGCTGGACGTTCATCCGGATGGTTTTGTACATCAGATCAGCTACGGTATTATCCGGGCCAGATTCAGAGAGTCGATGACAGAACACAAACTACTCACGCCCGGCAAGGTGTACCGATATACGATCCAGTTGCTTCCAACTGCGATCCTGTTCCAGCCCGGGCACAGGATCAGACTCGACGTGATGAGTTCGGATTTCCCGAACTTCGACAGGAATCACAATACGGGTGGCGATGACTATTCGGAATCCACTTTCGAGGTCGCCACACAGAAGGTGTTTCACGGTGGGAAGCGCGCGTCCAGGGTCGACCTGCAAGTAGTCTGATATTTATCAGAAGTATTCTGGTTAGGGATGACCTCGGGCTGATGGGTAAAAGCTCGAAAGGTGCGGCCGTGAGTTCAGGGCGCCTCGACAAAGTTTCTTACACTAGAGCTTCAGCAGTATTGACGGGAAGTCAGCTCGGAATTATCTTAGTTGAAATTGGAACCAGATAGTGAGTGAATCAATCTTTTGGAGGAGCAGATGATCGATCTGACCAAGAATCGACCGATGACGACACGCGAAGAGATGGTGCTGACCGTGGGCCAGGGAGCGGGCGATCTCCAGGGCAACGATGACAAGATCATTCAGGCGGGCGCCGACTATCTCCACCGTCTCGGTGGGGGAACGCTGCATATCCTGCCGGGCGAATATACGATGCGGAACGCGCTATATGTTCATCCCAACCAGACGATCAGGGGATCGGGGCAGGAGACGGTTCTGAAGAAGATTCCCGAGTTCAAGACAAATCTGGTACGGGATTCGGATTGGTATGAGCCGCGCGTCGAGGTAGAAGATGCCAGCGGATTCAAACCGGGCTACGGTGTGATGCTTCGGTCATTCCAGGGTGGCAAGGGCAGGATGGAAGTGGTGAAAGACACCGTTACCGCGGTCGAAGGGAACCTCGTATCCCTGAGCAAGCGAATGTACAAGAATATGTGGCTGGAAGAGGGCGCGACGATCGCTACCGTATTTCCGATTATTGCGGCGGAGGAGCAGACACACGATGTGACGATCGAGGATATCGTGCTGGACGGGAACCGGGAGGAGAACGGTGAGATCAATGGCAATTATTCGGGAGCTGTATTTCTCCAGCACTGCCACCGCTACGCATTCCGGAACGTGACTGCCAGAAATTATCACGGTGATGGTTACAGTTTCCAGATCTGCGACGACTTCACGTTCGACGATTGTATTTCCGAGCATAACTCGAATCTTGGATTCCACCCCGGGAGTGGATCACAGAGGCCGATATTCAGAAATTGCAGATCGACAGGGAACAGCCAGGGGATCTTCTTTTGCTGGGGCGTGTCTGATGGACTGGCCGAGAATTGTCTGTGTGAGGACAATGTCGATTTCGGGATCTCGATCGGTCACAGGGATACGGATAACCGGATCGTGAACTGCAAGATCGTAGGGAATCACAAAGTAGGTGTGTTGTTGAGAAAGCCCCAGGCGGAATTCAGAGGGGCGCACAGAAATGTGATCGAGAACTCGGTGATCCGAGATAACGGATTTGCGGAGGAGGGGATCGGGGTGGATGTTCGTGGTGAGACGAATGACGTGGTGATTCGGAATTGTGAAATCGGCGATTCCGGCGAAGGGAAACAAAAGATCGGGATTCGTATCCAGGAGGAACCGAAGGGGACTGTTGCAGAAGGAAATACTTACACAGGATTGGAAGTGGATGTGAAGGAGGAGGGTGTATCGGCGGCCGCGGCAGACTGATACATCCATATTTCAAAATCAAAATCGCAACATCCTGACAGATCAGGTGCAGATAGAAAGGAGCGCCAGATGTCCCTAGTGATGACAGAAGAGGAAATGAAGGAGAAAGCGATCACGTATCTTCAGGTTGAGTACGGTGAAGATACCGTGTCGATGGACGTTAAAAGCAATGGCGTGGAAGACGGAGACGGCGTGCTCAACGTAGACTGCACGGTGAGCGTAGGGGGATCGGAATCCGACTGGACCAAGTGGTTCACCTTCAAGGACGGGGAAGTCGTCAGTATGAGGTGGCAGATGCGGTAGGGGATTGGGAAGAAGAGATATCGGGACCTGCTCACTTTGGTGGGTGGGTTCTTTTTTTGTGACGAAGATAGTACATAATACTATTTAATATAAGAATATAAATCTTAGATAAAAACATAAATTACTGTAAATACAATAGATAAATAATCAACTAAAATTCCCTGGCCAGGGAAAATTGTGTGGGGTAGTGGCAGTGAGCGTGGAAAGTAAGGCTGGATCACAGAGGGCACAGAGGCCCGGCCACCCAGGCACCCTGGAAGGCACAGAGCCCGCCCGCTCTCGGCCGCGGGTTGGGGGGTAAAGCGGGATCAGAGAGGTCTAAAGGCAATATTGAGTCGCTGAGAACCGTCTTGCCTGTTCCGTTTTGGAGAGATGGAAAATTTGGGCCAAACAGATTGCCCTCTGAATAGTGCGGGACTATATTGGGGCCGCGGTTCGTGGACTTCACTCTTGAGATTAGGAGACTAGAAGAATGGCCAGTGTGAAGAAGGATATTAAAACCCGGCTGGTTCACGCAGGTGAGCCGGAGATTCTAATTGAAGGCGCCGTTGCGCTTCCTATTTTTCAGAGTGCGACATTTTCTTACGGTGGGCAGGATAGTTATCACGATCTCAAGTATATTCGGCTGAACAATACGCCGAATCACCAGGTGCTGCACAAGAAGCTGGCGTCGATTGCCGGTGCTGAAGATGCGATTGTTACCGCGTCGGGAATGGCGGCGATATCTACAGCTTTGATGGCATTTTTGAACGCAGGGGACCACTTGCTGGCCCAGGATTGTCTGTACGGCGGGACACACACTTTTGTAGCTCACGATTTGCCGAATCACGGAGTGGCTCACGATTTTATTGACGGAAATGATCCCGATTCCTGGACCGCAAAGCTTCGCCCGGAAACAAGGGTGATTTACGTTGAGACGATGACAAATCCGCTTCTGGAGGTCGCGGACCTCAAGGCGGTTGTGAAATTTGCCAGGGAAAATAATCTGGTGTCAATGATCGACAATACGTTTGCCTCACCGGTTAATTTTCGGCCGATAGAGATGGGTTTCGATCTGTCTCTGCACAGCTGCACGAAGTATTTGAACGGTCACTCGGATATCGTGGCAGGGTGCGTGATCGGTCGCGGCGGTTTGGTGGACAAGGTCGTACATCGCCTGAACCACTCGGGCGCCTGCCTGGACCCGCACGCCTGTTTCCTGCTTCACCGGGGAATGAAGACGCTTGCCCTGCGAATGACTCAGCAAAACGCGAACGCGGTCGCCCTGGCCGAATTCCTGGCGTCGCACGAGGCGGTCGATCAGGTGAATTACCCGGGGCTTCCGGATCATCCTCAGTACGATCGGGCGAGGGATCTGTTCGAAGGGTGCGGTGGGGTGCTGAGTTTTGAAATGGCTGGAGACGCCCGTGCGGCGGACGAGATGATCGACCGGCTGGAACTACCGATTTCTGCACCCAGTCTGGGCGGCGTGGAGACGTTGATCACCCGACCGGTTACGACCTCTCACTCAGGGCTGTCACCTGAAGAGCGCAAGGCGGCCGGGATAAGCGATCGCCTGATTCGCGTGGCTGTTGGGATCGAAGCCGCAGAGGATTTGGTGGCGGATTTTAGGCGGGGGTTGGGGTAGGGAATTGAGAGGGTGGATCGAGAGGCTGGGGACTGAGAGGCTGGATCACAGAATACACAGAGTCCCCACCCCCCGGGGCACCAGAAGGCACAGAGCCGGCCGGACCCGGCTAGAGGGGGTGAGCGGTAGAGTGGAATTGAGAGGCAGGATCACAGAATACACAGAGTCCCCACCCCCAGGCGCACCAGAAGGCACAGAGCGGCCCGGCCCCGGCCAGAGGCGGTGAGCGGGTGGGTGGTGGGGTGGAATTGGGGGAGGCTGGATCGAGAGGCTGGATCACAGAATACACAGAGACCACCCCCCCGGGCTCCAAGAGGGCACAGAACCGCCCCTCCCCCCCTTAGGCCGTGAGCGGGTGGGTGATTGTACACGGGAATTCGCAGGTCTTCAGGAGATTTGTTTTGGCGAGCAGACAGCGGAGCGTTCGGATCGGGATGTTGAAGGCGATGCCAGCGAAGTGGGACGTTGAGGGAAACTGGGCGATTTTTGAGGAGCAATTCAAGCGGCACAGAGGAGATGATCTCGATATTTTTATTACCCCTGAGTGTTTTCTGGACGGTTACGCCGTGACTGAGGAGAAGTGGACGGTTCGGCGATTTCGGAAGGTCTCCCAGGAGGTGAAGACCAGCAGCTATATTCGGAAGGTGAGGGGACTCGCCCGGAGATCGAATACAAATATTGTGTTCGGGTTCACCGAATTTCTCGAAGGCAAGTTCTACAACGCGGCTCTGCTGGTTGGGCGCGACGGCAAGATCGTTGGGACCTATTACAAGACGCACCTGCAAAATCACGATCGGCGGTTCGCCCGGGGCGAGGATCTGCCCGTGTTCGATCTGGATATCGGTAAGGTAGGAATCGTGATTTGCGCCGATCGACGCTGGCCGGAATCGATGCGAGCGCTGAGGCTGAAAGGTGCGGAGATCTGTTTGATGCCTACCTACGGAATGTGGCATCTGGATAACGAATGGTGGATGAGGACACGGTCCTACGAGAATCAAATGTACGTGTGTTTCACCCATCCCTCGGTCGCGCTGATCACCGATCCCAGGGGTGGTTTGGAAGCGAAGCTCCAGTCGAGCGATCCGGCGGTGCTGGTGCACGAGATCGACCTGGCAAATGTAAGGGAGGACAATCACCTTTCGAATCGCAGGCCCGAGCTTTACGGCATATTGGTGGATGAAGATCACCCGTCCAAACAGGAGAATTATGAGCCTGCACAAGTGGGTGGCGGGAACCCAAGAAGCGGCGCGCGTGGCAAGTCCAACAGGAGATAGTTTATGCCATTCAAGGTAGGTTTGATCGGCAACAGGGCACACCAGATGAGCTACGGACCCGTCCTCGAAGGTCGCGAGGACTGCACGATCGTGGCGGCAGCCGAACACAACGCCGAAAAAGCCAAACCCCTGGCGGATCGGTTCGGTGTTTCCTGCTCGGAGGATTACGATTCCGTGCTCGAGAATCCAGAAGTGGATATCGTGTCGATCGCCACGGACTTTTATTTGAAGCTGCCGTTGATCAGAAAAGCGGTTGCTTGCGGGAAACACGTACTCGTGGACAAACCGATCTCCCGGACCGTGCTGGAGGCGAGAGGGATTTACGACGCGCTCCAGGGCGCGCGTATTAAGTTGGTTCTGAGCTATCCCATTCGATATCAGGCCGGTCTCTCCTGGCTGATTCGTGGACTGAAGTCCGGCGAATACACCAATCTCACTTCCTACGCGCACCACTTTGTGCGCCAGTTCAAGGACAGCGATCTGATGCAATATGTGAGCTATCCCACGCCGCTGAGGGTTAACGGAGGAGGGGAGTTGATGAATTTGGGAAGCCACGCGGTGGATCTGGTCCATCATCTGTTCGGGTTACCCAAAAAGATTTTCGCACATATGGAAAACGCCTACTGGCAGGAGTACGAGGCATTCGCTACGGAAGATATGTCGACGATCGTACTGGAATATGACAAGTTCGCTGCAACGGTTGTGACCGGGCGAAACAAGATTCGGGGTAATGAGGGGCCCTCGGTGAACACGGTGGACGTGACCGCCCAGGGCTACTGGCTTCGAGCGAACGGTGATAGCGCCGCCAGAAATGGCGAGGCCGTGCCGCTGGAAAAGCCCGCCCTGGGGATCTCCGAGTCCTGTGTGCAGGAGCTGATCGACTGTATCCAGGAGGATCGTGATCCGGTAATGGGTGTGTCGGACGGTCTTGGGATAGCACAGATTACGACCGCGGCCTATCAGTCGGCAAAGTGCGGTTCTTTCGTTTCGCTGCCGCTGGAAGACGAGGATCACCCCGGGATCGCGCCGGAAGAGCAGGTGATCGATGGATATTTGGACTGAGGATTAAGGAGGTGGGTGATGGGCAAGTCTAAGAACAGCGACAAGAATGACAGGCCGAAAATTCGGTTTATGGCGACCCTGTGGACATTGACCGGATACGGAAGCAAGAAAAAGGAGTGGACGGTAGAGCAGAAGCTCAAGCAAATCAAAAAGGTGGGCTTCGACGGATTCCTCGGCCGTGTTCCACTTGTCACGCCAGAGCAGGTGGCAAACTCAGGGCTGATTTTCGCAGCGACTTCCGATATGGCCTACGCGAAAGATGTGAAACCCAAGTTGCGAGCGATTAAAGCGGCCGGGGCGCGCTGTGTGAATATCCAGATGCTGGATCACGACACGCCTATGAAGCGAGCGGTCGACCTGGCGCGCAGAGTGATCGCCGCGGGCGATGAATTGGAGATAGACGTTGCGATCGAGATCCACCGCGATACGTGTACCGAGACTCCGGAAAAGGCTTACGCCCTGGCGCGAGGATTCGAGAAGGCTGAGAAGCGACCGCTCAAGATGACGTGGGATTTTTCCCACCCGGCGGTTGTGAAACATCTGTCGCCGCCTTACTGGGATCGCCTGGCGGAGCGGGAGGATCTGATTCAACTCGCCCAGCAGTTCCACTTTCGCCCGTTCAACGGTCATCACTGTCAAATTCCAGCGTTGGGTCACGATGGCAAGTTGACCCCTGAATTTAAGGATTGGCTCGTCTTTGCCGATCGGGTGATCCAGTGCTGGTTGTCGGCGGCGACACCGGGTCGGGAGATGTTCGTGTGTCCCGAGCAGGGCGCGCCGGGATATGATCTGTCGGTATTTCCAGACCGCTGGGAAGACGTTCAGGTGATTCGCGACGAAGTTCGCAAGGTGTGGCGTCGACGTGTGAAGAAGTGGAAGCCACCGGTCCAGAATGAGGGTGAAATAGGAAAGGAAGTATAAATGTCCAGCGCAAAGTATCGTGCAGTGATTATTGGATTGACTGGAATCGGGGCGGCGAGACCTGAGGAAAACGACAAGCTGCCGGTTTACGGAGAGATGCCCTACTCGCACGCTTCGGCGTATCACCGACATCCGGATACAGATGTTGTGGCGGTCTGTGATCTCAATGAGGAAGTGCTGGCGAACTTTCGGACGACCTGGGGTGACGTGTGGCCCGAGGTGCGGACCTACACGGACTATAAGGAAATGCTCGAGAAGGAGCAGCCTGATCTGGTGAGTGTCGCCACTTCCGATCATCTCCACGCAGATATCACAGTGGAAGCAGCCAACGGAAGCGCGAAGGCGATTCTCTGCGAAAAGCCTATCGCCACATCGCTGGCAGACGCTGACAGAATGATCGCTGCCGCCGAAGAAAACAAGGTGCTGCTTTCTATTGAACACACGCGACGCTGGGCGCCTTCCTACCTGAGTGCAAGGGAACTGATTCGCAGTGGTGAGATCGGTCAATTGCGCACGATTGTGTGCGAGATGATGAGCCGCAGATCGATGCTTTTTCGAAATGGCACCCACCTGATGGATCTGATTTGTTTCTTTGCGGAGGGGAATCCCGAATGGGTGATGTCTGAGCTGGAGGAAGGATTCGAACACTTTACCGAATACAAAGGTGGCGGAGGACGTGATCCTTCGGAGGATCCGTCCGCTTCCGCGTATATCCGTTTCGATAATGGTGTGAGGGCTTTCTACAACTCCTACAAGGTCGATTATCCAGGATCACAGTTTTTGTTGACGTGTGACAAGGGGCAGATTCAAATCTCCGACCAGTTCGCTCGACTTGTGCAGGGGAGCAGTCACTACAGGTGGGATACGTCCGATATCCGGGTGATTCACTACACGATGGAAAAACAGCTTGCTGCGGTGGGCGAACTGATCCACGTTCTGGAAAACGGCGGCGAGCTGGTGTCCACCGGACGTGAGGCGAGGAAGACCCTGGAGATTATGCTGGGAATGCTGTTGTCTCACCAGGAAGGCAATCGTCGCGTAAATCTGAGCGCGTAAGTTCCAGCTCAAGCGATCGGGTCGAGCAGTCCCTTGCGGCGGAGGATCTCCACCACGCGATCAACCGGGACCGCCTCCCAGGTTTCACCCACGGGATCGGCTACGGATTCGGGTCAAGTGCTCGGGTCGATCAGGCCCTTGCTGCGAAGGATTTCTGCCACGAGATCAACCGGGACAGCCTCCCAGGTTTCGCCTCGGGGATCGGTCACCGTTTCTGCTTTGAATAGCGAGTTGATGATCGCCTCCTCGGTGGCTTCGGCGACCCGTTCGAACAGACCGTTGATCCGGCCCTCGTCTTCAGCGATGGCCTTGCGGCTCACCGGCATCGCCCCGGGGGTTCGCTGCGTGGTTGAGAAGGCGATGACGTAGTCGCCACTGCCGTGCCCGCCGGAAGAACCCGCGCGGGCCATTCCAATTGTCGCGCGCTTGGCCAGTCGGTTGAGTAATCGGTTGGACAAGGGGAAGTCCGTGGCGACGATGATCATTATGGAATTGCCTTCGGATTCCGATTCGACGCCCTCCCGAGCGAGCTCCTGTCCGATATCCACACCTTTGATTGTGAGTCGCCCTCCAAAATTCGACTGGACGAGCACGCCCAGGGTGCTTTCCTCTCCGTCGATTTCCATCACACGCGAAGCCGTTCCGATTCCCGCTTTGTAACCCAGTGCCCGCATTCCGGTTCCGCCGCCGACATTTCCTTCAGCCACCGGCCAACCGGTGGCTTTTTCGATGGCCTCTACGGCGTGCTCAGGTCGCACGTGGAGTCCGCCAATGTCATTCATCGAAGCGTCGGAGGTTTCACCCACTACGGGATTGAACCAGGGCACGCGCCCACGCGGTCCAAAAATGTGTTTGACCATAAATCGGACAATACCTTCGTAGACTGTGCCCACACTAAGGGAGTTTGTCAAGAGGACTGGCGTTTCGATACGACCGAATTCATCGATGAGTGACAGTCCTGCAACCGTCCCTGAGCCATTGAAGATGAAATGTCCTGCTTCCACAGGATGATCA
>Ga0114993_10006863_pt1 | contig 10636 bp, 7 predicted proteins | sample ArcticOcean_MG_C_FD_87042 | JGI IMG/M metagenome (GOLD analysis project Ga0114993, IMG submission 87042) | Marine microbial communities from western Arctic Ocean - ArcticOcean_MG_CB2_150 | ecosystem: Environmental > Aquatic > Marine > Oceanic | place: Arctic Ocean: Canada Basin | collected...
GGCGGCGCTTCTGGGCAGCGAGTCGGCGGATTGCCTCGCCCAGGAAAGTCACGGGGCCGACATACTCAGGAACCCCGAGCCGAACTTCTTCTTACTTGGGGACAAGTCTTACGGAAGGAATACCACGTTCCTCCTCAGAGTTGGTTGGCAGCAGGTGGACGACGTGTTTCGGGAACTGTCCCGCACGTCATGAGGATCTCAGGGCTGGAGTTGATTGAGGTCCGGCTCCGACTGAGGGAACGCTTTGTGAGTAGCCTTGGAGCGCAAGGGGATCGGCGGGTCCTTCTGCTGAGGATCGAGGGGTTTGAAGGCCACGAGGGCTGGGGCGAGTGTGTGGCCGGAGAGGATCCGTCCTACTCGTACGAGACGACGGAGACCGCCTGGTACGTTCTCACCCAGTTCCTCCTTCCCGCTCTCATCGGCCACGAGGTGGAGGTCCCAGAGGACATCTGGACGCGCGGTCCGGTCGTGCGCGGTCATCCGATGGCGAAAGCGGCTGTGGAAGCGGCAGTCTGGGACTTGCAGGCAAGAGAGATCGGAGTGCCGCTGTGGGAGCTCCTGGGTGGAGCGCGAAGCCGATTGGCGGTCGGGGTCAGCGTGGGCCTTCAGGCCGACGATGAGGTGCTCGCCGAAAAGGTGGAAGCGTATCTTTCACAGGGGTACGCCAGGGTGAAGCTGAAGATCGAGCCGGGGAGAGACTTCGCAATGGTTCGGTCCGTGAGGGAGCGACTGCCTGATGCCCCATTGAGCGTGGACGCGAACGGTAGTTATACGCTCGACCAGGCAGCCCGAATCAAGGAGTTGGATGCCCTGGGTCTACTAATGATCGAGCAGCCCCTCGGGGCGAATGAGCTTGTCGACCATGTGCGTCTCCGGGAGATGTTGGGTACCCCGATCTGTCTCGATGAGTCTGTACGCTCCCAGGGAGACGCGCTCGCCGCGCTTGAGCTGGGAGCGTGTGACGTCATCAGCATCAAGACCGGCCCGTGCGGGGGTCTCGCGCAAGCGCGAGCGATCCTGGATCTTTGCCTGGAGCGAGAGGTTCCAACCTGGTGTGGGGGGATGTTGGAGTCGGGGGTAGGAAGAGCCCACAACCTTGCTTTCGCCACACTGCCAGGGCTATCGCTCCCGGGCGATATTTCTGAGTCGCAACGATATTGGGAGCGGGATATCGTGAGTCCGGAATTCATCTTGGACGGTGGGGGGATGCTCCCGCCGACGGAGCCCGGGATCGGCGTCCAACCCGATCGCAGCCAAATCCGTCAGTTGATGGTTCGTAGATGCGCATTCGGTGCGGTGCGTGACCCGGTCGCAGAGGGAGCAACCTAATGGACCCCTAGCGGTCCCAGTCGACCTCGCATGTCCGGGTCTGGTAGCGTACCACCGGCAAGCCCAGCGCACGCATGAACATCTGCCGCACCCCCCCCTACTCAACGCTCCGCTCTGTGGAATTCCCGCGACTCCCAAGCAGGCATTTTGAGGGGAAAGGCTTTGGCGGAGCGCCCCCTTGGGGATGCGGACCGTCAAGGCTGAGCAGCCGTCCGTGTAGCAGGTGCGTCAATGTCGGAAGCGCTGCCGAGAAGAACGGATTCACTTAAGAATCGCGGGGTCCGATTCAGACCCCGTCTAGGAATACGAAGAGAACACGGCGCACCGAGGCGTCCCGATCCGGCGAATCAGCTCGCCGGGCGAAGGTCCACGGTGACTCTGACCGCCACGTGTCCGAAGTCCGCACGATCTCGAACCGCGTCACGGAGCCGAGGTTCCATCTTACGGTAGGAGCCGAGGACCCCCGTACGGAGGTCCTCTCTTAAGAGTCTAAGCGCATTCGCGTCCGGCCGGCTGGTCTTGCTCACCTTGCGAACATCCTCTAGTCGATGCGGCGCAATTTCGAATGGGCTCAGCCCCACGTCATCCGGCCTCTCATGATCGAGATAGGAGACCGTAACACTGACGTCGCCTCGAGCATGGTGCCTCGAAATATCCCCTATGGTCTGAAATCTCTGCGCCAATCGCCGGATTTCCGGACCAGAGGCAGTCGACATGTACGCTTTCTCTACGAGGCTGAAGATTCTGCGCACGCGCTCACCAGGAGTCGCATCCAGGTCTGGAAGTTCGGTTCCAAGCTCCCTGGCAGAGGCATCTCGTGTAAAATCGTCCCTACCCTCATCGTCCCGACCTCGCTCACGGTCTATATTGTCGAGGATTCTGTCGGGATTCATGCGTAAGCTCATACTTATGTTCTCTCAATACGGGTTCAGCGGATTCAGGTTTGCCGCGATTTCAATGAAAAATAACCATGGAGGTGGGAACGGGCCACGGGACTGATCGGTCTCGGCCCCTCAATCCTAGATGGTTCACGTTCTGTTGGCAGTTCGATTGGTTTCGCGTCTGGCGCCACACTCCTGATCGCGCTGGTGCTGGGCGCCGCTATCGCTTGAGGGAGCGGGTTGGATGCGACCTCAAGGCCGGCCGAACACAATTTGAGCGAGGTCGCCGATCTTAATCCCCTCTCGCGCAAACCATCCCTGGGGCACTTCGAGCGCGAAGAGCGCCGCTTGAGCGGGTGTATGCAAGTCCTCGGTTTCAGGCTCCATTGCCTGGATGTCCACGATGACCTGAGATGCTCCCATCCAGGCAATGTCTAGGGGCAGTAACGTGTTCCGCATGTAGAAGGCGTGGAATGCCTCGTCTTCGAACACGAATAGCATGCCGGTTCCCGCATCCAGACGAGTGCGCGACATTAGCCCTTGCTGCCGCTCCGCTTGCTCGTCGGCGATCTCTACAACGACCGTATCAGAGCCCAGGATCACCCACGCACCACCCCGGGGCGGCAGCGGACGGTCGCCGACGCCCGGGGCGGGTCCGCCGCCAGTGTCGCAGCCCCATACAGCCAGTGACATGAGAAGCACCGCCACGCGCTTGAGCCGTTTGTTCATGTGAAGTAGAAGTCCTGGGAACAGTAGGAGCAATGAGCCCGGTCGCTCGCCTGAAGGTAGGATGCTAACTTCAGCATCCCTTGCCGCAACTCACCATGACATCCGAGGTCGCATATGCTGGATCCCGAACTGCTAGAGATTCTGGTGTGTCCGGAAACAAGAGAGCCCGTTCACCTAGCGGACGCTGCGCTTCTGGACAGGGTAAATGAGGCGGTGGCGTTGGGACGGCTACGGACCAAGTCAGGCGAGCCCCTGAAGGATCCAATTAAGGCAGGGCTGGTCAGACAAGATGGGAAAGTGTTGTATCCCGTTAGGGACGACATCCCCGTCATGCTTATTGACGAGTCGATCTCGCTCGAGGCACTCGAGTAGCTTCATCAAACCTATCGACACTTCTTCCTCAGGAAGTCCATCATGACGGACTGGCCCAGCGTAATCATCGACGTGAAATAGGCCTTTCCGCGCGCGATCTCCGAGACCTTTTCGACAAAGCGGATGAGATAGGGATCCTGCGCCAACATGAACGTGTTGATCAGGATACCTGCCTTCCGGCATGCTAGAACCTCACGATAGCCGTGTTTCACGATTTCCGGATCGAGCCCTTCCGATTTTGTAAATATCCTGCCATCCAAGAGCGTAATCGCCGCCGGCTTCCCGTCGGTGACCATGATGATCTGTCGTATGTCCTTGTTCTGAGACAGTAGGAATCACCGGCGGGTAAGCTCGATCAGAGGAGAACCCCCGGCGAGGGAGCTTCGGGCTATTAGTGAGGGATAGGAGAGTCCTAAGCAGGGCTCAAAGGCACCGCACCCGTATAGCGCGGAGTAGATCCTCGAGTACCCCTGAACAGCCTTTACGTAGGTCCGGGTCTCCCCGAAAGGAATGTGCTCCAAGAACACGTCTCGGTCTTGATAGGTTGGTGCGTCACGCCAATTCCGCATTCGAGTTGGGCCAGCGTTATACGCGGACAATACCTCCTCCGCACGGGCGTCAAATCGCCGCACAAGGTGAGCCAGATAGCTGATCCCAAGCCGCAGATTGTAGTCCGGTTCCCGAAGGCGGGCGCGGGCGTATATAAGCCCCAGGCCCTCCGCCATTTCGCGAGCGGTTGGCGGCATGAGCTGCATCAGTCCCACTGCCCCTGATGCACTCTCGATTCTTGCGTTGAACCCTGACTCCTGACGAATCAGACCCGCCACAAAGAAGGGATCTAGCCCCCGCTCCCGAGCTTCCCGCAGAATGATATCCCGATAAGGAAAGGGGTGGACGATCCGTAGCAGTCGAATATTCCAACCATCCTCCTCAGACCGGATTCGACGACCCAAGACGATCGCCTGCAAGGTCAAGCCGCCCCGGATTAGGGCTTCCGCGAACTCGTACCGATAACCCTGTTCAGAAAAATAGTCTGTTAGACGGGCCAGTTCGTAGGCGAACGACCCGGCCGTAGGCACCAACTGATGCACTCGAAGGCGCAGCAGTGCGTTGTCCAGCTGTAACTCGAGGCCCGGGATCGGGGCCGGGCCATCCTGGATATCGGCCGAAAGTAGAGGGGCGCCGATTCTCTCTCCCGCGAAGACACCGTAATAGGATAGGGGGTCTTCCTCGTACACCTCCGCAAACCGGGAGCGGGCGTCGGTTTCACGGCCAGCGCGTTCGTGGCTGAGCGCAACCCAATAGCCTGCTTGCTGGCGCGTGGACGAGTTTCGGCCGCCCTCTAGGTACTGTTCGAAGGTGGTCACGGAGGCGAGGTAGTCCCGTGACAGATACTGGGTAGACCCCAGCTGGACCACCGTTGTACTCGTAGCGGTGTTCGCTACCCCAACTTGTAGGAGTTGGGCCAGGAGTCTCCTTGCCCGTGGTCCGAAACCCGTCTCGAGTTCGCGCGAGAGAAGGACCGATATTCCTCTTTCCGCCCACGGGGAGTCGGGGTCTGCTTCGGCCAAAGCGTGCAGGATGGACTCGGCTTCGGGTACCGCGCCGCGAGAGAGCATAGCGCGCCCCGACCAATACCGAGCTGGCGATCGGAGACTGGGTGCGGTGCGGTCGGTGAGGAGTGGCGAGAGGATCGCTTCGGCTTCTGAGAAGTGGAGTGCCTCGAACAAGGCGTGCCCGAGATCCAGTCGAAGCTCGTCCCGGTTGGCCGGAGTCCCGGGGAAATCCTCCGAGATATGACGTTCGAGTCTGGCCAGAGCCCGATTCCAGGAACGGGCCGCGAGCAGAGCTCGTCCAAGCCTCAACTCATCCATGTCGTCGAGGGGCCAGTTGGCCTGGTCGATCAAAAGGGCCGCTTTCTGCACCCCCTCATACCGGGTACCATAGTCCAGCGTCGCCCAGAGATCTTCAGCTGCACGGGTTGAGTCACCGGCTTCGAGTGCGAGTCGGCCGGCACGTGCCCATGCGGCGGATGCTCGGCTGGGGTTACGCTCGATCCGTGCCTGAGATCGCGCGACATCAGCGGCTGCCGAGAGATCACCCGCCGCCTCATACGCGTTGGTCAGAGTAATCCAACCCCACCTCGACCAGTACTCCCCGGTCCAGTCCATCGCCGCGAGCGCGGACCTCGTGCCAAGGGTGTCACCAGTGGCTGCGCGCAGGTCAGCCACAACCAACGGCCGCCAGTCAGAAAGGGAGGGGAGAGTAGCCAACACCGAATCAACCAGAAGGATGCCGTAAAACTGGTCCCCGTCGTCCCAAGCTTCCATCGCGCGCTCGAGGTGGGTAAGCGCCTCCGTGATTCGCTCTTCACCGGGATGGGGGCGCTCGAGCTGCAGTGGGAGTGGGTCTAAAGATTGGGACTGAGCCGCCGCGCGCGAGGGCAGCCCCGGAACCAGGACGACCACAGATCCGAGGAGCAGCGAGAGACTGACGGAACCGCCAGGGAGGGCCCCGTATAAGACCCTGAGAAGGATCCGACAGAACACCAGCGTCTTTCCACCCATGAGCCCCCCGGTCGGTCTTGGACCAGTGACGCTAAGCGACCGATCCTACACGAACTTACGATCACACCGTCACCGCTCGTGGGAAAGACCCTGGCCAGGACGGTTCGCACCGCTACGGTCAGTTAGTGCTGCGCTCGCTGGGTGCCAAAGTGGCAGAACTACCGCCGAACCGGCACACTTCGGACTTCCCCACGTTGGCAGGAATCCTGCAATGCAGGGTCAGCTCCTAGTCCACGTTGATGTGACGGTGACGTAATCAAGTTGAGAGAGGAGATTGAGCATGGGTGAACGGTTTGAGCTTCCGGTGCTGCCGCTACGGGATACCGTCGTATATCCCGGGGTCGCGGTGCCAATCCCCGCCGGAAGACCTGGAACCGTCCAGGCGGTACAGGCAGCCCTGGACGGGAACCGAAAGCTATTCGCCGTCGCTCAGAAGAAGAATACAGAAGAGGCGACGCCTGACGCTCTCTATTCGGTAGGTACAGTGGTTCGGGTGATCCAGGCGCACCGAGCTCGGCCAGGCCTCCAACTCCTGGTGCAAGGGGAGCACCGAGCGGAAGCCGTTCAGTTTGAGGGCGGCGGCAAGGAGATGATGAAGGCCCAGCTCATTTCCCTCAATCTGTTTCCGCCTCGGAATCTGGATGACCCGGCGTTTCAAGCACTAGATAGGGAGTTGAGGGATCGAGCCGCTGAGCTTGGGACGCGGCGGGGTGTGTCTGCCGAGGCACTCAATCAGCTGATCCAAGGACTGGATGACCCAGGCTCATTCGCTGATTTAGTCGCGTTCTATCTGGATCTCCAGACCCCCGAGAAGCAGAAGCTTCTTGAGGTCCTTGACGATGAAGAGCGGATGCGGCGGGCGCTCGTAGCGGTCGAGCGTGAATTGGCCCGCATTGAGGCCCAGGAGGACATTCAGGCAAGGGTCCAGGAGGAGCTTGGGGAGCGCCAGCGGGAGATGTTGCTGCGCGAGCAGATGAAGCAGATTCAGCGTGAGCTCGGTGATGAGGACGAGAAGAAGGAAGTCGACGAGCTCCGTCAGCGGATCGAAGCCCTGGATCTCGAAGAGGACGCATGTGTCGAGGTGGAGCGTGAGCTGAGTCGTCTCGAGCGGACGTCCCCACAGTCTGCCGAGTACCAGGTCATTCGGACGTTCCTGGAATGGGTGACCGAGCTTCCCTGGAGTAAGCGCACAGAAGACAAGATTCATCTCGGCGTCGCTCAGGAGATCCTTCATGAGGATCACTACGGGCTGGAGGATGTGAAGGATAGGATCGTGGAGTTCCTGGCAGTCCGGAAGCTCCAGATGGATCGTAGCCCGACGGCATCTGCCGGAAAGGAAGAGTCCGATCCGGAGCTTTCGTATCTGGGCGAAGAAGAAGAGGATGATGATGTGATCGTGGAGCCTGAACCCACGGTCGCAGAGGAAGAACCCGACGGTGTGGTTTCGGAAGTTTCCGTGCCCGAGCCAACTCCACGTCCCGCTTCGGGTCGCGTCGGCGCACTAGTCGGGAAGGGTCCGATTCTGCTGTTCACCGGCCCTCCCGGGGTCGGAAAGACTTCCATCGCGCAGTCGATTGCACGAGCGCTGGAACGGAAGTATGTGCGAATCTCTCTGGGCGGAGCTCGTGATGAGGCGGACATCCGGGGCCATAGACGGACGTACGTGGGAGCGATGCCCGGGCGGATCATCCAAGGAATGCGCCAGGCGAAGTCGAAGAACCCCGTCTTCCTGCTGGACGAGGTAGATAAGTTGGGCGTTTCGTTTCAAGGGGATCCGTCTTCCGCTTTGCTCGAAGTCCTGGATCCTGAGCAGAACTCCAGCTTCACGGATCACTATCTGGGAATCCCGTTCGATCTGTCGGAGGTCCTTTTCATCGCGACGGCGAACTACGTCGATCGGATCCCGCTGCCACTCCTGGATCGGATGGAAAGGGTAGACTTCTCTGGATATACGGAGCCGGAAAAGCTGGAAATTGCTAAGCGCTACTTGCTTCCGCGGCAGCGCAAAGAGGCTGGACTTGAGGAGCAGGAGCTGGACGTCAGCGATAATGCCATTCTTGTCGTTACGTCACAATACACCCGCGAGGCAGGGGTGCGTCAGCTGGAACGCTCACTTGGTAAGGTTGCACGAAAGGTCGCAAGGAAGGTCGCAGGCGGGTGCCTGGACACGGTCACTGTCACCCCCGTGGAGGTGGTGGAGCTGCTCGGCCGGCCGAGAGTCCATCCCGAGAAGATGCGTACCGAGAACGCGGCCGGGGTAGCTACCGGGATGTTCTACACTCCTATGGGGGGCGATATCATGTTCGTCGAGGCCAGCGTCATCCCGGGTGAGGGAGAGCTGGTTCTGACCGGTCAACTGGGCGATGTGATGAAGGAGTCAGGCAGGGCCGCGTGGACGTACGCGAAGGGCCAGCACGAGGAGTATGGAATCCCGAGGTCACGGTTCTCCGGGACTGAGGTGCACATTCATGTTCCCCAGGGCGCGGTGCCAAAGGACGGTCCGTCCGCGGGCATTACGATGGCGACGGCACTGGTATCTGCGCTGTCAGGGAGGAAGGTGCGACGCGACATAGCCATGACCGGGGAAATGACACTTACCGGCCAGATCCTTCCGATCGGCGGTGTCAAGGAGAAGGTGCTCGGAGCGGTCCGCGCGGGAATTCAGGAGATCATACTTCCTACTGATAACGAGTCATCGCTGGAGGATCTCCCCGAGGCGGTTAGGGAGGAGCTCACGATCCATTTCGTGAGAGAGCTAGACGACGTGATTTCATTGGCTTTGGAGGAGGGGCCGGAGGAGGCTGACCAGAGCCCGACCAAGCCGCCCAGCCTGCGTGAGCCGGTCACGACCGGAGTGTGATGAAAGGCCTATCGTCCGCCGTCGCGCGCTAGCTCACGAACGAAGTTGAACTCGTGCGCGGTGACGGGCTGAACCGAGGCGTGCGACTTCCTTACGAGCACCATCTTTGGTAGCTCGACACATTCCCTGATGTTACCGATCTACATCAAACGCGGCAGCTTCTCGACAAACCGAACGTTTGCGAGCCACCAGCTCGGGGAGTATCCATCGGATTTGGGGTCGTAGTGCCAATCGGCTAGGTACAACTGCATCGGGTCTGGATACGCTTCGCCTGCGACCTCCGCAATCCTGGCAACGCCAGGATGATTAGCATTGCTGTGGTAGTACAGGACCAGATCCCCTGGTCACATCTTGTACCGCATGAAGTTCCGGGCCTCATAGTTGAGGACCCCAGTCCAAGCAGTCGTTCCATCACGAGCGAGATCATCTATCGAGTAGTCGTCCGCCTAGCTCTTGATCAGCCAATGTTGTGGCGTCGTGATGTCGTCAGCTCGGATGCCCCGTTGGATTGCGCGACCGGATCATCCAGGACCAGCTGCGATCACCTCCGAGTCCACTTGGTCTGCGAAGTTCTCGAAGTTCTCTCGGAACATCGACGCAAGCCTCTTTGCGGCCTCGTCGTACTCACGGGCATCCGCCCAGGCCTCCCTCGGGCGGAGAAGGTTGTCCGGCACTCCCGGAACAGCCACGGGGATATGTACCCCGAAGTGTGCGTCCGGCACGGTCTCCACCTGATCGAGGCTTCTGTCCAGGGCGGCCCGGACCATGGCGCGAGTAAGCTCAAGGGGGATGCGGCTGACTGCGCCGGCCCGCCCGCCAATCCAGCCGGTATTGATGAGCCAAACCTTGCTCGAGTGTATGCGCAGCTTCTCACCGAGCATCTGAGCGTAGACTCCAGGATGGCGGGGAAGGAACGGGGCACCGAAGCAGGCCGAGAACGCTGCCTTGGGCTCGGTGATGCCGCGTTCGGTGCCCGCGACCTTCGCGGTGTAGCCTGAGAGAAAATGGTACATCGCCTGGGCGGGCGTCAGGCAGGCAATCGGGGGAAGCACGCCGAATGCGTCGCAGCTGAGAAAAACTACGTTTCGGGGATGTCCCCCGCGACTCGGCACGACTGCGTTCGGGATGTAGTGGATCGGATAAGATGCGCGTGTATTTTCCGTGATTGACGCATCATCATAGTCGGCCTCTCCCGAGCTCGGATCTACGATCACGTTCTCCAAGATGGTCCCGAACCTCTGGGACGCCCGGAAGATTTCAGGCTCCCCACTTGGCGAGAGGTGGATTGCCTTCGCGTAGCATCCGCCCTCGAAGTTGAACACACCGTGCGATCCCCAGCCGTGCTCGTCGTCGCCGATCAGCTGCCGAGCGGGATCTGCCGATAGCGTGGTCTTGCCGGTGCCCGACAACCCGAAGAAGAGCGCGGTGTCCCCCCCCGAGCCGATATTCGCCGAACAATGCATGGGGAGAATGCCGTGGTTCGGAAGCAGATAATTAAGCACTGAAAAGACTGATTTCTTGATCTCTCCAGCGTACAGGGTGCCTCCGATCAACGCCTCACGGGCGGCCAGGTTCAGGACGATGAATGCGCCAGAACGGGTGCCGTGGCGTTCGGGGTCCGCGCTCAACTCGGGCGCATGAAGGATCGTGAAGTCAGGTTTTTGATCGGGGAGGGACGAGCCGGGCGGCCGCAGGAACATGTTGTCCGCGAAGAGCGCGTGCCACGCAGAGGTGGTAACGACCCGCACTGCAATACCGGAAACCGGATCATCCCCGGCCCGGGCATCCCGAACGAACAGGTCGGAGTGGTTGAGATGATCCGTGACGTCAGCCCGAAGGCGCTGATATGACTCTGGCGAGAGCGGAACGTTCACATCGCTCCAATCGACGGAGTCCCC
>Ga0114993_10006865_pt1 | contig 10633 bp, 9 predicted proteins | sample ArcticOcean_MG_C_FD_87042 | JGI IMG/M metagenome (GOLD analysis project Ga0114993, IMG submission 87042) | Marine microbial communities from western Arctic Ocean - ArcticOcean_MG_CB2_150 | ecosystem: Environmental > Aquatic > Marine > Oceanic | place: Arctic Ocean: Canada Basin | collected...
CTGTAGTTGTGATTGGAGGTTTGATCAGTTCCACTATTCTAACACTGCTGGTCATTCCAGCTATTTACAAATGGTTCAGTGATTCCGACTAAAAGTGTAAACTTATACCATAAATAAATATTTAAACCCCATAAGCTTTTGGCCGGGAATTCTTCACGAACGTAAATGAGTAGTCCTGACACTCTCCCCCCTGGCACCACTTTTAGATCAACACTTTATATTAATAATTAGTAAAGTTGATTCAGCATTTCGCATTCGGCTCATTCAAGTGTTACCTCATCAATTGATATAGTGATTACCTCTCCGTCCTCGTTGACAAAGGTTGCATCAATACTCTGAGGCGGTTGAGGTGTATTGTCAGATTTGAAGTTGCTCTGCGTGGTCAAGTTCTCAAATCCGGTGTCGATGAATCCAGGATTGGGACTAGAGGTTAATGAGGAATTCATTCAGGCAAATACCTCGCCGTCGTGGATGGTCGCTAGTGAAGGAATTGGATTTGGCGCGTTCAAAAAAAGGGGGCGCCATTATCGCTTGAAGTTGTTAATTATGGCAAAGGGAATGTTAACGCACCAAACGGCGCACCCAGTAGGTAAGCTGATCCAGTAAAGTGACGACAATAATGATGACCAAAAGGAGGACGGCGACCTTTTCATACTGAAAGCCGCGGACGTAAAGCTGAATGTAGTACCCGATGCCTCCAGCTCCGACGAGCCCAAGGACTGCGGCATCTCGGAAATTCATTTCAAATCGATAGATGGTAAAGAATACCATCTGGGGAACACATTGAGGGATGAGTCCGAAGCGCAGGGTCTGAAGCCAGCTCGCCCCGGTGCCGCGCACGGCGTTGATGATGCCCTCTTCGGCTGTCTCAAACTCTTCCGCATAGAATTTTGACAGCATTCCAATGGAATGGAAGGTAATGGCCAGCAGCCCAGGGAAAGGACCAAGACCGACCGCAGCGACAAAAATTAGGGCCACAACGATAAGTGGTACTGAACGAATGACGCCAAGAATCCAGCGCACCGGATGTGAGATCCAAGCAGGACTGACATTCGAGGCTGCGAGGAAGCCGAGAGGAATCGAAACGACTACGGCTAGAAAGGTACCGGCCACCGTAATCATCATCGTTTCAATGGTGGATTTCAAGACCAGAGTCGTTACGCTCCAATCCGGGGGAACAAGGCGTGAAAAGAATTCAGCCAATCGCGGTGCAGCGCCGAACAAAAGCACCAGATCGAATTCTGACCAACGCAATGACCAGATAAAAAGCGCGAGGGCCAACAAGCAGAGCGCGAATCGGACTGCAGTTCTTTTATACCAACGATTGCGGAGTCGTGTCATCAGCTCAAAGGATTCTTGTCAGCTTCCTGGAGAAACGGCGCCGGTATTCACTGACATCTTTATCACTGTATCGCCATTCCCATTCGCTTGGTAGAGGAACTTGGCGGCTTCCTCCGTAAAATCCTCAGGGATTCCGTCATAGACGACCTCACCCTTAGAAAGACCGATGATCCGGCTGGCAAAACGACGGGCGAGAGCTGGCTGGTGCAGATTAACGATGAGCGTCACGCTGCGTCGAAGCACACAGTCGATCAATAGTTCGAGGGCATCTTCGGCCAACTCGGGATCCAGATTGGATATCGGCTCATCCGCAAGGATGATATCGGCCTCTTGCATGAGAGCCCGTGCAATCGCTGTTCTCTGCCTCTGCCCCCCGCTCAATGTTTCAACACGCCGATCACCAAGACCGTCGAGGTCGACCTCGCGCAGAATCCCCTCGGCCTTTTCCAATTCACATTCGGGATACCAGTCAAAGATGCTCTTCCATGTCGAGACACGTCCGAGGCATCCACTTAAAATATTGTCGATTACGCTGAGACGGGGAATGAGGTAGAATTCCTGATCGATCATCGCGATTCTTCGCGTGTGAGCGCCACTCCTGTCAGTTGATTGCTTATGGAGTAACGATTGAAGCACAGTCGCTTTACCCGTCGATGGAGCGAGCCGCCCTTTGATGATGCGGGAAAGGGTTGTCTTACCTGATCCACTGCGCCCGAGCACAAATACCCTCTCAGCCTGCGCGATGCTCAGCCGCTCGATATCCAATGCGCAGGTGTTATCGAAAAGTACGTGAACAGCTTCGAGTTCAACAACGGGAAGCAGATTATCACCTAATAAAGTCATACCGCTTTCCCAGCTCCTCGACTTCCAGGTAATTCTCGTGCGTGACTTTAACATAGCCGTCCACGCTGTAAAGATACTTGAGCAGATAGCTGTTCTCATCATCATTGCTTAAGTTGAGAAAAGCCTCTTGAAGTTTCTCAACCGTTTTCTTTGAAAGACCTTTTCTTGCGACCAGGCAGTGTGAGGGGATCGGGCGAGAGGTACCGATTGCGACAACCTCATCGCGCTCTTCCGATCGAAGCAGGTTAAACGAGTATTGACCAATACCGGCTGCGTCGACGAATCCGTTGTAAACGGCTCGGATTGCCTGTTCATCTCCACCCGCAAAGTAAACCCGATTGAAAAACTTCTCCGCTGATTTATCGGTCAATCCTTTCGACCTGAAAATATCAAGGGGGTACATGTACCCGGAGGAAGAAATCGGATCGACAAAGGCGATGTTTTTATTCCGGAGATCCTCCAGCTTTTTCAAGCCACTGTCTTTTCTAACGAAAATCTGCGAAACGTAGGTAGCTTTTCCGTTATAGATCTCTCCCAGGATCGGAATCGCACCTGCCTGGCGATGTGCCATCACGTATTGCAGAGGACCCATAAAGCCGACATCGGCTGTCTTGTTTCGAAGAGCTTCAACAATGCTGGAATAGTCGGTTGCGACGTACTCCTTGATTTCCATCCCGAGACGATGCTTCAGGTAACCGACGACTGGTTTCACATTCTCCAGGAGTTGGTCGGGATTCTGATAGGCAATGAATGCAATCCGAAGTTCTGCATTAGATTCGGCCGCCGCGAGGTTGTGCTTCTCAGTCATAATGAGCGCCAGCGGCAAGAGCCAGATTCCGAGCAATAATTTTCTATTTTTCATAATCATATTGTCCTCAAATACTAATATAGTCGGTCTGCATATTCTGCGTAGAGCGCCCGGTACTCGGCCACCAAAACATCGACGGTTTCAAAGTTGTCAATGGCTATGGCTTCGCTCGCGTCCTCCGTGGTCTCTGCCATCAGATTGAGGATGGACATGTATTGAGGGTCCTGAAGATCCCATTTGTGAGCATGAATCTCATGGGTAATCGTCTGCAGGGTGATATCGATAAGCTCCCATTTTCCGTTCTGTTTCAGGAATTCATAGGCGGAAAGGAAAAAACTGAATTCCTCCAGTTCTGATTCCAGGGTTTGCAAGGTGTCTTCATATGCTGCGATCCCACTGCCTACGGTTTCGACATAAGTGGTGAGGTCACCGAGTTCTCGCTCTGTCAATCCCAGATCGAAGTTTTCGTTGAACCAGACGCTGACGGCTTGAATGGTTGGGAGTCGACCGTCGTGAAAGTAGGGAGCCGAATATTTAATACCGAGCAGTGTCGGCGTATCCAGGGAGCCGTCGCGGGAAAAGGTCGAACTCCTCATCATCGTTCCCAGGTCATGCCGTTTGTGGTCGACAAAATTCGCTGAGGGGACGTGGCAGGTTGCGCAGCTGCGCCCGTTCATCCCGCGGTATGGTCGGTGAAAAAGTTCTTCACCGCGCCTTGCCTCCTCCGACGCTAAGTCGGTGAGTGAACCATCAAGATTCAGATTAGGGTTCGCCAGAAAATCAAACTCCAGCATATAGGCGATGATTCCGTCCATGAGGACAGGATCCGGTTCCGAACCATTGAACTCGTTTACAATGACGTTGCGTACAAATTCACGCAGGGAATCGAAACGGCCGTTTCTCCCGTAGGGCGCAGTGAAACGGATGCCCCGTAAATCCGGGATGTCTAATGGATCAAAATGTCCGTTATTGGCATGGGAAGCAAAAAAGCTGTTGGAGACATCGAGACCACCCGCTCGCGTCGATAAGCCCGGAATGGAAAACTTCGGGTTCGTAATACTTTTGTTGTGACAGGTATTGCAGGATATCAGCAGCGATCGCGCAGGATGGCCCAAAATAAAGGGACTGTCGAAGGCCATATCTCCCAGCGCGATCAGGACTGTCTCTCCCTCATCTACACCTCGCTCCGCCATGTTAAGAATCTGTCGCGGACGCGGTAATTGTTTATTTATTTCGCTACCCGGTGGAAGCTTCGTAGGGATTGTTCGACTTCCATCATAAGTTACGCTCGCCCGGGGAAGCGGTTCGAGTCTGCTATCCTGTGGAACCTGAAACTCTCCGCAGTAGTTCGCCGCCACGTAATCCCTGATGATGCTCATGTTTGTCAGGAATCGCTCTGGCTCCGGCGGCACCGCGCGGTCGTTAAGAAAACCGGGTGATCCGAGAGAGGTGCTCAACTCGAGCCACGCCATCCCAATCTTTTTGAATCCTGGAGGATCGGTGTACCTCACTTCGTGATGGAAACTTGCCCAGAGCTGACGGGCGCTATCCAATGAAGCTTGAGCAGCCCGATAATCGTTCAGAGAATTGTTCGATCTTTCGAGCTGTTCAATGAGGAGATCCGCCACAGCCGGCGTGCTGATCTCGAAAATATTCCTGGCTATGCGCTTCCTTTCCTCCGGTCCCATCTCCTCCCCAAGTTCGGCAAGCGCCTCCCTGAAGCTATCTTTGATCTGCGCCGTCCGTTCCGCATCAAATTCCTCGAAACCCGCAGTCAAGTTTTCGATATCGGATTTCACAAGTTCCCAGGGCACGGGATTGAGATTCAGAACAAATGACATCCGGCGATAGCTCTCCGTGACCGGATGGTAGGTCTCCGAAGGAACAATATGCGCCAGTAGCGGCGCGTTGACTATACCGAATACCGCAATCCAGAAGGCATAGTTCAATGCCGCGATCAACCTGCAACAGAGACCCGTTTTATACCCGACGCCGTTCGATACCGCTGTTTTTCCACTACCTGTTTCATTATTTAAAAGGTTTTTCTTTAACATTAACACCCGCTTTCGGCCTTTTTTTGTAGTATTGTGTCATAATTTTACCAAAGGCACTTAAATTTAGCATATGCTATATTCATGATATCTATCGCTCTGAATTGATAATTCGTCAAGGAAAAACTATTTCTTTTCCAGATATCGTTTCATGGCCCGGATCGTAGCCTGCGATGCATGGTGCTCAATTCCCTCGGCGTCCATGGTAGCGGTTTTCATTGGAACGCCCAAAGCGACCAGAAAATCGGTGACTATGCGATGTCTCTCCCTGCTCTTATTGGCCAATTTCCGTCCCATCGAAGTGAGAAAGATGGACCGGTAGGGTTGGGAACGCACGAGCCCGGATTGCTTGAGGCGTCCAATCGTCTTCGTGACGGTCACGTGCGAGACACCCAGGGCATGGGCGAGGTCGACCGCTCGCGCTTCCCCCTTCTCGCTGATAAGATCATCGATGAGTTCAACATAGTCTTCCGCAATCTCATTCTTGTTTCTGTGACGGGAGTTTACATAAGCGTTCGTGGAGCGCGGTTCACGCGTTTTCCCTGTGATATGTGTGCTCATTTCTTTATCCTTCTGGTTCCTGATACCGTTTTCATAGCTCTGTTTATGGTCCGGATTAACCTAAAGCTTGCGAAATCTTAGTAGAGACTAATATATTTATTCAATGATAAATTAGTAATTCTCGCTTTAAAAAAGCCCTCCTTAATCGAACCGCCCGGACACGCGGCGTACACGAACTTTAGACTAATTTCTTTGAAAACCGGATGCGAAGCGAAATCAGATTAGTAGAAGTAATGTTTAGAATATGGATTAAGAAAAATATAAACCCAACAAAGCGCATCATCTGACACTTCTTGTGATATTAGCTCTCTACAAGTGGTTCAGTGGGCCCAAAGATCAAAAAAATAATTCCCCCTAAAAGAAGATTGTACCCTCATAAGCCATTGGTCCGGAGTTCTTCACCAACGCAAGTGAGTAGTCCTGACACTCTCCCCCCTGGCATCCTGTTCATAACCTAAATAGTTAGCAATCGCCAGTCCCGCTGCTATTCCGGTAAAAGAATCATGCTGGATGATGGGGGCATCGAGTAATGTTTCTAAGTGATTGCGAACGGCTGGTATTTCAGAAGAACCGCCGGTGCACACCACACCGTTGAGTTCCTTTTTGTCGATGCCTGCTTGCGACATTACCTGGGCAAGGACACTATTTATCTCATTCATCGGTATTTCCAATATCTCTTCAAATTCCTGTCGAGAAAAAGGCACATTCAAGTCTACCTGGGGAACGGATATCACGGTATTTAATTTTTTCGAGAGCTCAATTTTCGCCGTCTCAATTGCCCTGAGAACTTCATAGGATAGGTTGTTCATAATGATGCTTCGCAGGCGCTTAAGTCTTACCGCAGCCTCGCCTCCTTGCTCCATACCAAACGCAACCTGATTTCTCAAATTAGGCGTGTTGAGTTGATACGCATTCTGCCAGTTAGTGAGCAGCTCAGCATAGTCGTCGAATGGAAACTCAACTTTCTCCTCCCTGCTCGCATCGTTGCGATAGGTTTTCACCCCTTGGCCAATCTCGGGAAATATTTTCTTCTCATATATCATGCAATCAATCTTGTTCCCGCCTAAACCAATGCCTCCTGTAGCCAAAACATTAAAGCCATCTTCCTCCACTTCTAATACTGTCAGATCTAATGTCCCGCCCCCAAAGTCAAAAACCAGATACTTTGATCCAGGTTCTACTGAATGGATATGCAAAAAGCTCATCGCTGCGGCAACAGGTTCCTCGTAAAATACGGGATTCGTAATTTTTGCATAACGGCATGCGTCTTCGAGGCGTGATATCGCTCTTTCGTTGGCTTCAAGACTGCTTCCGACAAAGTTAACCGGACGACCGAAGTGTACATTGGAAATATCATTACTTACAGCAGCATAAGTCTCTTTTAATTTCTGCAATATGGGTGTCACTAAGGCGGTAAGACTGAATGATTTTTCAAATATCTTAACCCGATTAATATCACCGTTGCCTAACCAACTTTTTATACCGCAAATAAGCCTGCCGGGTAAATCCTGATCAGTCCACGCATTGGCACGTACAGTAAATGTCTCCGCATCACCTTCAGCCCCCAAAACGCCTAAGGTCATGTCAATATCACCCACATATTCTCTTTTAAGATGAATCTGGCGATTCCTGTTGTCATCCAGGTATTGCTCAATTCCTGCTCGACCTATCGTGGGAAGTAGATCCCTCGAAATGTAAATTGCCGTCGGAATAAGTTTAAGCTCGTGCTTCTCTTCTTTGATTTCCAGGCAGTGAAGATCTTTACCATCGAATATCGCAACGGATGAATTCGAGGTGCCGAAATCAACACCCACACCGATTTTGTTTAGGCTGCGGAAATGATTGGAGGGGGTAATGGGCATACAGGCAAAAGGTTTGGTGGGACCGACTGTTCTGAGAAATCAGTCTAGTCAACCTATTGCCCGCTATTATTCAAGGATAAAATTACATAAATATTTTATAACCAACTCCTTATAATATATATCTTAACAGCGAACAAAAACCCTGTCAATATTTGATTAGTCCCGTTTCGTCGAAGAGGGGGAAAAGGTTCAGAATTGAATCGAATTATAGAATAAATTAGCAATCTATAAATTCACCGCCTGACCCTTTTTCCATTACCGTTTTGTGTAAGTAAGTCAGTAAGCAATATGTTAGATGAAAAATATTTAGTGCATGGGCTCAATGCTCTTAGTCGCGCTCACAAAATGAATTACTTTGAAGATGGGCATCGTGGTGGTGCAATCATATCGGCCTATTACCTTTGTCGAGAGAACGATGTGGAAGAGGGTGTATCAGATATTATCGCCAGTATGATTGATAAACACTGGGCGCAAACAGAATTATGCGAACCATTTCCAAAAGAGAATTCTGATCCTGGCTTACAACAACAAGTAGTGGAATCGATGAACAAAACCATCGGAAAACTGCGACAAGTCGGGCACAACGTCATTTTACCCACTCTCGCATTGAAAGCATTCCAAGATCTGCCAGAAACTATTACGCCGTCACGGGTAGAAGGAATCTGTAAGCTTGCTGATTCTTTCCAAGTTACTGAATTCCCAATAGAAGATATAAACGATATACCAGATCTTAGCAATCCGATAGAAGCTACGGAATTCGTGCTTAATGAATTCCTCAAGTCTATCGAAAGGGTTAAGGGATATGGTCAAGGTTGGGCTGGCCACCTTCTTACTTACAGCCGGGCTCACATAATTGACTTGCAGAAACTAGGATACGCAGACTTTGCAAAGATGGATAAAGAGGCATTCAGAATGTTTATAGGTCGTATCAGAATGGAGCCTAATGAAAGATCCATTCCGATAGTTGATCATTTACCATCTGAATTATTCCCGCTGCAGAAAGCCTACTGGGAGCAAAACATGAACGACTCCTCTCTCGGTCTTGGACACATATTCAAGTATCCTTATGCTTTTTATGGACTGATGAATCTTGCTAAAAATAGCGATTTAAAAAAACAGTGTTTAGCCAGTGCTTATAATATATTTTAACACTGAATTATAAATGTTTTCCCGCGATGCTACTTGCATAGTGTGTTGTGCAAGTGAGTCGTTATCCATTCTTTTATGCAGTCCAAAGAAAACTCAGATCATCCAGATCCACAGACGTTGATTCAAAATTGGGATCGCACAGATACTAGTCTTTCACACATAAGGGATAGTGAAAATTCTGTCTATCGCTTTATGTCTTCTAATGGGAAAAGTTATATACTAAGAATTACGGATAACTCACATCGGTCCTGCCAAATGATACTGGCTGAATTAGAATTCATCAATTATCTTAACAAGGTTGGTTTATCTGTCGCTATTCCAGTTGCTGACAAGAATGGATCATTGGTGTTCTCAGTTAAAGCCAACAGCAAAGAATACCACGCATGCGTGTTTGAGGAGCAAGCAGGAAACCATTTTAATTACAGGCCAGATGAATTGAATCAATCTCTCTTTACAAGATGGGGTTCTTGCATGGGCAGGTTACATAAATTCTCTATGAACTACCTTCCACCACTTAATCTAAAAAGGCATGAATGGCATCAAGACCGAGTGGCCAAGTGTAACATTGAACTGCTTTCAACTTCCGAAAATGAAGCCCGAGGTGAGTATGACTTTGTAAATGATTGGCTAAATTCGTATCCGAAAAATGAACAAAACTTTGGGTTGATTCATGGTGATTTCGAAAGAACGAATTTCGTGATAAAAGGCGACAATCTGAATCTATTTGATTTTGACGATTGTTGTTACCATTGGTACATGATGGATGTTGTTACCTCACTGTGGACATTTCGAGATGGTCCTATAGAAGAACGTCATCAATTTCTGGATTGGTTCTTATCTGGCTATACAGAGCATTTCAATATCACCAAAGATTTTATGATAGATTTCTCAAATTTTATGAGAGTGAGAAACTTATGCCTTTTTATAAACCATTTTTCTGAAGGTAAGACCAAACCTGAATGGTTTCAGAAGATGCGTAATACGATGGCAACTCCTTACATATGGTAATGATTCGAGAAACCACACCATACATTGATAGTGTAGTTATTATATGTAACCCTTGCCGCTATTTGGTACACCTACAGGATTCCATCAGCGACAAATACCCTATTTATCGCTGTGAGACTACAGTTTTTCAGGTATAAACCTAACGGGCGAATTGACGATACAAGGAAGGATATTTAATAGTTTTCTGTATTGGGGTTCATCATTACGGTATATGTCAAAAAAAGTATATATAATTGAAGACGATGAGTCGGTGCGCTACTCACTTATGAGTATCATTGATGAGATGCTGGACGATGTAGAGGTAGTTGGGTTTAATGAAACGGACATGATGGCATTGTAGAATGTTTAAAGTTAAAATCTGACCTTGCGATTTGTGATATTAGACTACCCGATGTAAACGGAATCGAGATTCTACATATACTTAAAAAGAGAAATCCTGATATTAAAGTACTAATCCATTCCGGGTTTTTAGACCTGAATACAGCGAAACTGGCATACAATGGAGAAGCTGATGGAATTCTTGAAAAACCGGCGTCCATTAATGAAATAAAAACTGCCATTAACACGGTATTATCGGGTGACGACTTTTACAGCCCTAACGTGTTGGAGAAATTATTAACGCATGAAACCAGAGCTCCCTTTAAGCGTAAGGAAACGTAACCATCCAGTCGTTACATCTTTATGCATTAGGCTAAATTTCTCTTGGATTTAAAATCTCTTGGAAAATAAATCCATTGGAGGGAATTATAGTAACCCAATTTAAGTTGTAATAATTAGGACTCGCTAAATAAGCGCTTAAACTATTATTTGTCGCTTATCTCTCCTCTTCAGCTGAGTAATGGTAAGATGAGCATACTGACGAAACTGAATATAGGCATAAGCGGAGCTTGTGGTAGAGGGGCAAGCTTCAAGCTTGCTTGTGATGCCCTCGACCAGGTTCGCATTCACGCTGTGTGTGACATTGACACCGAGAATCTCCCTGCTGCGGCTGAGCGGCTCGGAGCGGCGGA
>Ga0114993_10006869_pt1 | contig 10631 bp, 10 predicted proteins | sample ArcticOcean_MG_C_FD_87042 | JGI IMG/M metagenome (GOLD analysis project Ga0114993, IMG submission 87042) | Marine microbial communities from western Arctic Ocean - ArcticOcean_MG_CB2_150 | ecosystem: Environmental > Aquatic > Marine > Oceanic | place: Arctic Ocean: Canada Basin | collected...
CGGGTTCTCGATCCAGGAGGCTGTCAAACCACATATTGCCTACCGAGTTCAGGCCTTCTTCCCAGCCTTTCTCGCGAGCGGCGTTGATGTGTTGTCTGATGTCCTCTACGTGGTCGGGTTCCAGCGCCGCGGGTATGATGACGAATCCCTCTGACTCGAGTTCGTCGAGAATGGCTTCAATGTTTTCCAAGTTGACCTCCTCTTTCGACCTGCGGCCAATTCAAGCGTGGCATAGAGTCTCTCGGCCACTCCTGTCCGCCACAAGGGTCTCTACGATTGTTTCAGGCCGGGTTGGGGGGAAGCGCTTTTCGGGTCCGGCCCTCACCCGGTCCCCATCCGGGGACCGCCCTCTCCCATCGAATGGGCGAGGGTCTGGTTAGCTGGAATCAAGCTGTCTACGTGTTCTAGTCGTTTAGATTCCGTTTTTCCCAGCCACCTTTTCCGAACATATCCAGGAAATGTGACTCGTCGTATGGATACTTCGCCATTTCTTCTTCGTCCAGGTCCAGCCCCAAACCGGGCCGATCGGGGATGATGATATGTCCGTCGACGATGTTCGTCGGGTAGTCCGTGATTTTAGCCGCGAAGGGTGTTGCGAAGTCTTCGAATACTTCCTGAATCAGGATATTTGGTGTCGATGCGTCAACGTGAAAACAGGCTGCCGTGCACACCGGGCCCTGAGCGTTGTGAGGGGCTACCTGAATATGATGTGCCTGGGCAATCGCACAGATTTTCTTTAGTTCCGAGATCCCACCGCAGGTGACCGGGTCCGGCTGGATGATCTGGGCCGCTCGTGCTGACATAAAGGTCAGGAATGAGTCGACGCCATCGAGGCCCTCTCCACCCGCTACGGGGAAGTTCAGCTTCGCGTTCAAAGCGGCCATATTTTCGATCTGAGCGGATCGAACGGGCTCTTCGAACCAGCCGGGATCGAACGGTTCCATCAGCTTCCCGATTTTGGCACCGATCAGAGGATCGAAACGTCCGTGGCACTCGATGAATAGCTCGATGTGAGGACCGACTGCTTCCCTGACTGCCGCAACGATCGCAACTGAAAGATCGATTTCCTCTCGCGTGATCCGCTCGAATGCCGTGCCAAACGGATCGAACTTCATCGCCTGATAGCCACGCGCAACCACGGCCTGCGCCCGTTCAGCGAACTCTTCCGGGATCCGGTCGGCCTGATACCATCCGTTTGCGTAAGCGGGAACACGATCCCTGAATTTACCACCGATCAAATTGTAAACGGGCTGATCCAGTACCTTGCCCATAATGTCCCAACACGCAATGTCGATCGCTGCGCGTACTTTTGCGGGAGCACCGGACTTGATGAGCTCGTAGTTGATGTCCTCGATGTTAAACGGATTTTTGCCCAAGAAGTATCGTCTGTATTCGAGGACCGCGGCTTCGATCGATTTCGCTTTTCGGTGCGCGGTAGCCTCGCCTACGCCGTAGACACCCTCATCTGTGTGGAGCTTGATGAAGACCCAGTTCTTCCAGGGGTTGCCGACGATGAATGTTTGTATATCTGTTAGCTTCATTGAAAACCCAATAAGAGTTCAGAGTTCAGGTCCCGCTGGCGCGGGAACAGAGTTCAGGAGAATCAAGACCTGAACTGCAACGTGGTCTGCTATTGTGAGTCACAGGCTTTGAAAAAGTCGTTGTTGCTTGCGGAGAAACCATACTTTTGCTCGACTTCGCGGATGGCGAGCTCGGTTGCCCACAGGCCATCAAGCGTGTCGGGGAATTCAACGCCTGTTGTCGCATCGCGCAGGAGGATGGTGTTGTAACCGCGCTCACGCATTGCCTTGATTCCGTAGTCTCGGTTGAGGATACACCAGTTTGTGGCGAAGCCGGCGAAGATAAGCTGCAGGACGCCCTGTGATTCCAGATAGGTGTGCATCTGTTGCCCTGTTGCAATCACGATATCATCCGACTGTACTTCGACGAGATCCGACATTCGTCTGTCTTCGCGGATGTCCCGTATGCCGGGTTCCTGCTCACGCGGGCCACGGTAAGCGTGGTAGGCCCCTTCGCGACGTCGGAATTCAGCGGGTGGCCAATCCGGGGCTGGTCCACGCGGCTCGGCAGGTTCGTGACGTTTGAGTTGCTCATACTGGGCTGCGACTTCGGGACAGGGAGCGTGGATGATCGGCAAGCCCGCCTTTCGAGCAGCATCGATGACCGGTAGGACTTTTTCGCGGAGCACCCGCGCGGCTCGTGCGATCCAGCTTTCGATAAAGTGATCGTGCCAGAGATCGATCAGCACAAGGGCCGTCTGCTCAAGCGGAAGTTCCATCTGTATCTCGCGACGGACGAAATTCTCTTCGCGACAGGGGGTTCCGACGGGGGTGCTGTCCTGGTAGTATTGGACGGGTAAGATCAAAAGCGAAAACCTTTCAGGGCGCAGGTTGGAAATTGACCCGAGATGAGAGCCACGGTCACTTCGAGCGGAGTCGAGAAGCCGTCCTAGCAGGCGGGCTCACTCGAATCTTCGACGTGGCGTCTCGTGCTACTGGTTTCATTCTTACAAGCTGCTAGCTCACGAAGAGCGTCCCAATCCCCGCGAATCAGCGCCTCCTTCTTCTTCCTTGACCAGTCCGATATCTGTTTCTCTGCCTGAATAGCCTCGGCTGGGTTATGAAACTCGTCGCAGAACACTATCTCGACGGGACGTCTCTTATAGGTATACGCTTTCTTACTGATGCCCTGGTTGTGCTCCCAAAGTCTGCGTTCTGGATCGTTTGTTACACCTGTGTAGTAGGTGTTGTCGGAGCACTTTGCTATGTACAGGTAGAGTGGCATTCCCTATGACCGGTTCTCGACTGTCGCTCGAACTGATGGTGCGTGTGCGTCTGATCAGACCAAGGTACTCGGCAGTAGTTCCTCAAGCTGAGCGAGCGGCTCTTCCAGAGTACGGATGGCTCGAACCCAGAAGTCAGGCTGCTCCAGATCCTCACCGATGCTGCGTTTGGCGACGCCCTCGGCAGTGTCGCTTCCTGTCAGGCGGAGGAATTCCTCGTATCGGGGGAGGAAGGCGGGACCTTCTTCTTTGAAGGCGGCGAACAAGCCACGACTGAGGAGGAAGCCGAATGTGTATGGGAAGTTGTAGAAAGAGACGCCCGTGATGTAGAAGTGCAGTTTGGATGCCCAGAAATAGGGATCTTCGCCTCCTTCGAGAAGAACATCGCCGAAGACGTCGCGCTGGGTTTGGGCCATCAGTTCTTTGAACTGGGTGACGGAGAGTTCGCCCGATTTACGTTCTTCGTAGACGGCGCGTTCGAACTCGAAACGGACGGGGATGTCCATCAGGAAGATGGCACCGTTCGCGACTTCCTGATCGAGAGTGAGCGCCTTTTGTATGTCAGACACATTCGGGTCTTGCAGGATGCCTTCGGTCAGGATCATTTCGGCGAATGTGGAAGCCGATTCGGCGAGCGTCATCGGATAGCCGCTCTGGTAGGGTCGAAGGTCGCGCATCACGTGAGAGTGGAACGCGTGACCGGCTTCGTGTGCGAGGGTCCGGACGTCGCCGACCGAGTCGTTGAATGTCATATATATACGTGACTCGCGGATCAGGTCTGAGCCGGTGCAGAAAGCGCCTGGTCGTTTGCCTGGACGAGGCTCCCACTCGATCCAGGCTTTGTCGTCCATCATTTTCTGGAATGCGCCGAGTGCCGGGTATGATTTCGAGAACGCGCCTTCGACTATGTCTTTGGCAATGTCCCAGGAGAGTTTTTCCTGATCCGGGAAGGGGAGGGGCGCACCCAGGTCGTACCAGGCGATGCCGTCCAGTCCCATCGCGTTCGCCTTGATACGAAGGATTTTTCGGGAGAGTTCACGCTCGCTCTGAATTGCCTCGAACATCGCGTCGAGCGTTTTTTGCGATATGCCGGCATCAAAAAGTGCTTTGTCGAGGAAGTGGGGGACGCCCCGATACCCATACAACGTGTGGCGTGTTCCCGAGATGGCGTTGAGTGCCGAAGCTGTTACATCTTCTACCGTTTCCCACGCTCGATTGCCGCCTTCGAACGCAGCCTGACGGACCGCACGGTCGGGGCCTTCCATCAGAGAACGACGTTGGGCAATCGGGATTTCCTCGACGCGGCCATCCGGCCAGTTCATCTCGAAGGAAAGTTTGCCTGAGACCGTATCATACAGACGTCCCCAGGCGTCCAGCCCATCGACACTGAGGTCCGCGGCAACGGATTCCTGCTCCGGTGACATCGCGAACTGTGCGTCTTTGCGCATATACTCCAGGCTGAACTTCGCCGTGGCCAGCGAGGGCCGCTCGATGAATGCTGCGAAATCTAAATTCGTCGCGTCTTTCAACCCACGCAACAACTCAACATTGATCTTCACCGCTTCTGCCGCGACTTTCGAGAACGCCGCCTCTTCCTTTTTGTAATCCTCATCCGCAGCATCTGCCGAGGTCAGGCATCCGAGGTAGGAGCCGAGGTGGGAGTAGCGGGTACCAAGCTCCTCATCTGCCAGAAAGATCGATTCCCACGCATCCGCGTTTTTCTGATTCAGGGTGTCCAGGTCGGAGGCACGTTTGAGGAGGTCGGCGGTGTCCTCTACCAGCTTCGTTTTGAAGCTCGACATCTCCGGACCGTTGAATTCAGGGAAGAAGGGTTTTAGATCCCAGTTCATACAACGCCTCCCAAAATCCCCGCAGAGGCGCTGGGGGCAGGGGGGCAGAGGTGACAGTCGAGTGCTTGTTCAATTCTTGCGCGATGCAGGTTCATTGATATCTCTCCTGAACAGCTGATTTGCTTTGCAATCTTCTCTCTCCACATTCTCTATCTCACCAGCGTTTCAAACCAATCCCGTATTCTGATCTTGTCGACTTCATTTCCGAACCCAAGGTTATACCAACCTTGATACCCGCCACTTTCGACCTTTTCGAACAGAGCTGGAAAGTCGATGGTGCCTTCCCCGGGAACCATATGGATTTCGTATTCGCCGGTGTTGTCGTTCACGCGAACCTGGCCAATGTTGTCTGTCCCAAAGGCATCGACGAAGCCTGCCCATCCTTCGGGTACGAGATGGCCGTGTGCGACGTTGAACGCCCATTTGAAGTTCGGGGCCGAGATTTCGTCCAGAAACCAGTGTGTTTCCTCAACGTTATGCGGGATGTAGTGGATCTCGGCGAGATCCGGCTCTTTGTTATGGTTTTCGAAGTAAACCATTTTGTCCAGTTTGGCCGCCTGATCCACGAGCCGCTTGATTCGGTCAACGGCGGCTTGCCGACGAAGGTCGGTATCACCGAAATGATAGCCCCCGTGTCCGACGATCCAACCGGCCCCAATCGCATCGGCCAACTGCAGGTTCGATTCGAGGTAGTCGTCTACAGCTTCTGACATGATCGGAACGTATTCGGCGTTGTTGATTGCCGACACAGGATGTACACCGATCTGAACGCCAGTCTCTGCGAGCAGGTCGCGAACCCTCGCACATCGCGCCTTGTCGAACGATGCGATGTTGTTTGGGGCATTGTCCGCGTTGAAGTCGATGAATTTGAAGCCGTTCTCGGAACCCCAGGTGATCGATTTTTCGATCGGGAGATCCTTTGGTGCGTCGAATCCGAATCGGTCTGACATGGGAACCTCGAAAAGGAGAGTTCAGAGTTCAGGCCCCGCTTTGCGGGGGACAGGGGTCAGGAAAGGCGAATTAAGGAGAAGCCGTCTTTACGTGGTAGCTTCCTGTTTCTCTCTACGTTTCATCGCGGCTTCTTTTCGGGCGCCACGTTCGACGATGTATTCGGCGTATTCGGGTGTGCCCAGGAAGTCGTGGATGGTCGCGCGTTTGCGGTAGGGGACGTAGTTGCCGAGATGCCATCCGCTCGATCGGTACAGGGCGAAATCTCCGGCGTTGAGACGTAGTTGGACCGCGCCAGGCATAGCGCAACAGTAATCCAGACAGTCGCGTTCCTGTTGCTCGGGTGAATCCGTTGCTTGCTTGTGGATTGAGACATCGTATCCGTCACGAGCCTGCTCTTCACTCGGCGTGTTCTGCTGGCGGTAGTGGCTGCCGGGAACATACCAAGTCGAAGGGTCCTCATACAACGCGCAGTTGATCTGGTTCATATAGTCGATGTGGAAGGTCTGCTTGTCCCAGTCTTCTCGGAATTCGGATTCAAAGACGTCCACCGGCATATGGTCTCGCCAATCCCGATGCCAGTTGGTGCACCAGGGATGATCCGCAGGCTCCAGCAGGACACCGGTGCGGGTCAGGTCGGCGTGATAGTGTCGGGGGGTGAGGACGCGGTGGATGGCATCGATCAGAGCGGGTAACTCGCCATAGCTTTTGAAGGGTGCCAGGTCGAGGTCATAGCTTGCAACGGGTTGGAGGCGTTGGGCCTGTTTTCCTGTAACCTCGTGCGCAAGTACCCTGGCTTTGTCCGTGACGCGACGGAGGTCAGCCAGGAGGCTGTCGGGAATGATTGCTTCAAAGACCGTGTATCCCAGCTTGTGATAGTCTGTGATATGTTTTTCGGTGAGTGTGAAGGCCATATGGGTTCCTTCCACCATTCTGCTAGTTAGTCACCTTGTCCCTCGATAAAACCTGCGTATCTATCCGTAGCTCTTGTTCGGCTATTCTCGCAGATATGAGGTCACTCGGAATGAACGGTGACTGGCTTTGGACCGGGTGGACTCGCTATATCGAAAAGTAATCTATGTCGTGTTCTTGCAAGATTTCGTCGACGAATTCCTCCCAGACCGGGTTGGGTGTCCAGATCTGATTCATCAGGTCCCTGGCCTCCGTCGGATCGACCTTCTGGTGGACAATTCGGTAGAGGAAGGTGAACGCCGATACTCGCATGTTAACGACACAATGCGTATATGTCTTTCTTTGATTCGCGTTGAGAATGCTTGCGTAGAGTTCCCTGACCTGCCCCCCTAGAATGTTCCCAATCGGCAACTCTGGGTTCGCTCCAGACCACGGGGATCTGGACATAGGTCAACCCGAGCGTGGTGACAATTTCGCCTTCGTTTGGCATGGCGCCCTTCGAATCCGGCGTAGCGAGATTGATGAGTGTTCCATATCCGGCATCACTGATTGACTGAAACTGTGCGGCGAGCGGTTGGCCGGATGTGCCCAGCCGATCGTCTACCTGGATGAAGTTGTAGATTTCATAGAGAGACATCAAGGAAGCTCCGGGAAGAGCGTTGCTTTGAGAAGCATTCTAAATGCGAGCAGCGTTATCAGGATTTTGATCCCTTTTCGAAAGAGCTCTTCGGAAATCTTACCTCTCAGCCTTGTTCCAATCCAGGATCCAAGCGCGGCCGCTGCGACCATACCTGCCATCAAACCCAGGTAGGGTCCAAATGCGAAGCCGAGGATCCCCAGCGTGATGACCTTGAGGAGATGCATCGACGTCATCTGGACGGAGTGCGTGATGACCGTCCGGTCACGGCCCAGATTCTCTCTCAGCAAGAACGGCATGTTCACGGGACCGGCGATACCGATAAACAGAGATAAGGTTGTCTGGAACAAGCCCAGAATAGCAAATTTTCCGGGGAGATCGGGCGCGTTCCCCATCCTGGGCATCCACGTAAAGACAAGGATGAATGTGCCCAGGATCAGCGGCATGTTTTCCCAGGCAATGTAAGGCACGATCTGGGAGCCCAATAACGCGCCGACGATCGCACCAGCTGCGTATGTTCTGGAAATTCGCCAGTCGATTTGCTGGATTCCGAAGGCAGCTCGGCTGACGTTGCTGGCAATCTGGACAATACCGTGCACGGGGATGAGTGCCTCTGCCGGCAAGAACCCGGGCATGACAGATATCAGGATCACGCCTCCCGCGATTCCACCGATCCCTGCCGTCAACGAGGTCAGGAATGCGAAGGGTATCAATGTGAGTTCGGCCAATTCAAGTCCTTTGAATGATGTGCGCAATATCCGCGGGCATATCGGGACAATCAAGTCATTTCGCTCGCGGATGACAGTATGGTTAGATCGGAGAACTTCCTGAGAAGCGAGTTGAGATCTTCGTCATTCAAACCGCTCACGCAGGGGGCAGGGAGCGGGGGAGCAGGGGCGAGTCACCACTGCATCGCTTCACGACATCCAAGCTAGGGTATGCCTACCCGTGTAAAAAGAGAATGATGCTCATCGAATTTAATTCGTGTTTGGAATGAGTTGGTGGGGGATGTATTTAGGGCAAAGGTTGCTGAACTTGCGATTGGAGTTGTCGGAAGGCGTTTTAGTTCCGGCCCTCACCCGACCGTCGCGAGAGCGCCGGTCTACCCTCTCCCATAAATGGGAGAGGGTTTGTCATATCCGGTGATTCTGTCAGTATGATTGAGGTTAGAGTTCTGTCATATGAAACTCGCGCATCATTTTTTTGTTTTCTGTTCCTCAAACCCTCGGTACTTCGGTCCCGATGAACCGTATAGGAAAATCAGTTCGCGTTTGCATAAACCGCCCGTTCAAACCGATCATACACTTCCATGAAACGCGGATCAGCAAACGGCAGAGATTGGGTCATAATGACACCGGAAACGTCGCGCACCTGGTCAAACCAGAAATGCGTGTTGAGGATACCGGCCCAAGACTGCGAACCCGCTGTGCGCATCTCGGGTACATCTTCTTCCATTCGCATAAACCCAAGACTGTGTGTTTTTTCGAAGCCGGGAAAGAACTCTGCATCAGCAGTTATCGACGGAACAACCGTCGTCAACTTGCCTACACGAAGTTCGCCAATTTGGTTCGCAAGCATTGTTTCCACGCCGGCTTCGCTCAAAATTGGGTTGCCGTCCATCCGACCTTTGTTCAAGAACATTCGTAGAAACCGCATATAGTCGGGTGCTGTGGAATAAAGGGCATGACCCATACCATAGAATTCCGGATTTGACGGTGGTGCCACATCAATATCAACAAACTGACCATCCTCTCCACGTGCCCGGACCGTTGCAATGCGCTCCGCCATCTTATCCGTAACTTCGAAATTTGTATCGGGCATCCCAAGCGGATCGAATATTTCTTCGCGGCAAAAGGCATCGATGCGACGCCCATCGACTGCTTCAAAAACCTGTCCGAGCCAGTCAATACCGATGCCGTAGCCCCAGCGTTCGCCCGGTTCGAAAACAAGCGGGTAGTTAAGCGATGTCTTCAAACCAGACATGACTTCTGGGTGTCCTGTTGCTTCCAGATATTTCGGCATATCGCTGTTGAATAGACCATAGACAAAGCCCGATGTGTGGGTGGCAAGATGGCGGACAGTCGCCTTGATCTTTGGTACGCGGAGACGTGGCGTGTCGCCGTCGAACCCATCCAAGACCTTGATATCCGCAAATTGAGGTAGAACCGCTTCAACAGGGGTGTCAGGGCTGAGTTTCCCTCGATCCATCAGGATCATTGCGGCGGTGGAGCCTATCGCTTTGGTCATTGAAAAGATCCGGAAGACCGTGTCTTCAGTTGCCGCTATACCCGGAGCTCGTTCGCCTGCCACGCCTGACCAAGTGACGCCGCTTGAATTTCCTGTCATTGCCACCACAAAAGGGACGTCACCGGCGGTGACAGCGTTATTCAAGATTCCGTTTAGATCTTTCATAAGGTCTCATTGATCCTGGCAGAAGATGCGAATTGGGGAGGCACGGAGTACTTGCTCCGTGATGTTTCTCGATCGTAATAGACAACGTGGCGTTAGTCGGCCAGTTCGCGAATCGTGTCAAATGCAGTCTTCTTACCGTCAACCGATGGCCGCGCGATAATGACACTTCCCGATCGGGATTCGAGAAAGTGAGAACGGTAATCCTTGCTATTTGACTACCCAATGCGCTTGTTCGACTGTCGAAATTCTAATAATGCCACCAATATAATGCTATGCCTTTGCGGAGAGAACTATGGACATTCGCGTGACCCTTGCTGATTCGGGCTCGCTGAAACCGATACCAGATGTGTTGAACCTCGAGTTTGGTAAACAGACGACGGACCATATGTTCCGGATGGAGTATTGTCGGGACCAGGGCTGGCAGGATGCCCGAATGACGCCATATGAAGCCCTGTCACTTGATCCATCAGCGCTCGTTTTGCATTACAATCAACAAATTTTCGAGGGGCTGAAAGCTTTTCGCCAGTCTAATGGGTCCGTTTCGTTGTTTAGCCCCGACCAGCTGGCAAAGCGTTTCTGTCGTTCGGCAACGCGGATGGCGATGCCTGTTCTGGACGATGAGATGTTTCTGGAGTCGATCAGGCAACTGGTGGCTGTTGAAGATCGCTGGGTGCCAAGTGATCCGAGCACATCGCTCTACATCCGACCGACTATGATTGCCACAGAGCCCGGTTTGGGGGTCAGAGCATCGAACACTTACCTCTATTACGTGATCGTCTGCCCTGTAGCCGCATATTACAAAGAAGGTGCTAAGCCGACACGGATTGCTGTCGAGGAAAGTGGCGTCCGCGCGGCACCAGGTGGGGCGGGTGAGGCGAAGACTTCAGGGAATTACGCACCTACGCTGCTCGCGACCCAACAGGCAGCGGCGGACGGGTTCTCGCAGGTGCTATGGCTGGATGCGAATGAGCACAGGTATGTCGAAGAGGTCGGCACGAGTAACATATTTTTCCGGTTTGGGGATGAGTTGGTGACGCCGCCTCTTGGAGGCACAATTCTGCCCGGCGTC
>Ga0114993_10006872_pt1 | contig 10628 bp, 9 predicted proteins | sample ArcticOcean_MG_C_FD_87042 | JGI IMG/M metagenome (GOLD analysis project Ga0114993, IMG submission 87042) | Marine microbial communities from western Arctic Ocean - ArcticOcean_MG_CB2_150 | ecosystem: Environmental > Aquatic > Marine > Oceanic | place: Arctic Ocean: Canada Basin | collected...
GGGTGAGAAATTTCAACCTCATAACTTCCACTACCAGGCTCTAAATCATCAATTTTAAAATCGCCAAAAGCATCACTCCATGTCTCACCAATCTTGCTACCTTCCTTACTGAGTAAAACAAATGCTTTTTCAATGCACTCCTCTACCCCATCTATATCGGCTATCACGCTTCCACCAATAAAGCATTTACTGTATAAATTGAGATTTTTATAGTAAACGCGAGGCTTTGTTCCTTGTTCAGGGTGGAGTACTTCTAGGCCCTCATCTTCAGCTCTTTTTTGCATGCTATCGTCTTCAATAAGAACAGATTTTAATGCCCCTGTTGGGCATGCTTGCACGGGCCGAGGTTCTTTCCACCCCCGGTCAAGCAGGTGTGCATCAAAAATCCATGCCTGTGGAACGTCTTTCTCTTCGTTCCACCAAACAGCCCCGTATGGACAAGCATCGACAATTTGCTTCTGACCGACTGCCTTTTCTGGATCAATTATAACAATGCCGTCTGGGCGCTTTATAACAGCATCATTCTCTGCAGCTTTTATGCACGGCGCGTCGTCACAGTGATTGCACATTGTCGGCACATAAGCCACATCCACCATCGGAGCTTGGCCTCGCTCGTTTTTAAGAATATTTATCCAGTGATGGCCATGCTTTGGCATAGCAGTTGAATACCCCGGATGCTCATTCCCCATATATTCATCGGCTACAGAGAGAAAGCAGTTATTAGAATTATGGCATTTTTCTACATCAACAATCAGGTTCCATTTTTTCATTTTCTTCTCCTGTTGCTTATTCCGCTGGAATTAATTCTTCTGCGGAACCCTTAGCACTCTGAATGGCATCGGTCCCATCCCATTTCTCAATCTCTATTAGACAGGAATTATATGCTGCAGAATGGACCTTCTTTGTTTGCATTCGTTTTGATGTAAGTAAATTCACACACCCGCCTCTATCTGCCGATTTACCTGGATCTCCAAGCGGATCATAAACTGCAGATGCTTGACGACAATGAATTACTCCGGGCATCAGTCGCTCGGTCAATCGGGCAGCACAAATGACGGCACCTCGATCATTATATAGTTTCACCAGGTCATTTTCTTTGATCTCACGTGCATTTGCGTCAGTGACGCTAATCCGAACCAACCAATAGAAATAACCATCAATGTTAACACGGTGATCTTTAATATCGTTAATTGAACTATCTTTCCCATCACCCTTAGTATGAAAACTATATCGAGCGTGCGGTGAAACTAATTGTAGAGGATATTTTTCAAAAAGATCGCTCGTATGTATACCTTCCCAAGAAGGGATATATTTATTCAAAGGGGGGCGTTCTGGGTCCTGTGCAAAACGCTTTAGACTTTGGCTTTCAAACTCGATCTTACCAGACTGGGTTTGTAGTCCTTCAAGGAAATCTTCACCGTAGGCTCCCGGAAGTGGATGGGGCTCTTGCACATTTTTCTTTTCACCGTCAGCAAACCACTTATACGAAGTTGGCTGTCGAAGAGCTTCTTTTTCTGCAGGCACCACATAGTAGCCTTTAGTGCAAAATTTCTTCCAGGAAATGCCCTTTGGTAGATCGGAGGCATCAAACATTCGCTTTACCCAGTCAATTTCTCGATGACCTTGTGTGAAATATGCGGAATGCCCCAACCGGGTAAGTATACACTGAAAAATTTGATAATCAGGCTTAGACTCACCCAAGGGCTCAATACATTTGTGCTGCATACCAATTACGCGGTGGTTAAGTTGACCAACCCAATCATGGCCATAACCACCCGGATTAGCCCATTCTCCTATATCCCAACGTTCAAAATTTGTGCACGCTGGCAGTATGACATCAGCGAACTTAACCTCGCCTTCATTCCAAATTGATTGGCTAACAACAAATTCAAGGTCATCTGTCCGATACATTTTCACATAGCGGTTACTATCCGGCTGGGTGCCTATATAAGAAGAACCATATTTATACATCATCTTGGCGGGCGAATGCCCCGGCGACGGATACTTAACCGGAAAAAATTGTCCTTCAATTGAGCGGATATCAATCGGATAACCCTCCGCTTTCCCTTCCATTATTGCTTCCGGCAGTTTAAGCCGAGGAATGCTTTGTTGAGTTGGGTTCATACTAATCAGATGAGGCATACGTTGGTAAAGCGAGACACCATTAGCTGAATTCTGGCCATCTCCATTGAAGCCACCTTCAGCGTAACCTGGAAAATAGAAATTATAATCAATCGGCGAGCCAAATTGCAGACCGCCAAAATTAATACCAGGTTTCCCAAGCCCCTGCATTGCCATCAAACAAATCATTGAACGCGCCCACTGTGCGCCAGTTGCAGACCGGCATGCCCCCCCGAGTGTTGTCCCCATACCACCCGCTGATAAATAAGTTTTCTTGGAAGCCCATTTACGCGCAAGGGCCCTAATTTCACGCGCAGGGACGCCGGTTTCTGCCTCGGCCCACTCTGGTGTTTTTGAAACACCATCTTCATCCTTGCCCATAATATAGGCGCTCCACTTATCAAAACCCGTGGTTCGATTTTCAACATAGTCTTTATCGTAAAGGTCTTCTTTAATCCAAACATAGGTTAAAGCCTGAGCCAAAGCCGGGCTCGTCGTCGGGCGTGGCGCCAACCACTTGCCGCCCATAAAGGCGGCCGTTTCGTTGAGAAATGGATCAATATGGACCATCTCAATACCGAGTTCTTTAGCCCACTGACGACGAACTGTGCCCTCAAAAGAGCCATAAACACCATTGGTCACTTCAGGATCGCTTGACCAATATACGATCATCTCCGCTTCTTGCAGGCAATCCTCAACTTGGCCATATATCTCAGCCGCACCGTTTCTCATGGAGTGGCCATAATGATGCATGGCGCCCCAATACCAACCCTCCCAACTATCGGGATTAAGCAAAGTCGTTGTGGCACCAATGATATTTATAAATTTCTGATAAGCACTGATATAATATCCTACATTACCCCACGTATGGTGCGAACTCCGCGCTGCATAAATGGCACCCGGACCATATTGTCGGTTCATACGTTTAATTTCCGACGTTACAATATCAAGTGCCTCATCCCAAGAAATCCGCTCATATTCAGAAACGCCGCGGTTTTGACAATTACGATCACCGTTGGGATCAAAATCAACCCGCTTCATTGGATATAGATTACGATCTTTAGAATAAACCATCGACTTTGAGGCTAAACCGTGTGGCGAAATTGTTGTCTTTCGTGGTGGCGAAAATTCTTTGCCTCTTGCTTTTACAGTCCAAGTTTCGCCATCGTCCGCTTGAAATTCTATCGGCGTAATACGAACAATTTTGCCGTCTTTAACGTAAACAAAAACAGGACCGCCATTCGTATTATTTACGTAACGCGTTTCTCCGCTTTCCACGGATGTTCCAAACTCCCAACCTATTGTTTGACTCATCATCACGGTTTCTGAAAACCACGTGACCAGTTCATCCGGACCTTTTGCAATTAGATTAAAATTCTTAATCGCATCAATTTGTACCTGATAATCGATTGGTGGCATTAAGAGCGCAACTGCAATTGCTTCCGACTTAAAACTAATGCATACATCGGGGCTCGGGTGCATTCCATTTGTCGAGACTATTTTGCCATCTTTAAAGGTGTAAAAACGGCCTTTAGAATCATCTGCAACCTTCATTTGAACCGTGATATTTCGCTCTTTTAGTCGTCTGCTAAATTCTTTATAACGCCACGCCTTCACGCGCAACAACCAAGGAAGAGCAAAAAGAATAAAAGAGAGTTTCATCAGTCCGTCCCTATATTTGTCTAATATAAAAGATCATCTTTACGCAATTTATAATACTGAAGAATTTTCAATAGACCAGCGGCTTTTAAGCTTAGCCGAATTTATCGCTTTAGATAAATAATAACAACCCACCACATAGGCATAGCCCAACACGTGACAAAATTGTTTTTGGTGCTATTAACCCAAAAGATATCATGGTTAGTCCGACCCCTACTTTGCACATAACGAGAAAAGAAATCACAGGTTTCACACCGAATTTTATTAAATCTGGATTCGCAATCATACCAAGCGGGATAAGATATAAGCCAAGGCCTAAAGCCATAGCAGTCAGTGCAACTTTAAGCCAATTTTCATTAACCATACCTGCAGCGATAAACACCGCTCCGCATACGGGTGGTGTTATTGTCGAGAGCAAAGCAAACCAAAAAACAAAGAGATGTGCTTGCAATGGCTCTAAGCCAAGCGAAATCAAAGCTGGGCCAGCGACGGAAACACAGATAACGTAGGCCGCAGTTGTTGGCACTTCCATACCGAGAACGAGGCAAGCCAATGCTGTCAATAATAACGCGGGCCAAATCATTCCTCCAGACCCTGATAAAATCAACGACGTTATTTTAACTCCAAGTCCGGTAATACCCAGAACCCCAATTATAATCGAAGCACATATTATTATTGACGCTATTGTTGATACTTGTTGACCCACACCGAGGAAGACATTGTTAAACCGTTCCAAAGTTCGTTGCTTGTTGAAAGTCAAGCGCCCATCAAGCAGAAGCAATATAACTGCAGCCAGGATTGCCCACGAAGCGGCATATTGGGGAGTAAATCCAGGCCCAAAGATAGCCCAGAGTAATATAGAAAATGGCAAGATGAAAAAACTAGTTGTCACCAATACCTTCTTTAGATCTGGCTGTTCATTTCTCGGAAGCCCTTTGAGCTCATAACGATGACTAAATGCGTTAATGCCAACCCAAACAGTAATAAAATATAAAATTGCTGGTAGCAGGGCAGCCTCCATGATTGCGATATAAGGTGTTCCCGTTAGCTCAACCATTACAAAGGCACCTGCACCCATTAATGGTGGCATAATTTGACCACCAGATGAGGCAACAGCTTCTACCGCGGCCGCAAGAGATTTTGGATAGTTAAGCCGGACCATAGCCGGCAATGTAATCGCACCTGTCGAAGCCACATTTGCAGACGCTGATCCAGATATTGAACCAAATAATGCTGAGGAAATAACCGATACTTTCGCGGCACCACCTTTTAAACGACCGGCCGCTGTTGCAGCTAAATTCATAAACCCTTGTCCAGCTTCACCTGAATTCAAAACAACACCAAATATAACAAAGATAGAAACGATATTCACAGAAACGCCTGTCAGCTTTCCCCAAATACCTCCCTCCGCTATTGTTAACGTACCTAAAAAACTCCTGAGCGGCACCTCAGGAAACCCAAATTCTCCCGGTATATATTGACCAAATAAACCATAAATTATTGCCAAAAGAGCGACGACAGGTAGCGGCCAACCTATTGCTCGCCGTGCCATTTCCAACACAATTACCAATAATAATATAGCAATGATAAACTGAAAACTGTTTTCCAGCGCACCGTATTGGTCCCCTAGAGCAGATTCATTAATAACAATCCAAAAACAACTGAATAGTCCAATTACTGTTAACAAAGTCCCGGTTATCGTGGCCATTCTAGTTTTCGAAATAAATATTAGCGTCCACGGTAATGCCAGCGCCATATGAATAGGACGGCTTACCAAATTGGGTACCAGCCCTGAAAAAATTAAATACAAATGGAATGCTATTGTAGAAGCCCCAAGAAGAGGCCAAACAAATCGAATAATCAAAGGCATCTTGTGATCCCTATAGAAAACCTTAAAAGAAGACCCGGATCCAAAGTATAGCATCCGGGTCTCTATTAGGCCGCCTTAATTCAATTATTTTTGGGCACTGGTAATACTAAAACCAGCTTCAGTATAATATTTAAGGGCACCAGGGTGGATCTTACCTTTGATATTCGACATTAAACCTCGCCCAACACCATTCCACCAACTTGCCTTTGATCCCATTTTAGATTTTTCGGTCCAATAGGTTTTAGTAAGAGCGTAGGCCGTCGCCGCATTCATTCTAGTTGTACTATATGCGACCACTGGTAGCGAAGTTGTGGTAATTGGCGCTACTTGTCCTTTATACGTTCCCGCGGGAATAACTAATTTTGTCCTTTTGGTTTTTTTAATTTGATCGGCAGATAAGGAAAGTACAGATACGCCGGCACCAGTGGCAGCTTCAATGACGTTTGGGGCGGGCCAAGAACCGGCCGTAACAAACCCGTCAATTTGTCCATTCTTCAAAGCTGGTACAGCGTTCGATAATTCAACATTCGCGAGTTTCACACTGTCTTTTACGCCAAATAATTTCAGATACTTAGCTCCCTCTTTTGCACCAAAGGATCCTTTACCTAAAAGAATAGTTTTACCTTTTAAATCAGAAAATTTCTTTACCCCGCTTTTGTTGCTTAGAACAAAATGCATGGTCAAAGAAGGAATAGGAAACAAGGCTCGAATATCATTATACTTGGGATTACCTTTTCCCTTAAACATGGCTTTTGCACCTTTAGCCAGCCTCACCAAAACAGGTGGTGTCGTGAATACATAATTTCCAGGTCGCGAAACCGCTTCCTTAACATTCTGAACCGAACCCTGGCTTTCCTCCACAGTAACAATAATGTTACCCTTCGATCCGGCCTTCATTGCTTCAGATATCTGTACCGCCATTTGGTAGTATGACGATGTTGTTTTTGCCGATTTATAAGTCACTCGGGTTTCAGCGCTAGCGCCCGAAACCCCATTAAAATAGTACTAGCGGCAATTATGGCGCCAAATTGATTTATTTTATTTTTCTCCATGGTAACTCCTATTGGGTAGAATTTTATAAGTAAAAATTGTCAGTTGAATTTGATTTAAAACGCTAAGCGTATCTGATTTGATTACCACATAATGACCCATAAAATGCAAACATCAAAAATTTTCAACGCCGTTTATATCTTAAAATAAACGACACCATTATAAGCAAATAAATTAAGCTATAGGCAGAATATTATCTTTTTAACTGCAATCTGAAACTAATTTATTATTGAGGAAAAAAATGATTTACCAAAAAGAATATGATGATTATGTTGCCGCTACCAATGAAGGCATTTATACGTTTATTAGGAGAATAATTAATGAAAATAGTAAAATCCCTAGTGATCTCATCACTTATATTGATGACATCTGCGCCGGTTTTTGCAAATACGTTTACGTTTACGGCGATACCCGATCAAGATGAAAGCGCATTAAAATCGAGATTTAACAAGATAGCTACTTACCTCTCTGATCGGTTAAGCATAACTGTAAAATATATTCCAGTTAAATCTTATTCAGCTGCCGTCACAGCATTTCGCAATAATCAGGTCCAGCTTGCTTGGTTTGGTGGTTTGTCAGGAGTGCGCGCTCGAAGTTTAGTAAAAGGATCTCAAGCAATAGCTCAAGGCGCCGAGGACAAATCCTTTATGACATATTTTATTGCACACAGTAGTACTGGAATTAAAGCTTCGAAGAACTTTCCAAAATCGATAGCAGGAAAGACTTTTACTTTTGGATCAAAGGGCTCAACATCGGGTCGTCTAATGCCAGAATATCATATACGAAAAAACTTTAATAAATCACCGTCAAAGGTATTTAAACGCGTTGGTTTTAGCGGCGACCATTCTCGAACGATTGCATTGGTTCAATCTGGTGCCTTTCAAGTGGGTGCCGTCAACTTTGCGGTTTGGAACAAAGAATTAAAGAGCGGTAAAATCGATACCTCAAAAATCTCAAAAATTTGGACTACTCCAGAATACCCCGATTACAATTGGAGTATTCGCGGTGATGTAGAGAGTAAATATGGGGCCGGATTTATTAACAAAGTTAAAAAGGCTCTCCTTGATATGAACAATCCTGATCTACTCAAGCAATTTCCTCGTAGTTCATTTCTATCCGCTTCCAATAGGGACTACAGCCCAATTATTTCTGTAGGCAAAGAAATTGGCTTGCTAGAGTAAAGTCTAAAAAATAAATTGGATCTTTCAACGATGTCTTTTATGGAACTTAGGAATGCCACTGTCCAATATAATGGAACATCGGTTCTAAAGGATTTTTCAATTCAAATTGAGCAAGGTGAAAAAATAGCACTCGTCGGACAAAGTGGCGCCGGCAAGTCTACCTTGCTCAATTTACTCTATCAAAAATATAAAGGCGATGCCTCGTTAGTTCCGCAAGACCTTGGTCTCGTTAGAGCCCTCTCAGTTTTTCACAATGTCTATATTGGACAGTTGGATAAACGCCCAACCTGGTACAACATTATAAATTTGATCAAACCTCAAAAAAAAGAAATCGAGATAATCATGCCTATTGTCGAACAATTAGGTATAAAAGATAAAACCTTTGAACCAATTAGAGAGTTATCTGGAGGTCAGCAACAACGTGTTGCAGTGGCACGAGCTATATTCCAACATAGTAAAATATTTTTCGGCGATGAACCGGTATCAGCCGTTGACGAGCACCGATCTCAGACCGTGATGGAAGCAATCATAAACAACCACCAAACTGTTGTTCTTTCAATGCATGACGTTAGCCTGGCACTAAAAAATTCAACCCGGATAGTAGGTTTGAAAGAAGGTCAGAAAATTATGGATGAGCCAGTCAAAGGAATAAAGGCAAAAGACCTTGACGACCTCTACAAAAATTAGAGCCTTCAAAATAGGCTTAGGACAGCGACCTCTCCTTCGAAGCAGCATAATTTTTTTATTAATTGCTATTGTATTGGGAGCTTTCGGTGATTTCGAAGTCACAACTCTTGATCCATGGATTGAAATTAAACGCATGGTATTTGGTGCTATAACGCCTGATTTTACTGCCACAGAAGATTTGTGGAGTTCTTTAGTAAATACCGTTGCTTTTGCAATATTGGGCGTAGTTCTTGGAAATATTTTGGGCTTCCCACTTGCTTTAGCTTTTAAATTTAGAAGTATACGGGTATTTTGTGCATTTATAAGATCAGTACATGAGCTATTTTGGGCCCTTATTTTTTTACAAGTTTTTGGTCTGGCGCCTCTCACAGGCATACTGGCAATTGCAATTCCATATTCAGGGATATTCGCTAAAGTATATTCTGAGATATTGGATGAATCCGATCCCTCTCCCCTGCAGGCAGTCCCAAATGGTACCTCTGCCGCCTCGACTTTCATGTTTGTCCGTATGCCAGACGCTTGGGCGCATTTTAAAACTTATGCTCTTTACCGTTTGGAGTGCGGTTTAAGATCTAGCGCAATATTGGGTTTTATCGGCTTGCCAACTATAGGGTTCCATCTAGAATCAGCTTTCTCACAAGGAAAATATTCCGAAGTTGCGGCGCTATTAATAATTTTTTATGTAGTTATAGCAACGATACGCAAATGGATTTATGCTAAATTAATCCCTCTTTATATATTATTAGCTATCGCACTGATCCCCTGGGCTGGAGAATTAACAACAGGTAATCTTATTCGATTTTTTACCCACGACGTACTTCCTTATCCGCTTCGTATTACCGAAACCTACAATATGGAAACTTTTGCATTATTAACGTCTTGGTTAGCCACTATTTGGAATGAACAGGCTATACCGGGACTTATTAATACCATAATTTTGACCCAAGTTGCTTTAGTAGGTTCAGCAGTTCTTACGTTGATGCTTTTTCCTCTAGTTTCGTCAAAATTCTTTGGCGTGACCGGGCGTACTGGTGGGCATATTTTTTTAGTCATTCTACGCTCAACACCAGAATATGTTCTAGCGCTAATCTTTTTATTATTATGGGGCCCATCGATGTTACCAGCTGTAGTCGCATTGGCCCTACATAATGGTGCCATCATTGGACATTTAATGGGACATTATACTGAGGACATGAACCTTCGCCCTGATAAACCGAGAGGCCTTAACCTCTATTTCTATGATATTTTACCGCGGCTCTATCCACAATTCTTGGCATTCCTATTCTATCGCTGGGAAGTGATTATGCGAGAGACGGCTATTCTAGGCATTCTTGGGATAGCAACCCTTGGTTTTTATATAGATAGTGCTTTTGCGGATCTCCGATTTGATCGAGCTTTATTTTTGATAATTTTTACAGCGGGTCTAAATATGTGTATCGATAGTCTATCACGCTTCATACGGGGGCGCTTACAGTTGCGAACAACGGCAGATATCATTTAATATGCCCTGGATAGCAATTTTAACGTCAATAGCGTATATTTCCAAAAACATCTAAACAAACTGAGGCAAAGCTATGGCTCATGAAAATCTATTTGAAGATCATTGTTGGCGAGACCTTTACTCCGAGGAAGATTATACCGTATATGCTCCATATATCAGGGAAACCTTGATCGGAAAAAAACCTGCTGTACTAGCCATCGATCTATATAATTTGGTTTACAAAGGCGAAGCAAGACCGCCACATGAAATAACTAAAGAATTACCCAGCTCTTGCGGCAAGTACGCCTTTGAAGCCATTTTAAATTATTAGCAGCAGGCCGCAGGCGGGATTACCCATATATTATGTAACCGGATTATTCTTAGCGAACCGAGTAAGGTCAACTCGGCGCGCGAAAACGGCATTAACTGAAAACGATTATGAAATTTATAAAGCATTCTCTCCTCAACCAGAGGACCTTATTATTCGTAAAGAACGTGCAAGTTCTTTTTTTGGAACTCCTCTCGCTTCTCATCTCGTTCAAAATGGTCACGATAGCCTCATCGTATGCGGAGAGAGTAC
>Ga0114993_10006873_pt1 | contig 10627 bp, 11 predicted proteins | sample ArcticOcean_MG_C_FD_87042 | JGI IMG/M metagenome (GOLD analysis project Ga0114993, IMG submission 87042) | Marine microbial communities from western Arctic Ocean - ArcticOcean_MG_CB2_150 | ecosystem: Environmental > Aquatic > Marine > Oceanic | place: Arctic Ocean: Canada Basin | collected...
GTATCTGGCTCTTTTCTTTGAGTTGTATATCTGCTTTGCCCTGGTTTCCTTCTGTCAAGCCAATGCTGAATTGTATCTTCGCTGATACTAATTCCTGGTGGGCACCCGTCTACAGTTGCTCCAATCGCTGCCCCGTGACTTTCTCCCCATGTTGTCACCCGAAAAAGGTGACCGTAGCTATTCATCGACATAACTTTTCTCCTAATTTAACGATTAATTACCTATGATGAGTGCAAAAGCCAAGTAATTCATGCCCTTGGAAAGATAGTATTAATAATTTGATGCAATGTTGGCCACAGAAAGTTTCCTTGAAAAATAATTTTTAATAATTTAGTATTTAAATACCTCGGGGAGCCTATCATGGCTGAGATGCAATTGCAGACCCGCTGAACCTGAACCGGCTTATACCGGCGGAGGGAAGGTTGGAGTTATTTCTCAAACCATTCTTCGCCATTATATTGGAGAAGTAAATGAGAGTGTTTTTTTTAACCTTTTTATCTTTTTTTATAAGTACTTCGATGAGTTGGTCAAAACCTATACTTATTGTTTACGCACCCGACTACTTTACTTCTGAATGGGGGCCCGGCCCTAGTATAGAGACGGCGTTTGAAGAAATTTGCGATTGTGATTTAAAATATGTCGCTGGAGATTTACTCCCCCGTTTATTGATTGAGAGAGATAAAATAAAGGCTGACGTTGTTATAGGTCTTAATACAGATGTTACTTTAAAGGCACGAACGCTTGATGTTTTTATCCCACATGGGCAGGACGTTAGCGAGTTAACTATCCCGATAAAATGGACAGATAGAATTTTCCTGCCATTTAACTGGTCACATACAGCGTTTATATTCGATAATACGAAGGTAGATAACCCTCCAACGTCATTTGAGGAACTGCTAGATCTACCCAATGATACAAGAATCATAATCCAAGATCCTCGAACGTCAATTTCTGGATTAGCATTTGTGTTATGGGTAAAAGCTGTTTTTGGAGATAACTCAGAAAAAGCTTTTTTTCGCCTGGCGCCAAAAGTTCTAACAGTCACTAAAGGTTGGTCAGAAAGCTATGGTATGTTTACGGAAGGCGAGGCCGACATGGTTCTTAGTTATACTACATCACCAGCATATCATATAATTGCAGAAAATGACAAAACAAAGTCAGCAGCTATTTTTGATGAAGGTCATTATTTTATGGCTGAATTAGTAGGGATGACCAAGAATGCTAAGGAGCCTGAATTAGCAAAAAAGTTTATGAACTTTGTTCTCTCCGAAACATTCCAGAAGATGATTCCAACGGCGAATTGGTCTTTTCCTGCTAACCTTGACTCGAGCAAATTACCTGAGGGTTTTGCTGGTCTACCTTTACCTCAGAAGGTTTTATTTTACACGGAGGAGGAGGTTGAACATTACAAAGACATAGTTATTCAGGAATGGTTAACAGCATTTCAGCAATGAGACTGAGTTTTGTTGGGGGGCTTATAGTAATCTCCCTAATAATTTTCTTAACTTTTGGTACGCTATTAGCCGTCACTTTTAGAATGGAGGGTTTTTCTGGGTTGGCTCGCTATGATTGGGCGGTAATAAAGTTTACGTGTTTACAGGCGTTTATCTCCGCATTAACTAGTTTAATTTTGGCTATTCCTATATCTAGAGCTTTGGTGAGGCGAAATTTTATAGGACGAAGAATTTTAATAACGCTTTTAGGTGCTCCATTTATATTGCCAGTTATTGTAGCAATTCTCGGCCTGATAGCGGTTTTTGGTAGAACTGGGCTTGTAAGTGATTTCCTTGGTTTTTTTAATCTTAAACCGTTACCACTTTACGGATTACAGGGGGTAATAATTGCGCATGTATTTTTTAATCTTCCATTAGCAGTTAGATTATTATTACAGGGCTGGTTATCAATACCGGCGGAGCGATTCAGATTGGGACATGCACTCAATTTTTCACCATTAAATTTTTTTAAATACCTAGAAGTTCCAATGTTAACAAGATTTGTGCCCGGTGCGTTTCTTTTAATATTCTTAATATGTACTACAAGTTTTGCTGTAGCACTAGCTCTGGGAGGAGGACCAAAAGCTACGACAGTGGAGCTTTCTATCTATCAAGCATTTCGATTTGAATTTGACCTGTCTAGAGTTGCTGTGTTGGCGTTAATACAGTTTTTTATATGCGGCTTAATTGCAATCTTGTCTTTTTGGATTGCTCTTCCTACGTATCAAGGTTCTGGTCTAGACCGAGTGATTCCGATTAATTTTCAGGGTAGAATTGTTGACTTTATTTTTATACTTGGCTCTGCTTTGTTTTTAATTCTTCCTCTTTTTATGATTGTTTTTCGCGGATCGCATTCACTTTTTCTTCTACCCGAGGCCATTTTTATGGCTGCGTTTCGATCAATATGTGTCGCCCTTTCCGCGTCACTTTTAACTGTAGTTATGGGATTATTTGTAGCCTCTCTTTTAGTGTATCATTCAAAAAAGTTTGAGATTATTGGGTACTTACCTATAGCTGCATCTCCTTTGGTTATTGGAGTTGGGTTATTTATTATGAGCTATCAATGGATGGACCCAGCGAGGATAGCTCTGCCTGCAGCTGTTTTAATTAATGCTCTGATGTGTGTGCCGTTTGTCTTAAGAGCAATTTTGCCCACTTTTATTGATATTGAAAAAAATTATGGACGATTGGCTGATAGTTTAAGAATGTCTGGTTGGACAAGATTCAGGTGGCTTTTATGGCCCCGGTTGAGAAGGTCAGTTGGTTTTTGTATGGGTTTGGCAGCAGCTCTATCTATGGGAGATTTAGGTGTAATTGCTCTCTTCGCTGACCCTAATCACTCTACGCTTCCATTGGAGATTTATAGGTTAATGACGGCCTATAGAATGAACGATGCTTATGGAGCTGCTCTTCTTTTACTACTTTTAAGTGTTTCGTTGTTTTGGATATTTGATAGAGGGGGTCGCCTTGATGCTAACTCTTAGTTCTATTGTCTACGATGTAAATAAATTTAGGTTAGGTGCCGATTTTCGATTACCCAAGAGTTCAAGGGTTGCAATCATTGGCCCATCAGGAGCTGGTAAATCCACCCTTCTGTCTATAATTTCGGGCTTTACTAAACCCTGTTCGGGAAGAGTGATTTTAGACAATGAGGATATTACCCTGTTTGCTCCGGGCCAAAGAAAGGTGACAACCCTTTTTCAAGATGGTAATCTGTTTCCTCACTTGACAGTTGAACAAAATATAGGACTGGGTATTCGGCCAGATTTAAAGTTAAGTAGTTCCCAAATTTTATTGTTGGAGGCTGCTATAAAGAGGGTTGGGTTATCAGACTTCTCGAAACGCAAACCCAATACTTTATCTGGAGGCCAGCAGAGTAGAATTTCTCTAGCCAGAGCACTAGTTAGAGATTGTCTCTTACTACTTTTGGATGAACCATTTTCTGCCCTAGGTCCTGCACTAAAATCAGAGATGCTCGAATTGGTTAAGGATATCTCTATTGAAAAGGATTTAGTTCTTTTGTTTGTAACTCACGATCCAGAGGACGCTAAGCAAATTTGTGATTTATCAGTCGTCGTAGCTGAAGGAAATGTATATCCACCAGTTTGTACTACAGAATTGTTTTTAAACCCACCGGAGATTTTGAAGGCCTATCTATAAATTGACTATCTGTGCTTAATCGGGGCCCAGATACGTTTGTTTGATAGATATAAAAGGCCAGATAAAACAATTAAGAAAAATACTGCAATAAAGCCAGTATGCTTTCTCGAGTTAAGTTTTGGTTCGGCTGTCCACATTAAAAAGGCAGAGACGTCTTCAGCAATGTCGTGCAGTTCTGTTGAGTGGCCATCCGCGTATTCGACATCATCTCCATAAAGTGGAGGCCCCATTCTTATCCAACCCCCTGGGTAAGTGGTATTTTCATAAAGCGTCACTCCAGCCTCTTCTTTTTCTTCTCCAGTGTAACTGGTTAAAAGTGATGCTATATATTCAGGACCACCAATACCTTTAAGAAATTGATTTATGCCTGTTCCATATGGGCCATGAAATCCTGCCCGCGCTTTTGCCATTAATGACAAGTCAGGAGCGCTGGCAAAATTAATTTTTGGAAAACTATCAGTAGGTATCAAGGCCCTAAATTCCTCGCTTACTGGATCTAACAAGTGTTGATTTGCCGCTTCGTCATATACAGAAAACTCACTAACATATGCTTTCATCTTGTTTTGTGAAATTCGAGGGCCGCCTTCATCTGATATGGTTCTCATGGGTACGTATTGAAGCCCGTGACAAGCAGAACACACTTCTGTGTATACCTGTAAACCTCGTTGAAGTTGCATTTGATCATAGGTTCCAAAAGGACCTTCAAACGAAAAATCAATGTCTTCTATATGACTTTCTTTGCTTTCTGATGCAGGGCTGGAAAAAGCGGTAAGAGATAATATAATTGCAAGTGAGAGTTTCTTTAACATTATTATTTCCCCTTTTACTCTGAAGGACTTTTCGTTGGTTTAGACGTTTGCACCTGTACCTTGGCTGGGTAATGCGCGTTGAAGTCGTCCTCGATAGTTTCTGGCTGAGTATGAGGTTTTTCTATAATACCAAGTAAGGGTAGGATAATAAAAAAGTATCCAAACCAATAAGCAGATGCAATTAATGAGAGAGTGGAGTATGGTTCTTCAGCTGGCATAGCACCAAGCCAAATTAGGGCAAAAAAATCTATCACTAATAAGCCAAAACACCATTTAAACATTGGCCTATACCGCCCAGATAACACGGAAGAAGTGTCTAGCCAGGGGACCAACGCTAGCACAGCAATAGATCCAAACATTGCTAGTACTCCAAATAATTTTGCACTAACCACTCCCAAAGTAATAAAGCTTGCAAGCTGGACTACCCAAACGTCTGCAGTAAAAGCTCTTAGAATTGCATAAAAGGGTAAGAAATACCATTCTGGTACAATGTGAGATGGAGTAACTAGAGCATTGGCCTCAATATAGTTGTCTGGATGGCCTAAATAGTTGGGCATAAAACCCACTATGGCCCAGAAAATTACCATAATGACCCCAAGGGCAAATAAATCTTTTAAAACAAAATACGGCCAAAAGGGCACGGTGTCTTTTTTTGCCTCTTCTTTTGATGTCCGCCTAACCTCTACTCCAGTTGGGTTGTTGTTACCGGTAGTATGAAAAGCCCAGATGTGAACGCCAACCAGTCCAACAATTACAAAGGGTAGCAGATAGTGAAGTGAAAAAAATCTATTAAGTGTTGCATTATCAACTGCTGGTCCTCCGAGTAACCACGTTTGAATTGGTTCCCCAATTCCTGGCAATGCTCCAAAGAGCCCGGTTATTACCGTGGCACCCCAAAAGGACATTTGGCCCCAGGGTAATACGTATCCCATGAAAGCTGTAGCCATCATAGCTAAGTAGATTAGCATACCTATGATCCATGTTATTTCTCGAGGTGCTTTGTAGGAGCCATAATACAGGCCTCTGAAAATATGAGCGTATACTGCGATAAAGAAGAGTGAGGACCCATTAGCATGAAGATATCTAAGCATATGGCCGCCATTAACATTCCGCATAATATGCTCAACTGATGCAAATGCCATATCCACATGAGGTGTATAATGCATTGCTAGCACAATTCCGGTAACTATTTGTAAAGCAAGACAGAAAGTTAGAACTATTCCCCAGATCCACATCCAATTTAAGTTTTTTGGAGTAGGAATCATCAAGGTGTCATATAGTAAACCAAGAATTGGAAGTCGTTTGTTTAGCCATTTTTGGCTACGTGTCTTTGGTTCATAATGATCGTGCGGGATGCCAGCCATTGTTTTTCCCCTTAACCGAGTTTAATTGTGGTTTCATTAATAAATTTTGCCAACGGCACCGGAAGGTTCTCAGGCGCAGGACCTTTTCTAATCCTACCCGCCGTATCGTAATGAGATCCGTGACATGGACAAAACCAACCACCAAAATCTCCAGCTCCATCTCCCAATGGAACGCACCCTAAATGAGTACATACCCCTGTCATGACTAGCCACTCGCCGCTTTCATCTAAGGATCTGTTTTCGTCAGTGGCTGTGGCTTGACCTATATTATTATTTCGGGCGAGAGTATCGGGTAGGTCGTTAATGTTAACGTTCCTAGCTTCGTTAATTTCGTCACTCGTACGCCTTCTGATAAACACAGGTTTACCCAACCACTTTACAGTGATTTGTGTTCCAGGTTCGAGATCACTTATGGAAACCTCTATTGAAGAAAGAGCTTGGACATCAGCGGACGGGTTCATTTGGTTTATCAAAGGCCAAACAGCGGCTCCAGCTGTAACTGCGCCAGCACCCGCCGTCGCATAGTAGATAAAGTCCCGGCGGGTGCCGTTTGTTTCATCTGCGTGAGACATCAGAAGCTCTCCCTTGTGTAGCCAATTCCTCTTGGCTCATATAGATTGTTGTTCGCGCCGAAGACTTTCGGTGCTATCTATCTGATATATTCGTAGACTATGACTCGTCCAGACACTAAACTTGATTAGAGGAAGCTATTTGTCGCACCTAATTGAAATGGCTGCTTATGAGCCTGATTTTGCACCTAATTTAGGCTCTTTAGTTCGCCTTGGAGCCTGCTTTAACGTTCCTATAAATGTAATCGAACCTTGCGGGTTTCCATTTTCACTTAAATCACTAAGGAGCCGCGGTTTAGATTATGTTGAGAAAGCGGAGCTTCATCACCATAATAATTGGAAAGCTTTTAAGTTAGATGCTGAGTTAAAGTCTAAAAGACTTATTTTATTGAGTACAAAATCGAGTTTAAATATTTGGGATTTTAGTTTCAGACGTGGGGATTGCCTTGTATTGGGCCGGGAGAGTGCTGGTGTGCCCGAAGACATACATAATCAGGTGGATCAACGGGTTTTTATCCCGATGCCTGGTGGAGGTAGAAGCCTAAATGTAGCTATCACAGCCGGAATAGCTTTGGCGGAGGCCTTAAGACAGCTTGGATGAGTTAGCCCGGCGCTGTTTTAACCATACTTTCTCTTTTGGAAAAAGATTTAAACCAATTGGCTAATAAAGGATTTTGATCGCGCCAATTTCTATCGGAATTTCTGAAGTCTAGATAACCTAAAGCGCATCCTAATACTATTTGACCTATGTTAAGTTTGCCGTAAAGCTCTTCCATCCAGCGATCTTCGATAGTCTCGAGAGTTCGGCTAATTTTTGACCATTGACCCTCGACCCACTCAGGAAAACGAAACTCCTCTGGCCGAATTCGCCACTCGTAAGACATTAGTAGGGCAGCGTCGATTACGCCTTCCCCAGTTGCCTCTAAAACCATCATTCTCCAATGGTCGCTGCCTTGCGAATAGAGGTTGGACCCTGCCAATTCGTCCAGGTAACGGCAGATGACTCGACTGTCGTATATCGCAAAACCATCATTTTGTATTAGAACTGGAATCTTGCCTAAGGGATTATGGTTTATAGAATAATCACCTGGGTTTAGGGGTGTACCCGGAGTAGGAGCCATAATTATTTCAACATTCTCAAAAAGCTTTGTTTCATGAAGAAGAACACTAACCTTACGGGCATATGGAGAGAGGGGGCTTGAATAGAACTTCATTTAACTTTCCTTTTTTTATGCTTGGAGTTGATATTATTAAATTACTATTTCAGGTTTGGCGCTTTACTTAAGCTTGTAGTCTAGTCCCTTTTAATCCAATAATTTTACGATTGATGATTTGCCCTTCGATTTGATCGATGTCAAACATAACTTCCGAAAATTGTTCGGTTCTACCTACCTGAGGTGTCTCAATTAAAATAGCGTGTTTTTCACCAATTGCCGCGTTTAAGTGCTTTTGCACCTGATCTTCGCCAGCAGCACGAAGAGTAGAAGCGCGTTGTTTGGTTGTTGTTTTATCTACTTGAGGCATTCGCTCTGCTGGTGTTCCCGCTCTGGGTGAATACGGGAAAACATGTAGCCAAGTTAAATCACACTCTTTGATTAATTTCAGGGAATTATTAAACATTTCGTCTGTTTCAGTCGGAAAACCCGCGATTATGTCTGCACCAAATGTCATTTCAGGACGTAGTTTCCTCGCTGTCTCGCAAAAATTTATTGCATCGTCTCGAAGATGGCGGCGCTTCATTCTTTTCAGGATCATATTATCTCCTGATTGAAGGCTCAGATGAAGATGAGGCATCAGGCGTTTTTCGTTTGCGATTGCCTCGATTAGGCTATTATCAACTTCAATAGAGTCGATAGAACTTAGGCGTAATCTTTTTAGATCGGGAACTAGCTTGAGAATCCTTAATATTAAATCACCCAGTTTTGGGCTTGCCGGAAGATCCGCTCCCCAACTTGTTAAATCAACGCCGGTTAAAACAATTTCTTTAAAACCATTTCCAACAAGACGTTTAATTTGTTCTACTATTATACCTGCTGGACTGGATCTAGAATTACCTCTGCCGTAAGGGATTACACAGAATGTGCATCTGTGGTCGCAACCATTTTGAATCTGAACATAAGCCCGGCTTCGGGTTCCAAAGCCGTCAATTAAATGGGCAGATGTTTCTCTGACGGACATAATATCATCGACTAGTACTTTTTCCGTATTAAGAAGAATGTTTTTCCAGGTTGATGATTTCATTTTTTCAGAATTGCCAACCACAAAATTGACTTCTGGCATTTTTGAAAAGGTGCTAGGTTCAATTTGAGCAGCACAGCCTGTAACGATTATGTTTGCATCTGGATTTTCCTTGCGTAAGCGGCGTATTTCTTGGCGGGCCTTTCGTACAGCCTCTGCAGTAACTGCACACGTATTGATTATTACAGAGTTTTCTAAACCCGCATCAGAGGTCAATTTACGCATGGCCTCTGTTTCATATAAATTAAGTCTACATCCGAGTGTGCTAAAAATGGGCACTTTACTGCTCACCTAAATACAATCAAGAAATTCTTGGGATAGGTCGCCTGAAAAAACGTGGCGAGTTGGACCACTCATCCAGACACCAGAGGCTTGCCAATCTATCTGAAGTTGACCGCCGTCTAGGTCAACTTTTACTGTTTTTCCAGTAAGGCTCTTCCTAGCTGCAGCGACTGCTGATGCACAGGCTGAAGATCCCGAGGCTAATGTGTACCCCACTCCACGTTCCCATACACGCATCCGAAGGTGGTTTTTAGCTAATAAACTAACAACCTGAACGTTTGTACCTTTAGGGAATAGTGGATTATTTTCAAAAAGCGGTCCAAAATCCTCTAACTCTATTCTCTCAGCATTTTTGACAAAAAATGTGCAGTGAGGGTTACCCATACTGGTGGCCGTAGGCTTTCCATCAAGAGGTAACTCTAGTGTATCGACTTCTTTGGACAGAGGAATTTCGTTCCAGTTGATAAGCGGGTGTCCCATATTTACCCGAGTTTTATTCTCGCTGACTATCTCGGCTTGTAGAAGCCCATGTTCGGTCGTTATGTTTAGTGACGACTTTTTCAAGCGGACCATTTCATATCTTGCAACACATCGTGTGGCATTTCCACAAGTACTTACTTTTGAGCCGTCTGCATTATAAAAAGTTAAGTGTAAATCAGAGGTTTTATGATTATTAATTACAGCCAATTGATCAAATCCAATACCTCTATGACGATCGCTTATAGATTTAATAAAGTTTTCCGTAATAGAAAATTTTTTGTTTCGTAAGTCTACAACTACGAAGTCATTGCCTAATCCGTGCATCTTCATAAAAGGTAATTTACTTGGGTGAGAGGTTGTTTTCATACTTAGCGTATAGCGCTAAGAATTAATTAAGAAAAGATCTACAGTTCAAAAGCGTCTTTTGGGGGTTGACCTGAGCGGGTCACCTTTCTAGATAGTTCGTCTGTGTGGGCCCTTAGCTCAGTTGGTAGAGCAACTGACTTTTAATCAGTGGGTCACAGGTTCAAATCCTGTAGGGCTCACCAATAAACTCAATCACTTAACATAAAGTTTCTTTAAACTGAGTTTTATTTGTTCCTTGTGGTCGTGCAAAAGTATTGGCTATCTTTAGTGGTGCATTGATTGAAACACCCCGCGCTTGAGTAAGTTAACTAGGACTGACTTAAAAGCTGTTGGTTTTCCGAATCTTGTCAAACCATTAAGTATGATTAAACTCATAACTAAACTGAACGAGAAAACTACATGTCAAAAAAAACATTTGAACTAGGAAAACGAGTAAGTCTTCATAAATCTTATCTTATAAATGGTAAGGCGGAAGAAAAAGGAGAGCAAAAAAACGGCGGCGCTGCACATTTCCACTTGATGATCTCCGTCTACATTTCGCGTATTGTCGCAGGCCAGTCATGATCGGGGATTTCGTCTTGAAGAACACTCTGTTTGTACAAAATGACGTCAAGGCTAAGGTCTTCACCTGCCAAGAAGGCTTAAGTTTTTGGGGTGGGGTCGACGCAGATACGGGTGTGATTATCGACTCACATCACTCTGACTACAGGGCATCTCTTTCTGGTCGGATTGTATTGATGCCAAATTCTCGTGGGTCTTGCAGCGGCAGCGGTGTCTTACTGCAACTGGCACGTAAAGGATTTGCGCCCGCCGCACTCGTCTTTCGCGAGGCTGAGGACATTCTCACCCTCGGGGCGATGATTGCA
>Ga0114993_10006874_pt1 | contig 10627 bp, 9 predicted proteins | sample ArcticOcean_MG_C_FD_87042 | JGI IMG/M metagenome (GOLD analysis project Ga0114993, IMG submission 87042) | Marine microbial communities from western Arctic Ocean - ArcticOcean_MG_CB2_150 | ecosystem: Environmental > Aquatic > Marine > Oceanic | place: Arctic Ocean: Canada Basin | collected...
CTACAAAAAGATGGGATATTAAAAATTATATTAAACTATGTGAACATATTAATAAAAAGTTTAAATGTAATTTTTTTATAGCAGGTGGACCAAATGATGAATACTTAATTAATGAAATAATGAAATCCTCTTTGAAAAAAAACTGTGTATCTTTTAGCAAAATGACAATTGATGAAACAATTCCAATTATTGCTGCCTGTCAATACTATATTGGTAATGATACTGGATGGGGGCATATTGCTGCAGCTTTAAATTTAAAGTCATTATTTTTATTTATGGACTCGCCACCATTAGCTTATGGGATTTATAGTAAAAATATTTCAATTATAGTTCCAGACGGAGAAACAATAGAAACTTGCACACATAATACCAGAGGCAAAGATTCGATTTTATTTACTAATGTTTTAGAAAAATTCTCCAAAATTTTAATTTAACTAAAATCAGTTTTAATTATTAATTCTTTCGCTTCAGTTAATATTTGACTAATTTTGGTACTATCAACATCTTTATTTAAATCAGGATGTAACTTGAGCATTAACTTTTTATAATTTGATTCAACTTTTTCTTTTCTGTCACCTTTCTTGCAATCTAAAATAGAATAAGCTTCATCAATATTAATGCTACTAGATCCTGGTGAAAAATTAGTTCCTGACTTATAAGAGAATCTTCCTTGCTGTTTTAATCGATTTAATAAACGAAAAATTATGAGCATTTTAAATAAGGAGAGTCCGGATTTTAATTTTATCAAGGGCAAAAGAAATAGAAATATAGGTGCTGCTAATAAAATTCTACCTGCAAAAACTAGAGCTGCACCCATAACAATGGAAAGAAATATAACCAAAAACCTTATATTTTTTGAAATTCTTTTAGTATTAGCTTTACTGAACCAGGATAGAACTAGCACAAATATAATAAAAATAATAATACCCAACAAAACTAAATTCATATATTAATTCCTTTTTAAATGAATATACCAAAACTGAGAAAAGAAAAAACTGCAAAAAATTATCATGGATATGAGCTTATTGATGACTACGCCTATGTTGATCAGCCTAATGATATTATTGAAGTTTTGCAAAATCCAGAAAAAATTTTACCTGAAGTAAGAAAATATTTAGAAGAAAATAATAAAATTACTGAAGAATATTTTAAGGATACTAAAGAATTACAAAACAAATTATTTAGTGAAATTAAATCAAAAATTAAATTAGCTGATGAAAGTTTAAAATATAAAGATGATAGGTATTTTTATTGGACAAAAACAGTTGAAAAAGGAAACTATGGAAAATTTTTAAGACAAAAAATTGGATCAACGCTTGTTGAAACGTATTTCGACGGTGATAAAGAAAAAGAATTAAGTGGTTCAAAGTATTTTGGTTTAGGAACTATTTCAGTATCTCCTGATGATCAATTGCTATGCTATTCCGTAGATTTAAAAGGTTCAGAGTATTATGATATTTTTTTAAGAAATATTTCAAACAATCAGATTATTGAAAAAAAAATTGAAAATACATCAGGTTCTATCGTTTGGAATTTAAACTCTAAAAGTTTTTTTTATACTCCATTAGATAAATTTCATAGATCTAAAAAAATTTATAGACATATACTAGATACACCATCAGAAGAAGATAGATTAATATTCGAGGAAAAAGATGATTCGTTCTCAGTAAGTATTTCATTAAGTTCTGATGAAAAATTTTTAATAATTAGTAGTTCAGACTCTAACACTGTTGAAGAATATTTTTTCTTTGAAAAAGATGAAGAAATTAAACCTAAATTATTTAGAGCACGTAAAAAAGGAATAAAGTACTCAATCGATAGCTGGAAAAATTATTGGTATATGCATACAAATCAAAACGCTATGGATTATCAAGTGTTACGTTGTAGTCACAATGATATTAAAAAATTAGATGTTTTTATCCCTCCAAAAGAAGAAACTGTTATTGGTGGTTTTGATTTTTTGGATAACTATATATTAAGAGGAGAAAAATCTGATGCTATACCTAAATTGTTTATTAGAAATATTGAAACAAATGAAGAAGAAGAGTTAATAATTTCTAAAGAACAAGTTGGATCTCCAGGTGTATCTTTAATGCAAAAAAATACCAGTACTACAAAGATTAGAATATCATGGGATAGCTTGGCCACTCCAGGAAAAGTTTATGAATATGATATTATTTCAAAAGAAAAAAAGTTAGTAAAAGAACAAGAGATTCCTTCAGGACATAATCCTGAAGATTATATAGTGGAAAGAATAAAAGCAACAGCGCATGATGGTAGGCAAATTCCTATAACTTTAGTTAGAAGAAAAGATACTAAACTTGATGGTAAGTCAAAACTACTTTTGTATGCCTATGGATGTTATAAACATAGTGTTCCTGTATCATTTAACGCTTCCAAATTTTGTTTAGTTGATCGTGGTATTATCTTTGCTATTGCACATTGCCGTGGAGGCGGCGAGTTAGGAGAAAAATGGTATGAAGAAGGTAAACTATTAAATAAAAAAAATACATTCAAAGATTATATTTCTTGTGCTGATAACCTTATTAAAAATAAATACACATATAAAGGAGGACTTGCTTTTTATGGTGGTAGCGCTGGAGGAACTACTGGTGGTGCTGTAATTAACATTAACCCTGAATTATTTTTTGCTGCTTTACTATTAGTCCCCTATGTAGACTGTCTAACAACAGCACTAAATGATAAATTGCCATTAACTCCGGGAGAATATGAAGTTTTTGGTAATCCTAAGAAATATAAAGAGTATTTTGAATATATAAAATCATACGCACCTTATAACAACTTACGTAAAACTAATTATCCTCCAATGCTAGTTACATCATCTATTTTTGATAATCGTGTTTTATATTCAGAACCTACAAAGTATATTGCAAAATTAAGAGATTTAAAAACAGACAATAATATACAATTATTAAAATGTAAGTTAGAAGCTGCTGGTCATGGAGGTTCCTCGGGTCGTGATAACGCTATTATTGAAATTGCTGAGGAATATAGTTTTCTATTAAAAAATGCAAAAATAAAAAATTAATATATAATTAACTAAAAACATCCCTTGCTACTAAATCCAATAACTATTTTACTTTTATCAATTTCAAATTTTCTTTCGCAAGTAATATTATATTTTTTTTTCGTATAAATATAAAATTTAGAACCTAGGTCATTATTAATAATTTTATCAGGCTCTCCCATTTCAATCTTTAATAAAGATTCATTCTGTTGAATAAACTTACTTAGTTTTTGATTTTCTTTATTTATTGCTTCCTGTGATTTTTTTTCAATTGTTTTACAGCTACTCATAGTAAAAAAAAGAAGCATAATAACGAAACTAGCTTTAATATATTTCATAATTTCAACTAAAAATAGAATATCATGATTTTTATAAACAATCATTAACTTTTAGGTTGTATTTTTTAATTATTATCGTTGTGACTTTTATCAAAACATTTATTAAAGTGCCTGATTAACGTTAACTTTAGGAGAAAATATGCTTGATAAATATTTTAACTATAGAAAACATAAAACTGACTTTAAAACAGAAGTAATAGCTGGCGTCACTACGTTTTTGACTATGGCTTATATTATGTTTTTAAATCCGGTCATCCTTGCGGATGGTGGGTTTGACTTCGGTGGTGTTTTCACAGCTACAGCTCTGGCTAGTGCCTTAGCTTGTTTTATAGCTGCTTTTTACGCAAGAACTTGGCCGGTTGGCTTAGCTCCAGGAATGGGAATAAATGCCTTCATAGCTTACGGCGTTTGTTTGGGTATGCAATATACACCAGCAGAAGCTCTTGGAGCTGTACTTGTTGCCGGTGTTGTGTTCTTGATAATTTCACTAACTCCAATTAGAGCTTGGCTAATTAATTCAATTCCAAAAAGTTTAAAATTAGGAATTGGTGCTGGAATTGGTTTGTTCTTAGCTATAATTGGTTTTCAATTAATGGGACTTACTTCTGATAATCCAGTTGTATTAGTTCAGCTTGGTGACCTTTCAAATCCTTTACTTCTTTTAGGTGCAGGTGCATTTATATCAATGATTGTAATGGAAAAAATGAAAATTAAAGGAAATATAATTATAGGAATTATTGTCTTTAGTATCATTGCTTGGGTTTTTGGTTTTGCCAACTTTAATGGTGTTGCTTCTATGCCACCTCCAATGACTCACTTATTTGCATTTGATTTAGGTGCTGCGCTTTCAGCTTCAATGGTAACAGTAATATTTACTCTGTTTTTCATTGACTTCTTTGACACCGCAGGAACTCTAACAAGTGTTGCTAATGTTTCTGGAAAAATTGGAAACAATGGAAAAATAGAAGACATTGATAAAGCAATGTTGTCTGACAGTGTATCAACTGTTGCTGGGGCCGTAATGGGAACTAGTACAGTTACTACTTATGTTGAGTCTGCGGCTGGTGTTAAAGCTGGCGGAAGAACGGGAATGACATCACTTGTAATAGGAATTTTATTCTTAGCAATGTTGTTTTTTGCTCCATTAGCGACTAGCTTACCAAAAGAGATAGATGCAGCAGCTCTTATATATATATCTACTTTGTTTGTACGTAATATTACAGATATTGAATGGGAGGACGCGGCTGAAGCTGGCCCTGCAGTGCTTGCAATGATCGCAATGCCATTTACCTACTCCATTTCAAATGGAATAGCTTTGGCGTTTATTTCTTATGCGGCGATTAAAATTTGCACAGGAAAAACAAATATTAATCCAGCTATCTGGGTAATTGCTATATTAAGTCTTATTAGCTTTTTTGTAGCTTAAAAAAATAAATATTAAAAAAAAGAAGGGCCGGATTATTTCTGGCCCTTTTTTATTTAGAGTGTTTCTTTTTGATATCTTCAATTCTAATTTCTTCGTAATGCTCAAATGGTTGAACGATCCAAGGGTTATCAGATAAACGTACTGCACAATAATCAGGTTCAAAAGTTGACTTATTTTTTTTCCACAATGTTGCTGTTTTTATATCTTCAATTTTATCTTTAATAGGCTTATAATTTTTTAACCAATCAACACTTTTATTTAAAGTAATTCCAGTATCAGAGAGATCGTCACATAAAAGAATTTTTCCACCCATATTTTGTGCTATTGAGCTCATCTCTCGAGAAAAAACTATATCACCTTGTTCATCTTCAACTCCTTTTCCCGAATAAGATTCAACAGCTAGATATGCACATTTTAATTTAAAAACTCTGCTTAAAACGTCTATCATGGGTGCTCCTCCTCTCATTATTCCTACAAGTAAAGTTGGTTTGTAACCACTATCATGAACCATGATGGCCAACTTTTCTACTGTCTTATTATATTCATCCCAAGAAAGAATTAATTTTTCTGACATATCAATTCTGCTATCATAGTTAAAAAAAACTTAATTAAAAAGGAGAAAATTTATGCAAAAAGGATACTGGTTAGCTACTTATAAAAAAATAGAAAGCAAAGATAATCTTGGAAACTATGCGGCAAAAGCAACTGAAACGATAAAGAGTTATGGGGGAAATGCACTGGTCAGAGGAGGTAAATACAAATGCCTTGAAGGAACTGATTTTCCAAGAACTGTGATTTGGGAATTTCCATCTTATGATGCAGCAGAAAAGTGTTATAACTCTAAGCAATATCAAGACGCTTGGACTTTAGCAAAAAGTTCAACAGATAGAAATCTGCAAATTGTTGAAGGGTTTTAATTACTTTCTTTTTTATTTTTCAAATTAAAATAATACCGAATAAATCCAAAAATAATTGCCAACAAGGCTAGTATCAACCAATTATATTTATTTATCCATACAAAAGAAGCGTGTCCACTCAACATAGCAAAAAGGACTAATAATGTCATAATATTATTATGCACACTACGTGTTTTAGCTTGAACAGATAAATTTAAATCAAGTTTTGTTTTATTTAAAGCCGCTGCAGTAATATTTTTTCCATTTGGTATAATTATAAAAAAAACATTAAAAAACATTATACAACCTAAAATAATTCCAACAGACAAGAAAGCAAAGTGTGCACCATAAATTTTTGTTAAGCCAAATGAAATCGCTGTTCCTACAACTAATAATATGATTGGAAAAATTATTTTATAATTTATTAATTTAGACTTGCAAATAAGATCATAAATTACCCAAGATCCTATTATAGAAAAAATTGAAATACCTATTCCTGCCAAAGGGATAATGTTTGCATTAACTCTACTATCCATCATTAAAATTTTTGCATTTGCATAATAAATAACTATTAGCAATAGAATCCCTGTAATAAACGTTAAGTAGCTTTGCCACTTAAATATAATTAAGTTTTTGGGTACTTCTTTTGGTGCGCCATGAAATCTTGTAAGTTTATAGTAGTAACCACTATGTTGAAGAATTCCTTCATCTTCTACTTCTTTGCTTTGTATATTTTTTTTTAATTTATTATCTAGATAATTAAATAAATAAGAATTACCCACCCAAGTTATTGCAAAGAAGACGTGACCCCATCTTAACAAAATTGTTAGCCATTTGAGTATTAAAGGTGATAGTTCCATATTAGTATTTAATTTTATCTTCTTTTTGATCCCAAAGTTTAAATGCTTTTAAAGCCTCATTTCTCATAATTTGGTGCATAGGGATCTTTCTGTCTTTAATAGTTTTGTTCAACTCTTCATAAATTAAAGCATCTGAAAAATCAATTTTCTGCGCATCACTTCTTGTGTTTGCATAATAAACTTTGTCTATTCGCGCCCAGTAAATTGCTGATAAACACATGGGGCATGGTTCGCAAGTTGTATATAGATCACAACCTTCTAAACTAAAATTACTTAAACTTTTAGATGCTATACGAATTGCCACAATTTCTGCATGTGAAGTTGGGTCGTTGTGCAGAGTTACAGTATTAAAACCTTCAGAAATAATTTTGTTATCTTTAACAATTACAGCACCAAACGGCCCGGTTCCATTATTTACGCTATTAATTGAAAGCTCAATTGCTTTCATCATAAACTTGTTGTTCATATCTTCCTTTTTAAATTATTAATACTCATTAAAATTCTTTCAGGTGTTGCTGGAGCATCAAGATGAGGATTTAATGTATAATTTCCTACGGATGCTATAGCATTTTTAATTGCAAAAAAAACTGACATCGCATTCATCAATGGTGGCTCACCTGTTGTTTTTGATTTATTTATTACATTCTCAATATTTTTTCCATGTTTAAAAATTTCTACATTAAATTTTTCTGGCATATCGCTCACGGCAGGAATTTTATAAGTTGAGGGTGAATGAGTAGTCAGTTCACCATTAGATTTCCAATTAACTTCTTCCATGGTTAACCATCCTGCTCCCTGTACAAAACCACCTTCTATTTGTCCAAGTTCAATTGAAGGATTAATAGCTTTGCCCGCGTCGTGTAAAATATCAGCACGTATTATTTTATTTTCCCCTGTCAAAACATCAATCATTACTTCACTAACAGCTGCGCCATAAGAAAAATAAAGAAAGGGTCTACCTTTAAAATTTTTTTTATCAAAATGTATTTTTGGTGTTGCATAAAAACCAGAGGAAGATAATGAAACTCTATTTAAATATGCTTCTTTAATAAGTGAGTTAAATTTAAATATTTTACCTTTAAACTTAACATTTCCATTTTCATAAATTCCTTCAGCATTTTTAATTTTATATTTGCGTTTTACATATGTGGCTAAGTTCATTTTTATTTTAGAAATTGCATTAAGCGCAGCAGCGCCATTAAGATCTGTTGTGCTAGAAGCGGCACTAGCACTAGTGTTAGGAACTTTATCAGTACGTGTAGATGAAACTTTAACTTTACTAAAGGGTAATCCTAACTCATGTGCAACTAATTGTGCAATTTTAGTATAAGTACCTTGTCCCATTTCAATTGCACCAGTATTAACATTAACACTTCCATCATTGCAATAAATATGCACTAAGGCGCCAGCTTGATTTAAATGCCAGGTCGTAAAGCTTATTCCAAACTTGACAGGAGTTATAGAAATTCCTTTTTTAATATATTTATTTTCTTGATTAAATTTTTTTATGTTCAATTTTCTACTTTTGTAATTTGAAGATTTTAAAAGTTGGTCAAAGATTTCTTGAATAACATTATCTTCAATCTTCATATTATAATGAGTAATATTTTTTTTCTTTTTTTGATAAAAATTTCTCCGTCTTATTTCAGCAGAATCTTTTTTAAGTGAATTAGCAATATGATCAATAATATTTTCAATAACCATCATACCTTGGTTACCACCAAAGCCACGAAATGCAGTGTTTGATGCCGTATTAGTTTTGCAAAGATAATTTTCTACTAATATATTTTCAAGATAATAAGCATTATCAATATGCAACAAAGCTCTTTCATTGATTGCTCCTGATAAATCTGGAGACGCTCCACACCTGGATGCTAACTTTAGTTTTAATCCTTTAATAACACCTAACTCATCAAACCCAACCTCATATTCTGAATAAAAATCATGTCTTTTACCAGTTATAATTATATCATCGTCACGATCCATTCTAAGTTTAACTGGACGTTTTGTTTTTTTTGCTAACAAAGTGCAAATTGCAGCAAATATAAAAGATTGAGTTTCTTTGCCGCCGAATCCGCCTCCAATTCTTCTTGTCTCAACAGTGATAGTGTTACTTTTTTGATTAAGCATTTTTGCTATAATTTGTTGAGTCTCACTAGGATGTTGTGTAGATGAAAATACTTTGAAGTCATAATCTTCTTGAGGAATAACAAAAGCTGTTTGACCTTCAAGTGCAAAATGCTCTTGGCTACCTGTAGTGAAATTTCCTTTTAAACGACTTGCTGAATTTTCAATTGCTTTAAGAGCTTCACCTTTTTTTATTACTTTTTCTTTTAAAACATATGATTTTTTTTTTAAAGCTTCTTTTATAGTCGTAATCGGTTTAAGCGTTTTGTAAGTTATCTTTGCTTTTAAAACTGCTTTCCTTGCTAACTCAGTTGTACTTGCAGCTACCGCAAATAATGGTTGTCCATAATATTCTGCCTTTTCTGGAAATATGGGATCTCCATCATATACTGGACCAACATCATTCCTTCCCTCAATATCGTTAGAGGTAACTACAGTAATAACTCCTTCACTTTTGATTACCTTATCTAGATTAATTTTTTTAATTATTGCATGGGCTTTTTTACTCCATCCAATAGCACTATATAAAGTTCCAGGTAGTTCAGGGATATCATCTGTATAATTAGCTCTACCACTTACATGTTTTGCGCCACTCTCATGGGGTCTTTTTTCATTAATAAAATTTTCTTTTTTTACTTTAAGCATATAGTCCTATTAATTTTTTTTGTTTTATTTCAACACAACATTTTTCAAGAAGGTTTTTGGCAACTTCCATTCGATACGATCCACTAGCACGCATATCATTTATTGGCTTAAAATCTTTTTCCAATGCTTCTTTGGCTTTATGAATAATTTCATCATTTATAAAAGAATTTAAAAGTATTTTTTCGCAAAACTTTGCCCTTTTAGGTATTGCAGCCATACCTCCATAAGCAATTCTTATAACTTCAATTTTATTTTTTATTATCTCTAAGTTAAATGCAGCGCAAACAGAGGATATATCGTCGTCGAACCTTTTTGACACCTTATATGCTTTAAAGATATTTTTTTCAAACAAAGGAATTCTAATTGATTGGATAAATTGGCCTTTTTTTAATTTTGTTTTTCGGTAACTAATAAAAAAATTATCAAGAAATAAAATTTTAGTTTTTTTAAAATCTTGTAAAATAACCTGAGCATTTAATGATATTAATAAAGGTAAACAATCACCAATTGGCGATGCTGTAGCAATATTTCCAGCAACTGTTCCAACATTGCGAATTTGTGGTGATCCATAGCGTTTAAGAATTTTTGTAAAATCCGGGTAATATTTTTTTATATAGTATTCTAAATCAATTAGAGGTGTTGCGGATCCTACTTCAATATATTTGTTATTATTTTTTATATAGTTTAATTCACGAACTGAATTCATATATATAATAGAATTAATATCTTTTCTTTCTTTAGTAATATTCAAAGATAAATCAGTGCCACCACTTAAAAAATCTGCATTAATGTTTTTTTTAAGTATTTTTTTTAACTCTTGAACATATATTGGGGCAAAATATCGTTTTTCCTTTTTGTATATTGCGATACTTTTATTGTTTATTTTTTTTAAAAATTTAATTGTATTGTTTATATTGTTAGTGAAATGATCAATTTTATTTTTATTTTTTAAACTTTTTGCAGCCTTAATGATAGGTTGGTAACCAGTGCAACGACAGAGATTTCCAGCTATAGAATCTTTAATTATATCATTATTATATTTAGAATATTTTTTGAACATTGAAAATAACGCCATAACAAATCCTGGGGTGCAAAAACCACATTGACTTCCATGATAATTAACCATTGCTTCTTGCACTGGATGTAATGATCCATCTTTTGAAATTAAATCCTCAACAAGTATAAGTTGTTTTCCTTGTAAAGTGGGTAAAAGAGTTATGCAAGAATTTATTGCTCTATAATTTATCTCATTATTTTTTAATTCACCTAGTACAACTGTACAAGCTCCACAACCCCCTTCGGCGCAG
>Ga0114993_10006879_pt1 | contig 10623 bp, 12 predicted proteins | sample ArcticOcean_MG_C_FD_87042 | JGI IMG/M metagenome (GOLD analysis project Ga0114993, IMG submission 87042) | Marine microbial communities from western Arctic Ocean - ArcticOcean_MG_CB2_150 | ecosystem: Environmental > Aquatic > Marine > Oceanic | place: Arctic Ocean: Canada Basin | collected...
CTGACAATTGGTCAAAAAAGCAACCTAAGAGAAATCAAGGTATTTCATTTACTCAAGATGGAGAGAAGATTCAATTAAGAATTGATGGAGCACCATTTAAAACAAAAGAATTTTGGGCAGAGGGTAACTCTAAAAAGATTAAAAGATTCTTTGAAGATTTAACAGATTGGTTAATTGATGCAGTTACAGCTAAGGTTGACAAATCAAATTTTGAATCATTACAACAATCAGAAGTTGCTACTAAGGCGCCAGTTGTTGCTGAAGCAAAAGTTGAGGTTGCGGTTGAAGCACCAGTTGAAGTAAAAGATGTAATGCCAGAGGTTTCTAATGATGACTTAAGTGCTTCACTAGATGCATTATTAGGATAGTAAGAAGTAAAATTAACAAAGGCTCTATTTAATTATAGGGCCTTTTTAACATTAATAAACATGAAAGACATTTTAGCAATTATATTCAATGACGTACATCTAAAAACAGGAAATGAGGATGAGGTTTATGAGTCTACAAGATACATGGTTGACTATGCAGTAGAAAACAATATTAAAAATTTAATATTTGCAGGAGACTTATTTGATTCTAGAACTATGCAAAGATTAAAGGTACTTCAGACATTTGATAAGATGTTGGACCTATTTCATGTAAATGGATTAACTCTTTATTTGTTTCCAGGCAATCATGACAAGACACTGTATACCAGTGCCGATTCTTTTCTTGATACATACAGACACCACCCATGTGTAAAGTTCAACAGAGAGCTTAAAAACATAGTTTTGGATGGTGTATCTATAGATTTATTACCATTCTTTTCTACGGAATTATTAGTTCCTATGATTGAGAAGGCTAAAGGATGTGACATATTAATATCACACTTTGGGATGGATGGCTCAAATCATTTAGGTCATGTTAGCAAAAACACTTCAATAACTAAGAAGCTATTAAGTAAATGGAATAAAGTATATTTAGGACATTATCACAATTATCATGAAATAAGCAAAGATATAACACATTTACCATCATTCAGACAAGAGAGTTTTGGTGAGGATAATGTAAAAGGTTTTTCTTTATTGCTAAAAGATGGTAGTTATGAGCTAGTAAAAGGAAAGTTTAAAGAATATTTAAAAATATCTATAGACTTAAATGAATCTAGCAATAAAGAAATAACTAATCTAATAGAGTTGCACAGTAATAGTGAACAAACAGTTAGAATAGAATTTAGTGGTACACAAGGACAATGTAAAGCTATTGATAAATCTCAATTCAAGGGTACTAATATCGATATAAAGATGAAGTATTCAGAGGTTTACGAGAATGATATAATTGAGCCAAGTAAGATAATAGAAAAATACAGTAAGGACCAGATATTAGGTTCGTTCAAAGATTTTTGTAATGATAAAGATTATGATTACAAAGAGGGAGAGAACATGATTAAAGAGTTTTTAAATAAATAAGCATATGAAAAGAAAAAAAATATTAGTTTTTAATGGTGACGGAATAAATAAGCATATGAAAAGAAAAAAAATATTAGTTTTTAATGGTGACGGAATAAATAAGCATATGAAAAGAAAAAAAATATTAGATTTTAATGGTGACGGAATGGTGTGTGGTATTCTTATAGGGGTATGCATAGATAACTTAGCTATTGGAATATTATTAGGATACGTTATAGGAATTCAATTAAACAGAAATAGATAGATATGGCAGAAAAAAAGAATTTAAGAGCTATTACCAATGCATTAGCGGCATTAGATAAGAGATTTGGAGAGTCAGTAGTTAGAAAGATGAGTGATGCTCCAGTAAATGTGAAGACTATTTCATCTGGTAGACCAGAGTTGGATGATGCATTAGGTGGAGGATTTGGAGTTGGAAAGATTATAGAGATATTTGCAGAATCAGGATGTGGAAAAACAGGTTTATGTTTAGAAGTTGCAGCACAAGTTCAGAAAGATGGAGGAGTTGTAGCAATTATTGATGCTGAGCATGCATTAAATACTGAGTATTGCGAGCAGATTGGAATAGAAGTGAATGACTTATATATCTCTCAACCAACATTTGGAGAGCAAGCTATTGAGGCAATAAGAGCTTTGATTGAAACTGGACAAGTTGATTTAATTATAGTTGATTCAGTTGCGGCATTAACTCCTCGTTCTACATTAGAAGGAGAATCTGGACAAGCTCAAATGGCTGTTCAAGCTAGAATGATGAGTCAAGCAATGAAATTAATTACTGGACCAGCTTCAGAGCATGAGTGTACAGTTATATTTATTAATCAATTAAGAGCAACGATGTCAATGTATGGACCGTCTCAAACAACTACAGGAGGTAAAGCTTTAAAGTTCTTCGCATCTCAAAGATTAGAGATTAAGAATAAAGGTAAGTTAAAAGTAGGAGAAGAGGTTGTGGGATTTAAGCAGTTAATCGATGTTGTAAAAAATAAGATTGGCTCACCATTCAAAAAAATACAATACGATATTGTATATGGAAAGGGTATTGATAAAGTAAATGGATTAATAGAAGGATGCGTTAAGCAGAAAATTCTTGAGAGAAATGGAGCTTACTATAAATACAATGGTGAGAATATCGCCCAAGGTATGAAAAAGCTTTTAGTATTATTGGATGAGAATCCAGCATTATTAGAAGAGTTAGAAGCTGAATATAAAGCAAAAACTAGTAAGTAAGACATTCAACACTTGCGGGATTGAGGTGCACTGCAGCTTACAAAAAGTGCATAGAATTAATTTTTTATGCACTTTTATTTTTTTATATGAATAACTTATTGTATGTTTGTAAAATAATTAAAACAAATATTATGACAAGTTTAGAAACAAGAGTACAGAAAGTAGCAAAAGCAAATGGATTAAAAAACTTTAAGAGTGAAATATCTTTTGCAGAATTGTTTAGAGTTCAAAATCTTTACATGGATGTTTACAGTAATGAAATAGATAGAAAAGGAATTGTTATGAAAAATGACATGATTGAAAAATCTTTGTTAGTCTTACTGGATAGCGATATTCCATTTATGCCTTATGGTCATGCAATAATAAGTGAGGCTAGAGAAGATTTAGGAAATATGTATTTTGAAACTTCAAATGCATATTCATCAATATAATAATAATGAGTCCGCTAACTGGATAAGCCTTTTGCCACTTCGAGAATGCAATCGAATATGGGTTCGAATCCCATCTCATTAACTAAAAAAATAATAACAAGTGATAACTAGCCCTGGCGTAACTAGTATAAGGTAGCTCCTTATTCCCTTTGGGATGCAGTTCGATTCTGTGCACTTGACAAAATAAATAACTATATGAAATTAATAAAACTTAAATTAGAAAACTTTCTTACTTATGAGGAGTTAGAATATAATTTTGAAGATAAGGCTTTACTTGTTCAAGGAATTAACTTAACTGATAAAAATCAGAAGAGTAATGGTTCAGGTAAAAGTGCGATTCAAACAGGAATTGAGTTTGCATTAACTGCATCAAATTCTAGAGGTGTGAATGATGTTGAGTTAGTGACTTATGGTTTTGACAAATCAAAAGTACAATTATTCATAGAGTGTGAGAGTAGAAAAGAAACTCTAGAGATAGAGTGGACCATAAAGACAAAAGGAAGCAACTTGCTATCTTTAAAAATAAATGAAAATGAGTTGTCGTTCTCAAATGTAAACGATGGAAAGAAGCAGATATTAAATTGGTTAGGAATATCTAAAGAAGATTTATTCAATTATTTTATTATCAATTCAACTAGATTCAAATCATTTTTTGGAAGTTCAAATAGGGAGAAAGTTGATTTAATTAATAGATTCTCAGATTCATCAATTATAGATGGGTTAGAAAATATTGACAACTCACAATTTGATTCAGAAAAGGTTGATATTGAAAACAAGATTAATAGAGCAGAGGGTGGAATTGAAATAATAGTAAATCAAATTGATGAAGCTAAGAATATAAATTTCGAAGATGAGTTTAATAAATCTAAAGATGATTTAGAATCTCAGATTTCTGTAGTTGAAGTTAAGATTAAAGGTTTCTTAAAAACATTAGTTGATTATAAGAATGATAAAATTGAAGTTGAAAAAGATATTCAAGTTGTTAGAGATGAGATTAAAGAAATAGAAGATTCTAGAATTGAACTTGACAAACAAATTAACAAAGAGCAGAGCGATGTAGATTTTAAACTTCAGACTTACAATAAACTAAAGAGAGATTTTGAGAATATTAAGTTCACAAATTTTAAAGATGAGTTGAGTGCTATAGAAGACAATGTAGTAAGAGATGAGAAGATTAAGAAAGACACAGAGACTAACATATCTAAAATAAATAAATTTATTGAGGGACTAGATGTTAAGCTAAGTGGAAAAATTGATTGTCCAAAATGTTCACATACTTTTGTTTTAGATGGAGACATTGAAATCATGCTTACTAAAAAATCTCAAGGAGAAGACTTATTGAAAAAATATAATAACGCTTTAGTTGATATTGAAGATAGTTTAGAAAAGTTAAGTAATGAGAAGATTGATATACACTCAAAAGAGAATGTAGAGTTAGTTGAGTCAAGAGCTCTAGAAACGATTTTAAGCGATGCTAGAAAGACTTTTAATGACTTTGAAGATACTTTATCATCTACAAAAAGAAAGTCTCTTAAAATAGACGAGAAGGTCTTAAAGAAAACTAAAGAGATTGAGGAGTTTGAATCAGAATTAAAAGAGATTATTAAAGATGAAAAATTCATTAAAGAAACTAGAGTTCCTTATTTAGAATCTAATATAAAAGATTTAGAAAAAGACATTAACAATTTGAAGCTAGGTGGAAACAAAGATGCTATCAAAAAATTAAAGTCTAGTATAAAGATAAAAGAGGAAGAACTAATAGAACTCAATAGAGAGCTTATTACAGTGAATGATACTATATACAATAGAAACAAATGGAGTAATAACTTTAAACAATTCAGATTACACTTAGCAAATAAATCATTAGAGACTATGCAATATAGAACTAACCACTTCTTAAAAGAGTTAGGTAATGATATATTAGTTAGGCTAGATGGATACAAAGTTAAAGCTAATGGAACTATTAAAGAGGAGATTTCAGCAGTAATTATACGAGATGGAGAAAGAACATTTTCTTCATTAAGTGGAGGCGAGCAAGTAAGAGTTTTGTTTAGTTCAATATTAGCAAATAGATATCTTATTAATTCAACTCATCCACATGGCGGATTAGATTTCTTAAGTGTTGATGAAGTGTTTGATAAAATAGATTCTGTAGGAATGAAACATTTAATAAGAAGTGCTAAGAAATTAGAGACTTGTATAATGGTAATATCACATGTAAGTGATGAAGATTTGTCAGGAGAAGACATTTTGACAATAGTGAAAGAAAACGGAGTATCAACAATAAAACAATAATAAATAAATAATATAACATGAAAAATTTTGAAGAGCTAATTAATTCTAGTGAGAAAGTAATGATTAAATTTGGAGCATCTTGGTGTGGTCCATGTAAAGTAATGGATAAGAGATTAGCTCCATTAATTGAAGAGGGTTTAAATGTTTATAAGGTAGATGTTGAAGAGTGGACATCACTAGGAGCAAAATTAGCTGTTAGAAATTTACCAACTACAATAGTATTCCAAAATGGAGAGGCGATTGAAAGATTTTCTGGATACGCAACAATTGAACAATTAAGAGAAAAACTAAAATAACATGAAAGATATACTATTAGGAATGGACCCAGGGAAAGATGGGTATATAACAGCATGGGACGGTAAAGAGTTTAAATTCTATCCTATGCCAACGCATAAAGTAGAGACAGGCAAACTTTTAAAGAGTGGTAAGCCACAAATGAAAGACGAGTTTCATATTGGAGGACTGATAGTTTTACAATCTGAAATTTATTATGATTTTCCAAATTGTAGATTTGTAGTTGCTATTGAGCAAGTAGGCGGAAGAGGTGGTTGGAGTGCAACTAATAATTTCAACTTTGGACATACAGCAGGATTACAGAGAATGATTTTTGAGATGTTAGATGCAGAGATAATTATGGTTAGGCCACAGAAATGGCAATCGGTAGTAAGAAGAGGTTATGATTTAATGAAAGTTAAATCATCAACTGGTAAGACTATGGTTGTAGATTCTAAGATGATGGCTGAGCATATTGCAACAACTGAATATCCAGGAATCGATTTTAGAAAAACAGAAAGGTCAACTAAAAATCATGATGGAAAGATGGATTCATTTTTAATCTGTTTATACTTGATGAGAACTTATAAAACTAAATCATCTAGTGAGACTACAGGTGAGGAAAATATAAGGTTAGGCCAATCAACAATAATTTAAAACAAATAGAATGAGAACTTATTTAATAGATGCAATTAATAAGACTGTCGTTTTCGAATTTGATTTCGACACAGATGTTATAGCAGCAATTAAAAGTTCAGACTATAATGCGAGGTTTAATCCCGAATTAAAACATTGGATTGTTCCAGTTAATGATTGGAGCAAGAACACGATAAAAAGCATAATTACAAAATATCAATTTCAACCAAAAGCAAAAGAGGAGAAAAAAGATATTGTTGTAGATTATAGTATAAAGGGCGTAGACCTAGCATATATACAAGGACTTTGTGATGCTAGAGGATTTACATATACTCCAAGAGATTATCAATTAGAAGCATTAGGATACGCTTTAAATAAAGGTAACTTAATTAATGGAGATGATGTTGGATTAGGAAAGACGTTTGAGGCAATAATATATGCCGAAACTACAAACTCTTTTCCATGTTTAGTTATAGTTCCAGCTTCAGTTAAATATAACTGGGGAGAAAAGTGGGGCGAAATAGTAGGTCCAAAGAGAGAGATTTCAATAATAGAATCTACTGAGACTAAGACTAGAAAAAATAATTGGAACGCTGAAGTAGTGATTATCAATTATGATATAATAGGAAAGAAGCAAGGAAGAGGAGCAACAGTTAAATTCAAAGAACTTACATCCACAAAATGGAAGATGGTTATATTTGATGAAGCTCATTTCTTAAAAGAGAAAAAGTCTCAAAGAGCAAAAGCCGCAAAGATTATTATTAAGCCAGATGATTTAAAGATTCAGCTTTTAACAGGAACTGCAACAATGAGTAAGCCTGTAGAACTTTGGAATTTACTATTACTCATAAAGTCGGAACAATATGTAGCTGAGGATTGGTATCAATTTGTAAGAAGATACTGTGGTGGATATATAGGAAAGTTTGGATGGGTCACTGACGGTGCTACAAACATACTTGAATTGAATCAAAAGCTAAGAGACAACTGTTATATCAGAAGAGAGAAAAAGGATGTCTTAAAAGAGCTCCCAGAGGTTATTACGGAAGTTATTAAAGTTCCAATAACCAATAAGAGAGCAGTAATAAAGGCTACTGAAAATATTATAGATTACATATTAGAGACTAAAGGTGACGAGGCGGCAGAGAAAGCTCAAGAAGCAGAACATCTAGTTGCACTAGGAACACTTAGAAACTTAAGTATAGAAGGCAAGTTAAAAGCTGTAGAGTCTTACTTAAGAGATTGGTCACAATCTAATGAGAAACTAGTTGTGTTTGGATTACATAGAGAGCCATTGAATTATTTATCTGAGAAGTTTAAATGTGATTTAATTGCTGGAGGTGTTTCATCTAAAGACAAGCAGTCTATAGTAAAGAATTGGCAAGTTAATGATAAGCAATTTTTATTTGCTAACATAGAATCAGCAGGAACAGGAGTTGATGGATTACAAAATGTGTGTTCTAATATGATTATAATAGAATTACCATGGAGACCATCAGACTTATGGCAGGTGATTGGTAGGCTAGATAGAAGTGGGCAGAAGAACTCACCAAACATTAAGTATCTATTAAGTGATGACACTATAGACATTCAAATGTGGGAGATGTTACAAGCTAAAGAGGAAGTTATTACAGCGGTAAATAAAGGACAAGACATTAAGAAGTCAGACTCTGGAATGCGAGCAGTAATGAAAAAACTTAAGCAAAATAAAAAGAAGAAATAGCAATAGGCGATAGGATTAATTTACTATCGCCTATCTTTTTTTTAAAAATAAATGGAAAAAGCCATTGCCAAACTAAAAAGAGTCCTTATATTTGTACCATAATTAATAATTAAAAACAAATATCATGGCTTACAGAAAATTAGAAGGATTAGAATCAGAAGTTTTAGAAAACATTTCATGTCAAGAAGAGATGGATGCGGTATTGTCTAACTACTATTTAGAAGTATTTAAAGTAACAGTAAATTATGAAGACATGTTTAGCACTAATTTTTATTTATCTGATGGTACAGCTAATCAATTAACAGCAGAATTAAATGCTGATAATACAATTGAGGGATTTGAATATCCAGAATGGAGAACAACAAGATTAGTATAATATTAAAAATAAATATGAGAATTATATCAATATTATTATTTCTATCTATATTTAGTAATGTAGATGAGAAAGTTACCGCTACTGTATATAATGCAGTTCCGGCACAGACAAATTCAGACCCAGGACACACAGCCTCAATGTTTAAATTAGACTTATCTAATCCATACAAGCATAGAATAATTGCCGTAAGTAGAGACTTGCTCATAAAGTTTCCAATGGGAACTAAAGTTAGAGTAAGTGGAACTAAGTATGATGGAGTTTATGTAGTTGAGGACAAGATGAATAAGAGATATAAGAAAAGAATTGATATATTAATTAACGTTGATATGAAGATAGGAAAATGGGATAATGTAGTAATAACTAAAATATAAAACATGGCAATTAAATTAAGTGTAATAGATATACTAGAGGCAAAGTATATAGAATTTATTGAGACAGTAGGAAAAGACCCAGGAAACTTTTATATGAATGTAGACATGTTATTTATTTTATATAATGAAGTAATGATGGAAACTACTGGAATTAAATTGAGTTGGGAAGATGCTAAAAGAGATGGATTATATTATAGAGGAATAAACGTTTCAATAACAGAATCAACATTTTTAGGTGAAGTAATAGCTTTGTAAATATGAAAAAGATAATAGCATATACCGATGGCTCGGCAGTAGCATCAGGAGTATTAAAGGGACATGGTGGATTTGGAACTTATTTCCCAGATTTATTGGGAGAGAAGAAAGCATTTTCAGCTGGCTACTTAAACACTAAGACGGGTAGAATGGAGCAAACAGCTTTATTATATGCGATTAAAGCAATACCAAAAGATTTAGAATGCGAGCTAGAGGTTCATTCAGATTCTCAATATGTTGTAAAGACATTCACTGAGAAAAGATTGGAGAAATGGATTGCAAATAATTGGATGAGTTACGGAGCAAGTATTGCAAACGTAGACTTGTGGAAAAGAATAAAAGAAGAGTTAGACAATAGAGAAAAATTAAAACTTTCTATGGTATGGATTAAGGCACATCAAATAGATAAACTTAAGAAGTGCCAAATAGAAGAGAGAAAAGAGCTGTTAAAGAATCCTCATGTAGTAGGCAATTCAATAGCAGACATATTAGCGGACCATAAAAGACATAAAAACAAATTACAAACAGATAGACATGAAGATATTAAAGAGAAATGGAAGAGAGGTTAACTTTAATCCAAGTAAGATATTACAAAGAATTAAGAATCAATCAAAAGATTTAAATGTAAATGCAGATGAATTAGGAATCAGTATTATAGCTCAAATGATGGACGGAATAACTTCTAGAGAGTTAGACAATTTATGTATAGAGGGAGCGGCAATGAAAGTTGTATCACATCCAGATTATTCAACATTAGCATCAAGGCTATTTGTTACAGGGTTACGTAAAGATACACCAGCATCATTTTCAGAGTCAGTAGACATTTTAAAGAGCACTACTAAACAGTTAGGAGATGAGTTTGTATTATATGTAGAAAATCATAAACATGCCTTAGATTCAATTATTGTACATGATAGAGATTTCAATCATGACATTTTTGGATTAAAGACATTAGAGAAGTCTTATCTATTAAGAGGTGAGATGAGAAGTGGAGAAGTAGGTTCTGTAATTGAAAGACCTCAGTATATGTGGTTAAGAACAGCGATTGAAGTATCTGGTTTCACATTAGATTTTAGTAAGTTAAGTAAAACTTATGATGCATTAAGCCAAGGATATTATACACATGCAACACCGACATTATTTAATTCAGGAACTAAACTTTCTCAATTAAGTTCATGTTTCTTATTAGCTACAAAAGGAGATTCTATAGATGGGTTATTTGATACACTAAAAGATTGTGCTAGAATTTCAAAACTAGCAGGAGGAATTGGATTACATACACATAATGTGAGAGCTAAAGGTTCATTAATAGAAGGGACTAATGGTAGAGCAGATGGAATACTTCCAATGTATAAGACATTCAATGAGACAGCTAGGTGGATTAATCAAGGTGGAAAAAGAAAGGGAAGCTTTGCAATGTATCTAGAGCCATGGCACAAAGATATATTTGACTTCTTAGAAATGAAAAAACCTCATGGTAAGGAAGAGATGAGAGCTAGAGATTTATTCTATGCTTTATGGATGAATGACTTATTCATGGAGAGAGTAACAACAGGACAAGATTGGACATTATTCTGTCCTAATGAAGTAC
>Ga0114993_10006880_pt1 | contig 10616 bp, 7 predicted proteins | sample ArcticOcean_MG_C_FD_87042 | JGI IMG/M metagenome (GOLD analysis project Ga0114993, IMG submission 87042) | Marine microbial communities from western Arctic Ocean - ArcticOcean_MG_CB2_150 | ecosystem: Environmental > Aquatic > Marine > Oceanic | place: Arctic Ocean: Canada Basin | collected...
CCAGACATGGTCGTGAATCTTCCAAGTAACCGAAAAATTATTGTAGACGCCAAAACTCCCTTAAACGCGTATCTTGAGTCCATCGAAGCAGACTCCGAAGAAAAACGTACCGAATCGTTGAAATTGCACGCCTAACAAGTTAAAGACCGAGTTAATGAGCTGTCTGGAAAAGCATATTGGTCAGCCCTGGACTACACTCCTGATTTTGTAGTTCTTTTTCTACCAGGAGAATTCTTTTTAGGTCCGGCTGTAGAGTTCGACCCTAACTTGGTTGAACATGCCATGTCCAATAAGGTTGTCATAGCAACACCCTTTACATTCATAGCCATATTGAGGGCCGTTGAATATGGCTGGCGGGAAGCGCAACTAGCTCAAAGTGCACAAGAAATCAGTGAACTCGGTCAAGAAATGTACGAACGACTTTCTACCTGGACCGAGCACCTGGTCAAAATGCGAAGGTCCTTGGATCAGTGCGTTCAGCATTTCAACGCCGGTATGTCTTCGTTGGAGAGTCGTGTGCTAGTGTCCGCTAGGAGATTCAAAACAATGGGAATCAGCAGCAGCAAGGACCTACCAGTACTGGAGCCGATAGATCAGATTCCTAGGACACCTTCTGCTATAGCTTCTGATGACTAGAATGTTGCCGCGCCGTGGCATCTAGCAAGCCACATAGGGAGACATGTCTTCAGGCGAGAACATGAACTTGCTCCAGTGAGGTTTAGACATCATGCTGGCCGCGTCCCGCCAGACGCCTATTAACGGCGTGACGGCGTGCTTCTCGTACTCATCCGACAGCCCCTTCATCAACTCCTCCAGGTCCCTACGAAAATCGCTGGTGCCTTGATAGGACCGAGACCTGATCTTCTCAAGCATCGACATCGCGCCCCCGGATTCGGCGTCAGAGAATTTCGAGCCGAACGACCTGGCCAACGCGTCCAGGTCGCTATTGAACTGGCTTACCGCGTCCATGCCATGCGGCTCGGTATAGGCTTTGGCGTCCTGAGGCGCTGGCGCAGATGGCACATACCACTTCAGCAATTCCAGATAGAAGTCGTGCATATCCAAGGCGGCGTGGCGGCCCGTAGCCTCTCTCGGCTGAACAATGTTGCCTACGTCTATCACGGTGATCTCGGCCTTCGCCGGGTCGAAGTACACGTTCTGAGGCCGCAGGTCCAGCAGCACTACGTCTTGCGTAAAAAAGGCCTCGGCTACGCCTAACACCTCTCCTGCGATGCTGAAGGCCCTCTTTGCAGGATGGGCGTTAACAGGATGCAGTGCGAAAAGATTTTGGGGTAGGCCGATTGGCTGACGCTTGATGCCGTCCAGGGCACTGCCCACCAGCGGTATGCCCACTGCCCTGGCATCAACAACTACTGTATATGGCTCATCTATGCCGTCGCCGAAGTAGTCGGCATGTGACTCCTGTTCCGTGTAGGCCAGCATTGGCGCAACGTGACGCAGGGCCTCACCTAGCCGCATCTTGATGGCGATGGCCTCCGCCGTACGCCGCTCCACGGTGCGCTGCTGACCACGCTCAAGCAGAGTCGGATGAGGTCGCTTTATCACTACGGACGAGCCTGTTTGGGTATCCGTAGCGGCGAAAACCTCTAGGTCAGCGCCCTCTCCTAGCGGCCCATCAAGCCGGAAGCGATGCAGGTCCTTTGAGCTAATTTGCATATATCCTCAGCAATTTCACTTTGTTTCGACAGCCGCTATTCTAACGCAGCCTACGGACTTGGCAGCAAATTCTCTCCCATGTATTATCCAGTTCACGACCCAAAAAAAATCTAACGAGTAAAGTCTATGCCTTTAATCATCGGCATCACTGGTTCCATAGCCACGGGCAAGAGCATCGCCTGCGAAACGATAACTGCCTTGGGGGCGGTGCATTGCGACGCTGACAGGATTGTGCACCGGCTGTACGAACCGGGCAAACCGACCTTCGATAGAATCGTCACCGTCTTTGGCAGAGAGGTCGTGGGTGAGGACGGCTACATCGATCGTAAGGTGTTGGGTTCCAAAGTCTTTGGCAAGCCAGCCGAGATGCGAAAGCTAACTACGGCCATTGGTGATATCGCTGTGGCCGTGAAGTCGGTGGTGGACGAGTGGAACGCGACTCTTGGCCAGAACGACGTGGCGGTGCTGGAGGCGGTCAATCTCATAGAGGCAGGGTACGGCCAGTGGTGTCACCGCGTCTGGCTATTCGCCTGCGAGGACGACATAGCCCTCAAGAGGCTGATGGAACGCAATCAGATGAGCGAAGAGGATGCCAAGCAAAGGCTGGCCAGCCAGCGAAAGTGGCAAGAGCGAGAGCCGGCTGCCGACCTGCTCCTCTTCAACGATGGCGATCTTGACGACTTCAGGATAAGGTTAGAAGACGAGTTCACCAGCACCAGAGACCTCTGGCTGTCCGGTGAACTTCCGCCTTCCAGGTATTACAGGTGGTGGGAATCAAGATTCGAGGGCTAATCATCTCCCGTGATAGGCTCTGCTGCCTAGATCTTGAAAGCTGGCATGATCTCCTCGGCGAACTGCTCTAGCTGTTCGAGAATCACACTCTGAGGAGTACCGACCGGCAGACCTATATTAATCTCTTCCATACCAGGATACTGTTTCTGAATGGCCATTAGCTTCTCTATAATCGACTCAGGCGTGCCGACAAGCCAAGACCCAGCCTCGATGGCCTGCTCAATGGTGGGCAGCCCCGCTGAGTGGATGCGCTTGGGGTCGCCCAGCGCGCTGACCTGATCGTCGGTCAGGCCACGAACGAATCCCAGGGGACCGAACATCTTCATGTTCTCCTGGAAATACGGCCTACAGTCCTCAATAGCCTTCTCTTCAGACTCAGCAATGTAGATATTGAAGCTGATGATAAGATCGCCGCCTAGCTCCAGTTGGTGACCATGCTTGGCCTGGACATCCTGCCAGGACTTCACGACGCTGGATGCAGCGCCTCCCGGGGCGGCTCCTCCGCCAATCACACCCTTGATGCCGTGCTTGGCCATGAAATTTAGGCCCCGCTCGCTGGCGCTGACCACCGGCTGCCAGCACTCGATGGTGTGCACAGGCCTGGGGACCAGGGTGATCTCCTCCAGCTGGTACCCGCGATATGGAACGCTGGGCGGGATGGTGTAGTACTTGCCCTGGTGAGAGAAGGACTCTTCCTTGAAAGCCTTGAAGATGATATCGACCTGCTCCTCGAATATTTCTCGATTGGCGTCGCCATCGAGCAGAGGTGAGCCGAAGACTTCAACCTCGCGTGTGTGGTACCCGCGGCCCACTCCGAAGATAGTCCGGCCGCCTGTCAAAATGTCGGCGGTGGCGTAGTCTTCGGCCAGGCGCAGTGGGTGCCACATGGGCGCGACGTTAAAGCCGCAGCCGATTTTGATGTTCTTTGTGATGTGGGACAGGTGTACAGCTTCCATCAGGAGGTTCGGAATGCATTCGTAGCCCTCCCGTTGAAAGTGGTGCTCTGCCATCCAGAAGGTGTCGTAGCCCTTCTTGTCCATGGTGGTAGCGATGGCATCAGTCTTTTCGAAAACTGTGACCAGCTTCTCGTTAGAGTAGAACCTTTCGTTGGCAGGAGTGGCGTCGAATCCCATATCCGGTAGGTCAATATGACCCGCGAACAGGCTGCCGAATCTCTTTATCATAGGTGCCTCCCATTTGGCCTTGGCGTCGGTATTTAAGTGGTTTGCGGTCCAATTGTAGATGAGTGGTGCGGCCTGTCAAGTTTGAGCAGATGCTCGCCGTAACCCTCTGGTATAATCCGCCCGTCTGTTGGGTCAACAGGCCTGCAACATATCTTTAAGAAATACAGTTATAGGAGCGCATTTTGCCATTTCAAGGTCATTACATATTCACCGCCAGCATGGACGTTACAGCAGAGAAGGAGGCGCTCTTCAACGAGGTCTATGACACAGAGCATGTGCCTCTCCTTAATAAAGTCCCCGGTGTCATCGCAATTGCACGATTCAAGACCCAGGAGCTTGTTCTGGCCATCGGTGGCGAACGCAGGACCATAGTTATGGAAGGCGAACCCAGATACAGCGCCATTTACGAAGTCGAAAGCCATGAAGTCCTCTCCAGCGACGCCTGGATGGAGGCATCTGAGGCAGGCAGGTGGGCTGAAGAGGTCCGCCCTTACACAAGCAACAAGAGCCACACCCTGCGCCAAATTCTCATTCCAGGTCAGTAGTCGAATTGAGACCTATTTCTAGGGTCACACCTTGCGCCTGACCATGGAGCCGGTCAGCGTCATAGCCAGAAGTCGTCACTACAAGTGGTGGGCGTTCGCGTCCATCGGCTTGGGGATGTTCCTGGTTGTCGCCGACCAGTCGGGCATTAACATCGCACTGCCGCGCATCGCCGAAGAATTTGGCGCGGACCTGCCGTCGGCGCAGTGGATTGCGCTGGGCTACATCCTTGTAACCAGCATCATGTACATGCCTGTGGGCCGCCTGTCGGACATCGTCGGGCGCAAATACGTGTTCATGGGTGGGTTCGTGGTGTTCATTACAGGAGCATTGGTAGGCGCTACCGCCGAGTCCTTCCCGGTGATTATCGCAGCCAAGCTAGTGCAAGGGGTTGGAGTCGCAGGCATCGAAGCCAACGGCATGGCCATGGTCGCCGACATCTTCCCTGCGAGAGAGCGGGGCAAAGCCCTTGGGCTGTACATGTCTGTAATAGGCGCTGGGGCCATTGGCGGCCCGACCATCGGTGGCCTCCTGGTCAGCACCTTAGGCTGGAGGTCAGTATTCCTATTCGGCGCTAGCGTCGGCGTCATCGCGATGATATTCGCGGCGCTGGTGTTGCACTCTAAGATAGGCGCCAAAGACACCCGCCCGGTGAAGTTCGATTGGCTGGGGGCGGGCCTTTCCGCGGGCGCCCTGATCAGTTTCCTGATGGTGATTACCAACGGCCATCGGCTGGGCTGGGGTTCGCCTGTGATCCAGGCGAGCATCATCGCCGTGGTACTTCTATTGGCTGCCTTCATCTGGTGGGAGGGACGTACCGACGACCCAATGCTGGACCTGGATTTCTTCAGCAGCCGGGTCTTCTCCTTAGGCGTGACCGCCCGATTCCTCTCATTCATGGGAATGTCTTCGGTGTTCTTTCTGCTGCCCTTTTACCTGGTGCAGGGCCTGGGCTTTGAACCAAGCAAGGCTGGACTGATCATGGTTCCAGGGGCTATCAGCATAGCCATACTAGGTCCAATTAGCGGAAAGTTCTCTGATAAAGTAGGGACTCGATGGCTCACGGTGGCGGGATTGGGGCTATCCGGCGTCGGCATCCTGATGTTCTCCCGACTTAGCATCGATTCAACGGTTCTATACATCGTGTCGGGCATGCTGATACACGGAATGGGAGTAGGGCTATTCTCGTCCCCCATGACCAGCGCCATTATGACGGCCGTTCCCAACGAACGCTTCAGTTCCGCGTCGGCATTCCTTAACCTGACTCGCACGTCTGCAAGCCTTGCAGGCATATCGATGACGACCGCCATTGTTACCATGGTCATGGGATCTATGGGGGTCGAACCAAATATGGCTGCGGTGGCCGATGACGGCGGGGAAGTAATCAAGCGGGCGTTCGTCGCAGGGTTAGGCAAGGCCTACCTGGTGGCCGCAGGCCTGCTCCTGGCCGCCATGCTAATCTCGGCTTTCAGAGGAGAGAATCCTACCCCTATTCGCCATCCGGCGAAAGATCAGGCCGGGGAGACAGAAGCAGCTCAGACTAGCTAATGCGCATGTCTCGTCTCGTTCTTACGAAAATCCTGGTCAGATCGTCAGCCTCAGTGCTGTACATGCCATCGAAGTAGACATGCACATCGCGAGAGTCCATTATTTTAAATACCACAGTGGTAAAGGGCTTAACTCTAAGAATGCTGTCCAAAACAAAATATAAGCCAATTATTATGGCTGTGGCAGATGACAGGAACAGCAATATCTCCAGCAGGTCAGGTAGCGTCGCTGTCAGAACGACTTGTACCAACATGAGCAGAAGGCCGACACCTAGGACCTTTAAGCCGGCGTTTGTCCGACTTTGACGGCCTCCATTAGACTTCTTGAAGTCGATCACGTTTTTTAGAGGAATCTCGTCAGTGACCCGCTCGATATTTTTTCTATCGAGGTTGGCCAAAAGACGCTGGTTGGTCAGAACAGCCCTCTCGGACTCGAAGACCACCTCTTCGTCTCGTTCCAGCTGCACTTTTAGTGCGCACATATAACCTCACTGTCGCGCTCATTTTTTTCCAATTATATCGAATCGGTCAAGCAAAGTGGTTCTGCGACAAGGCAGGTGCAGGATTCCGACATTGTGCCCACCAAACTCGGTCTCTATTAAAGATAAAGGAGAATGCGATTTTCCTGTAAATTAGGTATACCTAAATGGCCCCTTATATCTAATCTCTAATGGGCCATTTGGGGCCAAGGACTTGTTCCGTCCCAACCGGGATTTACTTATATTGCAAGCTGGGAATGTGGAAGCTATTTCCATTACGTACCAGAGAATACGTACCAGAGAATTGACTACCATATTCTTCAGCGTTCCATCCCGCGGTGCCGCCATACTACAAACGTCTTCTGAAGCGCATAAATTGCCGGAAATAGTGTAGACGCTATGGCTTGCTAGGCCGCCTCCTGATAGCGTTGCTCTTATGGAAATGATTTCTCCTTGATGAATAGTAACCTCATGAACAAGGTCGATTGTAACCACTGGAAGCGCCGAGTTCGGCACCACAACTTCCAGATCAGTGTCAGCACCATTCACCAAAACTGTCGTCGTCACCACTATAGGTGTAGACGTAGAGGAGGGCGGGGTAGATGATGAATGGCTTGGAATGCTGAAATTAAGGAAACCACCCACTAGGAACGAGCCCTGTCCGTCACCACCGCCATTCTGATTCCATGCGAGAGCCACCTCGTTCCTTCGGCACTTTTCGGCATCGCTGACCACTCTTTACCTACCATGGCCTTCCCTGTCATTTCGGTAGGTCACGTAACAGCCTTGTATGGTGCCATCGCTGAAGGGTATAACCCCGGAAGCGTATGCGATACCCAATTTCGGCAAGGAGACAACAAAAGCGGCTGTTACCCCCCCACAGTCGTCATTTTCCAACCAGACGGACCGTGGAGCTTACGCTGTATATAATAGTCAATGGTCTCCCCCTTTGAGCAATCACAAGGAATTTAGCATTGAATGCAGATTCAACGGTGCCAAAAATGTGTGAGCGTCCAGCACCTAGGTATCACCCATCGCACACAGCCAACCTGCCGCTTTACCACCATTATCACGTAGCATATTCCCGACTGCACCAGTCTTTCGACATTCGCATCGATTACCCGCATATTAAATTTTTGCAATTGTTAGTCAAATCGCCGATCTCCAAATCTGATGGCTGGCAGTGCAAAAGGCGTGAACGCAACAGTCGTTAAAGCGAGGGCATAAACGAGCCAATGAAAGAGGGGACTTGTACCAAATTAATACACAGAACAGTACTTTTTCACTATTGGGAATTGCCGAATAAAACCCTTGACGATCGCCGAGACAGTCGCTATACTTTTCCCTAGTGTCAAAATGATTAATACCAAAAAGTAACATACATTTAATTGGTGACCCTTCGGACGGTGGGTTTACCCGCCGTCTTTTTTTGCACTTTAACAACTGAATAAGTCCTGCAAACAAAATTAATGGAACCGAGTAATCAAGTAAGTAAATGGTCCTTAATGTGGGTCAAGTTATTAAGGGTCTACGGTGGATGCCTTGGGGCCAAGAGCCGATGAAGGGCGCGGCAAGACTGCGAAAAGCCTCGGTTAGCTGTCTGGCGAGCTTAGCCGGGGGTACCCGAATGGGGAAACCCATCCTGAGTCATATCAGGATATCCGTTTCGGCGGAAGGTAAGCGGGGGAACTGAAACATCTAAGTACCCCGAGGAAAATAAATCAAAAGAGATTCCCCTAGTAGTGGCGAACGAACGGGGAAGAGCCTAAACCTATCGGGCTTAGTGGACTGGGGTCCTATGTCCGGTAGGGGTTGTAACACATACCTGCTTAAGCCTCAGCGATGGCAAGGAGTAAGAAACCTAATCCTTAACTGAATGAGTCTGGAAAGAACGACCGTAGAGGGTGATAGTCCCGTAGGTGAAAAGGATTAGGCTCCTGGTGTGTTGTTGAGTACCACGGAACACGTGAAATTTTGTGGGAATCTGGGGGGACCACCCTCCAAGGCTAAATACTCTTGGCCACCGATAGTGAACCAGTACCGTGAGGGAAAGGTGAAAAGAACCCCGGGAGGGGAGTGAAATAGATCTGAAACCGTAGACTTACAAGCCGTAGGAGGCGTGGCTTCGGCCAGGCTGACTGCGTGCCTATTGAAGAATGAGCCGGCGAGTTAATTTAGGCAGCTAGGTTAAGGAATAGAAGTTCCGGAGCCGTAGCGAAAGCGAGTCCGAATAGGGCGTGAATCGGTTGAGGACAAAGTTGATGGCGGATGTTCTGCGTGCAACTGCGGACCACTTCGGTGGGCCAACGAAGCGCAATGAGCCTATGCTTGAGATAGAGTTTTCATTATGGCCGGTGTGTTGTCTGGATTAGACCCGAAACCGGGTGAGCTACCCATGGCCAGGCTGAAGCTCAGGTAGTACTGAGTGGAGGGCCGAACCCGTGTACGGTGCAAAGTGCTGGGATGAGCTGTGGGTAGAGGTGAAATGCCAATCGAACCCGGAGATAGCTGGTTCTCCCCGAAATGTATTTAGGTACAGCGTCAAGGTAGTTTTGTGGAGGTAGGGCACTGGATGGGCTAGGGGGCGTGAGCTTACCAACCCCAACCAAACCACGAATGCCATAAAATGTTCCTTGGCAGTGAGACAGTGGGGGATAAGCTCCATTGTCGAGAGGGAAACAGCCCAGATCGCAAGCTAAGGTCCCGAAGTGTGAACTAAGTGTGAAAGGAAGTGGGAATCCCCAGACAGCTAGGAGGTTGGCTTAGAAGCAGCCATCCTTTAAAGAGTGCGTAATTGCTCACTAGTCGAGGGCTCCTGCGCCGAAAATGTAACGGGGCTAAAGTTCACCACCGAAGCTGCGGGATTCGTCTTTTTGACGGATCGGTAGGGGAGCGTTGTCAGTGCGTCGAAGCTGGAGCCGTAAGGCCTGGTGGAGCGCTGAGAAGTGAGAATGCCGGCATGAGTAGCGACAATCCAGGTGAGAATCCTGGACACCGTAAGCCCAAGGTTTCCTACGCAACGTTGATCGGCGTAGGGTAAGTCGGGCCTAAGCCGTAGCGGATAGCGAAGGCGATGGACAGCAGGTCAAAATTCCTGCACCACTGGTGAATCGTTTTAAGGCAAAGGAGGGACGCGGGAAGGTAGGTAGAGCGCGCCTATTGGACATGGTGCGTTTGCCCTTGAAGGCTATGACCGGGATAGGTAAATCCGTTCTGGGAGCTGAGGGGGGTGAAAACTCCAGGGATTATACCCGGGGGAATTCTATTGAACCTATGCCGCCAAGAAAATCTTCGTTGCTAGAGTCATCAGTGCCCGTACCGCAAACCGACACAGGTGGGCAGGGGTAAAAGTCCCAAGGTGAACGAGAGAACCTTCGTTAAGGAATTCGACAAATTAGCCCTGTAACTTCGGGATAAAGGGTGCCAGGAGGGTCAAGCCACTAGCTGGTGGAAGCCCTTGCTGGCCGCAGTGAATAGGCTCAGGCGACTGTTTATCAAAAACACAGGTCTCTGCTAAAGCGAAAGCTGATGTATAGGGGCTGACGCCTGCCCAGTGCCGGAAGGTTAAGAGGCGAGGTTCGTCCTTCGGGACAAAGCTTTAAATCGAAGCCCCGGTGAACGGCGGCCGTAACTATAACGGTCCTAAGGTAGCGAAACCCCTTGTCGGGTAATTTCCGACCCGCACGAATGGCGTCACGACCTGAGCGTTGTCTCAACGAAGGACTCGGTGAAATTGCAAGGCCCGTGAAGATGCGGGCTACCCGCGACAGGACAAAAAGACCCCGTGGAGCTTTACTCTAGCTTGGCAGTGGACTGTAGTTATAGATGTGTAGGATAGGCGGGAGACTTTGAAACCCGGACGCTAGTTCGGGTGGAGTCGACCTTGAAATACCGCTCTTCTCTAATTTCGGCCCTAACTCCGTCACAATCGGAGGACCCTGCCTGGTGGGGAGTTTGACTGGGGCGGTCGCCTCCTAAAAGGTAACGGAGGCGCCCAAAGGTTCCCTCAGGGTGGATGGAAATCACCTATAGAGTGCATTGGCATAAGGGAGCTTGACTGCGAGACATACAAGTCGAGCAGGGACGAAAGTCGGGCAAAGTGATCCTACGGTTCCGAGTGGAAGGGCCGTGGCTTAACGGATAAAAGCTACCCCGGGGATAACAGGCTGATCACGCCCAAGAGTTCACATCGACGGCGTGGTTTGGCACCTCGATGTCGGCTCGCCGCATCCTGGGGCTGAAGAAGGTCCCAAGGGTCCGTCTGTTCGCCGGTGAAAGCGGCACGCGAGCTGGGTTCAGAACGTCGTGAGACAGTTCGGTCTCTATCCGTCGTGGGCGCAGGAGATTTGAGGAGAGCTTTCCCTAGTACGAGAGGACCGGGAAGGACGGACCTC
>Ga0114993_10006881_pt1 | contig 10615 bp, 8 predicted proteins | sample ArcticOcean_MG_C_FD_87042 | JGI IMG/M metagenome (GOLD analysis project Ga0114993, IMG submission 87042) | Marine microbial communities from western Arctic Ocean - ArcticOcean_MG_CB2_150 | ecosystem: Environmental > Aquatic > Marine > Oceanic | place: Arctic Ocean: Canada Basin | collected...
CCAAACACCACCTGCGTCCGCGAGGAAACCAGATTAGGACATTTTATACAGGCCAAGGCCTTCGCGCCCAGCGCCTCCAAGTCCTCGGATTGGGCCGTGCCTGTTGCCGGGACTGGGGCCGGGGCCAAATTTGTTGAGACCACCTCGGCGGCCGGCGGCGCATTAAAAAGCGCACCGAGCTTGTCCGGCGACACCGCAACATGTCGCCGACCCGCCGCCCGCTGCCCCTCGAGATGCCCAATCGTGGCCTCCAACAATTCCTCGTACGCGCCCATCTCCGACAGCGTAGTTTCACCCCCTCTCCCCGCACGCAAAACTTGCCCACTGACTTACTCACGAACACTCGTTATCCTGCGCCATGACCAAACACTGCTTCAACTGCGGCAACAAATGGATCTTGGCCAACGCCCCCGGACGCCGCGACACCTGTGAGGATTGCGACACGGATTTCCGATGTTGCCACAACTGCATCCACCACGACCCCATCGTCGCCCACCAATGCCGCGAACGTCGCGCCGAGCCCGTGCAAGAAAAAGACCGTGCCAACTACTGCGAATACTTCGACTTCGCCAAACGCATCTTCAAGAAACCCACCCGCGACGCAGGCGATTCCAACCGCGAAAACGCCGCCAGAGATGCCCTGAAAAAGCTGCTCGGAGACTAATCACACAATCAGTTGTGTACTCAATTTAATTGCAGCACAACTTATGGTAGTGATTAGTAGAATTAATACCTTTAATTCATGCCTTGACTTTTTATTAGGATGGTTAATACTGACCTCACGAACCGGTTTTGAAAGAGACTGGTTGGGGGGGGAAGCAGAGACAATTTGGGCCCCGGTCCAGTACAACTGGGGCCAATGTCCTACAGTAGCCTACGTTGTACTGTTTCTATGTTCACCGGGCCAGGCAGGTCGCCTTCAGGCCACCTGGCCCGGATTTTTTATGACCAGCTATTTGGTGATGTCCAGCCGACCGAGTACTTGGCCGGTGTAGTCGCCGTAGATTTTTTCGATCTGCTCGCCGAAGCGTTTCCCGACGTAACGCTTGATGCGCTTGTTTTTTTCAACCTTCGCTTGGATTTCCTTCACCGCCGCGCGCACCTGCTCGAGCGTCCGCTTCTTTTTAACCATTGGCTTGACCACGTTGTGCAACGCAGTGAAGTACGCCTTCTGGTCGTCAATGAGGCCGGCGTCGGCCCGCGCCCCGTGGCCGGGACACATTATTTTGGGCTTCAACATTTTTGCCGCGTCGAGTGTTTTAAGCCAGTCGATCGAGTTGCCATCACCCATATAGTTATACGGACCATTCACAATCGCGTCGCCGCTGAAGAGGATCCGCTGCTTGGGCAACCACACGAACACGTCGCCGTGCGTGTGCGCGTTGCCGAGGTAGAGGCACTCCGCGCGCATCGTGCCATCGTCAAACACCAGCTTCTTTTCAAACGTGATCATCGGCGGCAACAGCTTGCTCGCCTTCACTCCCGTCCGTTGCTTGGCCGACCACTCCCAGCGCCCAATTGGGTGCCGGCCGTAAAATCCTGTCTCATATTTTTTTAATTCCACAAGCGCCCCGTATGACGCCACCGGAATGGCCCCATTCTCGAACCACTTCATGTTGCCATACGCGTGGTCGCCGTGATGATGCGTGTCGACCACGAACTTGATCGGCTTTTTTGTGATCGCCTTGATCTTCGGAAGCACCACGTCCACCCCGCTCGGGAAATTCCCGTCCACCACCACCACGTAATCCTTAAACATAATCCACCCCTGGTTGCAGTGCCCCTTGGAGATGTCGCCCTGATGAAAATAAACCCCCGGCGCAACTTCCTGCACCTTCCCCACCGCGCTCTCATCGAGGGCGAAAAGAGGGGACGACAAAACAACAGCGAAAAGAAACGAAGCGGCTTTCATGCCCACAGGATAAACCGCGGGCCGCAACGGTCAAGTGCTTCCTCCGATTACCCTTTGCTCTTTTTTGGGTTGGCCTTGCCGTTGCTGTTGTCGAGGTGGCGGTTGACAGCGTTCAAATATGCGCGGGCACTGGCCTCGATGATGTCGGTGCTGGCGCCGCGGCCGGTGACCAGCGCCCCGTCTCCGAAGTTCACCTTCACCGTCACCTCGCCCAGCGCGTCCTTGCCCTGCGACACCGCGCGCAGCGAGTAGTCCATCAACTTGCCGCGCGTGGTGGTGATGCGGTCGATGGCTTTTAAAGCAGCATCCACCGGCCCATCGCCGATGCCCGCGTCCTCAGCGATCACCGGCTTGCGGACGTTCTTGCGCTTCAGTCGAACGGTGGCCGTCGGCACGGTGCGGTTGCCGCTGGAAATGCTGAGATAATCGAGGCTCCACGTCTCCGGCACCTCAGCGATGAGGCCCTCCACCAACGTTACCAAGTCGTCGTCGTACACAAATTTCTTCTTGTCGCCAATCTCCTTAAAGCTCGAGAAGATAGCCGCCACGTCGGCATCGTCCATTTTAAAGCCGAGATGCCGCAGCCGCATTGCCATCGCCGCACGGCCGCTGTGCTTGGTGAGCGGCAGCTCCGTCTGGCCCCAGCCGACGTCGTGCGGATCCATGATCTCATAGGTCTCGCGCTTCTTTAAAATGCCGTCCTGATGAATGCCGCTCGAGTGCGCGAAAGCATTCTCGCCCACGATCGCCTTGCTGCGCTGCACGTTCAACCCGCTCATGCCGGCGACAATGCGGCTAGCCTTCACGATCTCGTTGGTTTTCACACCACACGACAGCCGTCCGAAGAAATCCTTGCGCGTTTTAATGGCCATCACGATCTCCTCCAGCGCGGCATTGCCCGCGCGCTCGCCGATGCCGTTGACGGTGCACTCAACCTGCCGCGCGCCCGCGCGCACCGCCGCCAGCGAATTGGCCACCGCCAAGCCAAGGTCATTGTGACAATGCACGCTGATGATCGCCGCGCCGCTTTTAAACTCCGCCACCGAGTCGTGCAGGTGCGAGATCAGCTCCGCGAACTGATCCGGCACCGCCCAGCCAACGGTATCCGGGATGTTCACCGTGGTCGCGCCCGCCTGCACCGCCGCCTTGCAAATCTCCACCAAAAAATCCGGCTCCGTGCGCGAGGCGTCCTCCGGCGAAAACTCGATGTCCTTCACAAGCTTGCGCGCGCGCTTCACGCCCTCGACGGCCAGCTTTAAAATCTGATCCTGTGCCTTGCCGAGCTTGTGCTCGCGATGAATTTTTGAAGTGGCGAGGAACACATGAATGCGCCCGCGTTTGCCAGCGGGTTTCACCGCTGCACCAGCGGCATCAATGTCGCCGGGCACGCAGCGCGCCAACCCGGCAATAATCGAGCCCTTCACCTGCCGCGAGATAGCCCGCACCGCGGTGAAGTCGCCCTCACTAATGACCGGAAAGCCGGCCTCGATCACGTCCACTTTTAATCGGCCCAGCTGCCGCGCCACCGCCAGCTTTTCGCGGAGGTTCATCGACGCGCCCGGGCATTGCTCGCCGTCGCGCAGCGTGGTGTCAAATATTACAACGCGGTTTTTACTCATCGTTCTGTCTTTCCCGGCCCGCCGATTTTAAGGGTTGGTTTCAATAAAAAACCCCACCGTGGCGATGCCGCCGGTGGGGTTTCAAAATTCACTGGCATTACCGAAACCCAACCGCCGCGCCGCCCAAGAGCAGCCCCAGCAGTTCAAGTCGCAATTCCAGTTTCGTCATGTGTTCATGTTAACAGGGAAACCGCCGGAGGTCAATTTGAATGAACACGAAAGGGCAAGATGTTCAGGCTTTTTCTTCCCGCTCATTTTTGTTCGTTCAAAAAAACTTCCTCCTAGCTTACGGTATCCCTATCCTCTCGCTGACCATGATGAATGACCCGCTGGAACTGTGGGCGCGATACAAGGATTTGTACACCGCCCACCCGGAAATCGGCTTGGCGCTCGATTTGAGCCGGCTGAATTTCCCCGACGATTTTTTTGAGCAAATGGCCGAGCCGTTGGAAAAGGCTTTTGCCGACATGTCCGAGCTGGAGAATGGCGCCCTCGCCAACCCCGACGAGAACCGGATGGTCGGCCACTATTGGCTGCGCAACACTGGTCTCGCCCCGAGTGATGAGATCCGATCGGCAATCGAAAATGCACTGATCGAAATCAAGTCGTTCACCGCGTCGATTCATTCGGGAGAAATCGAGGGTACTGGCGGTGCCTTTGAGAATCTTCTCTTAATTGGCATCGGCGGATCGGCGTTGGGCCCACAATTCGTCAGCCATGCCTTGGGAATTCCAACCGAAGACAAACTTGAGCTTTACTTCCTAGACAACTCAGATCCTAACGGTATCGATATTATTTCAGATAAACTGAATAACAGCCTAGATAAAACGCTAGTTATCGTTATATCCAAGTCTGGCGGCACAAAGGAAACCCGGAATTCCATGCTGGAAACTAAGGCGGTGTTTGAGCAATCGGGGCTGGATTTTGCCAAACACGCGGTGGCGATCACGGGTGAAGGAAGCCAGCTTGATCATGTGGCCGAGGAGGAAGGTTGGCTGAGGCGTTTCCCCATGTGGGACTGGATCGGCGGCCGGACCAGCGAGACGGCCACCGTGGGACTGCTCCCGGCGGCATTGCAAGGGGTTGATATCGACGAACTACTCAAGGGTGCCGCAGCATGCGATGAACTGACTCGCCAAGCCGACATCGCCACCAATCCAGCCGCGCGCTTGGCGCTGGGCTGGCATCACGCGACCAGTGGGCGAGGGGAGAAGGCGATGGTGATTTTGCCTTACAAAGATCGGCTGGCGCTGCTCTCGCGATATTTACAGCAACTGATAATGGAATCTTTGGGAAAGGAAAAAGATACAGAAGGCAAAGTGGTGAATCAGGGCATCACCGTTTACGGCAACAAAGGATCAACCGATCAACATGCTTATATTCAACAACTTAGAGATGGTATGCCCAATTTTTTCGTGACCTTTATCGAGGTGCTCAAGGATCGTGCTGGCGAAGATTTTTTCGTGGAGGATCAGTGGATTACTTCTGGTGATTATCTCAGCGGATTTCTGCAAGGCACACGCCAAGCGCTTTATGAAAACAATCGCGAATCGGTGACCATTACGATTGATGACGTCTCGCCGTTCCACGTGGGCGTGCTCATTGCATTGTATGAACGAGCGGTGGGCCTGTACGCGAGTTTGATCAACGTCAACGCTTATCACCAACCCGGCGTTGAGGCCGGCAAAAAAGCCGCAGAACGCGTTCTGGATATTCAGCGACAAATTGTGGAATGCCTCATGCGACGCGGCGGACACGGAATGACTGTGGATGACCTGGCCATTGAGACTCAGAATGTTGAGGAGACCGAGACTATATATAAGTTGTGCGAGCACCTCTCAGCGAATGGGCGCATGAAAAAAATTTGTGGTGAAAATAACTTTGATGCCGAGTACCAATTGCCGTCCGGCGACAATGAGGGCGAATTCGGGATAATTTGATGTTTGTTTATCCAAAACAGTTTGATGTCATCGTTGTTGGCGCGGGGCACGCGGGCATCGAGGCGGCACTGGCTGCAGCACGAATGGGCTGCGAAACCCTCATGCTCACCATCAATCCGGACACAATCGGGCAAATGAGCTGCAATCCAGCCATCGGCGGTTTGGCAAAAGGGCATTTGACTCGGGAAATTGATGCGCTCGGCGGAGAAATGGGCAAATGCACCGACATGACCGGCCTGCAATTTCGAATGCTGAACCGCGGCAAAGGCCCAGCCGTTTGGGCCCCGCGCGCGCAATGCGATAAAAAAGCTTACCAATTTAGAATGAAATGGATTTGCGAACGCGAGCCCAATCTTACCATCCAACAAGGCCAGGCGACGTCGGTACTGCACAAGGATCGCGATGCATTTGGGATTGAGACGACCCTCGGCGTACAGTATCAAGGTAAAACAGTTATTTTGACAACGGGCACATTTTTGTGTGGTCTGATGCATGTCGGATCTTCCAAGCAAAAAGGCGGGCGCGCTGGCGAATCTGCTTCTCAAAACCTGAGCGCATCTCTTAAAGACGTCGGCCTCGAACTTGGCCGCCTGAAAACCGGCACCCCACCCCGTCTTCTCAAGCGTTCCATCAATTTCGCCGAAACTGAACAACAGCCCGGCGACGAGCCCCCACCTTGGTTTTCATACTGGAAAGACGATTTGTTCCACGTGGAACAATCTGGAATCAATCCGCGCGACATTGGCCACTCAAACGGCAAATATCCTCCGGGATCAATTCTCGACCGCATCGGTGGTCAGCTTGATTGCTGGGTTGGTTGGACTAATGAAAAAACCTCGAAAATTGTTCGTGAAAATCTGCACAAATCTCCGTTGTATTCCGGTGGCATCAAGGGTGTTGGCCCCAGATATTGTCCGTCTATTGAGGACAAAATCGTTCGATTTGAAGATAAAAATCGTCACCAGATTTTTCTCGAACCTGAAGGCATCGCCACCGATGAAATATATGTCAACGGCCTTTCAACATGCCTCCCATTTGAAGTGCAAATCGAATTGATTCGCACTGTGACCGGCTGTGAGAATGCTGAAATTCTGCGGCCCGCCTACGCCGTTGAGTACGATTTTGCCTTCCCTCATCAGCTCCGGCCAACACTCGAGTCCAAGCCTTGTCGCAACTTATTCTTGGCCGGCCAAATCAATGGCACATCTGGATACGAAGAAGCTGGCGCTCAAGGCCTTATGGCCGGGATCAATGCCGCCCGCCGCGTTCAGGAAAAATCAGAAATCGTCCTCCGCCGCGACCAAGCCTACATTGGCGTCCTCATCGATGACCTCATAACCAAGGGCACCACCGAGCCCTATCGAATGTTCACTAGCCGCGCTGAATATCGATTAATGCTGCGCCAAGACAACGCTGACATGCGACTTTGTAAAATCGGTAACGATATAGGTACGCTTTCAGGCAGTTGTTTCAAGAGTTTTTCGGCTAAAAAAGCTGATGTTGAAAAAGAGGTTGAGCGGTTGGAAAATACGCTGGTTAATGGGGTTTCATTAGCGAAAACTTTGCGTCGACCAGAAATATCGTATCAAGACCTCCCTCAATGCAATGGCTCGTCTTTAGCTCCAAATGTCCTCGAGCAAGTGGAGATCGTCATCAAATATGCCGGCTATATCGAAAGGCAGGAGCAAGAGGTCAAGCGATTCCGGTCGATGGAGAGCAAGCAGATTCCTGATTGGCTCGATTACAAGGCCATCACTGGGCTGCGCAATGAGGCCCGCCACAAGCTGGCCATGCATCAACCAGCCACCATCGGCCAAGCCTCCCGCATTTCTGGCGTATCGCCCTCTGACGTGAGCCTGCTGCTGGTCCACATGAAGCGAGGTCAGCCGCCCGCCAAGTGTTCGTGAGCTGATTTATCCCATATTGAACTTGCAATAGGGCATGATCTCAATGAGACGGGCGATCTGCCGGTCGGTCACGAAGGTGCGTTTTACGTTGAAGTATTTCAGGTCTTCAAAAGCATCCAGATGCTTGATGCCCGCGTCGGTCACGCGCGTGTCGTTTAGGGAAATAAACTGTAACTGGGAAAGACCGTGCAGGTTCTGCAAGCCGTCGTCCCGGATTTCGTTTTCGCTGAGATCCAGATGGATCAGGTTGGTGAGCCCTTTCAGGTGGATTAGCCCGCGCTGGGTAATGTTGGTGCCGGACAGGTTCAATGATTCCAGTTGGGTCAGGTTCGCCAGATGTTTCAGGCCCACGTCGCTCACCTGCGTGGCGGCAAGCGACAATCGGCGCAGGGAATGTTTCTCTTTCAGGAAAGTGAGACCCTCATCACCGATCTCCGTCACGTCCGCGATTAGGTCACGCAGCTTGGGCAGGGTGGCCAAGTGTCCCAAGCCGACATTGGTTATGGCAGCGTCGGTGATATCCAGTTTCTCCAGCGATTCCATCTCGGCCAGGCGCTCAAAACCTTCGTCAGAAATTTTGTAGCTGTACTTGATGAACGCCAGGCAAACCTCGGCGGCGTCATTGTAATCCATTCGCCGGCACACCTCCTTAAGCGCGCCAGCCATGTCTTTGCCGTGGCGTTCCAGTGCTTTTAAAAACGGATCCTCCTGTGGCGGCGGTTCATCAACTGCGTCAGCTGCCTCATGATGCTCTGGCCCGGAGGGAGGCTCATCGGCGATTGTCAGCGGATGCGCATCAGTTTCCCCGTGGGATTCCCCGGCCTTGTTTTCCGGTTCTTCCTTTTTGTCTGAATGGAGAAATTTGTCGAGCCAACCCATGTGTGCACGCGAATAATGCTCGGACACGACGCCCGACGCAACCCATCGTTGCCCACAAGTTTTTGGCGAACAGGATGCTTTTAAATCGTTGCGCCGGATGCTGATGAGGCTACGTTGTCCGCATGAAGTCCATTAGTATCACATGGTGGCTGGCGGGCATTTGGCTGGGCTCGATGATTCTCGCGGCAGCGCCCGCGCGCGTGGGGGTGTTTAATATAGACGCCTCACCCCCCATCGGCAGTCCGCTGGCTTATGTCCCCACCAAAGGAATTGACCATCCGCTCCGTTGCACCGGCGTGGTCATCGTTGGAATCGGGAAACCCATCGTGCTCTGCGCCGTGGACTGGATCGGCATCAGCAACGACGGGCAGGCAGATTTTAAAACAGCGCTGTCCAAGGCGGCCGGCACGGAGCCAAGACGTGTCACGGTGCACACGCTGCACCAGCACGACGCGCCCCGTTGCGATTTCTCCGCTGAGGAAGTTTTAAACAAAGTGGGGCTGCGAGGCGTGGGGTTCAACTCCGCTCACGCTCGGCAGGTCATTGAGCACACTGCGGCCGCTGTTAAAAAGGCTCTGGCCGAGGCGAAACCAGTGACCCATCTCGGACTTGGCCGGGGCCTTGTTGAAAAAGTCGCCTCCAATCGGCGCATTCTTGGGGCTGACGGCAAGGTGGAATACACCCGCTGGACCGCCACTCGAGACCCAAAAATCCGCGCCTTTCCCGCCGGCACAATCGATCCGGAGATGAAAATGATCAGCTTCTGGAACGGCCCGCGAGCCATCGTGGCACTCACCTGGTACGCCACGCACCCCCAGAGCTATTACCGGGTGGGGCTGGCCACGCCGGATTTTCCCGGCATCGCACGCGACGCGCGGCAAAACAAAACCGGCGTGCCGCACATTCACTTCAACGGTGCCGGCGGCAACATCGGTGCTGGCAAATGGAACGACGGCACGCCTAAAAACCGCAAGATCCTCGCCGACCGCGTGGCTGACGGCATGAAACGCGCATGGGAAAACACCCGCAAGACACCCCTCAGTGCCGCCGACATAAGGTGGGCCGTAGTGCCCGTGATCCTGCCAGTGGCCAAACACATGGACGCCGCCAAACTTGAGGCAATCATTGCCAATAAAAAGGCCACCACGGCCAATCGTTTTTACGCTGCCAAAAATCTAGTGTGGCTGCGCCGCTGCCAAGCCAAGGACACCATCGACATCAGCTGCCTCACGCTCAAGAACGCGCGCGTGCTGCACCTTCCCGGTGAGCTGTTCGTGGAGTACCAGCTCAACGCACAGAAACTGCGCCCGAACCTCTTCGTGGCCATGGCGGCCTATGGCGAATACGCGCCCGGCTACATCGGCACGAAAATCGCCTACACCCAAGGCGGCTATGAGACCAGCCCGGGGGCCTCAAAAGTCGCCCCGGAAGTCGAGGCCGTGCTCATGGACGCCATCCAAAAATTGTTAAAGCCGGACTGACCTCCCATGCCCAAGGCCCCGCACCACCACGTCTACGTCATCGAGCTAGACGATGCAGTATTGAAAGATAAGGTTTTTGTCACAGCTAATCCGGCCCGTCATCCTGAGCTCTCCTGTCTCTATGTGGGCATGACCGGACTCACCCCGACCAAGCGTTTTAAAAATCATCAGGCCGGCCACAAGTCCAACAAGTACGTCCGTAAATTTGGCAAGCAACTACTGCCCTCCCTCTATGAATACTACAACCCTATGACCTACCCGCGGGCACTCGCCAAGGAAAAGGAGCTAGCCGAAGAACTCCGCGCCCAAGGCTACGCAGTTTGGCAGCATTAAAATTGTCCGAGGCGTTTCGCGCTTGGCTCAAGCCGTCGACGCGGGGTGTTTTCCTGCCCACCTACAGACAGCTGTTCGCGAAAACAGGAGTTGCCTAGTTTGGGGATTTGGCGTGAGGGGTCCGGCCCGCCGTTGCTCGTGGCGTGTCTGGAAATGTCTGGAGCGTTCTCAGCGCCTAACCAGAATAAAAACCAGAACACGACCGGCAGCGAATCCGAGGAATCTCAAAAAACCTTGGGAAATACAGATTGCCCACGTGCCGGAATTGGCAGACGCGCTAGATTCAGGTTTCCATTTTCACGTTTCACAGCGTTCAATAGAGTCCTCTTTTTCAGGGGTATTTGGGATCACACCCACCCTGCTGTGCCACCCAAAAGTGGCACAGACACGGGTGGGGGGCACCCCCAAATGTGGGCCGGTTATTTCATCATTGCACCTTTCATTGTGGATGGGGCCGGGGGGGGGGGGGCCTGGGATTTTCCCCCCCCCAAAACCAGGCGGGTTCCTCCGCCTAACTTTTTTTGGCCAAAGAGCACACATCCGG
>Ga0114993_10006883_pt1 | contig 10612 bp, 10 predicted proteins | sample ArcticOcean_MG_C_FD_87042 | JGI IMG/M metagenome (GOLD analysis project Ga0114993, IMG submission 87042) | Marine microbial communities from western Arctic Ocean - ArcticOcean_MG_CB2_150 | ecosystem: Environmental > Aquatic > Marine > Oceanic | place: Arctic Ocean: Canada Basin | collected...
ATGATTTATTGTGTTGATGCAGCGGGTCAAATCGACCTTGCCAACCCCCTGATCCTCGGCCCGATTTCAACTTCCGGTGACAACGATACCGAAGCACCTGCGCCCGTTGAATGGGTGAAGGCGGTAGACCATCCGAACGATGCCGGCGGTGCGCTCGACATCTCGTGGGCGGCTTCCGAAGCCCCCGATTGCGCCCTCTATGCCGTTCATCTGATGCCAGTCAATGCCGCCTGGCCTCCACAGAGCGCGGATGCCGCACCTCTGGTCCAGTGGATCTCGGGTTGCGAGACCACCGAGACGACGATCACGGGCCTGAGGGATGGCCAGCCCTACTGGGCCACGGTTGTGGCCTATGATGCGAATCTCAACGTCGACCTGCTGAACATCACCTGTGCGGGCGCCACGCCTGAGGCCGACCTGCGTGTGGATGAACCCCCCGCGCGCGTGACGATGGTGACGGCGGCCGATGTCCCGGATGACTCAGGCCATGCGATCGAGGTATCATGGACCCCGGTCCTCGATGCGGATCTGACCCATTACACGGTCTGGGTGTCCGAACACGATGTCTCGGATGTGTCCGAGATGTGGTCGCGCTGCTCCTTCTATCTGGATACCTGTGCAGAGAAGGTGATGATGAGCGAGACGATTGTGCTCAATCAGGCTTTGTATGGTGATGAACTCGAGCGCAGCGTGCGCGTGTTGATTCGACCGGATGTCGAATTGTCCGTCGCCGTCACCGCCCATGGTGGCGAGGGTGGCGTCTACCTCTCAGATCTGGTGACGACGACGGTGACGCCTGTCGATGATCTGCGCGACGAGGAGGCACCACCGCGCATGGCACGCCCGATTCTGTCTGATGTGGCCGATGATGACGGCCGTGCCCTGTGGATGGAATTCACGCCCTCGGAGGCGGATGATGTTGCGTGGTATGCGGTCTATGTCGAGGCATGGGCCTTCACGAGCGCCTGCGATCTGCAGCCCGCGATGCTGCTGCCCACGGATGCAGAGCAACCCATCCTCCTCGGCCGTTATTCGAGCGGCCGCTTCCTCGAGCCGGGCGAAGATGCCACGGTGGCGATCGTCGCTGTCGACGGCGCGGCGAATGCGAATTGCGCCGACGTGCTCACGACGACGATGGTCCCGATCAACAACGGTCCTCCACCGATGACAGAACCCCCTGTGACTGGACTCGCCGGTGAATGGATCGAGAATGGCACTGCACTCAAACTGACCTGGACGAGAACCGATGCCGCCCGCGGCGGTCTGTCGATCCACGTCTCACAATCGCGCTTCGCAGCAGCGGGAGAGGCGGATTTGATCGCCTGGGATGTCGAGGGTGATTCGATTATCCTGCGCGATGACGAACTCGATTCGAGCAAACCCCTGTGGGTCGCGATCACCAATGATCACCAAGAGGGTGAGATCGTAGAGGTCACCCCGATCGAGATTGTGCCATTCGGTGTGGACACGACCACCGACCCGGAGACCTTCAGTGACCTCAGCGTGGTGCTTGCAGCCGTGATCTCTCTCATCGCTCTGGCCGCTCTCACAGCCTTCTTCGTCATGCGAAGAGGCAGGGATGGCGATTCGATGGGCCTTGACCATGCCGGACTGGTCTCAGATGACATGGACCAAACAAACGACATGTGGAAGGTGGATGAGGTCGAGCCTGAACCCGAACCGAATCCTCTGCCTGAGTTCGTTCCCGAAGAGCAACCCACCGTGGAGGAAGATGTGCTCGACACATCCTTCCTCGACGATCTGCTCTGAGTCAGGGCAGGTCGCACTCTTCGGCGCTTCCACTGGACCAGTCGTAGATGCCCTTGCCGGACTTTCGCCCGAGTCGACCTGCTGCGATCAGTTTCTCCAGAAGCGGGTGTGGTGTGTAGGCCTCATCGTCGAAGGATTGCTTGAGGTTGAGAAGGATGTCACGGCGCACGTCGAGACCAACGAGGTCGGAAAGGGCGAGCGGTCCCATCGGATGCTTGTAGCCGAGCATCATCGCCGTATCGATGTCATGAGCGCTCGCCACACCATCGGCCAGCATGCGGATTGCCTCGTTGCCGAGCACGACGCCGAGCCGGCTGGTGGCGAAGCCGGGCACATCCTTGACCAGGATTGTCGTCTTGCCCATCGCTTCTCCAGCCGCTTGTGCGAATTCAATCGTCTCGGAAGAACAAGAAGAATGCTGAACCAGTTCGAGCAGTTTCATAATCGGAACCGGATTGAAGAAATGCATGCCGATGACCTTGTCGGGACGACCGGATGCTTGTGCGATTTCACCGATTGACAATGAAGAAGTATTGGTGCCCAGCACACAGTGTTCAGGCGCAAGGCGCCCAAGATCTGCGAAAACAGAGTGTTTCAACTCAGGAATCTCCGGCACGGCTTCAATCACCAGATTGCAATCAGCAACTGCAGTCTCGAGATCTGTATGTGGAATCAATCTCGAAGACCACGCCTCTTTCTGTTCAGGTGTGGTCTTTCCACGAGCGATGCCCTTGTCCCAGAAGGCATCAATCGCCTTCATGCCTCGTTCTAGGCCTTCGGGAAAGGCATCGAACAGACGCGTCTGCCAACCCGCTTGACAGCAGACCTGCGCGATGCCTGCACCCATGGTGCCCGCACCAATCACCGCGACCTGCATCTCTATGCCTCCTTGCCGTAGGCAGCGAGTGCCGCCTGAAAGAGCCGCTGACGCGGCACATCATGCTCGAGGAAGGAATGGAAGGGCGCGAGATCCTTGAGCAACTCGATCGAAGCTGCATAGGCACCATACCTGAACGGACAAGCGGTTTCAGTGGAAGGAATCACGATGCCCAGTTTCTCCAGACCGAGGCGACTGTCCTCGTTCCAGATCGAATAGGTATGCTTGATGAAGTGGAGATAGGCGGAGAGTCTGCGAACGTCAGACCTGGCCTCAGCGGTCAGACTCTCGATCAGAAGAGTGTCGGGATAGCGGATCGCATAGAGGAATAACAGAACCTCGCGCTCTGTCTCTGAATTCCAGTTCCTCGGCTGGAATCCCATGAATTCGTCGATCATGTCGAGCGTATTGGATGAGTACGGCCGCGAGATTCGATAGAGCATCTCCTCGTATTGCTCCGCTCGATCCTCATCCGCATGGTGATGATTTCGAAACAACTCGGGCACCCTTTCGAAAAAGGGTTTCAATCGTTCCCGATCGATATTGAGCAGCCCGTAGGCCAGCATCGTCATCGGTGCTCACTCGCCCTTCCATTCGCGGTACTGGATCCATTCTTTGGTGAGGTATTCCTCGACCAGTTTCTTCTCATCCGCATCGGTGGGAAGCACGCTGTCCAGATAGGCCAGCCAGCCGTCTTCATCGCCTCCGAAGGGTTCGCCGTGAACATCGTAGCGCTTGCCGTGGTGATGGCCGACGCCGCGGTTGAACTTGTCCGAGCAGATGTAGAGTTCGGGCTCACCCGCTTTTCGAGGTTTGGAGATGCGCACCATCTCGTCCTTGAGTTCCTTGAAGTAATGTCCACGGCTCTCTTCGTTGAGGTGCTCACGGTCTGCCGGGACACTGGATTCCCGCTCGTCATAGCGACCCTTGACCCCATAGACGTAGGCCCATTGGGCAGAGGTGGATTCGTCCGTTCCAAAGAGGTCGAGACCGGTGCTGACCCACTTGTTGATGTATTTCTGTAGGAAGGCAATCGGGATCAGACCCTGCTTGACGATTCGGCGCAGTCCATTGGCGCCGGTGCCGAGGTGGAAGGATTCCTCCTTCAGCATCGGGCCCATGCTCGCCGCGAGTGGCTTGAACGAGGAGGTCGAGAGCATCTTGAGCTGGAATTTGCCATCGCGGTCGATGAAGTGGGTGAAGCAGAAGAAGTCCAGCCAATGGTCGATCGGTGCGTTGAACGAGCCGAGGATGCGCGCACGGTCCTCTTCACCACGGATCGGATTGCCGAGGCTGTTGCGCTCGAGCAGTTTCATTGCCTCTCGAACGCCGTGCTCTCCGAAGTAGGTGCACAGCACGTAGGCCATCTGCCAGCCGTGGCGCTGTTCCTCGCACATGATGCGAAGCGCGCTCTTCTTGTCATACTCGGTCGGTGCTGATTCCAACAGATGGTGCTGCTGCTCCACACTGGCGAACTCGGTATCACCCTGGACGGTGACCATCGAGATGATCGCATCGCGGATATTCTGCTGCGGCACCTGCATGCGGCGGTCCCACTTCGGCATGCCCTCGAAGTCACCGAATTCAATCGTGTCACCCGCGGTGTCCCAGTCGAATTTGATGTCGAAGGAATAGTCCCCGAGCCACGAGGGGTCGAAGCCGATGCGGGCCTGCCATTCTTGGAACTCCGAGACCCAGGCCTCGAAGTTGGGGGTGTACGTCTCCACGATCTCTGTCGTGCTCATGACACCTCCGAAGGAGGTGTGGTTCATGAATCCGACGCCGGGTGGGCGTCGGGCTCAGTTGCCGCTGAAGCGCGGTGTGCGGCGCTCGACATAGGAGGCGATGCCCTCCTTGGCGTCGGCGGACTGGAACAGGTCGGATTGCAGTTCGCGCTCCAGTGCGAGGTGGTATTCCATCGGCATCTCCATGCCGGACTGGATGCTTCGCTTGATGTTGCCAATCGCCTTGGAGGCAGCCAGTGGCAGGGTGAACTGACCGGCATAATCCATCACATCGGCGCGGAACTCGTCCAGGCTTCCGCTGTCGTAGACCTCGTGGATGAGATCCATATCGACAGCCTCTTCAAAGGAGAACTTGCGGCCCGTGACCATGATTTCCATCGCCTTGGACTTGCCAACCAAGCGGGACAGCCGCGCCGTGCCGCCGGTGCCGGCGAGCACGCCGAGGCTGACCTCGGGAAGACCCACACTGCCGTTGTCCTTGCGTGCGATGCGGATGTCTGCAGCCATGGCGATCTCCAGCCCACCGCCGACGGTGTGGCCGTTGAGTGCTGCGATGACCAACTTCGGGGTCTGCTCGAGGCGAGACAGCGTCTCGTTCGCATGCAGGCAGAAGAAGTACTTGTAGCGCGGGCTCAAGGTGTTGAGATAGTTAATCGAAGCACCCGCGGAGAAGAACTTGTCACCGTGGCCGGTCAGTAGAATCACCGATACATCGCCATCGAAGCGCGCATTGAGAATCGCGGTGTCGATGTCTTCCCACATCTCACGGGTGTAGGTATTCACCGGGGTCTTGCCCTCTTCGAGGGGCTTGCCATCCGAATCCGAGCACAGTTCGATGACAGCGATGCCGTTGTCGGTCACGCCGTAGTTGACGAGGCGGTTGGGCATGGGCTCCATGGTGGGCCAATTGGACATGGGGTGGGCGAATCGAATGGTCCATATGAATGCCACGCTGCGCTCACTGCTGCTTTTCGGACGATATGAATTGTCGACGCCCGTCGGTGACGTGGAGAATTTCCGAGTGGACGGCAACTCGACCTTCGCCGAGGAACTCGACGCCGGGCAGATAGCCGCTGCACACGCCCGAGGCGACGAAGATTGCATCATCCGAGGCACACAGGTCATCGCGGCCCCAGACCCGATCGACATCATCGCCGACCATCTCGGCCGCGCGCCGCGTATGGTCCTCATTGGTCGTGACGAGTCTACCTTCGAAGTGACCGCCGAGTGCACGAAGAGCGGTCGCCGTGATGACGCCTTCGGGCGCGGCCCCGATTCCCATCAGCATGTCGATGTCCGAATTGGGGTCGGCCGCGTTGAGTGCAGCCGCGATGTCGCCATCGCCGATCAGCGGAACAGAGACGTCCAGCCCTCTGAGCGTCTTGATGAGTTCAGTGTGACGAGGTCGGTCCATCACGACGATCTTCAATTCACTGGGTTTCTTCTGAAGTGCATTGCAGGCTTCTTCGACATTCCATTCGGTTGAAGCTTCCAAGGAGAGGACTCCGTTCAGTTCTGCACCTCCAGCGATCTTGTCCATGTAGCAGTCGGGAGCATGGAGCAGCGTTCCCCTCGGTGCAGCTGCGAGTACAGCGATCGCATTGGGCAGATCCAGCGCACAGTGATTGGTGCATTCCAGAGGGTCGACAGCGATGTCAATCTGAGGTGCGCCTGCAACGCCCTGCAGGTTGCCCAGAGGCTCACCGATGTAGAGCATCGGCGCATCGTCGCGCTCGCCTTCGCCGATCGCGACCCGGCCGTCGAAGGGCACGGTATCGAACACCTTGCGCATCGCTTCGACTGCGGCGCCGTCGGCCAGTTTTCGCTCGCCACGACCGCGCCAGTGCGCCGCAGCGATGGCCGCATCCTCACAGGCGCGCAGGAAGTGCTCGGCGAGGTCCGAGGTGCTCGTCATGGACAGGCCGAGGGCGAAGGGGTTCTCAATCCTGCGCCTCACCCTTGCGCTTGGACAGGACGCGAATGTCGTGGATTCGGGTCCCGGGATACTGGCCTTCGGAATCCTTCTCCAGACTCTTCACCATGTCCCAGGCGCAGAGCAGTCCTGTGCTGACGCCGCATAGCGCCTCCATCTCGACACCGGTCTTCCAATGGGCGGAAACACTGACCGTGCACTCCAGGTCGTTCTGATGCCATGTCCATTGAACATTGCATCCTTCAATCGGAATGATGTGACAATGGGGAATCATGCGCGGCGTCTCCTTGACCGCTTGGATTGCCGCGACCATGCTCGCCTCGAGCACGTCACCCTTGGCGACCAGACCATTGCGGATCGCGTCGGCGGAATCACTGCTCAATTCGAGGATCCCTGAAGCGACCGCCGTCCTTTCGACGATCGGCTTGTGGCCAATCGGCACGATGGCATCAGTCATCCGAGTCCCTCCTTCCAGTGCGCACCATCGGCGCGCACCTCCTTCTTCCACACGGGCGCCTGTGCTTTGAGCGCGTCGATGAGCCAGGCACACGCTTCGAAACCCTCCTTTCGATGGGGGCTTGCGACATGGATGCATACGATATCCTCGCCGGGTAGCACCGTGCCCGTGCGATGGCTCATGGCGATGGCATGCACACCGAATTCTGAAATCGCTTCTTCGGCCAATCGATGCAGGACAGAAGGCAGCTGATCGGCCCAGGCATCAAACTCCAGACGCAGCACCTCTTGGCCATCATCCTCGCCTCGCGTGATGCCGAGAAAAGACACGACGCTACCACATCCTGTCTTGTCGAGACGACTGAGAAGAGATGCGGAATCCAGTGCTTCTCCTGCCTCTCCTACCAGGATTCTAGCATTCATGACGAATCGCCTGAAAAGAATAGTTGGAATGTGAATACAATCCCTGGGATGACCACTGAGGCCAGCAAGGTCGACAACTGTTGCACATTGAACGGCCAGACTTCAAGTTCATTGATTCTGTCATGCATCGCTGCCAATTGCTCAAAATGTCCGAGATTGTCGATTGTCGCATTCTCCGTCACCTGAGCAAGTGCATCATCTAGGGCGGGAGCGAGTTCTCTCATGTGGTAATCTTTGTACTGTTTGAGTACATTGTGAACACCTATTTGGGGATGGACGAAGGCGAATAAATCGATGACACCACAAAACCCAGCCATCGCGACCACGATGATATTTATCTCAATCGGGAAATACAGCATGACGACCATGATGCATGAGATGATGAGCGCACCATAGAGCGCGATGGTGAAGAAAATCGTCGACATCATCCGCAGGGGTTGCATGTGGTGTTCCCACGGTGAGGGCGGACTATTCTTGTCGAAGTCAAGAAGTTGGGGTAATTTGAGAACATTGAGAACCATCGAGGTGCACCAACCGCTGGCCAGCATTCCCATGGTCCACAGGACAGTCCAGTACAGGTTGGCAATGTTCGATCCAAACCACGGTTCGGGCGCGGTGAACAGTTCAGTCCACCAGTAGAAGTAGCCGATGACCGGGATGATCAACAGCACTCCTCGAATATTGGCTTTGAAACCGAGGACGTTTCGCCCCTCGACAATCCAGTCGATATCAATCGAATCGGCGAGGGGGCTCCGCTTCCACTTCACGTCTAGGTTCTCGATGTGTGCTGCAACGTGGCAGGGCACATAGGTCATGATGAATCCGACCATGGTGAATGCGCTGGCAACAATCAAATTGTCGAGAGTACCGCCAGTCGCCCTTGTCAGGACGATTAGACCCAGCAGTCCTACCTGCCAGAAGACGAAATGCCTCAGCCACATAGGTCCGTACAACCAGCGGACGGCGCGCCCCGTCCATGGTTCGATGCTTCGATTCATGGATTCAGTAAGCAGCATGGGATTGATGTGAGGATACCTCGGTCTGTTGATGAGTGTTCCGTAAGATGCGCTATATACATCCTTGCTCCAGACCCGAATGATGGCGGACGCCTTCCGTGATACCGGGACGCCGGGACCTGTTCCCGTGCTCGTATCGGGGCCGTCCCATGACCGCCCGATCTTCGATGGGGCCATTCTCAAGGTGCTCGACGACCTCTGTGTGGGTTGTTCATACTGCTTGATGGCCTGCAAGGATGACGCGCTCGTCGTCGAAGGCTTGTGCGAGGTCATTCTCGACAACTGCACGGATTGTCTTCTCTGTCTGCTCTGGTGTCCCACCGGTGCGTTGGTCTATGCCTGAGGTTCCCGCCATGTCGGATAAGAAACGCGTCATCGTCATCGGCTCTGGCATCGGTGGCCTCAGCGCAGCTGCGAGCCTTGGTCAGACCCAGCAATATGATGTCGAGGTGTATGAGCGCCTGTCCTTCGCTGGAGGTCGATTCACCCAGCACGACCACGATGGCTACGCTGTGCCAACGGGTGCGGTCCACATGATTCCCCACGGCCGTCGTGGGCCCTTCGCGAAACTCCTCTTCGGCAAGCGTAGGAAGGGCGGCCTCGAACTCGGCCGCCACGGTCTGGATATCCAGCCTGCGACCCGATTCGCCTGTCAAATCAAGGATGGCGTTCATCGCTCGGCAAAGGGTCCAATCGATCTGATGAGCTGGTTCTCCTGGAAGGATCGGCTCAACCTTCCCCGGCTGTTGCTGGCCCGAACGAAGCGCCCACCTCAGGCCGATGAGACGTTGGATGGAGATACCTGGATGCGGCAACGATACACCGACGAATTCGTTGATTTCATGGACGCTTTCGTTAACTTCGCCGTGAGTGTACGATTCTACCAGATGCCTGCATCGACCACCAAACGCATGCTTCAGAACTGCTTCTGGAGCGACCGACCTCACATCCCGATCGGTGGTTGCAAAGCGGTGATTGATGCGCTGCGCAAGGATTTACGCCAGAATGGAGTGAAGGTCAAACTCAGTCACGAGATTACTGAGATCATCCCTGGTTCAGAAGAGGAGTCTACCAAGAACAATCGATTCGCAGTCGGGATTCGTCGGCGTGGACGCGAGGATGCGACTTGGGTCGGCGCGGATGCTATCATTCACAACGGCGGTCATCCTAACCTTCTCGATTCGTTGTCCGACGATTTTGAGATCGCCCAGTCAATCCGGGATCAGGTCCGGGACACGAAAGCGGCAGGCGGGATCGGGTTCGTATTCGCTCTCGATGATGAGATTCCCCACAAAGACAGCGGGGTGACGATGCTCCCGGGCCTGGATCGGGTGGGTGGCTACGTGATCCCGACCTTCACCGATCCTTCGCTCGCTCCTGAAGGTAAACACATGATGATTACACATCAATATGTGCCCGATGATGACATCCGCTCGGAGATTTCGAAGGGTCGAGAGAACTTGTTTGAGGCGATTCCGTGGCTCGACAAGCATGGCGAGGAATTGTGTGTTCATGCCTATCATCGGAATTGGCCGTGCAATCGCACCCCGCAGGGTTCAGAGTTGCCGGCCGACATCGGTGTCGAGGGCATCCGTCTGGTTGGAGACGGGGTCAAGGGACATGGCTGGATGATGATCGAGGGAATCACCTCGAGCGTGCCCGGCGCGGTTGCGGACATCCGTGAATCGATGCTCAAGTTGTGATCAGCAACAGTCTCCATCCGCTTGGATTGGCGGGCAGGCATCGGTCGGCATCACGAGCCGTTCCTGTTGACCACACTCGGGGCAGGTGAGTTCCGAATCGGGTTTGACCATCTCAGACTCCGCAGGTTCTCGCGTTGTGCCCGGGCTTGTGGCACTTGCCGCACTTACGGCTGCCTTTCCTCGCGGCTCGGTTCTCTCGGATTGCGGCTCCTTCGGGATTCACTTCAGGACAGGTGCGCAGATTGTGCCCGGCCTCGTTGCAGCCGCTGCAGATGCGCTCACCGCTCGAATGGCGTTTTCGCGCGGCGGCTCTCTCGGGGTGGAGCTTGGGGCAGGTGCGAGTGTTGTGTCCGCTCTTTTCGCAATGGGAACAGACGCGTCGCTTGGAGCGTCGCCTCTTCTTCGCTGCGGCCCTCTCAGGGTGGAGCACGGGACAGGTGCGAGTGTTGTGGCCAATCTCGTTGCATTCGCTGCACTCTCGACGCCTCCCTCTGCTCGGGGTCTCGCGCGCCGCGCGACGTGCTGCGCCTTCGGGGTCGACCTCTGGACAGGTGCGGGTATTGTGTCCCTTGTCCCCGCACGCGCTGCAGGTTCGGGTGAAACGTCCGCTGGTGCGAGCGATCCGCCTTGCGGCCTCCTCGGGATTGAGTTCAGGACAGGTGCGGGTATTGTGGCCGGATTGACCACAT
>Ga0114993_10006886_pt1 | contig 10609 bp, 12 predicted proteins | sample ArcticOcean_MG_C_FD_87042 | JGI IMG/M metagenome (GOLD analysis project Ga0114993, IMG submission 87042) | Marine microbial communities from western Arctic Ocean - ArcticOcean_MG_CB2_150 | ecosystem: Environmental > Aquatic > Marine > Oceanic | place: Arctic Ocean: Canada Basin | collected...
AATGCGTAAAAATCCATTCTCGTTAAAAAAATCTAATTTTTCCTTATCTAACATGACTCCCCTGATTGCAGTGTCTTCCTATCTTGATCTTAAACTTTATATTTTTCAAGAAAACATCGAGTATCAAGACCGCCGATGCACGAAGTAATTGCAACACATCATCAATCAAACGTCTAATACCGAACATCGGATATCTCTTTCCCCGGTTAAATTTTAAAAGATTTGAGGACAAAGAGGATGAAGCAGTTGTAAACTATCAGTAAGATAGATGTTTGATGTACGAAATTCGAAGTATGTTTTTCACATCGAACATCAAACGTCTAATATCAAACATCAAATATCTCTTTCCCCGTCCCATCGGGCGACAGGCTCTGCTCGACCCTCCTTTTTTAATTTGAGCCTCTCAGTCAGCAGAGCGGCGCTCCACAAGTGAGAGCCGAATCCAGAATTTAAGTGAATCACCAGCGCCAATCTTCTGTGCGGTTTTGGTGGCGCGGCATATCGCCAGATCATCACCGATGCCACTACTGGGTTCCAGTCCAAACAAAAGTGATGTGCCATCTTTACCCAGAGGTCCGTATCCAAGCGAGAGCAGAACACCCAGGTAAGGCAAACTTTCCGTATCAAACTCGATCTGCAATTGTTCCGCTTGGTCGCCGTGAGCGACACGGGCCACACCATGGCGTAGTTTTGGTGAGAATAATTTGGCGAATGTATTTCGCTCAGGCATCAGAGGCTCTCCCAATCGGGCGGTATCAGGAGGAGGCCATTCATTCCAGGCTCCTTCCTTCAGCACCGGGTTATCGAGAACCACAGCCAGGTAAGCCTTATCCATTTCACCCGGATAAGTAATCGTTGTGTCCTGATCGGCGTGCAACAGCAAATGCGCGGCGTAAAGGTACTCGATCGCTTCACTTGCATTGTTCTGAATGGTGTATTGCAGCAACAGGGATTCAGGCTCGATGAGTTCTGCTGTTCGCGTCAACTGCACGGGGAATTCATCGAGCGAAATCCGGGTGATGAGTTGCTCGCCCCGAGCTTCGACCTCCCACGACCGGTTCCAAAGCAATCCATGGTCACCCAGTGGGACGCCACACCACGGCGCGTCTGGATATTCGCAAGGCAGCACCGTGGGAAAGCATTCGTCCATGCCCGAAATATCGTGATCGGAGTATCCCGGACCGTCCAAACCCTGACGCCGGTCTTCGTAGAGATATTCGCAATCCGTATTTTTTGAATAGAAAGAACGAATCTTCCCTCCCATTTGAGGTTCGAGGATGACGCGAATCGCGTCGGTTTCCAGAGTGTAGCGCTGATCTGATTTTTGCACGTGTATTGCTATTCAATTATATCTGTTAAACCCGTCCGCAGTCATCATCGTTTATGTCTTTGACAAGCACGCAAACAAAATGGGTTGTTAAAAAACGAAGCTACCTGATAAGATCAAGAAATCAAAACCCAATTAATATATGAGCAATAGTCATTGGCCAAATCGGCTTTATGCTTTGGATGTTTCAAGAGGTTTCGCCGCGTTGGGATTGATATTATGGCATTGGCAGCATTTCGCATATATCGAAAACGAACTTCCTCCAGATTTTGATAGCAACAGTCAACCTTTGTATGCGGTGCTGAAAATATTTTATGAAAGAGGAGCAATGTGTATAGAGTATTTTTTTCTTCTATCAGGATTTATTTTCTACTGGCTCTACGCTTCTACTATAGAAAATAAAGATACCAATTTTTGGAGCTTCTGGGTTCAACGCTTTTCAAGGCTTTATCCGCTGCATTTGGTTACGCTATTAATAGTTGCCTTATTGCAATCCATGTACATCTCCAACAATGGATATTCATTTGTCTATCTCTTTAATAATGCGTATCACTTTATCCTGAATTTAGGATTTGCCTCTAATTGGGGCTTGGAAAGCGGTTGGTCGTTTAATGGGCCCGTGTGGTCGGTATCAATTGAAATTCTCTTATATTTTGTATTCTTTATCCTGGCTTACTATGGTCTGAGCCATTCAATGATTTGTTTAGCTATCTCGGTTATAGCTTTTGCCATCAGCTTAACTTCCGAACATTATATATTTAAAGGGCTGTCATTGTTTTTTTAGGGGGGTTTGTCTTTCACTCTACTATCCTGATAACAACCAAATTCCAAATTCTAAAGTCCCTGATTCATTACGTTGCTGCGCTTACCTGGCTTCTGACTATAGTCAATTTTTATGTCTTTTCTATTAGTGCAATCATTCTAAAATTTGGTTTCATGGGTTCTATTTTTCTAAAAGGATTTCCTGTTTATATCCTTTTCCCATTTACCGTGTGTAGCCTCTCACTTATAGAAATCGACCGGGGACACTTCTTGAAACCTATTTCCTGGATTGGAGATATTACCTATTCATCTTATCTTCTGCATTTTCCCCTCCAGCTTATATTTGGATTAGCCGTCAGTTATGATTACTTGAATTACAATTTTTATTTAAATCCGATCTCTCTTATAGTCTTCTTTTCACTACTCATCCCTCTGTCATATATTACTTTTAAGGGTTTTGAGCGACCCATGCAAAAATTGATCAGAAGTAAATTAAAAGTATAGATCTTACACTCAAGTAGAACAGAATTACAGACCAACCACATAATTGACGGGAAACACCTATGGAGACTACACGCTTTCTCAATCTGGATTGTGTTCGATTAAAGAATGAATCCATTGAACTGCTGGTGACACAATCAGTCGGACCGCGCATTATCCGGTTGAGTTTTTTGGGGGGCAAAAACCTGCTCGCTGAATTACCTGATCTAGCCCTCGATTGCCCGGGTAAGGATGACAAATTAAATCTTTATGGGGGACATCGCTTGTGGCATGCCCCACAGATTGAAGAGCGCACTTACCTTCCTGATAATCAACCGGTGGAGATTAAGGCAATAGAGAAGGGACTGGTCGTCATTCAACCGACCGAAGCAGAAACCTGCATTCAAAAATCACTTCGGATCACACTGCCGGACAATAGCCCCACCGTTGTAGTTGATCACAGTTTTAAAAACGAGGGGATGTGGCCGATCGAGACTGCCCCCTGGGCCATTACGCAACTGCCGAAGGGCGGAGTGGCAATCATGCCGCAGCTAACGGAGAATGTTGACGCTACCGAAGTCTGGCCTAATCGCAGTATTGCCCTGTGGCCCTTTACTGACATTAACAGTTCGCACATCCACTGGGGTAACCGTTTTATTTTTGTTGAAGCAAACATGCACGAGGGGATGCTCAAATTCGGCTTGCCCAACCCCGATGGCTGGTTGGCTTATCATTGCGACGATACGCTCTTTGTGAAACACGCTGTCTATCAGCAGCAAGCCCCTTATTTTGACCGAGGCAGTTCCAGTCAGGTTTATTGCGATCCCAGTTTAATTGAACTGGAAACTGTAGCACCCAAGTCCACGATCGCCCCCGGTGATACCGTCACCCACCGCGAAACGTGGACACTTTATTCCAATATCGAGTTCGAACAGAGTGAAGAAGCTGCCCAAACCCTGGTGAAGCAGTTGAATATCACTTCCTTGTCCCGGGAAAACAATGGCCAACGCTGAGCTCCGTAATTATAGCCACATTCAGGTTCACCCGATCGATGGGGCGCTCGGCGCCGAAATCGATGGCGTAGATATTTCGAAGCCTTTAGAAGGTGAAACCATTTCGGAAATCCGCCAGGCCTTCCTCGACCACCTCGTGATTTTCTTCCGCGACCAGCTACTCACCCCACAGGAGCAACTCACTTTCGCCCGACAGTTCGGTGAACCTATGGAATACCCCCAGTTGAAAGGACTGCCCGATTGTCCCCTCGTCACCGCGGTGATCAAGCTGGAGCACGAGCGCGTGAACTTTGGCGGCGTCTGGCATTCGGACACCACGTACCTCGAGCATCCACCGATGGCGAGTCTGCTCTACGCGGTCGAGATCCCACCCACGGGTGGCGACACGCTTTTTGCCAATCAGTACCTGGCTTACGAGACACTCTCAGAAGATTTAAAGATGAAGCTCACCGACCTTATCGGCGTCAACAACTCGACGAAACCCGAAGTCGCAAAAACGCGGGAGGACCGCTTACGCGATGATGGGGTCGATGTTAAAGTGTTGCGCGCAACACACCCGGTAGTACGTACGCACTCGGAGACAGGACGCAAGGCCCTATACGTCAATAACGCCCATACAACACACATTGAGGGCTGGACGGAAGAGGAGAGCCGGTCTTTGCTCGACCAACTCTTCGCACACCAAGTCAGGCCCGAGTTCACCTCCCGCTTTCGCTGGGGAAAAGGCTCGCTCGCCTTCTGGGATAATCGCTGTGCCCAGCACAACCCGGTGAATGATTACCAGGGGTACAGACGCGTCATGCATCGCGTCACCTTGGCTGGCGACAAACCATGCTAGGCACTCTGACGATTGCGGAATTCGGATTGCGGATTGTCGATTGAAGAGAAGCGTATGATATTGCTGATCAGTGAGTGGTAAATAGTTAAATCCCAATCTTCGTCTTCGTCAGTGTCTGCCTCGTCGTCCTGATTGAAATTATAGAACTATGAAAACAATACTTTAATGTAGGTAAAGTTATTTCCTTATCATAGTGGGCGTCATGACTGCCCGGATGACGAAGAGGATGAGGGAGTTGACGATTGCGGATATGCGAATGTCGATTGAATTGAAGAATATAATAATAGTGATCAGTGAGTGAACTTTTTTTGGTCAATCTATCACCTCGGAGGGGTGATGGCATTTAACCAGGGGTGTTAACCCCTGGAAATTGAAAATAAAATACGCACCCTGAAGGGGTGCAGGTGACAACGAATGGCCTGTCATGCGAGATGTTGGAAGAGGTCAGCCACTTTGATGAATTTTGTTTATTGCCTATGTCCCTGCAATAAACCAGACTCTATTAAAAGCATGGCAGCGATATTCAAAACAGCCGCACCGTACGCAGATGATGCGATGAATCTGCCCGTCAAAAGTGTTGATGCAGCGCTACCTTTTTACCAAACGGTAATGGGCTTTCAGGTTCTGTCGCGCGCAGATACGCCGCGCAAATCTGTGGTCCTGGGTAGAGATAGCATACAGATTGGTCTCGCCGAGAATGGTGGTGATCCAGCCCAGGAGGGCTGTTTCTTTGAAGTCGATGACGTGGAAGCTGCTTTTAGTGAGTTGCAGTCAAATGGCCTGGATCGAGACGATGCTGGATACCGAATGGACCAACACGGAGAGACATCCTTTCGGGTCTTTTTTATCATTGCCCCAGATGGACTGTGTTATTGTCTCGGTCAGCGTCAGTCGTAGAGCGGGTCATAATGGGTCATGTCACCCGCTTAGCATCTACTGCGGTGCGTCTCCAAAGTCGGGCACGTCCAGAGTTTCCCCATTGCGTAGCGCGGACTTATGCGCCATCGCTCCCATGACCGTGTAGCGCGCGGCCTCCCAGGCATTGGTCGCCGGTTGACGTTGATGAGTGATCGCATCGACAAACTCATTTACGAGGTAGGGATGAGAGCCACCGTGCCCCTTGGGTGTGAAATCGGAATCATCCTCTGCATCCGGGTCCTCGATCTGCTTAAAGGCGAGCGCCACCTCGGGCGGCAAGAGATCCCGCATCTTTTCGTCGGTCAGAGTCGTTACCTGCAATGGTCTCGCCGGTGACGAGTCCGTCCGAAAGTTCTCTTTCCACGTGTTTTCCGCATAGGTTCCGCGTGTGCCAACAATACGGAACGTCTCTCCCTTGTGAAAGGAGCCGGCAAGTTCTCGGAACTCGCAAATACGAACCGACGCCCCGTTTGACATCTGAAAGAGAGCGACTTCATTGCTGAAGGCATGGTCCTCAAAAAAAGGATCTTCATTTCGGTTTTTGTAACCGTAGGCTGTGACCTTCTCCGCATGTGCGTTCATCACCGAAACAGGGCCACTGGTTGAGTGGGTGGGGTAATGCATCGGACCATCCCCTATTCCCGCTGCCATGTAACGGCGCTTGTTTTCGAGCCATTCCTTTCCCGCTGTGCTCGCTGTCCGCATACGGATGACGTCGCGCAAGTTGCAGCTCGCGTCGACATCATGGAAGTAATCCCCTTCAGCGTAGACGAAGTGCCCAAAAGCATTTTCCGCGGCCTTGCGCCGGCAGAACATAGTGTCTGCATGATAATACGTAGTCTCTCCCAACATGTAGAATTGGCCCGTGCGCCGACTCGTATCGACAATTCGTTCACACCAGTCGAGAATTTCGTCAGCGTCGGGCACAGTGATGACCGGCACGGCACTGTAGACATGTTTACCCGCCTCCATCGCCTGGACACATTGGGGTGCATGGAGCCAATGCTGGGTTATGATCGCTACTGCATCGACGTCAGTCTTAAGCATATCTTCGAGGGTATTGTACCGGTCGCGCGGATTAAATTTCTTGTCCCATTGAGGACGTGAAGCGATCGCGTCTATTCTTTCCGGCTCACGGTCGCAGAGGGCGATACGGTCGACCCCGGGATGACTTCGAAAAAGATCGGCGAACACTTGACCGAATGATCCAAGGCCGACTAATCCGATACTGACTCCCATTAAGTTCGTTTTTTAAAGGAAAGGATAGTCGAAAGTCAAAGGTTGAAAATCAAAGGTTAGTAGATTCCGTTACCGTGAATGATTGGATTCTTAGAAGTCGGGAAGTACCGTTCGATCGAATGTACACTTTATGAAGTGGCTCTACGACATTCTCAACATTCTCAAATTCCACTCTTATTGCTTGCTCGAAAACCTTATTACGAAAAGATCGACACAACCCTATTCTTGCAGCTCTAAGAGAAGATGACTCGTATCGATCAATTAAGAAATCACGCTATTTCTCATTCCTTATTTCGCCCGACCACCTTGAAGGCTGCAGTCAATCGCCTTGGTTTTGTCCAGGCTGATCCGATTCGCTCACCGGCGCGCGCACAGGATCTGATTCTGCGTCACCGCGTCAACGGCTATCGCGCCGGCGATCTTGATCGACGATATCCAAAGCTGAACGTCGAGGAAGATGTTCTCTATGCCTACGGCTATCTTCCGCGTAACATTTCAATTTTATTGCACCCGCGAAACATTGCTAAAGAGATGGACCATCTACAACGGGAGGTCCTTAAGGCAGTACGTAAGTTTGGTCCAACACATCCCCGGGAGTTAAAAGCACATTTCGGAGATGAACGCGTCGTCAATGGCTGGGGTGGTTACTCCAAGGCGACTAAGCGCTCCCTCGAGGGACTGCACCACCGCGGCCTTCTTCGCGTTGCGAAACGTGAAAGTGGGATTCGTATCTATGAAGCGTCTTCACTTCCCAAGCATTCACTCTCGCCGGAAGAGCGCTTTCGAGAAATTCTGCGCGTGGTCGCGAATATTCTCGCTCCCGTAAATGAGAAATTTCTGCTCTCGATTGCCACATATTTCAGGTATTTAGTTCCCCGTATCGCAGAACGAAAATCGATTTTACGAACGATGATTCAGACTGGAGAGTTGGAAGAACAAACTATCGACGGACTCATTTATGTATGGCCAACCGCTAAAAATATCCACCGTGAGGCGCCGCGTCAGGTTCGTTTTTTAGCCCCGTTCGATCCCCTGGTCAGAGATCGCGATCGCTTTGAACATCTATGGCAGTGGACTTATCGCTTTGAAGCGTATACGCCAATTGCAAAGCGCCTCCGCGGGTATTACGCCATGCCTCTCCTCTGGATTGACCGTGTGATTGGGTGGGCAAATGCTGACGTCGTCGAAGGAAAATTGCGCGTTGAAATTGGATACGTTAAACAACGCCCTAAAGGTCGTGATTTTCGCAATGAAGTTGAGGCAGAGGTTACGCGTCTGGCGGAATTTCTCCATCTGGATGATTCGTCATGGGAACTCGTTATATGAATGATAGTTTCTGGAACTACATAAAAGATAGATATGAGCCCTTCTTTCCCAGGTCTAATCTAAGGTTGACCTATCGAGACCTCGGAGCTAAACTAAGCGCATAAATCAACAATAGCCCTTAGTAGTTGATGCTTTCAAATGTCCTCATATAATATAGCTGAACTAAACCGAGCTCTCGAAGAAGGTTCCGTCGACGAGCAGTCTAAGGTGATGCGGAATATCTGCCCTTGCCGGAGTCATGTCCAGGATATGCCCCTATGGCGAAAGGTGTTTCAGGCGGCCCATGAACCCAGAACACGTGTCAAGATCCCGGCTATTCATGCTATTGCCACACTCCTTCGACTCGCTAAAAAAAGTCGGCAGTGGCGCGTTGTGCTTAAGGAGCTATCGGCTGAACTCGACGCGGTTTTTTCCGATCCGGACGCTTGCAAGCTATTGCGCCAGCAGATTCAACATGATGCGAAGGCAACGGGTGACCTTACACCAGCCGCTAATTGTAAAATGTTAAGGCGGTTCGTCGAACTGAACACACCCAGTCAGCTGGCCGCCGGGTTGAACAAGATGCTTGGTCTCCGACTATCGGAAGGTGTAAATCCGGGTCATCCCGGCCTCATGCGTCTATGGCGCTGGCATCACCATCGCATTACCTTTCAGCCCGAACGTGGTACGGATCCCAACGAATTTTTGAAAAAGGCGCGACAGTGGCTCCCGGAATTTTTCCGTGACGCAAATATCGATCGCGAGAAACTGGCATTAAGTCGCCCGCAACCAAAGGTAACAACGGAGTTGCCGGCACAAGAACATTCAAAGATTAAACCTCATGAGGAAGCTCTAGGTTGTTTGGAGTCTTCAAATACAAAACGCCGTGTCCGCGGATTGAAACGCCTGACAGAGATGAAGGTCCCTGATTTATTCGACTGGTGCCTGTTGTTCATGGAGGATGAGTCGAGAGATGTCCGCGTCGCCGCGCTACAGGGGATGATTCACTGCGATGAAATAGACTGCAGTGTCTTGAAACCGTTTGTCGATTCAGACGACGATCGAATCCGTGCTGCGGCCACAGCCGCACTTGCCAGGCACGACGGGCAGAGAACAACGCGATGGGTTGAGCAAGGGCTGAAGGATCCCAGCGCGACCGTCCGTCTTGAGACTGCAGCCCTTATGGGCCGCCTCGATCGAAAAGCCAACCGGACCCTGTTCGAGATTGCACTCCACGATCCAAATCCCTGTGTCGTCCGCTTCGCCCAAAAGTCGAAGTCCTGAATAGAGCGCGGGCAAAATTTGGGTTCGCGAATTGATAGAACTTTAGGATCACTTGCTCGACCTTCCATGCACAGCAGCAGCATCCGAGGCACCGATTTCAAGATCGTGTGGCGTGGAAAAGCCATCCAGCATCCGGAATTTTTTTCGTCGATACAGGATACGGATCGTGTCGGTATCGTTATCCCTCACCGGCACGAGGGCATTGGCGCCATCACCCTCATCATGTCATACGTGACAGCATTCTATGATCGCTATCGCGAGCGAGGAGCGGAGTTCTTTGCCTACCCGGATTTTTTTACCTTTCAGCGTGAAGCTCCTTGTGCCGACTATGGTATGTTTGACATCTGGCCTTACTATAAGAATGTCCACGTTCCACCCGACGCGCAGCAGACAATAGAAGCCATTACCGGGCGGGGCGTGAACGTCTTACTGGTTCCCGACAATGACGTGCGCGAGGTCGCAATCGAACCCGTTGAACAGGAAAGCGCCAGGCGCAATGTCAAACGCTGCTTTGCATACTCCGAAACCGGCACTACGGCGTCATCCGATCTTGTTATAGAGTGTAAGAGTCAACTGCTCCGCGACTTCGCGCTGTCCGTTCTCGACTCCATACCTGCCGACGAAGCCGTTCAGGAGCGACGCGAGCGCTGGGAGGAACAAATGGCCACCGGTTCGTTGAGCCAAACATTTCGCCAATTGGACTTGAGTGATGCCTTGCAGAGAATCTAATTGTAAGAAGCAAAAAATCGACATGGCCCCTTTAAGTTTCGGTAACAACAATCTTAAAGAATGGCACTAAAGAATAGACCCAAATGGATAGGGATTGGCATGTTGATAGTGCTGATCAGCTCGGCTATTCCCAGGACCGTAGATGCAGACGATGAGGTCCAAAGACTCTCGAAGCAGGCCTGGGGTGCCGAGTATAGCAAACGAATTTCGGCGGTGAAGAAGCTCACTAAACTCGGCCCTCAAGCGCGTGAAGCTATTCCGGTGCTAACGAAAATCCTGGATCGCAAAGGAGATGACCAGGTTGGCGAATTATCTGCGAGGGCGGTAATTGCAATTGGCTCAGATAGCGTAAGTGTTCCACTGTTGCGTGAGATTCTCAGTAAGAGAAATGAGAAATATTATATTGCAGACGCCCTCGGTGAGTTGGGCCCCGCGGCAGCCCCTGCAGTACCTGAATTAAAGCAGTTACTCGGAAACAAGGGGTACCCTGTACGGCGGGCAGGCGCTTTGGCTTTGGGAAAAATCGGCCCAGGAGCGTTGGATGCGCTTCCTCAATTGGTTCAAGCATTGGATGACCCACAGGATTACCATCATTACCCTGGCCAAATCGCTCAGGCGATTGCAAGCATTGGTCCTCAGGCAGTGCCCTATCTCATTACCGTTCTTGAAACTGAAAACTTTACGATTCGTGAGGGCGTGGCAAAGACACTTGGA
>Ga0114993_10006888_pt1 | contig 10608 bp, 9 predicted proteins | sample ArcticOcean_MG_C_FD_87042 | JGI IMG/M metagenome (GOLD analysis project Ga0114993, IMG submission 87042) | Marine microbial communities from western Arctic Ocean - ArcticOcean_MG_CB2_150 | ecosystem: Environmental > Aquatic > Marine > Oceanic | place: Arctic Ocean: Canada Basin | collected...
ACGGTCGTCTTCCACGACAACGATAGCGCCGCACCCGAACAGGCAATGGCCGATAACTACATCGAGTACGGCCGGCGGTTGGAGAAGTTAATCGCGGAGGTGCAGGTTGAAAAGGAAACGGCAACCGACTGATTGACTGTGGCCGATTCCAAGAAGATTACCATCGCGCTGGTCGGTGCCGGGATGTTCGGCGGCGATGTGCATCTGCGGGCTTATGCGGATTTGCAGCGGGCGGGCTTGAGCCCCAATCTCGGCCGGTGCGGACTGGACAAATGGACGCGCGACTTGGCTGGGATTGAGTTCGAGTTGGTCGCCGTGGCGACGCGGTCGGAGGCGAGCGGGCAGAAGTCGGCGGCGAATTTCAAGGAGTGGACGGGGCACGAGCCGAAGGCGTACCATGGCGAGACGCCATGGGAGGATGTGCTGCGCGATTTTCCGGACCTCGACGTGATGGCGGTTTCCACGCCGGACCATCTGCACACGCCGGTGGTTTTGGCCGCGCTGGAGAACGGCACGCACGTCATCACCGAGAAACCGATGTGCCTCGACATGGCGGAGGCCGACGCGATTATCGAGCTGGCACGCGCGAAGGGGCTCGTCGTCGGCGTGGATATGCACAAGCGGTACGACCCCGACCACTTGCGCATTCGCGACGATGTCGCCAACAAAATCGGCGACCCGGTTTACGGGCTCGCAGTGTTGGAGGAGCCGCTGGAGGTTTCCACGAGCACGTTCAAGTGGGTGGAGGACAGCGACCCCTTCAGTTACGTCGGCCCGCACTGGACGGATTTGTTTTGGCATTACTACCACAGCAAGCCCGTCGCGCTGACGGCCGTTGGCCAAAAAAAGCGGCTCGTGCGCGACGGCATCGACGCCTACGACGCCGTACAGGTGCGCGTGGATTACGCCAATGGCATGAGCGTGCATTATCATAACAACTGGATTTTACCCGCCGACTTCGAGGGCCCCGTGAATCAAGGCCACGAAATCACCGGTGCCGACGGCAAGGTGGAGAGCGACCAGCAGTACCGCGGCTTTCGTTTCTGGAGCAACGACGGCGGCAGTCACACCGCGAACAATCATTTCACCCGCGACGTCACGCGCCCCGACGGCAGCAAGGCGTACATCGGCTACGGCATCGACAGCCTCACCGTCTGCCTCACCGCCATCGCGCGCATCAAGCACCTCGGCGAAACGCGCGAAGCGGTCGACGCCATTTACCCCACCGCCGAGGACGGCCGCATCACCGTCGCCATACTTCATGCCGCGCGTGAGGTGCGGGATTTGAATTACAAATATCTCAGCGAAGGCAAAGGCGCGCCGGTGACCGCGCGGTTTGGGGAGGATGGGATTACGATTGTCGACCCGCTGAACGAGGGCGAGGTGATGCGGAAGATTTACGAGAAAGCACTATAGATGGGTAAAGAATTCAGCATCGAAATCGTTGAGGTCCCGCCAGTCGAGACCCCCCACCGCCGCATCGTCACCGCGTTGCCCGCGCCCGGCTCCATTGCCACTTTGGAAACGCTGCGCTCGCTCGAGCCCATCTCGATGCGCGGCCAGCCGCCGGTGGTTTGGGACCGCGCGGAGGGTGTGCAGGTTTATGACGCCCACGGCAACATGTGGCTGGACTTTTCCTGCGGCGTGCTCGTCACCAATGCCGGCCACGGCACCAAGGCGATTCGCGATGCCATTCGCGACCAAGTCGACAGCGGGCTCATTCATAATTACTGCTTCCCCAGCGAGGAACGCGCCGAGTTGGTTTCGCTGTTAATTGACATTGCGCCCGACGGTCTCGAAAAAGTTTTCCTGCTCACCACCGGCAGCGAGGCGACGGAGTGCGCCATCAAGCTCGCGCGCACGCATGGCATCGCGAAGGGCGGCACGGAGAAGATTGGCATCATCGGCGCCGAGCGTTCCTTTCATGGCCGCACGCTCGCCAGCCAAATGACCGGCGGCATTCCGGGGCAGAAGGATTGGATTGTGAACCTCGACCCCGCCATCGCGCAGGTGCCGTGGCCCGACGGATACTGGACCGAGGACACGAGCTTCGATTTGTTTTTAAAGACCATCGACGAGCGCGGGATGTCGCCCGACAAAATTGCCGGCGTGATGTTCGAGACGTTTCAGGGCGTCGGCCCCGACTTCGCGCCGGTGGAATACATCCGCCAACTCCGCGAATGGTGCGACGCCCACGACATCGTTTTGATTTTCGACGAAGTGCAGGCGGGCTTTGGGCGCACCGGCAAGCTGTGGGCGTTCGAGCATTACGGCGTCACGCCCGACCTCATTTGCATTGGCAAAGGCGTCACCAGTTCACTGCCGCTTTCGGGCGTGATTGGCAAAACGGAAATCATGGATTCCTATCCGCCCGGCTCGATGACCAGCACGCACACCGGCAATCCGCTGAGCTGCCGCGCCGCCATCGCGAGCATACGCAGCCTCATCGACGACGACCTCATCGGCAACGCCGCTCGCCTCGAGCCCGTTCTGCTGAACGCGCTCAAAGCCATCGCCGCCAAGCATCCCGAAATCGTCGGTCGCGTTTCAGCAAAGGGATTGGTCGGCGGTTTGCAAATCGTCGCGCCCGGCACGAAGAATCCAAATCACGACCTCGCCTTCGACATCATCGAGCGCTGTTTCCACAAGGGACTTCTCCTGTTCTCCCCCGTTGGCGCTTGGGGCCAAACCGTAAAACTCGCCCCGCCGCTTTGCATGACGCGCGAGGCGCTGGAGGAAGGATTGGAAGTTCTGACCGGTTGCGTCAATGAAACCGTCGAGGCGATGGTCAAGTCAGCGTAGTTATTTCACCGTCACTGTTTTGGCCAGATTGCGCGGCTGGTCGATGTCTTCGCCGCGGAGGTCGGCCATGTGATAGGCGAGCAACTGCAGTGGGATGCCGATGGTGATGGGGCTGATTAGCTCCTCGGTAGGCGGGACAAAAATCATGTCATTCGGTTGCGCGCCAACGTCGCTGGGGTCGGCGTCTTGGTCGACGCCGGTTTGCGGGATTTTCTCGTCGCCGTCGTATGACACCGCAATGACAGGGCCGCTGCGGGCCTTGATTTCCATGATATTCGCAATCATCTCGTCGTAGGTCGGGCCCTCGCAGGCGATGGCCACCACGAACATGTTCGGCTCCACCAGCGCGATGGGGCCGTGCTTCATCTCGCCGGCGGAATATGCCTCGGCGTGGATGTAGCTGATTTCCTTGAGTTTCAGCGAACCCTCCATCGCGGAGGGCAAGTTGATGCCGCGCGCCAGATACAAAGAGCTTGGCTTTTCATAATGCTTCTTCGCCACCTCGATGATGGCGTCCTCACGGGTGAGTAGTTCCTCGGCTTGCTCTGGAAGTTTCAGCAGCGCCACTTTCAACTTTCGCAATTCCTCGGCGCTGGCGGTGCCGCGAATCTCGGCGAAGTAAATCGCAAGCAGAGTGATGGTGAGCACTTGCAGCGTGTACGCCTTGGTGGAGGCGACGCCGATCTCGGGGCCGGCTTGGATGTACGCCACGCCGTCGCTCTCGCGGGCGATGGAGCTGTCGACGACGTTGATGACGCCAATCGCCTTGGCGCCCTTGCTCTTCATGGCGCGCAGTCCCTCGAGGGTGTCTGCGGTCTCACCGGATTGGCTGACGATGACGCACAGCGTGTTGTCCAGCACCACGGGGTCGCGCTGTTGCAGCTCGGCGGCGAGGTCGGCCTCGGCGGGAATGCGCGCGAGTTTGTCCATCAGGAAGCGCCCGACGCAGCCCGCGTGGTACGCCGTGCCGCACGCGGTGAAAACGACCTTCTTCAGGTTTTTAATTTCGTCTACGCTGAGGCCGATGTTCTCGAAAGTCACCGGCTGGTCCGCGTCGCTCAACCGGCCGGCGAGGCCGGCGCGGATGGCGTCGGGTTGCTCGTGGATTTCCTTGTGCATGAACTTCTTGTGGCCGCCCTTTTGCGCGGCGTCGGCCGGCCACGGGATGGTGTACACCTCGCGCTCGATGGGATTGAAATCGAGGTCGGTGATTTCCACGCCATCGCGCGTGATGCGGCAAACCTCGTCGTCGTCGATGACGTAAACCTTGTCGGTCTCCGGCCGGATGGCGCCCATGTCGCTGGCGATGAAATTTTCGCCCTCGCCGAGGCCGACCACCAACGGGCTGAAGCGGCGCACGGCAATCATCTCATCCGGGCTGTCGGCGCAAATAATGCCAAACGCAAACGCGCCGTGCAGTTCCTTCACCGCCGCGCACACCGCTGCGCGCAGGTCGCCCTCGTAATGTTTGGCCACAAGATGCGCCATCGTCTCGGTGTCGGTCTGGCTTTTGAACTCAATGCCATCGGCCTTCAGCGCGGCGCGCAGTTCCTGGTAATTTTCTAGGATGCCATTGTGCACCACCGCGATGCGGCCATCGGCGCTGAAGTGCGGGTGGGAATTTTCCAGCGACGGCCGTCCGTGGGTGGCCCAGCGGGTGTGGCCGATGCCGACGGTGCCGGAGATGCCATTACCCGCGAGAGCCTCAGCCATATTGTCGAGCTTGCCAACCACCTTGCGTTGGTCGAGATTTTCGCCATTCACGACGGCAATGCCAGCCGAGTCGTAGCCGCGATATTCGAGGCGGCGCAGCCCTGCCAAGCAGATTTCCGGCGCCTCACGAGTTCCAATGTATCCAATAATTCCACACATAATTCGAAAAGAGCCGGCACAATATGGATTTTTGGGGGCGCGTCAAGCGGAATGCGTAGCGGGGAATTGTCTGTAAGCGAATTGGAGGGACGAGCGTGCGAGTCCGTGAATTACCCGTTCCCCATCGGACTCGCAAGCTCGTCCCTCCAATGCGACATCACGGGAAAGCATCGGCGTGGGCATAAACACGGTCGCCGTGGGCTTTGAGTTTTTCGTATTCAGCATCGGGAATGCCGCGCCAATTATCGAGCAGCGCCAGATTTTCCTCTAATTCAGCGCGCCCATCGGGGGCCATTAATGTGATGATGGCGCCCGGATGGCAAAGGGTGAAGCGGTACCAATCGGGCGCGGGCGGTGGAGTGAAGTCGGGCGGGTCGTCGGGGGTGTTTTTTAATAGCTCGCCCCAGCGGACGCCGGTGTAGCTGATGACTGGGAGGCCGAGGGCCTCGGTGACAGGAAAAATTTCCGTCTCCGCGCCGCGATGGGCGGCGTTGTAGCGAATCATCAGGCAATCGATGCGGCCGGTATTGGCCAGCTCGGCGGCAAAGTCGCGTTGGTGCGAGGTGACACCGATGGCACGGACGGTGCCGGCGGTTTTCAGTTTATCCAGCAACGCCATCGTGCCGTTCTTGGCGAGGATGGTTTGCCATTCGTGTTCGCTCTCGAGATAGTAAAAGGTCAGCGCGTCAAGATAGTTGGTTTGCAGCTCGGCGAGGTAGCCTTCGATTTCACGCTCGGCCTCGGCGGCGGTGTGGGCGTAAAGTTGCGCGGCGACGAAGACGTCCTTCCGGCGCGGGCCGAGTTGGCCGACGGCGGCGCTCATGCCGTCGGGGTGGGTACACCAGTTTAGAAAATTCACGCCGCGGTCGATGGCGTGCAAAACATCCTCCGGCTCCAGCGAAGTGTTGCCGCGCGTGGCGAGGCCCAGTCGGCAGACCTTGCCCAGCGGAGGGAAATCGGCATACTGCGCGGGTTGTTCGCGGAAATCTTTCAGCGGCACGACGCGATTAAACCACAAGTGCCCATGGCCGACACCACCGAAATCATCGCCCGCCACTACCGCACCGGCGAAGGCCAGCGCGTGGTCTGCCGCGCGGGTGTCATCGAATCCATCGAGCCCGCCGAGGCCCCCACCGACACTTGGATGGCGCCGGGCATTTTTGACCCGCAAGTAAACGGCTATGCCGGGGTCGACTTTCAACGCGATGGTTTGACCACGGAGGATTTGCAAAAGGCCGCCGCCGGTTTGCGCGAGGACGGCTGCCCGCGCTGGTTGCTGACGCTCATCACGGACGACTTTGACAAGCTCATCGCGCGGCTGGCGCATTTGAAAAAGCTGCGCGACGCGGATTCCGTTTTGCGAAACGCGATTGCCGGCTGGCACGTGGAGGGGCCGTTTCTCTCCGCCGAGCCGGGCTTTCGCGGCGCGCACGACAACGAAGTGATGCGCGACGCCAACGTGGTTGACGTGGAGCGCATTCGCGAGGCGCTGGGCGATGACCCCATTCTTTTCACAATCGCGCCCGAGCGCGCGGGCGGCATCGCGGCCATTCGGCGCGCGACGGAACTGGGCATGCGCGTGAGCCTCGGCCATTGCAACCCGAGCGCGGATGACTTGAAGGCGGCGAAGGATGCGGGCGCGGTGGCGTTCACGCACTTGGGAAACGGCTGTCCGCAGGAACTCGACCGGCATGATAATTTTCTGTGGCGCGTGCTGGACGAAGGCGGATTGATTGCGGGAGTGATTCCGGACGGCATTCACGTTTCGCCGTTGTTGTTTCGTTTGCTGAATCGAGTGCTCGGCGCGGAGGGGATTTATTACACGACCGATTGCATATCGGCCGCCGGTGCGCCGCCGGGAATTTACACGGTCGGCCGATTGGAACTGGAGGTGGGCGAAGACCAAGTGGTGCGGCAGCCGGGCCAAACCAATTTCGCCGGCTCGGCATTGCGCCCGTACCAAGGCGTGCAGCGCGCGGCGGAGATGCTCGGGCAAACGTGGCGCGAGGTGTGGGATGGCTTCGCCGCGCGGCCGGCGGGGTTGATGGGGATTGATTGTGAAATTGCCGTTGGGCAACGAGCGGATTTTTGCATCGTCAAAGAGGGTGACGCCGGCCGGTTGGAATCAGTTGAGGTCGTTTCTTGAATTCGTGTCGGGAGGGGGGTAGCTTCGCGCGCCGATGAAAATTCTAAAACACACGGACCAGAATTTTGCTCGCCGCCGGTCGAGGCTGGCGGCGGCGGCTCCGTTGTTTGACGCCGACATTGAACGGCGTGTGCGGGATATTCTGCGGGCGGTTAAGTCTGATGGCGACAAGGCGCTGTTGCGGTTCGCGAAAAAGTTCGATGGGGTAAAAATGGCGGCGTGCGATTTGGCGGTTTCATCCATGGAACTGCGCGGAGCATCGCGCGCGGTGGGGCAAGATGTGAAAGCTGCGTTGAAGTTCGCCCATAAAAATATCGAGGCATTTCATCGCAAGGGATTGCGCAAAGGGTGGTCGGGGAAAAATGCGCAAGGGGCGGTGGTGGGAGAAAAGTATGATGCGTTTGGACGCGTGGGAATTTACATTCCGGGCGGGACGGCGCCGCTGGTTTCGACGGTGCTGATGACGGTGACGCTGGCGAAGGTGGCGGGATGCCGGGAAATTTGCGTGTGCACCCCGCCGGGCCCGGGCGGGGGTGTGAACGACGCTCTCATTCAAGCGTGCCGGATGGCGGGGGCGGAGGAGATTTACAAGGTGGGCGGCGCGCAGGCGATTGCGGCGATGGCGTACGGGACGCGCACCATCCGGCCGGTGCAGAAAATTTTCGGGCCGGGCAACGCGTTCGTGGTGGCGGCGAAGCGTTTGCTCTTCGGGCAGGTGTCGGTGGATTTGCTGCCGGGACCAAGTGAGTTGCTGGTGCTGGCGGATGACTCGGCGAATGCGAAATTCATCGCTGCGGATTTGCTGGCGCAGGCGGAACACGGCTCGGGGCTGGAGCGGTGCTGGCTGGTGACGACTTCGGGCAGGTTGCTGCGGGTTGTGGAGCGGGAGATAAAAAAACAGCTGCCGAAGTTGTCGCGGCGGAAGTTCATCAAGGCTGTGTTAAAGAAGAATGGCTGGCTGATTCAGGTGAAAAATTTGGATGACGCGATTGGGCTGACAAATGACTTGGCCCCGGAGCATTGTGAGGTGATGGTGAAGAGGGCGAAATCGGTGGTGAAGGACATCGTGACGGCAGGGGCGATTTTTGTGGGTCCGTGGTCGCCGACGGTGTTGGGGGATTACATGGCGGGCCCGAGCCATACGCTGCCTACGGGCGGGGCAGGGCGGTCGTTCTCGGGGCTGACGGTGGATCAGTTCCAGCGGCGGACAAGCGTGGTGGAATATTCGAGGACGGCGTTAAAGAAGTCGCTTGTGGTGGTGGAAAAAATCGCTGGCATGGAAGGGCTGGACGCGCACGGTCGTTCGGCGGCGATTCGGTTGGAGTAATGGAGCGCTTTTTTTACACGGATTTACACGGATTCATTTTTTAATCCGTGTTCATCTGTAAAATCCGGGTCATTATTTTTACTTTCGCTTGTAGCGGTTGGCTTCTCGGCGGTTGTGTTTTTTTACGAATTCATTGCGTTCGCGCAGGGCGTGTTCTATTTCGCGGATGAATTCCTCGCAGCTTTGGGCAAGGCCACCCATGGCAATCACGGTGTCGCGTTCGGCGTGATCGTTGGTGACGGCGAGGGCTTCGCCGTAGGGTTTTAAGCGGAAGGCGGTGCGCTCGATGAGGTCATCTGCGGTTTGGCCTTTTTTTGAATAGAGAATCTCCACGCCGTCGGGGGAGATGGGTTTTGGTGTGTCGGGTGGTGCGCCGCCGCCATCGAAGATGACGGTGAGCGGTGTGCTGACGGCGTCGCGGTATTGGGTGAGGATGCTGACGAGCGCGTCGCGTGCCTTGGAGGAATGGCGGGGCGCGTCGGGGGCGAGTTTGCGCCAAGCGTGCAGGAGGCTGAAACCATCCACCAAAATCCGAACCACGGCCATGGGCGGATTATAGGGAGTCGGAGAGGGGGTGACAAGGAGAGCGGGGGGGTGTAGATTGGTGGGGAGGGTTTCAATGCCGATTTACGAGTACGAGATTTGTGAGGGCGACTGCAAGCTGTGCGGTGGTGCGTTTGAGTTGCATCGGCCGCTCAAGGCTCCGGTGCTCAAGAAATGTCCATCCTGCAAAAAGCCGGTGCGCAAGGTTATTGGCTGCAGGATTTATATGCCCAAGCATTTCAAGAAAACAAATATCCGAGAGGCGAAGGAGGCGGGTTTTACGGTTCTTAAACGCTCGGGCAAGGGGGAATACGAGGTGCACAAACCAGATCGTGGGCTGTGATGGTGAAACGGGCGCGGCTACATTTGTATTTTCAGGGACGGGTGCAGGGAGTGGGATTTCGATGGTCGGTCCGGGAGGTGGCTACGGGTTTTGATGTAACCGGCTGGGTGCGAAATCTGTCTGATGGGAGAGTGGAGCTCTTGGCGGAGGGCGCGCGCGTGGAATTAGAGGCTTTTCAAGAAGCAATCCCGAAGGCAGGATTGCGGCGGTTCATCCGCGAGATGAATGCGGACTGGAGTGAAAGTACCGGTGAATTTCGAGGTTTCGAGATCGCCGGCTGAATTTTTTGTTAAAGTGAGTTGAATGAAGTACGCGGTTTTATCTGATATACACGGCAATTTGGAGGCGCTTAACACGGTGCTGGCTCACGCCAAGGAGAATGGCTGTGAGAAGTACGTCTGTGGTGGCGACGTGGTGGGGTATAACGCAAACCCCTCGGAATGCATGGCGATTGTGCGTGAAATGAAAATGCCGTGCGTGATGGGCAACCACGATGAATACGTTGGGCAGGACATGGATCTTTCGTCTTTTAATCCCGTGGCGGCGGAGGCGGTGTTGTGGACACGGGGGCAGTTGAGCGATGAGGAACGCAAGTGGCTCTGTGACCTTCGCTATATCCGGCTGGTGGACAGTTTCTCAGTTGTGCACGCCACCATGGACGGTCCGCGTTACTGGGGTTACGTGCAGGGCAAGCACGACGCCGCCGCGAGTTTCACATACCAAACCACACCGGTTTGTTTTCATGGCCACACTCATGTGCCGCTGTCGTTCACGGAGGGCTTGGATATTACAGGCGGCTCCTATGACAAGGTGAAAGTGGAGCGCAACAAACGATATTTTATCAACGTGGGAAGTGTCGGTCAGCCGCGTGATGGAGACCCTCGAGCAGCTTATGTGATTTATGATACCGAGGGGGCGAGCATCGAGCTTTTCAGGCTCGAGTATGACTTGGAAAAGGCGCAGGGAAAAATCCGGGCGGCCGGTTTGCCGGATCGGCTTGCCGATCGTCTGGCCGTGGGCAAATAAACCGCGGTCGACTGGCCGCTCGAGCGTTTGAAGGTTCTCATTCTCAAGCCAAGTTCACTCGGCGATGTCATTCATGCGCTGCCGGTGCTGCGACTCCTGAAAAAAAGTCATCCTGATGCCGAGGTTCATTGGTGGATCGAGGAGAGCCTCGCGCCATTGCTTGAGGGGGATCCGGATCTTGATGCGCTGCATATTTTCCGAAGGCGAAACTGGCGCTCGCCTCTTGGGATACTCCGCGAACTTCGTTCCGTTTTGTGGCTGCGTCGGGAACGCTATGACTGGGTGATCGATCTGCAGGGCTTGGCGCGCAGCGCGTGGTTTGGGTGGTTCTCGCGTGGGGCATTCACGGCTGGTGTCGATTCCGGACGAGAAGGTGCCAGCGCCTTTTACGACTTGGCAGTGCCTCGATCCAGCCCCGAAACCCACGCGGTGGACTGGAACCTCGAAGTGGCGCGAGCCTTGGGGATGGATGTGGAGCAGGATTTTGAATGGCTGCCAAAAGCAACGACAGGCGCCATTAAACTTTCTGATCCCGGGGTTAAGCGGGTG
>Ga0114993_10006891_pt1 | contig 10604 bp, 10 predicted proteins | sample ArcticOcean_MG_C_FD_87042 | JGI IMG/M metagenome (GOLD analysis project Ga0114993, IMG submission 87042) | Marine microbial communities from western Arctic Ocean - ArcticOcean_MG_CB2_150 | ecosystem: Environmental > Aquatic > Marine > Oceanic | place: Arctic Ocean: Canada Basin | collected...
ACAAGACGTCAGGCGGGTGGGAAAAGAAATGGAATGACAGGCAGATTGAATATTTCTTGTATCAGCGTGACGAGTGGCGAAAAGAGAACAAGGAGTTGTCAAGGATTTTAAATCCAAATGCATAAAAAGAAAAGTCTGATAAATACAATGATGGCAAGGACATGGTAGATAATTTTTCAGTCGATAATGGCGGTGCCAAAGAACAGAAACAGTTTGTGCATGAAATGCTGTTGTTCGAATTACCAAAGTTAACGAGAGCTTCGATTAATGGAAATAGATTCTATTCGACGCCTGATGGAAGGAAATACCCTTCTATAACTACGGTGGTGGGATTTCACACTAAACAAGGCATACTGGCATGGAGAAGAAGAGTTGGAGAGGAGGAAGCCAATAGAATATCAAGAGAATCTGCGGGCAGGGGGACAAAGATTCATACAATTTGTGAGAATTATCTAAAGAACAAGCCCGACTACAGTGATGGCCATGAAGAGGAGCATGTATCGATGTTCAATCAGTTCCAGTCCGAAGTGGATAGAATAAATAACATCAAATGTCAGGAGACCAGCCTCTACAGCGATCAGCTGGGAATAGCAGGTACTGTGGATTGCATAGCTGAGTTTAACGGCAAACTATCCGTAATTGATTTCAAGACAAAGAGGAAGGAGATGAGAAAGGAATGGACGGACAGCCATTTCATGCAGTGTGCAGGATATGGCAAGATGTGGGAAGAGCATACAAGCGTCCCGATAGAGCAACTGGTGGTTCTGATCACTACGGCGACAGGCAAGTGTCAGGTCTTTGTTGAGGACCAAGAATCCTACAACAATCAACGCATTCCGCAGTTACGGAAGTTGATTCACGAGTTCAACAGTGCCAATAATTAACATTAAATCAAAACTTTACATTCTATTTTTTGATAGTTAGTTTATGCCGAAATTTTCGTTGGAAATCGGAGTGTCCTTAGATTCTCTGGAAACAGTATCTACTAAAGCGGAGGAATTAGGCTTTGACGGAATTTTTTACGGAGATTCTTTGAGCAGCTATCGGCTTGAATGTTGGACAGCTCTTGCAATAATTTCTTCGTACACAAAGTCTATTCGCTTGGGTCCGGCGGTAACGTTTCCATTGATAAGGCATCCGTCAATTTTGGCAAGGGCCGCTGCAACGATAGATCAGTTTTCAAACGGGCGTCTGGAATTCAGGGTGGGTCTTGGAGGAAAGACCATGCGATCGGACAGTAAGAAATACGGATTTGAATTTGCAACGTATGAGAATAGAGTAAAGATATTGGACGAGAGTCTGCAGATAATGAAAAGTCTTTGGAGCAATAAGGAAACCAACTTCAGCGGAGAATATTTTAATCTTAGCGGAGCTTCGCAAGAAATCATTCCCGTTCAGAAGAACGGTCCGCCGATTACAATATCCGGTAAAAGTGATTCAGTGCTTGAGTTGTTGGAAAGGCACGGAGATGTATGGGAAGCAGGAGGCAGAAAGGACGACAACTACGAATCACTTGTACAGAAGGTCGATGGTATACGTTCGAGAAGCAACAAACCGAAAATTGACAAATCGATAGAGTTGTTTGTCCTGATTGATAAGGATGGAGGCGAATCCAGTTCCGGTTTCGAGGGCTTTGACGGATGGAATCTTTTTAACGGCAGTGCAGATTATGTTTGCGAGAACATGCAAGCAATGTTGGATGCAGGGTTCAATAGATTTTCGTTATATTTTGTGGAGAAGAATGGAAGTCCGTTTCGACAAACTGAAGCAAATCTGGTTGAGCAGATGGAACTGTTCAGGGACAAAGTCATCCCTAATCTAAGAATCTGAGCAGTTCCTCCAGGTTATTTATGACATAATCAGGGTCGCTAGATACGCTGTTCTGTTGCTCTTCCCGTCTGATGATCAGTGCGGTCTTTGTGGATGCGTTTTTGCCAGCAAGAATATCGTGTGCTGTATCGCCCACCATCATGGATTTCGAGGGGTGGATTTTGTGATGATCAAGGGCGAGGTTAAGCATGTCTGGCGCGGGCTTGCCGTTCTTTACGTCGTCTGGGCCCACAACTTTGCCGAATAAATGATCAATCTGAAATTGCTTAAGAAGGGACTCCGAAACATGTCTGGGGTTCGAGGATGCAACCATGCATGTAATTCGTTTTTCGTTCAGTGTTTCCAGTATTTTTTTGCTTTCGGGAAACAGGGAATATTCGTTCGAGCGTTCCTGCATGAGTTTTTTGTTTGTTTTTATCACTTCGTTGATGTCGAGATTAGTAAGAGACGGATCTATGCTGAAAGTGAAGTCCTTGTATGACTTGCCAAAATTGCTGGCAAATTTATCGGTGTCCAGTGCGCTTCCGACTTTTTCGAATGCCTCGCGCCAGGATTTAAGCTGCGTGTCAAACGTGTCGATCAGGGTGCCGTCCAAATCGAAGATTATTCCGTTGATTGCCATGATTGATAATGATAATTCTGATTATTTAACATGTGCAAGGATCACATGTGCAATTTACGCATTTGCAGTTAGGGTTTGAGCAGTTTGGATCCATAATAGCGTAATACCTATTGAGATTATTAAAGATAAAAGGGAAAAAAGTTATGCGAGAATAACTCTCAGCAACTGGAGGGACATTAGAGACATAATCACGTCCTCCAATAACGTAACATTAGTAAGTGGAAGATTAATTTTTGTACCAAGGCAAGCGCATTGAACAGGTTTTTTTGAAAAAAGATTTTTCAGTATCCCAATAGAACCCAAGGTCATAATAGTGAATGTAATAAAAGAAATTACAAGAACGAATGCGGAATTAAATAGAAAGTAACTAAATATGTACGAAATCCCTAAGAAAAATTCAATCCCAGGATAAATTGATGAATATAAATTGCTTCGTTTTGCAATAATGTCATATTTTGAAAACGCTTCTGCAAAGCCGTGTAGGTCCATCATTTTTGCGAGTGCGAAGACAACGAAAAAAAGTCCCATAAAAAGCATCATTGAATCTGTAATTATGGATAATATTGACCCTAGAGTTAAAACTATCCCAAGAACTGGAGGAAAAATAACTGAGAATGTTTTTGTTTGGTACCATTTTTGTGTTGCAAAATTTTCTTTACAAGAAGCATTACAGAAATAATATTCCTTCCCGTTTTTTTGTATTACAAGGTTTTGATTTATTGCCTTTGCTTCGTCCACAGTCATTCCGCATATGGGATCTATTGCCAATATTATCTACTTGAAAACCAATCTATATATATCGCTCAGAATCTAACAACTTTTAAATTGAAAAGAAATACGTTGTTGGTTGGAATAGTCGCACTAGCGTTAGGCATTCTTGCATATCAGTCTGCAATGGATCAGATTGCCGATGTCCTGAAGATAATTGAAGAGTCGCGGTCTGGACTCGGGCCACGGTATTCAAATGAAAGACTCCAGGTATTGAGTGACAATGCCGAAGTTACTCGGATGTTCGCAAGGGGAATTCTTGGATTTTCGATTTTGGTGTTGCTTTATGCATTATCTGATGACATAATGCGTACCATAAAGCGTATTAGATGATAATTCGTAGTAAAAGCAAATTTATTTTGCAATTGAGACATAATGAAGTTCTGACACTCCGTTTATCGTGATCACTGAGCCGTAATTGACTGTTTCATCGTCTTCCCAATAATAAACTTGAGTGACATCGTATGGAGTAGCCCATTTACTGATAAACTCGTCTATTGCGTTTTGTGTGATCGCAGCGTCTTTGGTTGAATCAAGTCGGTGTTCATTGAATTTGAACAATGAAGGTATTTCATCAGGACGAACAACTTTGATGCCATTAGCAGCGAGTGAATCAACGAGTTGCGATTCAGTGTCTTTGTCCACAGATACGGAAACGATGTTTTCACGCCGTATGTTGGATTCAACTCCACTCAATTCAAACAGGAACTCTTCAAACGCTTCTTCAGGAGTGTCGCCAAATCCTATATAGTATTCACCGGTGAAGGTTGCTCCAACGGCAGCCACGGTACCAAGTTGTGTAACTACTCCGCCTGCACCTGCGGTGTAAACAGGTAGGAAGTATACGTCATGATCGCCGATTCTGTAAAGGATATTATCTCCTACGCGCGGACTTCTAAGCAATGTTCTAAGCGTTGCAAAATCAGGATTGCGTTCTAGCGCCTCTAGTATAGCTGTTGGGCCCAGGAGTTTTGTATCTGCGTCTAATGGAACTTCAAAGAACGTCATGTCTCCGAGGGTATCAAAGTCGTTTTCGATTATCATGTATCCTGCGAGATTTTGCCCAGGCGAGCCTCTGAGTTGTAAAGAAAGCAGTCCTATGAATTTGTTTTCTTCGAAGCCTGGTGGCTTTGCTTCAATGAAATAGGTGTCTAATCCAGCAGGTGTCTCAAAGAATTCTCGTGCCTCGATGAATGTTGAAGGTTCGGTAATGTGATAGAAATTGTACATGTCAACGCGATAATTGAATAGTTCCTCAGGGTATCGTGTTTGTTCTTTTAGCCAGTCAGGAACGTCTTCTTCAACATAGTCCGAGTAAAGTAATTTGAATAGATCGCTGTAATAATCATCTCCTACTACATACAGGGAAATATCTCCATCATACGTATTGATTAGGGAATATCCAACATGTCGTACGAAATAATTGTCTTGGCTCCATGGAACTCGGTCGGCTTCAAGAGCGATCATCAATGGCATTAGCCAATAGGTTTCTTTGCCGTCTGTTACGGGGTACATATCTATCGGTTTGCCGTTGATTTCATAGAAGAAATACGGGAATAACAACTCCATTTTTTCGTGAACGTCTTTGTATCGCATTGTATGAATGGTTTCAAATGGTCTGGACAAGAGCCAGTTTGGTTCAAATATCCAGCTTAATGGAGGTGGAATGTCTATGCCTCCTGATCCAGTGTACATATGTCCGTTCAGTTCATCGCTGGTTTGTCTATCAGCGGGGAATGCAGACCAAACTTCAGATAAAAGGCCTCCTTCGCCATAGTAGATTTTTCTTTGATCGAAGAAATCTGCTGTGTCTACAATTTTACCGTCGTGTCCATCAAGAAGAAGAAATCCATTTGGGACGTGGGTGTAGACAAGGTGTTCATTATACCATACGTTAGAAGCTTCAACGGTTTCTGGCAAGATTGGTTTTAGAGATGCACTCCAATACAACGATCCATTGAATCGCAGTATATCGGTGTCTTGGAAGTCGACGTATGGAATCAATCCGATTTCTGGTTTTAGTTTAGCTTCTGCGCCTTTAAGATCCCATAATCGAACGGTGTCGAGAACATCTGAATGGAGTTCAACGTAAGGTTTGATTTCGTTTGTCGGTAACGGGGATAAACTGAAATTATATTGAACTTCTTTGACAGATTCAAGATTGGCGAGATATCTATTTACTGAAATTTCTTGTGTGACATACGGTCCGTTCCATTCAACTTTTCTAGTGTCAGCTATACTGCCTTGCACACCTGTAGACGCTCCGACGAGGAGTGCGATGAGAATTATAGCTCCTATTCGCACTGAATTAATCTGTGACGGCTTTACTATTCGTTTAGTGTTTGGCGAGTCGAGGTATGAGAAAGCTGCGAATGCAATACCTGCAAGAACTACGCCGCCAATCATGAATTTGGAGTTGTAATCTATGTATGATGGAAAGAACATATTGAATGCAGTCCAAAATAGGAAGAGAGCAACCAAGGATTCAATAGTCGATGTAGGTAACTTTATTTTGGTGAGGTCTGGTCCTACTTCAAATCCTTCTGCTGTTGATTTTCTGAATTCAGAGCCGATTTCAGTGAGAGTGGATGATGCAGACTTTAGAAGTTGGGTTATGCCAACAAGTAGAATCAGTCTTGTTCCAAGTGCGCCAAGTATCGGTGAAACTAACAGAGTGAGTGCAGGTATCATTGGTATGATGTTTTGTTGTGCAAACGTCATGTCGGAAGGCGGTGCAAAGAAAGGCAGCGTAAAGAGGTTTGGCAAATGAGATATGCCAGAAGACCAGCCTGCAGTCATTCCAATAATTGTCATCCCCACGCTTATGTTTGTAAGTAGCATTGATGCGATCAGAATTTTTGTGACTTGCCAAATCGCAAATTTAGGTAAAGTAAGTTGGAAGTCTTTGAATGGGCTTAAGCTTGGTTGTCCTGGCGAGACGGTAGTAGAATCTCTAATCATAGGAATTGCGTTAGTAAGGGCCCACCAGAAAATTGATCGTCTGTTTTTCAGGTCTACTCTTACGAATGATATTATGCTTATAACAAGTCCCCCAACCACAGCGTAATAGAATGGGCGAATAAACAAGGTACCGAATTCTTGTATATTGAGGTAAATAGAAAGTACTTGCGAAATTGTAGAAATGAGAATGAAAAGTGCAATTATTGCCAATAGGATAAAGATTCCTCGTCGGGGAGGGCCTTGGCTTACTGAACCTTCGGATTCACCGTAAGAGTTGTGCATGATATAATAGTTATAACTATAAATTGAATGATTTAACTGTTAAAGTCTAAAAATAAATTGAATAATTTAACTGTTAAAGTCGAAAAGATTGGTTTGTCCCTTGGTTTGTGAAAAGTTTGACACACGGACTCCGATTCTACGCAGTTTTCGTGGTTCCTGCAATAAGAAAGTCTTCAACAGTTCTTGAGACGTGTCTGCAATTATTTCGTTTGAATTCTGGAAGATTTCAAATGATTTGCTGCGTTGGTATATGGTCAAGTCTTCCATTATAGCAGAAATGCTAACAGTTTTAAATGTAATTTTCTTTTCTTGGGTTTGTTCGAATAGATCTTTAGAAAGATCAATGAGAGATTTGGAGAGTGTATCTATGTCTCTCGAGTCTTCTTTCAGTGTTACGATGCGTCCAATTTGATCCGCGGGTTTGTCTTTTACTGGCTCATTATCAATTCCATGGGCTGAATCATGTAGATAAACGCCAAATTTTCGGCCAAATTCATCGATAAGGAATTCTCTTTTGCTGTTTGCAAGTTCCTCGATTGTTCTTATTTTATATTCGGCTAGTTTTGATTGGGTTTTTGGTCCAATTCCATAAAGTTTGTTTACTGCTTGCGGAAACAGAAAGTCTTCGGCGTTTTCTGGGGTTATCACGGTTGTTCCGTTTGGTTTGTTTGAATCGGCGGCCATCTTTGCGATAAGTTTGTTTGGGCCAATGCCGATAGAGCATGTCAGGTTCTCCGAGGTTTTGATTTCGTGTTGTAGTTCATTTCCATACACCGTTGCACTCTGATAATCGTTGTTCGTTTTATTGGAAACATCTATACAGGCTTCGTCGATACTAAGTTGTTCAAATGTATCACTGTATTTCCTTATTACATTCATAATGCTTTCAGAAATTGATTCGTATAATTCATGGTTTGCGGAAATAAATACGGAATCTGTGTTTTGGAGAAGGTTTTTTGCGGTCTTAATAGGAAGTCCTGATTTTACATTAAATTTACGTGCTATATAGTTGGTTGTTGCAACTGCACCACTATCTTCAGAACGACCAGAATATTGGCAGATTACAACGGGTTTATTTTTAATCTCGGAATTTCGTGTTTCTTCTACTTGAGCATAAAAATAATCTAAATCTAGATGTAGAATTATTCGTTGCATTCAAATGAATTATATTATCATCTTTAATTAATTTATAAAAGCTAAGAGATAATAGACAATGTAAATCAAATTAGGGTAATTTAATGAGCGAAGAATTCTTGGAATATGACGTAGCAGTAGTAGGAGCGGGACCTGCAGGCAGTAACGCAGCTTATGAATGCGCAAAAAATGGTTACAAAGTAATCATACTCGAAGAGGATCCCGTCGTTGGGGTTCCTGTACAGTGTGGAGAAGGGTTAAGTTGTTTTGCTTTACAGCATTTGGATTTGAAACCGGATGATGAATTTATCTCTGCAAACATTTCAAGATTAAGAGTAATTTTTACAAATGGAAATTGGATGTCGGTGCATGACGGAGGTTATGAGTTGGATCGTGACAAGTTTGATCAGTTCCTGGTAAAACGTGCAACTGACGCAGGAAGTGATTTATACACTTCTGCGAGAGTGACTGAATTTAATTCTGAAGATAAAATTTTAAAATTAATATACAATAAAAAAGTCATTTCTGTGAAAGCTAAAATAGTTATTGGCGCGGATGGTACGAAATCAAATATTGCAGCATGGTCAGGATTGTTGAAGAAAGAAGAGTGGAGAGATAAATTAATTCGAGCTTATGAATTGAAAATGGAAGGCGTCGATGTAAATGGGTTTGATATGTATTTTGATGTGGACCTAGCGCCAGACGGTTATCTTTGGGTGTTTCAAAAGGGAGGCGGCATAGCTAATGTAGGAATTGCCACAACGGCGAAAGATACTGCAAATCGGTTGGATAGATTCATTCAGCAGAAGGGGATAGATGGAAAAGTTATCGGTAAAACCGCTGGAGCAATTCCATACAAAGGTCCGTTGGAAAAAACTTACGCAAACGGAGTTCTTATCGCAGGAGATGCTGCCGGAAGTACTAATCCAGTGTTTTTAGGCGGTATATCCACAGCCATGCAGACTGGAAGTTTGGCAGGCAAGACTGCAGTTGAATCGTTAAAAGCTGATGATTATTCTGCCGGTTTCCTTTCAAGTTACCAGAAAAAGTGGATGAGTCTTCCATTGGCAGACAAGTCGCTATTGGAAGCCGCGAAGGTGATGCATAAATTCACACCAGAGATGTGGGAAAAGATGGGAGATCTTGTTGGAAAGAGTGATGTTACTAACATTACCGCTTTAGGTAAACTTCGAATAGTGTTAAAAGCGTTTTATCCAAAATATTGGAGCTTGATTCCAGTTGTGCCTCATATGCCAACTGTAATGAAAGCGTTTTCGATTACAAGAAAGTGGGGCTGGTAGAGATTACTGTGATGGGTAATCATCACAGTAACCAATCTACTGGGTTTAGAGTTTGAAAAAGTCGTCGGCTGCAGTCGGTGTAGAAGTTGTTGATGGAGATGGGAATTTTTCTTCATCGTTCACTTCAGCTACTGCTGCTGCTTCAGCTAGAATGCTGTTGGTTTCCGCACCTGAAGATTCAATTAATGGAGAAGTTCCACCAAATTGACCTGCGTCGGCAATTAGACCGTTCATCATTTCACCAATTTCTGACATCTCTGAGCTAGCTTCAGGTAGAATTCCTGACATTGAACTGCGCATTCCTTTAATTACAGAAGCAATCGGTGTGATTGATGTTACTATGTCGCCGAAGTCTTGTACAGTGCCCATTCTCAAATTAATTTGTTCAAGAACTAATCTCATCTGAGTGACGTTCGAGGTTATCTTTCTTAACTCGGCTAGTTCGTTGGCATATGCTGCCGCACGATTTTTGTCGTGTTTTTGGGTTGCCTCAACCACTTTGTCAAACAATGCTGTGTCGTGTGTTTTCAATCTAGATTGTTTTTGATCTAGACGTGAGATGAGTGTTTGCATTGCACGTTGTGTAGTTTCTACACGATTACGTAATGGTGGTTGTGGAGTTACTTTATCTTTGACCTTTGCCAGCAAAGGTTCCTTTTTCTGTTTAGTATTCCAGTTGTTGAGTATACTCATTACTATCAAAATAATGAAGGATTATCATGAATAAACAAAGAAAGATTAACAAAGTTCAACAAAAGTATCAATCATATTTTATTTTTTTAACCTAAGTGTATTTTTTTTTAAAAAAAATACCGATTTGTTTAGATATTATTAATTTTTGTTTAATCATAGCGACATGAATGACAAACAACGTATGTTAATTTTTTTCAGTGTTCTTTTCATTATCTTCTCTGTCTTCATAATTGATCAATTTAGAAACACGGCAACGAACGATCCGTTACAAGATATGAATTTTGTTGTAGTTAATGAACAGATAATTTTTGTTGAATTGGCAATTACACCGCAGGAAAGAGAGAAGGGTTTGATGGAACGTGAAGTATTGGAAGACAACAACGGAATGTTGTTTGTGTTTTCTGATGAAGGCGAATATTCCTTTTGGATGAAGAATATGGAAATCAGTCTCGATATAATTTGGATAGATGCAGACGGAAACGTAGTTTATTTTGTAGAGAATGTTCCGCCCTGTGTTCAATCACCCTGTCAAACTTATTCGCCGAACAGAAATGCGTCATATGTGCTGGAAGTTAATCCGGGAGTCGTTGCTGCGTTGGGAATAGAAGAAAATTCGGAAATTATTGTATCATTAAATAAGCTGTGAAAATTATTTGTTCTAATATAAAAAAACATTGTTAATGATTATGGATTTTAATAATAAGATTTAATATCGTTAATGAGTTGTTTTAATCTATGGCAAACGTCGGGGATAAAAAATTTAAAAGTACAAATGAGGAAGTAGAGTATTTATTATCAAAGCATCCAGAAGCAAAGAACAACGATTTCTATTTGCAATGGGTTTGGTTAAAGGACATTGAAGGATTAGATCTTCCAGATATGCCTTGGCAAAGATTCCAGCAACTCGCTGGTAAAATGGGAAGTATACGAAGAGCTAGACAGAAAGTTCAGAGTATGGGCAAACATTTACCAAGTGACGAAAAGATTCTTCAAAGAAGAAAACGTTGGAGAAA
>Ga0114993_10006893_pt1 | contig 10602 bp, 8 predicted proteins | sample ArcticOcean_MG_C_FD_87042 | JGI IMG/M metagenome (GOLD analysis project Ga0114993, IMG submission 87042) | Marine microbial communities from western Arctic Ocean - ArcticOcean_MG_CB2_150 | ecosystem: Environmental > Aquatic > Marine > Oceanic | place: Arctic Ocean: Canada Basin | collected...
ATATTCAGTAGTCATTACAACATTAGAACTCAATTCATTTCAATGCAAAATTGTAGATATGTAAAGTTATTGAATTTTTTGATTCTTATAATTATTTTACACTAAATTGATGAGCATGAACTAAAGTATTAGATATTTCATTTAATTTAGTTTCATCAAAATTATCAACAAGTTTTACATCAACTTTTAGTAAAACAACTACTTTCTTCCATCCACACTATTATCTTGATTCTTTAATTATTGATCTAATGATTACTTGTCATTATTAATTTGATTAAATATATGATTATTTGATCACTACTAGATGGGGGGAGTTTATTGTAGATGTTTTTCCATCAAACTATTGTGTTTTGAATTTATTATGAAAATTAATTTTAAGAAAAATACTCTTATTTTTGTTCTCTTATCAAACTAACCATAGAATATAACATTATTGATGTTAACAAGAAAATTGTACCTAAAATGGTTGATCCAACTGCAATTAGTGTAATGTTTGTAATTATTGTTCTGTGTATGGAAAACTCATGCAATGTCCACACAATAAAGAATAATCCTACTATGAGGAAAACTAATCCTGGAATCCCGTAAAACTTCAAGGGGTGTTCCAATGCAGTAAATTTCATTGTACTAAGCACTACTGAAATTCCATGTCTTGCAGGGTTGTGAGTTGAGGTATCTCCTTCATAATTTATTACAATTGGTATTTCAACAGTTTTCAAATCTTTTTTAGATGCTTTCATAAGAATTTCAGTTGAAATACCCATACCGTTTTCGGTTGGATCGATAACATCTAATGCTTTTTTGTTATATCCTCTAAAACCACTTTGCGTATCTTTAATATTCAAATCTTGAGATAATGATGAAATTTTTGTTATAGCTTTAATTCCAAATTTTCTATATTTTGGAATTTTTTCTTCACCAGCACCTAAAAATCTGGAACCAATCACAATATCTGAAATATTTGAAGTTAATGGTGCAATAACATTCTTAATTTCAGAAACATTATGTTGCCCATCTGCATCAAATGTAACTAAAATATCTGCATTAATTTCACTTGCTTTTTTAAATAGACTTTTTATTGCAGCACCGTATCCAATGTTTCTTTCATGATTTATTACAATAGCACCCATTTTCTTAGCAATATTACTAGTTTGATCACTTGAACCATCATTACAAACAATTACAGAATGTCCAAGATCCTGAATTTCTGAAATAATCCTTCCAATATTTTTCTCCTCATTAAATGCTGGTAATCCTATAACTATCTTCAAATCTTATTTTTTAATTTTAGTTTATCATTTAAATCAATTTATTCTCTTTTTTATTTATTATATTATTGATTACTACAAAATACAGTGCTTCTATTGTAGATGCAATTACGAAGGACATTGCCACTCCTTGAATTCCTAATGCTGTTCCTAATGAGAAAATTCCTATTATGTGACTTGAAAGGTAAATTACCTTTCCAATAATCACTATCTTACTTTTTTCATTAGCTAAAAATTTTGACATGTATCTAAGCGTTATTGTCATTGAAACTGCAGCAATACTCATAATTTGAATTAGATCTATTGCAGGAGTATATTTTGGCATTAAAATTGGTAATATACTTGGTGCTAGTATTATTGTTAAAACAGATGACATTAAAACAATTAAAATTGTCATTAACCATAATTTTTTATGTGGTTTACCTGAAGCTTCTTGAGGAAGTAAATAACTAAATACAATTCCTGAAATCATTGTCAAAATCATTAAAATTTGAAAAGATAATTGATAATTTCCTAAAAATGAATATCCAAATAATGGTGCAATAATTAGTTTATCTGCGTATATACCTAACACCGATAATATTGAATGACCATAACTATCTCTCATGAAAGGAATTTTTTCTTTTAATAAAGAAAATTCTTTTTTTGAAATTCTATATTTTTTATAGGATTTAAAAATAAATGGTAAGAATGAAAATGCATAACCTAACACTACTCCTATAGGGCCAACTAAAAAATAAAATCCAAAAGTAAATCCAATTAATAATATTCTTTGAAAGATATAGTATTTTGCATATGACGGATACAATTTTTTTCCAAGAGTTTCAAATAATAAATGATTAAAAATTACAAATCCAATAATGTATATGCTAATTGCAATGTTAGAAAATAATGCAAACACAATAAGTGATGAAATGATACTTGCAATTGTTGTGATTATTAGTAATGGTGACTCTATTTTCTTTTCTTTTGCTGAAAAAACCATAAGTGCATTTCCTGCACCTAAAAATGAAATTATACTAGCCACTGATGCAATTGCAATAAAATAGTTAATTTCTCCATATTGTTCAGCATCCATTAATGAAGCTAAAACTAGCCAAAAAACTGACGAAATTCCATTTCCAATTAAATTTGCGATTCCTATTGTTGAAAGATCTTTGATTTTCATAACTTGACTAATAATTTTTTCAAAAAAATCTGTCATTTTACCCTGTTGAAATATATCTTATCTTCTAGTTTTAACTTCTACTGAAAGCCCTTTAAATTTTCTTTAAATTAGTTTTATACAAAAATCTTTAAAATTGCATTTTACTATCTATAGCAACCTAAAAAAATAGAATCCTATACAAGAAAATATGGAAATTTTGATGTTGACCGTAATATTACTGGCGATTTTTTTGATTGTAGAAATTAGCAGTTTAATAATTTCATCATATGTCAGAAAAAATTTTCAATGGTTGATAACTAGCCGTGATGAAAAACCAAAGCTTTCAGTAGAAGGATTAAAAAAATTTATTCCAAATGGATATGATTCAGAACTAGGTTGGATCAGAAAACCTAATACATCACATGATGAAAAAGGAAAATTTGGAATTACGAAATGGTGTATCAACGATAAAGGAGCAAGAAATAATCCAAATTTTGAAAAAAATAAAATAGATATTTCATGTTATGGCGATTCTTTTACATTTTGTAGACAAGTCAATGATGATGAAACATGGGAGCATTATTTATCAAAAAAAACTAATTCAAATGTACAGAATTTTGGTGTGGGTAATTATGGAATTGATCAATCATTACTAAGATTAAAAAAAGAAATTCATCACAATTCAACAAAAATTGTAATCATGGGAATAGTACCAGATACAATAAGTAGAATTCTTAGTGTGTGGAAACATTACTATGAGTATGGAAATACATTTGCATTTAAACCACGATTTATAATAAAAAATAATAAAATTTTTTTAATAAAAAATATCATTGATGATGAATCAAAATTTTATAAATATGAAAAAGAACTTGACACAATAAAACAAAATGACTTTTTTTATTCAAAAAAATTTCAAAAAGAAAAAATTCATTTTCCATATACAATTTCTATCTTAAAAAATCTAAAACGAAATATTTCAATAATATATTGGGTAATGAAAATTAAATTCTTGCAAAAGAGAAGCAAAGATATTTCAAAAATTGAGTGGAATCCAATGAAAATTATAATGGACATTAACATGCAATGGAGAGTGAAATTGTATAATGAATCCTCAGCTACAGAATTACTTTATAAGATAATTGAGGAATTTACAAAATTTTCTAAGCAAGAAAACATTATTCCAGTTTTTGTATTTTTACCACAAAAAGACGACATATTATTTATCAAAAATCATTATCATTATTATGATAATTTTATGAAATCGTTAACATCAATTACAAATCTAAAAATTATAGATGTCACAAAGAAATTTTTATCTGAAGCTAATCTAGATCCATTATATTCAGATGATAATAGTTATGGGGGCCATCTATCAAAACATGGAAATGAAAAAGTTGCAGAAATTATTTTTCAAGAAATAAAAGATTTTGAAATTTAGAATTTTGATGTAAAGTTATTTTCAATATTATTGATTTTAAAATAGTGTGATAGTCGTTTCTTCATTTGAATAACAATTGGAGAATTTTCATCATAACAATTATTTATTTCGTTAGGATCAGTATCTAAATTATACAATTCCCAGGTTTCAGGCGTATCATTATAAATTAATTTATTAATTTTTGTTCTTATACAAAATACATTATGTTTTCTTGGTGAAGGCCAAGGACCATAAAGTCCTCCAGTTTCAACAAACACCTCTCTATCTGGAGCATTTGAATCATTTAGCAAACTAAAAAAACTCTCACCTTGAATTTCTGTCATGGTATTCGAGGGTTCACCTACTATCTCAGCAATGGTGGGAAAGATATCAATAGTTCTACATTGTTTATTAACAATTTTTGGAGTAATTTTTGGAGTATGTAAAATGCAAAAAACATTCAGTGTATAATCATAAACAAAGACACCATAGAATTTTTCTCCTTTTTTCTCCCCAATACTAGTTCCATGATCTGAAAAAAAGATCAGTATTGTTTTTTCAGTTAAATTGCATTCAGATAATGTATCTATTATTGATTTTACATAATTATCACATGCAGGAAGATGAGAATTATATCGATTTTCATTTTCATCTTTAGAATTAAAATAGTCATCATCATCATTTTTATATTTTTGAACAATTTCTCGTACAAGATTTTTATGAATTTCAGTATAATGTAGAAAAAGAAAAAATTTACCTTTATCTGATAATGAACGAATTAAATCAGTATGTCTTTGTCTAAAATCTATATTTTCTTCATTAAATACATTCCAATCATCAATTCCCTGTTTTGGCATTACAGCGGTACTTATGACATCACATGAAGTATAGTAATTATATTTTTTTAGCAGTTGAGCAATTGTTGTAAAATCTTTATTAAATTTTAAAATATTGTAATATGCGTTAACTCCATTTTTTGATGGATACATTCCAGAAAAAATTGCATGTAAAGAAGCAAATGTATATGGTGCAACAGTTTTCATCCCTGAAAAATAATAACTGGAATCACGCAAAGATGCTAACGTTGGACAATAATCAATTCTATCTTGTCTTAATCCATCTAAATTAATTAAAATTATATTAAAATCTTTAAAATCGTCCACATGATATCTAATAAGAGATTAATTATTAATGTAGTGAATTATTTATCCTGAAAAAATGCAGATAATTTGCCATTGCTAAATTTCTCTTCATAAATATTATAATCATCTACCGAGTCTAATTCTAACCATCCATTTCTTATTGGAGTTGCTTTGATTTTACATCCAGATTTTATCAAACCTTGTAATAAATCAGTCATAAATGATTTTTCAAAAGGGAGGTTAGGATTTAGTGGATTAACTTTAGTTGAATTATTTTTGGATTCATCATAGAAATTTACAAGATTTTTTATTCCATCATTTTGAAATTTCATTAAACCGATATATTGTGCCTGAATATTGTCTAAATTTTGTGTTTTTTGACCAATATCTGTAATAAAACCGTTAGAATCCACAATTAAGCTTTCAGCATCATCAAGTGGATTATTAAATCGCATTTCCCAATATTTTTTCCAGTCTAAATCTATTACAACAGATGCATCGTGAGTTGACTCAATTAATTTTTCAAGAATATTTTTTTGAAAAATAATGTCACCGTAGGAAATAATTGTAGAATCTAAAATTTTTCTTCTTGCACAAAATAAACTTTCAACCATATTCGTTGTATCAAATTTTTTATTTTGAACTATATTTATCCCATCTATATTTATTTTCTTATTTTTATACCCTGTTACAACCGTAATATCATTGATACCACATGAACGGTATGTTGTAATTTGTTGTTCCAGTAAAGACTTTCCAAATAATTTTACCATGCATTTAGGAATATCCGTTGTTAGGGGACGTAATCTTTTACCTTCTCCTGCAGCTAATATTATAGAATTCAATTTAATTTTGATGAAAATTTGTGATTTATGAAGAAATTTGTCAACAGAGATATGTTGATTTGGTTTTGTGATCTTTCAGGATGCCACATAACGCCTATTATGGGAAGAGTCTCATGATACATTCCTTCTATACTTTTATCTCTTATATCAATTGCAAACATTAGTAATTCTTTAGCAAGATTTTCTTGATTTATTATGTTATTGTGAAAAGAATTAACATCTATAGATTTTGGTAAAAATTTCAAGAATGGGTGTGCATTGATTTTGAGAGAATGTGATTTATTTATATGATTTGCATCTAGATTTTTAGACATAGTACCACCAAAATATGAGTTAAGCATTTGCATTCCTCTACATATTCCAAGAATGGGAATATTATTTTTAATAGAATATTCAATAATAGTTTTCTCAGTAGAATCTCTTTCTGGATTTCTTCCAATATCGTCACCACCTGAAAGAATTATTCCATTAAGATGGAATTGTTGGAGAAAATCTTTTACATCTTTTAGGGAATTGGGAATTAAAATTGGGACAATTCCAAGTTTTTCAAGAAATGATGCCCACTCGTGACTCAGAGCATCTCTTTTTTCATCATAATTTTCAGCATTCACAATTCGTAGAGATATTCCGATTTTTAACATATCATTTTCCAATTTATTGGGAATTTATTATTTTATATATCCTAAGGATTTCAAAATTTTCCTAGCTTCAGTTTCATCATCAATTTTCGTATTTTCTAAGATCAAGATTTCTTTATTATGACAATCTAGAGAGATTTTAGAAGAAGTTTGAAGTTTTTCAAATAGAATCTCGCCGCACCCTATAGCAGCAGGCACATCCAATTCTGCACAGCGAATTGCCATATGGGATGCAACTCCACCATATTTTGTAATTAGACCTGAGGGATTTTGTGTAAAGATCCAATCATATCCAGGATCTGCATTTTCGATCAGAATAATTTTACCATTAATAGAAATATTTTTTATATCTAGTGTTTGAAAATTGATTATCTCTGATTTTATTTTTTTTGAAGTAACAAAGTTAGGTTTGGGTTTAAAGAATTGGATATATTCAAAATCATGTTTAGAAGTTATCAACGGAGGTAAAATAATCATATTGTTAAGATAGTGATTCTTTTTGTTTTGGATAATTTTTTGATTCCAGTAGCGAATTGTTTTTTGTTTGTCAAAATCTAACAATTTTAAAATATCCGTGATCTCCAAGAAAGTTAAATCTGTACGTGAAAATCCTAATTGTGATGCAGCTCTAACAATGATTTCTAAACTTAGACTCAAATTTTTGGTAAATTCAAATTTTAAGAATTCTCGTTGTTCTAGGGAATTTTTGACAAAACTAAAAAAATCAACAGAATCAAATTCTAAGGGACTTTTTTTAATTTTTTGAAGTAATTTTGTATTGTGTGTTATCCAATTAGAAGATGAACGTCGAGGTTTATGAAATTTAACATCTTCAAAAAATTTATTATTCATATCATATCGTAATGCAGTAATGTCATATGTTCCAGGTCTTAGATGACCATATTTGTTTAAAAATAAATATTTGGAAAGTTTTCCATTTGAATAATCTAAAAGATCTTGCTGAATTTCTGATAAAGGCGTAGAAAGTGAATTCAAAAATTGGTCATAAATTGAAGAATTTAATTTGGAATGATCTATTATAGTCTTAAGTAAAATTGATCCAATAAAGCCCACACGTGCTATGGTAGAAAAAGGAATAGTGCCAAAAATAATACAATCTTTTAACAACTGTGAAGCCAATTTGATTAATTCTTTTGGCTTTAGAAATTTATCCGAAAGTTGGAATTCAATGATTTTTCTTTGAATAGTTAAATTTTCAATTGATTGTTTTATGTTATCGAGAATTTGTGGAAATTGATTAATGATATTATTCGTAAAATGTATTAGACAAGTGTTTAGTTTTGAAATTTCAAGATCAGTAAATCCAGATTTTTTTAGCAATTTTAATCTATTTTTAATTTCAAAGTCATAACATGTGAACAAAACATCAAATTCAATTTTATCGTGAAGTGAGGGGTTATTCTTAATTTGTTTTAGATAAAAACGAATTAGTTTTTTTCGTAAATTTAGAGGAATGTTTTCTGGTAATAAAGAATTGATACTAGCACGGAGATCTACATAGGGTTTGTTTCCAAATTTAACCATTAATGGATGTTTTAGTTTTTGATAACCCAAAACACTTCTTCCTTTATGCCATGCACTCTTCATTATCAAATAATCATATAATGAATAATCCAACCAATTGGGATTATTGCCAATAATTTCTGCAGGATTCCAGTCACTCATGTCAGAAAAAATAGTATATGGACCTAGAAGTTTTTTAGAAGTTTGTAGATCCAAGAATTGTTTTTTATTTTTTATAATTATCTTTGTGACAGAATTATCTAAGTCATTTTTAGTTTTTAGTGAAGTTAAAGGTCTAACTTGAAAAATTACTATTGTATAATCATGTTTAATTCCAAATTCAACATCAAGTCTAGTATTGTTAAGCAAAATTTCAATTTCATGTATAGATTTAAGCAAAATTTTCCATTTTTTAGGTAGATAATTTGGATTGATTTTTCGATGAATTCTAATAGAATTATTGACTAATCCTTGTGTTACACCTGTAGTTGATGGGCCTTCTTCATAATTGATTATGTAATATGGAGAACCTAAATCAGGTGATCTAGAAAAAAGTACACCACTAATTATAATATCTTGAGTTTGTTTCTGAACTAATATTTGATTTTGAATACTAGTATTTCCTTTATCCAAGTAAGACTTGATAATTGAATTAATTGCAGACTTTATTTTTTTAGAAGAACTAGGTGAAATATTTAAAAAACTAGAAAAAGTTCCTGCCTGCGATGATTCTGGAGAATCTTCACCAATTGCTGAACTTCTAATAATTATATTAGTATTAAATTTTTTTTTAATATTATCTAAAATTTCTATTCTATTATGATTCCAATCATTGACTGTAAAAGCATAAATTTTTTCAATTTGTGAAAATTTTATTTTTTTTTGCAGAAAAATCAATGAGTCCGTTTTTGATGTAAATATTATATTTGAGTTTAATAATTTATTTTTTAGTTTTACCATAAATGTATATTTTCATAGTCAAATTTAATGATATGTTTAAAATTTTATTTTAAATACTGGTTATACATATCAACGAGGGTTAAATCCATTTTATCTTAATCTTATATGGAATTAAAATATATATTTTATATCAAATATATCGTCAAATATAATTAAATTTATCAATCATTTAATTTACTATAAAAAATATTTTACAAATAACCTAATCTTTTAAGTTCATCTTGAATTATTTTATCTTCATCTGTAAAATTACTTTTTTCAATTTTAATTTCTTTTTTCAAAATTTCATTTAGATTTTGTTCCAACTTATTGACGATTTCAAATTTTTTATCTGCAATATTTTCATTTTCTAATCGATCATTGACTAAATTAAATAAACAAATATCTTTTTTTGAATCAAATCTATTTCTTAGATATTTGTATTTTGATGTACGTATCCCTATCGTATTTCCAGTAGAACCATGCATTGCAGTTCCAGTTTCAATATAAACTGGAATTTCTTCTGTTTTATTTCCGTTTAAAATTGGAATTAAACTTCTACCTTCAATTTTATTCGAATATTTAATTTGCAGTATGTCTAATATTGTTGGTAAGACATCAACTTGACGTACTAGATCTGTTATTATTTTTGAGGATTTTATTTTATATCCAGAAAAAACTAATGGAATTCTTATTGCATCATCAAATAATTCATCTGTATTTGCTCTCATTAGAAAATTTTTCATTTCTTTAGAATCAAATCGTTTACTCAAAATATACATTTTTAAAATCATATTTATTTTATATAATATTCTAAAAACTATTTTTCCAATTGGTTCTAGGATTGGAATTACTTTTTTCATTTTTCTTAAAATTTTATAGATAGTTGGCATCTCTACTAAGTTGTCTGTTGATGAAATATACTCTCCATGATCTGCTGTAAGAATTATTATTGTATTATTCAAATCTACATGTTTGAATAAATTATTTAACCATACATCTATGCATGAAATCATTCTATCATATCTTGTTTTACCAAATTCTTTATTATCAAATTCTGGAGGAATTTTAATTAATTTCCCCACTCCATGAATATCCATTAGATGAAGATAGTAAAACCATGGTTCATTATTTTGAATTGATTTAAAATGATTGATAACTTCATCTCCACATTTGCCAAAGATTGTATCTTTTTCTCGCCATTGCTGGTAATCATAATAGAAACTATCATCTAGAAAATTTGTTAGATTTTGAAAAAATTTGAAATTTGGTCCAGAACCACACATTTTATATCCATTTTTTTTAAAAATATCTATCAATGTGAATAAATTTGAATCAACTTTAGTTTGATTAATCCCTGATTCAAATGGATACACACCAGAAAAAAAACATCCCATACATGTTCCTGTAACATCTGATGTACTGATTACTTGAGAAAAATATGTCCCATTTTCTCTTAATCTATCAATTGTTGGAGTCTTTGCAGTTCTGTTTTCACCAAATATTCTATCTGCTCTAAGTGAATCAATTACTAAGAATAGAATATTTGGAGGTTTTTCAGTCATTTTAAAACTATTTGTCACTAAATTATCCTTGTATATACATTTTTTATGATATTATTTTTTGTTTAAATTTATTTAAGAATTCCTTAGTATTAATCACCTAAAATAGTTTTAAAC
>Ga0114993_10006896_pt1 | contig 10598 bp, 8 predicted proteins | sample ArcticOcean_MG_C_FD_87042 | JGI IMG/M metagenome (GOLD analysis project Ga0114993, IMG submission 87042) | Marine microbial communities from western Arctic Ocean - ArcticOcean_MG_CB2_150 | ecosystem: Environmental > Aquatic > Marine > Oceanic | place: Arctic Ocean: Canada Basin | collected...
CTGCGAGGGTCGTTGGGTGGTGCGCCGGTGTTGTCTTCGAGTGTCGCGTAGTCCAGGGATCGTTGGGCTCGTTTCTTCTTGCCGCCGGGTTGCAGTGCTTCGTCGGCGGCGAGTCCGAAGTCGACGAGTTTGGCTTGTCCTTCGGTCGTCAGCAGCACATTAGATTTCTTGAGATCCCGGTGCGAGATGCCCTTGGCCAGTGCGTACCTGAGTCCATCGGCGAGATCCAGGGCGATGCGGGTCGCATCGAGCGGCTCGAGGTGGCCTCGGATCTTGATCATATCAGCGAGGTTACCGCCGACGATGAACTCCATGGTGAAGAAGTGAAAGTCGCCTTCGGCTCCGATCTCGAAGATAGTTGCGATGTTGGGGTGTTTGAGCGGTTTGAGCAGTTCGGCTTCTCGGTGGAACTGTGCGAGAGCCTGTCGATCGTCGACCCAGCGTTGTCTGAGTACTTTGACGCCGATCATTTCCCGGGTATCGAGTGTCACCGCCCGGAAGACTCGAGCAAAGCTCCCCGATCCATTCCGGTACAGCAGTCGTGCGTTGCCCAGCACCAGCCCGCTGGTATCGCCTTGGCGGATCTTGTTGATCTGGTAGCTGGTCAGCAGGCTGCGACGTTCGAGCGCATCGAGCAATCCGTCGTTCGTCTTCAGTGCCTGGGGCAGTCCCGAGAGGCACTGTTGGACGTCGTCGGCATCGGCGAGGCGAAGGCGAACGAGTTCCTTGGCGAACTCGTTGAAACTCAAGTCAGCCATGTCGCGGGTCGGGTCGCTTCAGAGAGAAAACAGATGTGATGGCGGTCGCGACGCCCGAACTTGGGGGCCGACGGCCAGACGAGTCCAGATGGCGTTGGCCCGCCTTGCTCACAGGTTTTGATCTTATCAGATTCCAGAAAGCTGGCAAGAAGCGGCAGGGGAGGAAGGGAGAGAGGGAAGACGGGAGGGGTCAGTTGTCGAGGGTACCGAACTTGAGTTGTCCTTGTGCGAGTGTGGCGGTGACATTCAGTGGGTGTCCTGGTCCGCGGTATTGGAAGAGGACGAGATCGGCTCGGGAACCGGTTTCGAGTTCGATGTTTTCGAAGCCGAGCAGTTGAGCGGGATATTTCCCGGCCATGTCGACGGCATCCTTTATGGAGAGTTTTGCGGCGTCGATCGCGTGAGCGACACAGGAATCGGTTTGCAGGCTGCTTCCGGCGAGCAGTTGATCCTGTCCGGCGATCACGATACGTCCATCTTCGAGCAGATCGACTTCGAGTGATCCTTCGGAGTAGGAGCCTGGCGGGCAGCCGGCGAGTCCGGCTGCGTCGCAGGTAATGATGGTGTGTTGCGGTGTCTTGGTAGCGATGATGGTCCGGATGACGCTATCGGGCAGGTGATGACCGTCGGTGATGATGCTGGCCCACAGTCTTGGTTCGCCGAGTTGTTCCCAGATGTAGTTGGGGTGTCGTCTGAGTTGCCCATGGGCCCCGTTTCCGAGGTGAGTGCTGAGTCGTGCTCCGGCATCGACGGCGTCGATGATCTGTTGGGGTTCCGCGGCGGTGTGTCCGATGGCGACGACGACACCGTCGCGGGTGACCTGTCTGATGAAATCGGCAGCACCGTCAGCTTCGGCGGCGAGTGTGACGAGTCGGATGCGTTGACCGGCGGCGTCCTGCAATCGGCAGAACTCGTCGTAGTCGGCTGCTCGGACGTGTTCCAGCGGGTGGGCTCCTCGGGGCCCGTCTTCGGCCGAGATGTAGGGACCTTCGAGATGGCAACCGGGGACCATGGCCTGGACCCAATCGTGTTTCCGGCAGGCCTGATCGATGGCCTGGAAGCCTGCGGCGAGCGCATCGAAGGAGTTGGTGATCAGGGTGGGGCAGAGTCTTGTGATGCCCGCGGCGAAGTGAGGTTCGAGGATTTCGACGACCTGTTCGGCTGTCAGCGTGTCGCTGGAGAACCATGTTCCTCCGTGTCCATTGATCTGGAGGTCGAAGAAGGCGGGTGCGACGAGTGGCCAGGACTGGTGATCGGTGTTGGACGGTGCCGGGTCGATTTGTTGGATGTGTCCGTCAGCGATTTTGATCGAGACGGGTTCGAACGTGTCGTAGCGGCGTGCCTGGAGAGTCAGGTTCATCGAGTGGTCCGGTCGCGAGTGAACAGAGAGTGGCAGTCGACGAGCCTGCTGCCGTTTTGGTCGGTGACGGCGTAGGGTGTTGGTCCCCAGAGGCTGGCTCCGGCGTGTCGTCCATCGGCAGCGAGGGCATAGAAGGTGAGGTTGTAGGTGGGGCGTTGTTGTTCGTCGAGCAGTCGTTGGGGTGTGTGCGAGACGACTTGTTCGAGGGCAAGTCGTGCGGCGTCTGTCGGGTCGAGTCCATTCTTCATGGACTCGACGACTGCGTAGCTGCCCAGATCGATGAGATTGGCTTCACCGCGTCCGGTGCTTCCGCACGATCCGGCCAACTGGTCGACGTAGAGTCCGGCTCCGATGATCGGCGAATCTCCGACTCGGCCGGGTCGTTTGAAGGCGAGTCCGCTGGTCGAGGTGGTGCACGAGATGTCTCCGGCGGCGTTTTTGGCCGAGCAGTGAATGGTCCCGGTTGGGCGGTGATAGTCGGGTCCGAACCGACCGGCTTGTGCAGTCGATTCGGCGGTGGCGGTGAGGTCGTTTGGTGCGTTGCTGTCGGGGTCGGGTTGGCCTTTGGTTGCCGCGAGGTCGATCTTGAAGAACTCGATCACATCGGGGTGCAGAGTTTCGGTCGGTGGTGCCAGCCAATCCTGTCGATCCGAGAGGGTTTCTTTCCAGTGCAGCCAGATGCGTCGGGCTTTATCGGTGAGCAAGTTTTCGGTTTTGAACCCGTGCGACCGAGCGAACCGGTTGGCTCCATCTCCGGCGAGCAGCACGTGGTCTGATCGATTGAGCACGTGGAGTGCAACTCGAGCGGCGTGGCGGATTCCCTTGAGTGCGGCGACGGCTCCGGCAGCGTGAGTGGGTCCGTGCATGACGGCTGCATCGAGTTCGACGTCCCCGTCTTCGTTGGGCAGGCCCCCGTAGCCGACGGACGTTTCTTCCGGGTCGTCTTCAACGAGTTCGACTCCGGCGACGACGGCATCGAGCGTGTCGATGCCCTGGGAGATCTGTTCGAAGGCCAGGCGAGTGGCTTCGAGCCCGTTCTTCGAAGCGATGGCGACCGGATGCGAGTTCATCGGAGTGAGTCTCAAGTGTGTGAGTGCGTTCTGGCGGTCTGATGCGGTGGTCGGGCCTGTTGGGGATCCTGACTGGGGGATGGTGTTTCAGACGTCGGGGTGTTTCTTGTGCCAGTCGGTCAGGTCCTGGTATTTGGCAGCGATGGCCAGGAGTGTGATTTCGTTCCAGGCCTGTCCGACGAGTTGGAGTCCTGTGGGCAGGTGTTTTTCTCCGAAGCCATTGGGGACGGTGATTCCGGGAATCCCTGCGGCGTTGGCGGCTCCACCGATGCGGCTGGAGTGGTGTCCTTTGCGGTATTCGGAGAACGACTGATCGTTGGGATAGGCGACGGTGGCGAGAGTGGGTGTGACGAGGGCATCAACATCCTGGAAGAGTCGGTCGATGGCCGCCTGGATTTTCGGCCGGATTCTCATGGCATTGATGTAGTCCTTGGCGGGTATCATCAAGGAGGCGTGTGCCCCGTAGCGGTCTTCGGGTGCGGTCATTTGCCAGACGTCTCCGCTGGTGACCAGTCCTTCGAAGGCCGCGGCCATTTCACAGGCGATGAGTGTTCCGGCGACGTCTTCGTAGGGCAGGTCGGGCAGTTCGACTTCGCTGATCTGGCAGAATGTTTCGAGTTGTTTGAGCGACTTGCGGAAGTTCTTGCGGACATCTTTTTGCACGTGTTTGTCACAATCGGTGACGATGGCGAGTCGTGGTTTGTGTTCGAAGCGAGTTGGTGTTTTCCACTGGAATATTTTGTCGGAGCTGGTGGGGTCGGCGTCGTCGAATCCGGCGATGGATTCGAGAACCAGTCCGCAGTCGTCGGCGGTGCGGGCCATGGGTCCGAGTTTGTCCATGGTCCACGAGAGGGCCATGGCGCCGTGCCGGCTGACTCGGCCGTAGGTCGGCCTGAGTCCTGTGATTCCGCAGAACCCGGCGGGAGTCATGATCGAGCCCCAGGTTTCGCTGCCGATAGCAAAGGGGACCAATCCGGCCGAAACGGCAGATCCCGGACCGCTCGAGGATCCTCCAGCCCAACGCCGCGTGTCCCAGGGGTTCAGTCCCGGACCGGTGAAGCTGGCGTTGGCTTGCTTGTAGCCGAGTCCACCGGCGATCTCGACCATCGCCAGCTTCGCCACGAGGACGGCTCCGGCGTCGCGTAACCGGACAACGACGGTGGCATCGGCATCGATGACGCGATCTTTCATGATGGCAGCTCCCCAGCTGGTGGGGATGCCACGAGTGGCCAGCAGGTCCTTGACTCCGAAGGGGATCCCGTGCAGTGGTCCTCGATCCTTGCCCGCGGCCAGTTCGGTATCGGCGTCTTTGGCCTGTTGCCGCGCCAATTGGTCGGTGACTGTTGCGACGGCGTTGTAGTTGGGGCCGAGTCGTTCGAGTCGATCGAGAAAGAACTCGGTCAGTTGCAACGACGTGAAGTCGCCCTGGCGCAGGCCTTGGGCGAGTGTGCGGATCGAGGCGAAGGCGTGGTGGTCTTGGACGGGCATGGTTCAGCGAGGGGATTGGAAGGCGGCGAAGAGGAATCCGGGTTCGTCGGAGTTCTTGAGTGGGAATTGGCTGAGTCGTCGGGAGCGTGCGAGGTCGGATTGGAATTCGGAGTAGATGCCTTGGAGGACGTCTTTTGAGTCGAGTTGTTTGTGGGGGTAGAGTTGTCGGACGGTTTCGAGCAGCAGGACGGCGGGCGGCGGCGGTTCGGGATCGGGTTTTGGCTTGTTCGTTGGCAGCGGTGTTTTTTTTCCAGTGTCAGCGTCGTCGGCGTTGGTGTCGAGGGTGGTGGCTGTGGTGGCTGCGGTGGCTGCTGCGGTGGCTGCGAGGGATCGAGCGAAGTTGCGGCGATTGAGCGGGTCGTTGGAGTCGTCGGCGATTGGTGTCATGTTGTTGTTGTTGTTGGTGGGAATGAGGTTGGTGGGTTGGTTTTCGTTGTGGGGTGAGTATAGCTTTTACGGGAAGTTGTGGAGAGGATGTGACGGTCGAGTTTCGACGAGTTGGGCGTTAGGATCGAAGTGGGTTTGTGAGCATACTGACGGGCGTGATCCATGTATTTGAAAATGGCGAAGCGGTTTCTGTTGGAGGCGGACAAGCGTTTGGCTTGGAAGTTCTTCCGGATCATGGGAGTGGGCGGTGTTACTTCGGTGTTGAAGTACCGTCGTCGTCTGAAGCGAGGCGAGTACTTTCCTCCCTTCCTTTATGTCTCGATCATCAACAGCTGCAATTTGCGGTGCCAGGGCTGTTGGGTGGATGTTTCGGCGAAGCAGGAGCGGATCGACATCGAGGCGATGTCGAAATTGATTTCCGAGGCCCAGGCGATGGGCAACGTATTCTTTGGGATCGTGGGTGGTGAGCCGTTCATGCATCCGGAGATCCTGGAGATTTTCCGTCGTCATCCGACGTGTTATTTCCAGGTCTTCACCAACGGTCATTTCATCGACGCAGAGATAGCGGCTGAGTTGCATCGCATGGGCAACGTGACGCCATTGATCAGCGTTGAGGGGACCGAGATCATCAGTGACGAACGTCGTGGTCGCGAGGGTGTTTTGAGTCAGACGATGCAGGGGATCCAGAACTGTCTGGACCACAAGTTGTTCACTGGAGTGTGCACGAGTTTGTGTCGAACGAACATCGACGATTTGTTGACCGACGAGTGGGTGGACCGATTGATCGAGATGGGTGTGTTGTACACGTGGTTTCACGTTTACCGCCCGATGGGACCTGACGCGAATCCGGACCTGTGCCTGACTCCCGAGCAGCAGTTGCGGGTACGCAAGTTCGTGGTCGAGACACGGGCGAGCAAGCCGATTGCGGTGATCGACGCGTATCATGACGGAGCGGGCAAGTCGTTGTGTCCGGCGGCGACGGGGATCAGTCATCACATCAATCCGTGGGGTGGGATCGAGCCGTGTCCGATCATCCAGTTCGCATCCGAGTCGATCCACGACGATCCAGAGTTGTCGTCGGACGAGCAACTGACATTGGGCGAGAAGATGGTGCAGTCGGAGTTCCTGTCGGACTTCCGCCAGTTGGCTCAGCAGACGACTCGAGGCTGCATTGTTCTGGAGCGCCCCGATTTGCTCAGGGACCTGGTCGTCCGGCATGGTTCACGCGACGCGACGGTTCGCCAGAGTGCGTTGGCCGAATTGGAAGCGATGGAGGTGCGGACGTCTCAGTATCTACCGGGCGCGGAGATTCCGGAGAAGAGTTGGGCGTACCGGTTGATAAAGAAGTTCCTCTACAACGATTTTGGCGTTTATGACGGCTACGACCACAGTACCAGTGCGGCTCCGGCGATCTTGGAACTGCCGACGGTTGAGTTGGATGTCGAAGGCGAGTCCGTCCGGGCGTCCACGGGCGTGCTAGACTGAAGAGACGGCGGGGCGATGTGTTCTGTTGTATCTTTGTCCATTGGGCCGATTGGTCGTGGGAGCGGAAGCATGCGGCGAATCGTTCTGGCATTGGTGACCGTGTTGTCGGTTTTGTGGGTCTTTGCGATCTGGTCAGAGTCTGTCGTAGCCCGTGAAACTTTGATTTACGGTGCACCGGTGCGTCGTGGCGACTTTGTTGCCGGGACGGTGGAGTACGTCCGTGGTCGGAGTGTTGCGATCGACATGGGTTTTGTGGACGGCGTGGTGGGTGGCCAGAGATTCCGGGTGTACCGTCGAGTGGGTGGAGATTTGGAGTTGTCGGGGGTTGCGATCGTGGGTTGGGTTGGTCGTCGCCAGTCGATCGTATCTCCTCGGACTCGAGTCCCGATCCGAGCTGGCGACGCGGTGGTGATTGCGGCGTCGGAGTTGGTGATCTGGACGGAGTCTCGCAGTGGAGCCGACGCCGAGCGATTCCGTCGTGGGGTGGCTCGTCCTCGGCAGTTGGGTTACGACACGCGTGAGGCCAAGTTTGACGCGGTAGATTTGTTGGAAACGCGTCGAGTGAATCGATTGAAGTTGCTCGAGTGGTCACGGCGTCTGACGGAGGCTCGACCGCAGGATCGTGCGTTGTGGGATTTGACGAACCTGAAGTTCCGTCGTCGCGAGTTCATCGGTAAGCTCGAGTCGTTTGGGGACTCGTTTCGGTACCGCAATCGTGAGGAGCGTGAGCAGGCGTCGTTCACGAATCTGGTGCAGCCGATCCGTCCATCAGCACCTCAAGCCGGCCAGCCATACGAGTTGCCGGCGGTGGTTGAAGTGGCGACGAGGGAGAGTGTGGCCAAGACGCACGCCACGCCTCCTCGCCGGAGGCCTCGCGTCATCCGACTCTCGCGCCGCGTGTCCCAATATCTCGGCCGCGGGAACACTCGTTAGAGGTGCATTTTCCACCAACCGAGGATTTCGCCGAGTCGGTGGATTCTGAGGTCAGGCGGACCGCAGCGGCTCATGCCGTGGCTGGTGCTCCTGGGGTATCGCACGAAGCGTGTGGGGACGCCGAGCACTTTCAGTGCGGCGAAGACCTGTTCACTTTGTTCGACGTTGCATCTGAGGTCACCTTCGCTGTGGATGACGAGAGTTGGAGTTGAGACATTTCGGATCGAGCGAATCGGGCTTTGTTTCCAGATCTCCTGATTGTCGTCCCAAGGATTCCCTGGCCAGTACTCACCCGGCACGAGCGGATAGTCGCTCGAGCCGGCCATGCTGACGAGGTTTGAGACGCAGCGATCGGTGATGGCTGCGGCGAAGCGATCCGAGTGCGTGATGGCCCAATTGGTCATGTATCCTCCATAGCTGCCCCCGGCGATCCCGATGTGTCGCTGATCGATGCCGGGTTGTTTTTCCATGAAGTCGGCAACAGCCTGCACATCGACCCAGTCGGCCTGTCCCCATTTCCCCATGATCGCCGTACAGTGTTCTTCGCCGTAGCCTTTGCTGCCCCGCGGGTTGCTGAAGACGACGACGTATCCGGCAGCGGCGAGCACTTGGAATTCGTGAAAGAACGTGGTGCCGTAGAGTGCGTGTGGTCCGCCGTGCACCTGGAGCAGTCCGGGTCGAGGTCGTGATGAGGCGTGTTGTGCTGGTGGTTTCATGACCCAGGTCTGGATCCGGGTTCCGTCCTCGGCTGTGATCCATGTTTCGGTGGGTTTGGAGAGTTCGAGTTGTTCGAGCAGTGGTTGGTTGAAGTGAGTGAGAGTTTGGAGCGAGAGTTCTTTGAGTTTGCGTCCACCCCGGATTTCGGCCACCGCCACTTCGGGCAGGGTCACGGCATCGCTGTGGCAGGTGGCCATCAGTCGACCATTGGCGGAGAGGTTCCCCATGACGGTCGAGGCGGGGCCGGTCGAGAGCAGTCGCACCTGTCCGCCTGCGACCGGCACGGTGGCCACAACGGTGGCTCCGTGCCAGCCGAATCCCATCAGCACGTGTTGTCCGTCGGCGGTGAATTCGTAGTGGACACCGAAGGCGGCTTCGGAGGTATCTGAGATGACTGTGGCCTGCAGGCAGAAGTCGGTGTGTCCGGTGAGGTCTTTGAGATTCGAGCCATCGAGTTGACAGGAATAGAGGTGAGTATTTCGGACTCCCCATGTTTCCCGACCGTCTCGGCCGGCGAAGAGCACACGCGAGCCGTCGGGTGCAAAGCGTGCGGCGGTTTTACAGCCATCGGGCAGCCCGGTGATCCGCGCGACTCGGCCGGTCTCGGCATCCACGCGAAACAGTGCGTCCTTCCAGGGCGTGAGCAGCGGTTCGCGGCTGACGTTTGTGGTGATCAGCAATTCGCTGGAGTCGGGCGCCCAGTCGAACGAGAAGCCTGGCGCAGTGCCTCGAGCGAACAGCAGTCGATGTTCGCCGGATTGCGTATCGACCAGGTAGAGTTGAAACCGAGCGGACCCGAAGTAGCCGTCTCCATCGAGACGGTAGAACATGTCTTCGATTTCCCAGGGCGGCGTGCTGCCGCCGGTCTCTTCGCGTTTCGCTTCGGCTTCTTCGGTTCGGTCGGCATCGGTTTCGCGGAAGGAGACGGCCAAGGTGTTGCCATCGGGAGACCAGGCCCAGCCGCGGATGGTTCCTTCGGGAAAGTCGGTCAGTTGTCGCGCTTCGCCCCCTTCGGCCTGGAGCACGTAGATCTGGGGTTTTCGACTGTTGCGAGCCGATGTGAAGCCGATCTGGCGTCCATCGGGAGACCATCGCGGGTGACTGTCGTTGTCGCCGGAGGTGAATTGGCGGGGGGGATGGTTGTCTTGGACGCTGGTGATCCAGAGATTGGAGACGGACTGGTTCTTGTCGCCGACGTGGCGACGACACATCAGCACGCGGCTGCCGTCGGGCGAGATCTGTGGGTCGGAGACGGAGACGAATTGCGTGAGGTCTTCGGGGGTGATGGGGCGTCGTTTCCTGGTCGGACTGGGCATGGTGGGGCTCCCGGATTATGTTGCTCGAGATCATATCGTGCGGTGGTCGGTGTGTCGAAAGTGGACGACTCGAGTCGACTCGGTATGATCTGTGTCGACGTGGTCGTTGTGTGAGAGGGGGGGGGGAGTACGATGTTTCGAGTTGGCGTTCTTTCTTGTCTGCCTGTTCGGTCTGTTCTGTCTGTCGGGTTGGTGTTCTTGATCGGTTCGGGTGCATTGCGTGCTGCCGAGGGGTCACTTGCGAGTCGTGCCAAGGCGGTTGTGCAGGTGATTGCTCACCGGGGATCGAGTTCGGATCGTCCCGAGTGTACGCTGTCGTCGTTGCGTCGTGCGATCGCGGTGGGTGCGACGGCGAGCGAGGTTGACGTGAGGTGGACGCGAGACCGTCGTCTGGTGATTCTGCACGACGCGACGTTGGACCGGACGACCAACGGCAGCGGCGCGGTCGGTCTGCGGACTTTGGCGGAGGTCCGTCGATTGGACGCGGGGAGTTGGTTCGACGTGAAGTACCGTGCCGAGCGGGTGCCGACGTTGCGTGAGGTATTGGAGTTGGGCCGTGGGAAGATCGACGTCTTGTTGGATTTGAAGGAGCAGGGCGAGCGGTACGACGGCCAGGTGGCCGAATTGGTGAAGCGTTACGGGGATGTGAAGAAGACGATCATCGGAGTCCGCAGTGTGGAATCGGCGCGTCGATTCCGTCGCCTGTTGCCAAAGTCGCGTCAGCTGGGTTTGATACCTCGTCCCGACTCGATCGAGCCGTTCGTGAAGGCGGGTGTGGAGACCATCCGTTTGTGGCCTCGGTGGGTCAAAGCCGATTCCAGGCTGGTGACTCGGGTACACCGATTGAAGGTAGGGTTGCACATCAACGGCAGTCAGGGATTGCCGGCCGAGGTGAAAGCGGCATTGGCTCATCGGCCGACGTCGTTGTCGAGTGATGATCCGGGCCGATTGATCGAGACATTGCGAGTGTTGTCGCGTGCGAGTTGTGGGGAATGAGCAGCATGGGGTTGATGGTGTTGGTACTGGGTGTGGTGGGGCTCGTGTTATCGATTGCGACAGTGGTCATCGTTTTTATTGTGCGTCA
>Ga0114993_10006911_pt1 | contig 10579 bp, 8 predicted proteins | sample ArcticOcean_MG_C_FD_87042 | JGI IMG/M metagenome (GOLD analysis project Ga0114993, IMG submission 87042) | Marine microbial communities from western Arctic Ocean - ArcticOcean_MG_CB2_150 | ecosystem: Environmental > Aquatic > Marine > Oceanic | place: Arctic Ocean: Canada Basin | collected...
GCTGAACCTCTGGAAAACCAAGGTCACCCAGCTGCGCCCGCTCGCCGGCATGCCACTTCAGGAACTCTACCTCGCCTTCACCTCCGTCGATGACCTCAGCCCGCTGCGCGGCGCCCCGATGCAGTCGCTCACCATCGCCTACGCCCCCGTCAGCGACCTCGCGCCTTTAAAGGGAATGCCCCTCGTCCATCTTTACCTCAGCAACACCCGCGTCTCCGACCTGTCTTCTTTAAAGGATATGCCGCTGGAAAGTCTGCACCTCGACCGCACCGCCGTCGTGGATTTAAAAATACTGAAGGGAATGCCCCTGCGCCGACTGCGCCTCGACGGCTGTTCGCAACTGACCGACCTGACACCTCTGGCGCATTGCCAAAATCTTGAGGTTTTGATCCTGCCCACGCGCCACGGCGACATCGAGTTTTTAAGGAAACTCCCCAAGCTCAGCCGACTCTCCTACCACTTCGACCTCGACGAGAACAAAATCCAGACCACCGCCAGTTTCTGGGCCACGCGACGGGCACGACGGTAAGTCAATCTATTTTTCTTCCGGCTTGGGCTCAGTCTCCACGAGCTTGAATTTGCGCGCGCGCCGCAGCCCCTCGATGATATCCACCCCCTTCATCACACTCGACAGGTTGTTGCGCACGCCGGTGGCGCGGCGTTTTAAGGCGGGGTCATCTGTTCGCGCGGCGAGAGTCAGCCACTTGTAGGCCTCGGCGTTGTCCTGATCCACCCCCTCGCCTTTCACCAGCAAAATCCCCATGTCCAGCTGGGCCACGGCCAACCCCTGATTGGCGGCACGGCTCCACCACTTGTGCGATTCCTTGGCATTTTTTTTAACGCCCAGCCCACCCATGTACAGCCCGCCCAAGCCATAACATCCACGGGAATGCCCCTGCATGGCGGCCTGTTTAAAGTGTTTCTCCGCCTTCAGGTAATCCTGAACCACGCCGACACCGTCGCGATGGACCCGCCCCAGCCGATACTGCGCCTCGGCCACTCCCTTGGCGGCGCTGGCGCCGAGAGTTTTAAGGTCTGGCAACTCGCGCAGATTGCCCGCCTCCACCTTGGCCAGCAACTGCTTGGCACGCCCAGACAGCTTGGGATCACCGGATCGCCTGGCCTTGAGGAGCCATTGGCGGGCAGACTTGAGATCGCGCGTCATGCCATCAGCATTGGCGTGGGCAGCGCCGAGATTAAACTGAGCACTGGCGTGGCCACCCTTGGCGGCGCGGGTCATCCATCCAATGGCCTTATTTTTGTCCGGCGTCACACCGCGGCCGAAAAGCAGATGCCCGGCCAGATCATATTGGGCCTTGGGCCAACCTGCCTCGGCGGCTTGGCGGATCCATTTAAGACCCTTTTTTAAATCCGGCGGCGCGGTAACGCCGGTGGTGTAAATGGTGCCCAGCTTGCTCATGGCATCGGGATCATCTTCGCCGGCCATTTTTTCGAGACCCGGAAGGGCTTCCTGAAAAAGCGCACCCGCTTGGGCAAGATTGCGCTGGATGCCATCGCCCTCGTGCATCATGGCGGCCAAGCGATAGAGGGCGCGGGGTTCCTTTTGCTTGGCGGCCTGACTGGCCAGTTGCAGGGCGGCAGCAAAGTTTTGCGGCATGCCCGCACCCGCAAAAAAAATCTCGGCGAGCCAGTACTGGGCCGTGGCGTTGCCGTCCTTGGCTTGTTTTTGAAGGGCGTCAAGATCCGCGGCGCGGCTGTTCCAAGCCACGGCCAGCAATAGGACGGGAACCAAAAAGCGAATGCGCATGGCGAATGGTAGACTTACCTCAGTCAAACTCAAGACCGAACCGGTTCACGGTTTGTCGAGGAACTTGTCCACGGCCTTGTCGGCAGCGTTGATTTCCTTGTTGGTCATCTTCAGGCTGAGTTCATCATATTCCTTTAAAGCCAGCGCATGGTTCTGCAAGGCGGCGAGTTTGAGCCATTTGCAGGCCTGCACTTGGTCGCGTTTTACGCCGGTGCCGTTGAGGTGGCGCAGGCCCAGTTGATATTGCGCTTCCTTGTTGCCTTTTTCAGCCGCGGCCTTGGTCTCGGTCAGGTCTCCGGCGGCGTTGAGCACTTCGCGTATCTCGATGCGGGGGGAAAATTTGCGGACCATTTCCATTGCGCGGATTTTTTCCTCCCGCTTGAGCTGGTCGCGCAGATTGTTAAAATCCGACATCGCATCGAGCACTCGGTTGTTAACGGCCAGATTGATCCACATGGCGGATCGCACCAAATCCTTGGTGCCGCCCAGGCCGTCGCGCAGCATGCGGCCCAGTTGCAGTTGTGCCCGGGGCTCGTTTTGCCAAGCCGCGCGCAGGAACCATTTGCGAGCGGCGGCCACATCTTTTTTAATCCCCTCCCCCGTCAACAAGACTCCGCCCAAAGCGTATTGCGACTGTGGGTCACCCTTGTCAGCGCCTCGCTTCAGCCATTGAATGGCCTTGGGCTTGTCCACGGGCACCACCTTGCCACGGCCGTTTAAATGGGCAAGGGCGATGGCGTGACAGGCTGGGGCATCACCTTGGGCGGCGGCTTTCTCGAACCATTCCATAGCTTTCTTGTAATCCAGGGGAACCCCCTGCCCTTGTTCGTACAGGCCGCCGAGGGCGACCATGGCGTTGGTATAATCCTGAGCCGCCGCCTTGTGCATCCACTTTCCGCCCTCGACAGAATCTTTCTTTAATATATCCTCAAGGGTGCCGTCTTCTCTTCGTTGAAAAACTCCCTTGAGGTAAAACAGGGCGAGGTTCCATTGGCCATCGATATGGCCAGCTTTGGCCAACTGCTTGGTCAGCCGCAGGCACTCCACAATGTTCCGGCGCAGCACAACTTGGCCGGCAAAGGTTCTGCCGTTTAAATACAAGTCGGCCAGCCGCACTTTGGCGATCTGTTCGCCGGCGGCGGATCGTTTCTTGAGTTCCTCAATACCGAGGGTGATGAGAAAGGTGGGGTCTGCCGACATGAGTCCGGCGCGGGATTTACGGGTTGCCGGGCTTGGGCGCACCTGAAATTTACTGGATCGCAGCCGTGCTTCCAGCAACTGACCGGAGGTGAGGGTGTTGCCGAGGTTTTTTTTGCTGATCGCCGCCTGCCGATCCCCAGCCCGCGCGGCCAAGGTCAGCCAGACACTTGCCGCCACGGGGTCGACCTTGACTCCCACGCCCTTGGCCAGAGCTTGGCCGGTCAGAAATTGGCCCCTCACGTAGCCTTGGTGGGCGGATTGTTCAAAAAATTTGAAGGCCGCCTCCTCATCCTTGGGCATGCTAACGCCGCGCAGAGCAATCTCGCCCATGAAAAATTCCGCGCGGTCGAGTTTTTTTGCGACCGCCTGCTTGAGCCATTTCAGGCCCTCAGGATGTTCCGCCTGATTGCCCGATCGCAGCAGCACCAATCCCAAGTTGTACCAAGTCGGCACGTGACCACGCTCTGCGGACATCAGCCACCACCGCTTGGCTGCCACCGGATCGCGCTCGACCCCCACGCCCATGGCGTGAATGCGCCCCATGTAGTATTGCGCCTCCACCTGCCCTCCCTCGGCGGCCAAAGTCATCCACTGGCGCGAGGTCACCGAGTTGTCCATCCTGCCTATGCCGATGTGATACATGAGCGCCAGATAAAACTGGGCGCTATGGTCGCCGTCCTTGGCGCGCTTTTCCAGGCCATCGGCGGACAGGTTGATCAATTGCTGGCCTTGGGCGATGTCCTCCCCTACTCCGTGGCCAAGCAGGTACTGCACTCCCATCCGGTAAGTAGCCACCGGGTGTTCGGCGGCCGCGCCTTTCTCGGCCCAAACCAGAGATTGCTTCCAGTCCAACTCCGCGCCGCGCCCCCAGTAATGGGCCTCGGCCAATTCCACCATGGCCTTAGCCTCTCCCTTGGCAGCCTTGGCTCGCAGGGCGTCCAAGTCCGCGCCGTGCGCTTTGCCCAGCCCAAGCGCGAGCAGGACGGCCAGCGTGATGGCGTGTTTAATCATCGTGAAATTCTTCACGGCTTGGGTGGTGGCACGGCCGGCGGTTCTGTAACCAGAGGCTTTGCGACCGCGGGCATGTTGAGCAGCGTCACGTCGCCGGCCTCGAGATAGTCAACCGCGAAAACCATCTTCCGGGCCTCGGCTAGCTTGCGGCGGCGGATTTCGCGCAGCGACTCGGTGAACAGTTCCGCGTGGATTTCTTTCCGCTGATCAGCCAGCGGGATGGTGTAGCCGCGAATGACTTCGTTGACGTAGAGGATGAAAATATGATTGCCGCCCACCGGCTGAAAGTAGTCCGCCTCGCCCCGGGCCATGCCGGACACCTTCACCATCAACCTTTTAAAATGTGCGTCCTTCAGTATGCCCGTGCGTTCCACGGTCGGCAGAGCCGGGATGTCCGGAGTGCCGGGCAACGGAGAGCCTTTGCTATCCCGGTCGAGTGTTTCCGCGTCACCGTCGTTTAATGGAATAAGCCCCTGCGGCCCGTCGCCCTCCGCTCCAAGCTGGCTGGATATTTTCATGAAATCATCTCGCGTACGAATGGACTTGGCCAACTGCTGCGCTTCCTGCCTTAAGGTCGCCGAGCTCGAGTTGTCCCCGCCCAACCGCATCAGGTACAGGTCGGCCACGTTGTACTTCTGAGTCTTTCTGGAGGCCTTCCGCGCCAAATAACGATCGCGCACCTGCTTGGGCGAGACGATCACCAGCTGTCTCATCTCGCGATTCACACGCCCCAAAATCCAGTTGTCCAGCATCTCCGATCGCAGCATCGCCATGGTGCGGCCGTCTTTTTGCAGGTCTCGGATGATGCCGGTCAGCCCGTCCTTGTTGGCCTTCACCCGGCTTGTCAGATAATAATCCACCAGCCCAGGCGGCTCGCGATACAGCGGATCGGACTTGACCTGCTCGATCAGCAACTGGTCGTCGACCCGCTTGGCCTGCTCGCCTCGCAAGGTGCTCAAGCTGGCGCCCATCAGCTTGTTCATGTCCCCAAGCTGAGGCTCGAGCCGCGCCACCACATCCTTTTGGTTCTCCAGCCGGGCGCCATTCAGTTCATTTTTCAAAGCCGCCAACCGCTGGCTCAGCTCATTAAATCTCTTTGAAAAACCAGCCTCTTTTCGGTCAAGCGACCGCATCACCTCCCACTTGGTAATCACCCGGCGGCCCACCATTGCCAACACCACGTTTTGGTCACGGTACCCCTCGTCACTCGCCGGCGCGTCCTGCGCCCCAGCCACCGGCATCCATATCAATAACCCCAACCCAGCGACACTCCAAATAAACTTCATCGAGCGCAAAATAGACTGCACGCCCGGCGACGTCAAGCCGGCCTCATTCACAACCTGCCTTTAGGCATTGAAAAACCGCCCGGAACCGTGAACCCTGCCTTGGCTCATGCCCGAATCCACCCTCGCCATCCTCGCCTTCCTTCCCATCGCGGTCGCCGCGTTTCTACTGATCGGTCTGCGCTGGCCGGCCAGCCGCGCAATGCCGCTGGCCTACCTCACCTGCGTGGGGCTGGCGGCCTCCGTATGGCACGTGCCCGCAAACCAAGTCGCCGCCGGCTCCGTCAAGGGGCTGCTCATCACCGCACAGTTGCTCTTCATTATCTTTGGCGCGATCCTTCTTTTAAACACGCTGCGCGAGAGCGGCGCATTAAAAACCATCCGCGATGCCTTCACTCGCATCACGCCCGACCGGCGCATTCAAGTCATCATTATCGCGTGGCTCTTCGGCTCCTTCATCGAGGGCGCCGCTGGCTTTGGCACGCCCGCCGCCGTCTGTGTGCCGCTGCTTGTTGCGCTGGGCTTTCCCGCCCTCGCCGCCGTCGTCGCTGGCATGATGATCCAGAGCACCCCCGTCTCCTTTGGCGCGGTCGGCACTCCCATCCTCGTTGGAGTCGCCACCGGCCTCGACACCAAGGATCCCGTGCTCCTCCACGCCATCGGCGCAAAAGTCGCCCTGCTCCACGCCATCTGCGGCACCTTCATTCCCCTGCTGGTCGTCGCCGTGATGACCCGTTTTTTTGGCAAAAACAAATCCCTCGCCGACGGCCTCCGCGTTTGGCCCTTTGCTCTCTTCGCCGCGTTCGCCATGACTGTCCCCTATTATATAGTGGCGGTCACCCTCGGCCCTGAGTTTCCCTCTCTCTTGGGCGCGCTCATCGGCCTCGCCATTGTCATCCCCGCCGCCAAGGCCGGTTTCCTCCAGCCAAAAGACAAATGGAACTTTCCCCCCAAGGCCGACTGGGCCGCCGACTGGACTGGCTCGATTGAAATCAAGGACACCGAAACCAAGGTCAACATCGGTCTCATCCGAGCGTGGCTTCCATACCTGCTCATTGCCGCCCTGCTCGTCCTCACTCGCATCCCCGAGATAGGCCTCAAGCAAAAGATAGCCAGCGTGTTTTTTGAATTTGAAAACCTGTTCGGCTCCACCGTCGGCTCCGGCAAAATCCGCCCGCTCTACCTTCCCGGCACCATCTTCGTCCTCGTCTCCGCGATCACTTTTTTCCTCCATCGCATGACCGCTCCCGCCTACGGCCGCGCTTGGGCCGACTCCATCAAGACCACTTTAAAAGCCTCCGTCGCCCTCCTCTTCACCGTGCCGATGGTGCAGGTGTTTTTAAACTCCGGCGGCGCCTACGACGAGATGCCCAAGGTTTTGGCCAACGGCGTCGCCACCGCCGTGGGCGGCGCGTGGCCGCTCTGCTCCACCTTTATCGGCGGCCTCGGCGCGTTCGTCGCCGGTAGCAACACCATCAGCAACATGACCTTCGCCCAGTTCCAGTACAACGTCGCCGTGGCCATCAAGGTGGATCCCCAATGGATCGTCGCCCTCCAAGCCGTCGGCGGCGCGGCCGGCAACATCATCTGCATCCACAACGTAGTCGCCGCCAGCGCCGTGGTCGGCCTCGTCGGCCGCGAAGGCACCGTCATCCGCAAGACTTTTTGGCCGTTTGTGTACTACGCCGGAGTCTCCGGCTGTCTCGGTTACGCGATCGTCTGGCACTCGACCAAGGGCTGGGTGAATTTGGGTTCGGTGCTGCTGACGTTAGCGCTGGTTGGCATGGTGTGGTTTGCGTGGCGAGAACTTCATAATTCTAATAATCACAGTGATGATGTTTGAACGGAGACAGCCCAAGGCGTAGAATACGGAAGTCACCAACAAGACAGACAACCCATATGGACAACCCCGATCATAATCCTTTAACCTCAGAGGAACGTTACATCATAGAAGCTAAGGGGACAGAGCCGGCCTTTACAGGTGAGTACGATAATTTTTATGAACCCGGGGTTTATGTCTGCAGGCGATGTGACGCCCCACTCTACAAATCCACCAGTAAGTTTAATGCCGGTTGCGGCTGGCCCGCCTTCGATGAGGAAATTCCGGGAGCCGTAAGGCAATTGCCTGATCCTGACGGAGTTCGAATCGAAATTGAATGTGCCAGTTGCGGAGGACACTTGGGCCACGTGTTCAAGGGCGAGAACCATACCCCGGCCAACGCTCGCCATTGCGTTAACTCTCTTTCGATGAAATTCGTCAAAGAAAGTGAGTAAAAAACCGGCATTCCACTAGTAATCTTTCCCCCTTGCCCTGAGGTGGGCCAATCGTTAGCCTCAGTTGCATGAATCGGATACTCATTCATTACGCGATGCTGATTATGATGTTCTTACCCGTGCTGATTGGTTACTCCCGAGATAGACCGGCACCGCCGCCATCCCGATACGGATTTACGTTCAAGATCGATACCAAATCCCTGCCAAAAGGAGTGACGGTTCGAGAAGTTCGCAATGAATCGAGCGTTCGATATTTCATCAAGAACACGAGCAATGTGCCGTTGATTATCAACGAACGATTTCAAAACGACCGATTAGTTAGTGGGGCCAAATTAGTCTCTGGCAGGGTTCTCAATTACTTTCCGAATGGTGTTCCAATGCAAGGGAAACGGCACCTGAAAGGTTGGCAGGCACCGTTCGGGAAAATCAAAGAGACTTTGCTGCACATCAAGGAGCCGAAGAAAATATACGAAGGCCGGAAAGTTGGTCTAACGAAGGAACTACCCAAGCCGGAGAAGATGTCAATTCCGACAAATCTAAACGGAACACTGTACGCGATTAAAGGCACTATTAACTATCACTTGAACAAAGCCTATGACGTCTTCCACCGCATCAAGAAACCCAAGTCCAAATAAACCTGACCGCCAAGAAGTGAAAAGGCCGAGCCTCAATCCTCCCCGTGAAAATCCATTAAAACCGTGGCAAACGGCCATTCGGGTTTGAATGAGAGGGGCGGGAGGTGTATCCTTTGGGAGATGAATCGTCGGGATTTTTTCAAGATGGGGGGGCTGTCAATCGGCGCGATCTCCCCATTGGGACTTTCCCTTCCCGAGGTGTTGGCGAACGAAGCATCCGGTGGTGGCAGGAAACAGATCAACGTGATCTTCATGTTCCTGCAGGGCGGCGCAAGCCACATCGACATGTACGACATGAAGCCGGACTCGCCGGCTGAAATCCGCGGGAAATATAATCCTGCCCCCACGAACATTCCCGGCCTGCACTTGAGTGATCAACTGCCGAGGCTCTGCAAGTGCGCCGACAAATTCTCCCTGATCCGCTCGATGCATTCCTACACCTCCAAGCATGGTGAAGGCGATGTGGACATCATGTGCGGCAGTCCGCGTGACAAGAACCTGCAGGCGCCGGGCATTGGCGCGGTGCTTAGCATGCAACAGACGCAGCAGACGCCCGTCCCGCCCTTTGTGCACCTCGGCGACATGAAACACCCGGCCCACAGTGCGCCGGGTTATGGCGGATATCTCGGCCGCGCTTACGATCCGTTCCTGATCGAACAGGACCCGAATGCACGGGAATTTTCCATCAAGACATTTGATGTAGCTGAAGACGTGAATCCCGATCGGTTGGCCGGTCGCAAAAACCTCCTGCAATCGCTTGATCTCTATCAGGCGAACCGGGAAAAGCAGCTGGAGTTTGCCCGGGTTCATGACAAGTTCACGGAACAGGCGCTCAGCCTGTCGACTTCGCGCAAGGCAAAGGAAGCATTCGATCTTTCAAGGGAACCCGCCAAACTTCGAGACGCCTATGGACGCAACCGGGTTGGGCAGGGAATGCTCCTGGCGCGCCGCCTCGTGGAGGCCGGTGTGCGGTTCGTGACCATCCAGGGTTATGTGGACACGGGAATCTACGCCTGGGATCATCACTGGGGCATCTTTCCCCACCTGGACAAACAGCTGCCGATCTATGACAACAGTTATTCAGCGCTCCTGAACGATCTCGATGAGCGCGGCATGCTCGATACAACACTGGTCATCACGGCGGGTGAATTCGGGCGAACCCCCAAGCTCAACAAGGACAAGCGAGGCCCGGGCCGCGATCATTGGGCCAGCTGTTTCAGCCTGACCATGGGTGGTGGGGGAGTAAAGACCGGTCGAGTGATTGGCGCGAGTGACAAGCATGGCGCAGTCCCCACCGATCGTCCCGTGTCCATCGCCGACTTTGCGGCCACAGTTTATCACGCCCTTGGCCTTGACCCGAAAGCGAAATTCACAGCCCAAGGCCGCCAGATGGCGATGCTTCCCGAAGGCTCCGTTGTCAGGGAATTGTTCTAGCTCGTTCGCAGCCATCAACACCAGCGTGACCATGGCTTCAACTGCGTTGGGCTCGAGTACGCTTGGCAAACCATTCCTCGAGTTCAGTCCTTTCGCAGGCGCGACGTTTTTCAGTCTGTGCTCGCGTCGATCCAGTCCAGATATTGTTTGCTGCCTGCTTCAATGGGTAGCACTACAAATTCCGGCGTGTCGTAGGGGTGCGCTACAAGCACCTGTTCTTCCAGTGCCTTGAGCCTGGCCTTGGCTGTTTTCATCACCAGCAGCACCTCCGTATCCCGGCATACCTTGCCTTCCCACCAGTAGTGCGATTCCACGCCACTCACAATATTCACGCAGGCGGCCAGGCGCTTCTCAAGCACAAGCTTGGCTAGTTTGCGCGCCACGGTGATCTTCGGCGCGGTCACCAACACAACCCGGTATTTGTCGCTTCTAGTCATGGCAAAATTGATTGCCGCTCACAGCCCTCATCCTCCGCACCAAGTCCGAAGTGTGCCGTATTGAGTGATCGCGCGGCTTAATTTCCAGCCATTATTTTCCTTCGGATCGCGCCCAGCGGCCGAACACGCGCAGGTATTCGGGTATCACGAGTGACCCATTGCTGTCGACATCCAGCGTCTTGAAAACTTCCCGGGCCAGTTTCTCATCCTTGAATTTTCCGCTGGCGACAATCTCCTTGGCGGTCAGCTTGCCGTCGCGGTTGGCGTCCAGCTTGTGAAAAATCTCCTTGGCCTCATCGGTGATCATCCGGTTGATCACGTATTCCACCTCAGTAACAAACCCGTCGCCATTCGAGTCCGAGGCGCGGAAAATTCCCTGCCGGGACTGCTTGGTCAGGTAGAAACCGTCCTCGATATACTCCTTCTTGGAATGTCGCCCATCGCGGTTTGCATCGCCAAATCCAAAGACGCGCCGGTAGCCAGCCACTTGCTGGTCGGTAATGCCCAAGACTCCCCGGTATCCAAAAAGGTTGAGAA
>Ga0114993_10006912_pt1 | contig 10577 bp, 11 predicted proteins | sample ArcticOcean_MG_C_FD_87042 | JGI IMG/M metagenome (GOLD analysis project Ga0114993, IMG submission 87042) | Marine microbial communities from western Arctic Ocean - ArcticOcean_MG_CB2_150 | ecosystem: Environmental > Aquatic > Marine > Oceanic | place: Arctic Ocean: Canada Basin | collected...
CATCGCCTACCCAGATTGGCGTTATGGACGCGGGCGGCGGCAACGTCCGGCGGCTGACAGAAGATTCTCGGCTAGCTGTGTCTCCCGCCTAGTCGCCGGATGGCAGCCGGATAGCTTTCTGCCGCCCTCGCGGTGATCACGGCGACGGCCCGCGCCGCTGCTGGCGCAAGAGCTGTTGTAGTCAGGATCAGCTAGGATCAAAGTCCGTGTCGGTCTAGAAGTCGGAAGTGCCTGATGATCAGATTCCTCGTTGGGACCGGCGTTCTGTGGTTCGTAATCGGCATCATCATGCTGGCCCTCACTTATAACAATGGGGCCACCGGAATTGGGGCGGCGACCGGCCTTGACGTTGATCAGCAAGGATGGATCGCATTCATCGCCGCCGTCGTATTGATGGGGATCTTCTCGGCCACGCGGCGGGGACAGTCCGCGTTTACATTCCATACCACTTGGATCGGGTCAGGAAAGGCCGTCCCCAGAAGCATCGGTACTCCAATGCTGCCCTCGGTTGACGACAGAGAGGCGCTAGTTGAGTGGTTCTTGAGGCACGATCCAAAGGTCTACCCTGACGTGCTCAAGTGGGAAGCGCTCGTAACGGGATTTCGTGATGCGATTCGCGACAGAATTCTTGACACCCTACGAGAAACAGAAGGATCGGCAAGGGCGCTGTCTGAGAAGGTCATTGAGGCTGGGAGTTTCAATCAGGCTGCCATGGTCCATCTTGTGTCGGCTGCCCGGCCAGATTTGATGGCCAGCGATCCGAGTTACCTCCCTGAAGCTGCGGGTTTGAGTGAAACTGAACGCAGCATGTTAGCCCAATCTGAAACGATTACCGCCACACGTATGAGAATACTTGGCTACTTCCTCAAAGAGATTCACGGGATCGACCCGGCCTCGCTAGTCTGACGGTTCGGGCGTTCTCGCGATATGTGAACCCGTTCCTAGTGCGAAGATCGGGAAAGAATGTCCGCTTCACTGTGGAACACAGGGCGAACCATGGCGAGGCGGGCCATGATCTCCTCCACTGAGGGCAGGCGGCCGTCGCTCCCCGGTTTGACTGGTCTTCCGCTACTCACCATCAAGATTGCACCAGCTAATTCGGAGGGTTTTCGGAGGGGCTACCCCTGTAGGCCACACCGCTGATATCTGACCAATTAAGAGTCAATTGCTCTGCCAATTGAGCTAGCGGGCCGCAGAGAAGATAGCAGATTTAGAACCGCCCGCAGCCGGAATGACTATGGCTTTATCAGCATTCGTCGACCTCGGATTCGCCGCGCTTTTCGGGGACAGTCAGCCACCGGCTATATCTTGAGGCTCGTCTTGATCTTCAGGGCCAGTTCCTGGTCGGAATTAGACTGCACGGACAGTTCAACGAATTCCTCTGGAGTTAGGGCAAGCTCACCGAGCACCCGCAGGTCGATGGGTCACGGATAGATATATTCGTCAATCGTGCCGTCGTACTTCGCCCGCGCCTTGTCAGCCATCCGCGAGATCCACGGAAGTCCCGCCACCACCACATCCCTGGCTCGAGGCCGAAATGGATCTACCGACATGATCTGCCGCCCTTAATCGCTCGCGGTATCTCTACGTGCCGTCATTGTATTCCAGGTGAGGTGAGGTGAGGTGAGGTGAGGCAGGCGCGAAGCGAATCCCCTACCTGACCTGGGCCCAGCGGCCGGTGCACGATCGCCAGCAGTTCGCGATCGCCGCCTCTCACCGTCCCGCGTCCATGAGTTCCGCCTCCGGCTGCCGATCTACCTGTCGGGTTTACGTCGCCCGTCCGGTCCAGCGCCCGCAACAGTAGCAACAGGTGATGCAAATCGAGCTGGACCGCGATTTCGTCTCCCGACTCCGCTGCCCCGGCCATATCGCTGTAAAAGCTGGCCGTCGCAGAGTCGAACAGGGTCATGTACTCGCATCCATTACGGCCCGATCCCGTAGCGATCCCATAGCGAACCGCTCGGCGTTCACGCCACTCAGCACCCAGAATAGAAAGATCAATTATGTACGCTCGGCCGTTTGCTAGGACGATGTTCGAGGCGCTGCAATCCAAGCTCCCGTGGCTCCATTCGCCAATGGTCAAGAGTTCGATCGCATCGTCCAGCGCACGGTTCCAGCGATCGGTGTGGCCCGGCCGAACAAACCATGGAGGTCCGACCTTAAGCTCCAAAATGTCTTCACGCAGACGTGACTGTAATTCCTTTGTTACCCGTTCTCGCCGGTTCCCTGCTTGCATCTTGGTGAGGCCTCTAAACGCGAGGTCTACGGCGATCAGCGCGCGGACGACCGCCCGACGTCCCTCCGGTCCGATCGTGCCGCTTTGGAGTCGTGACTCAAGGGTGTCTCCCGGTAGCCATTCGGTGGCAGTCGCTCCCACGGCCGCGTCGGAAGCGATCAGTTCCGGGACCGGGCAACCGAGCCCGTGCAATTGGCGCAGGGCCGCCGCTTCCGTAGCGAGAGCGTCCCCGTCAGCTCCGCGACGGTCGTCGTCCAAAAAGAGTTTCAGCAGGCGCTGTGTGCCCTTGCGGTCTTCCACCTGATACACGCTCCTGCACGCAGACGTCTCAGCCGCGGCCGGTGCGATTGAAACCGGCTCGAAGTCCGGCATGAGGCGCCGACAAACGTCGGCGACCTCTCCATCCAGAGACATCGTCTGCCCTGGATCACTCGAACCCATAGTCAATATCCGTTCGAGTGACCGAACCGGCATTAATCGATATGGCGGCAAGCACATCTTCCGGTCGGCAAGACGCACCCTCTCCAGCCCGAAGCCGCATCGCGATCATGGCGGGCGGCCGCCATTCCAGGTCCAGCACCGCCGAGCGGATATCGACCTGACGACTGCGTTCGCCGCGCCGAATTTCGATCTCCAGCGCCGGGAGCCCGAGAAACTCTTTCACCAATTCATCCACGCCGCCGTCGGGATCATCCAACAAAACCTGATAACCGGCTGACCGCGCCGAAGCCATCAAAGAAGGGGGCTTGCCCGGCAACTTCTCGACGTCCAGGACCGCGATCCCAGCCGGAAGATTTTGATTGAGCCCCCTGATTAATTTCCCGGCGTCGACCAACCCATCGACCCGGATGTCGAGCAGTTCGTCGCGAGCGGCGTAACCCACCGGCACCGGCGGACCGAAGTGAATCATTGGCCTCGGCGAGTATCCACCGGTGAACGAAACAGGAACTCCCGCTCGTCGAAGTGCTCGCTCCCATACCGACATGAGGTTGCGATGCGATAGATAGCGAGCCGCATCCAGTTTAGAAAAACGGATACGGACATAAAGGGTTTCATCCGTGGGTGGCTCCATTTCGTAAGCATAGGATGCGCCGGGATGGTACCGAAACCGCGTCATCCATTTAGCCGGAGATCCAGCGATGCAAATCAATCGGCACCACGTTCCCCAAGGCAACACTTGACATAAGTCTCGGATTCCGCAGAATCGTGTAGTACCGCTCCATTGTCCCGTCGAAACCGGGAGTTCGGCAGGTATTGGTTCTCAATCAGAACTACGAACCGCTCAACCTCTGCGCTGATCGGCGGGCCTTCGTGTTGGTGGACAAGGGCAAAGCGGAGATTCTGGAGCGGTTCCCACACGACATCCCCTCTGCCCATACGTTTCATCCCCGGGTGTCGGTGATTCGCATGATGTATTACATCAAGCGTCCCCGGCCGGTCGTGAAACTAACCCGGCGAGAGGTTTTCGCCCGGGACAATTACACCTGCCAGTACTGTGGCCGACGGGAATCCGACTCCACCATCGACCACGTTTACCCTAAGTTTCGGGGTGGGACCCCCAGCTGGGAAAACTTAGTCACTTCATGCAAGCCGTGCAATCGCCGCAAAGGTGGCCGCAGTCCCCGGGAAGCTGGCATGCCACTGCGGCGGCGACCTAGGCATCCGGTGGTTACGCCGGGACGGATGATCCTTCGGCGCGCCAACGGGCACATTCACGGATCGTGGGAGCCGTTTCTGTTGCCAAACGTGCGACGGGCCGGCTAGACCCGCCGGGTTCATCCCGCCTGGGTAAGTTCGATCCCGGTGAAAAAGTGCTTCAGGATAGCTTCGTAATCCTCTCCAGCGAGAGCCATCCCCTGGGCTCCCCACTGACTCATGCCCACTCCGTGGCCCACACCTCGCCCGCGGACAATGATCTGCGCAGGGACCAGGATTTCCGTCGTAAAGACCGCTCCGTTGCTCAGGCGATACATTGCGGGCGCCTCGTCGAACGATATGGACCGACGATAGCCTCCGGCGCGGGACCCGGTGGGAGCGGCCGACAGCCTCCCGCCGGGGAAGCTGACAACTAATAGCTCCCGCGATTCGTCCGCCGTGGACACATCGAAAATCGTGCTTTTCACTCCCAGGGCATAACGGATTTCGTCCCGGTAAATCGTCAAAACCACGGGCCGACCTCGTATTTCCACGGCGGTGGCTCGTCCACCGCCGTCATCGGCAATGACGCTCACCCCTTCCAAGCTGGTCAGGTCATATCCCCGATGACGCAGATCGGCGAGCAGCTGCGACGGCGTCAGCGCCAGTTCCCATTCGTAGTCGTCCGCCGCCCAGCCAGATTTCAGGGCCAGGTTGTCGAACGGCGATTCGACCGAACGTAAATAGGGCACGAAGTTGGACCACACGTCTTCCGAAGCGGCTGTTTGGCCGCCCATGTTGGCGCTGTACACAGCGTCGATCGGGTCGCCTTCATAAGTCGCGATAATCCCACGCGTTGCCTCCACCGCCTCACGCACCCACGGCGTTTCGGACTGGATACCCCGGTAAGCCTGACATGCCGTGGAGTCGCAAATGTCAAAAGCGGCGTTGGGGTCGACCTGCCGCAGGGCGTAAGTTCGGGCGGCCACCGCCTGCGCCTTTAGCGCTTCCAATTCCCAGCCCGACGGCATCTCGCTCCCCACGACCGAGTACAGATATTCCTCGAGTGGGAGGACGTTGGTAACCACGTATCCCGCGCCCGCCGGTTCCAGCCGGAGATCCCCGCGATAATGTCGCCCGTTAAGCGAAATCGTGGTACCGGCTTCTGCCGCTGCGATGAATTCCAGCGGGACCGGCTCCGTCCCGACCAGGGTGGAGTTAACCGAAATGTGCCAACCGGCCCGGGCAACACCCGGCAGAACATCAAATTCGGCTCGCAATATGCGGCGAACGCGTTCGGCGGATCGGCGCGAACTAAAGACCCCGGCAGTCTCTGAACCGCCGTCACGGCGGCTACCCTCTACCTCCTGCAATAGAAATGGAGCATTGGCCGGAACCGCAAGACGCCATCCGACAGCCCCAACGCTTACGGTAGCCTCTCCCGTTGGCAGCGCGGTCTCCCGCCCGTCCACAACCAGTCTCGTGCCTTCGGGCAGTACAGCCTTAAGGTTGGCCCCCGCGACGCTCAACCGGACGCGGATTAATTCGGGGAGTTCAAGACCGTCACCAGCGCTCAGCGGTGAAACCGCCGCCGCCAAAAATACGACCGCCGCAGCTACCGCAGGGACGCTGACCCATGAAGCTGAGATACGACCGGCAAGACCGGTCTTTCTGAGACGAGTGCGGCTAGGCAGACTTCTCGGAGGAAGCGGTTGAAGACTTCGTTTCCTCACCGTCACCGTCGGTCGAGCTGCTGGCCATGACGTCCGCGGACCCCTCACCATCTTCGTCTTCTTCTCCGTCGGGACGAGCCTGCTCGCGGAACTCACGAATGCTTTTACCCAAGGCTCCACCCACCGTGGGTAGTTTGCCCACTCCGAAGATAATTATCACGATCACCAGAATGATGACCAGTTCCAGTGGGCCGACGCCGCTAATAAATGGCAATGTGTTTTCCTTTCAGGATGTATTCCGCCCGAGATTAACAGCAATAACCGTTGCGGACGACGAGCTGGTTGTCAGTTCTACTTTGACTGCAGCCGACCCCGATTATACCGCCACCCCGGCCGCGGGTGGCAAGGAAGTGCGTTCCCGGCATGGAAAGTTGAAGCGTCGCGCTTCCGATACCGGTTTCATCCCATCGGTTCAATGACGGAGAATCCAAAATCCAGCAATATCGCAGCGTCGTCGAAATGGTGCTCACTCCCCAGGACGACCACCAACAGCCGGCGACCATCCCGCTGAGCCGCGGCGATTAGGGTATAGCCCGCCGCCCGCGTTCTGCCGGTTTTCACCCCGAAGGCCCCCGGATATTCCGTCAACAGCCGGTTCAGATTCGTCGGACCGAACCAACCGTGCTCGGGGTTACTCTCAATAACGTGGCTCGGAGTGGCCACGATTTGCGCCAACAGCGGTTGGTCTATGACCAGGCGACGACCAAGCACCGCCATGTCGTATGCGCTCGAGTAGTTGTCCGGGCCGTCAAATCCGGCCGGGTTCGCAAAGTGCGTATCGGCCAGTCCAAGTTCAGTGGCAAGCTCATTCATCGCCGCCACAAAGTGTTCTTCGCCTCCCAAACTCTCAGCCAGAGCGGCCGCCGCGTCGTTACCAGAATCGAGCAGCAGCCCGTACAGCAACTCCTCGACCGTCAGAGTCTCCCCGGGTATTATTCCCATCCGATTGGGTTCCGCCCGGGCCGCATCGATGCTCACTGTGACCGGCTCCCTCGCCCCTGACAGCCTGAGCGCCGTCATCGCGGTTGCGATCTTCGTCAGGCTGGCCACCGGCAACCGTGCCCGGGCATCCCTCACGGCCTGCGTCGCGCCCGTATCCAGGTCCACCAGTATGTAAGCGGAAGCGGACACCGGCGGCGGCACCGGAGCGTCCGCTCTGATCGGTTTGAACGCTGCCTCCACACCCGGCGAAGCCAGGGCGACCGGCCCGTCCATCAGCTCTTCAATCGTGGGACCGAATACCGCCATCGCCGCCGTGTTTGGCCGATCCTCCGACCCGATCAGCACCCGGCCAGCCGCCACCGAGAACGCTATCACCAGGACCACAAGTACCAGCGTGAAGGTAACCAGTCGGGGGCGTCGTCGATACTCGGCCGGCATCGTCGTCGCGACGCGAGTGTTAGAAGTGCGGTAGATGGGTACCGAACCACCCCGGAGGTTAAATTCGCCCGCTGGGCGCGGCCCTGTGTGCAACGGGGCCGATACTACCCGCTGGAATCTGACTGTTTGGGGACGGCCGGAACCGCCCCTGTTGTTTGCTATCGCACGCATGCGTCTTCACCTGGCGCATGGGCTCCAGCCTCCCTTAGTCGGCCCTGCTATCCCGGATGTACTCCAGACTCCTCTTGAAATTTGATTCGCTGCTCCAGCCTTCCGCCATGTAGTAATTTAGAATTGTTGTGAGTTTCAAGATCGATATTAAGTTGATTCCGCTCCGACGCAATCTTTCCGTCGCGCCCTGTTCGCGATCGACCAGCGCTACCGCGTCCGTAACCTCCAGCCCCTCTCCTCGCAAGACCTCCGCTGTTCGAATCATCGATCCACCCGCGGTGATCAGGTCGTCCACGATGATCACCGGATACCACGGTAGGAATCGCCCCCCGATCCTCTTCTGGTCTCTGTTTCCGTCCAGCGACTTTACATAAATAAGCGGCTTGTCGCAACTCAGCGAGAAGCATGTGGTGATGTGCAACCCTCCGAACGGCACCCCGGCGCTCAGGTCGAACGACCCGCATCCCGGATTCCGCATCGCGATACGCGAATTGAGCTCCGTGTGAATAAGCGCCGCCGCCGTCCGCATGGCCCCGGGATTGCTGATCAGCACTTTTGGGTTGAGATATATCGGGGAGTTCAGGGTAGGCGGCGCGAACGTGAAGTCCCCGAATTCTATTCCGCCCGACTCGTAGATCGCGCGGGCGAGCCAGAGGCTGCCACCTCTTCGCTGGGGTTGGCGCTCACGGCAGTCGGTCGCCTTAACTGGATGATCCCCCGCTCCGGGCGTTGATGAAATCCTCCACCAGGCCCGGGTTACCTCCGGCCGATTGTCTCAGCCCGGTCAAGCCTGGCGTTCGCGGAAACACCGGCGGGTCCGGGCCGACGGTCGTATGATGCTGACCAGAAACTTCAGAACGGATCAGAGTATTGGTCGCATGCACAGCGAAACTCCAGACCCGGTCGGTCTGATTGAAACCAAGAAGCTGGGACGGTCCCACGCCGCCGGGGAGATCCGCTCGCTGATCGATAGTTTCGCGTGCGGCGACGTACCCGACTATCAAATGGCCGCCTGGTTGATGGCCGTGCGCCTGAACGGCCTCGACGAGGTTGAGACCGCTGACTACACCACCGCTCTGCTCGAAAGCGGACGCACCTATGCCTGGGACGATCTGGACCGGCCGGTCGTCGACAAGCACAGCTCCGGTGGCGTGGGTGACAAGACTTCCCTCGTCGTCGTGCCGCTGGCGGCCGCCTGCGGTCTGGCCGTGCCCAAGATCTCCGGTCGCGGGCTCGGTCTCACCGGCGGCACCCTGGACAAACTCGATGCGATCCCGGGTATGCGCCTGCAACTTGGAGAACGCGAATTCAAGGACCAGATCCGCACCGTCGGCGCCGCCATCGTGGCTCAGTCCAGCGATTTCGTGCCGGCCGACGGCAAGACCTACGCCCTGCGCGAAGTCACCTCAACCGCGGACTCCATTTCTTTGATAGCCGCCAGCATCATGTGTAAAAAGCTAGCCACCGGCGCCGACACCATCGTCCTTGACGTAAAAGCCGGCTCCGGCGCATTCATGACCGATCTCAAATCCGCCCGCACCCTCGCCCGCGCCATGGTCCAGATCGGAACCGCCGCCGGCCGGAACGTCCGTGCTTTTGTCACGGAAATGAACACCCCGCTCGGCGCCGCCGTCGGCCACTCTCTAGAAGTCTCCGAGGCGCTCGATACCCTGCGCGGTGATGGCCCGGCCGATCTGGTCGAATTGTCCCTGACCCTCGTTGCCGCGCTCATCCGCGATTCCGGTCTCCGGTCGGCGCCGCGCGCGGCCCGAAATCTGGCCGACAAGATGCTTAGCACCGGTGCCGGCTATGCAAAAATGAAAGAGATGATCGCCGCCCAGGGTGGCGATCTGGCAGCCTTCCAGCGGTCACCGGCGCATGCCTCTCTCGCGGCCAGGAAGATAGTCGCCGCACCGGCGGACGGTTATGTTTCCCGCCTCGACGCCCGGGCGACTGTTTTGGTGGTCCGCCGGTTGGGCGGCGGACGCTTCAAGAAAAGTGACGATGTTGATCCCGGCGTCGGCGTGCGGTTGGAGAAGAAGATTGGAGATCGAGTGAAACGCGGAGATGCCCTGGCCGAAATCTACGCCCCGGACGCCGCCTCCGCCGACCGGGCCACCGGGCCGTTGCTCGACGCGTTTGAGATTACGGAGGCGAAACCTCGGCCTGCCCCGTTGATCCTGGATCAGATCGTCGGAGCCACATGACATCCGGGCCGCCGATAAGCTCACGCTCATGAATACCCTGCTGCGTCTCATCTCCTACCTGGGTCGACAAAAGCTGCTGCTCGTCACCCTGCTCGTATCGCTTGCCGTGACTGTGGGGCTGCAATCTGTGCTGCCCCTATTGACGAAGGTGGCCATCGACGATGGCATTCTCGCCCGGGACCGGCAAGTGCTACTGACCATGGCCATCCTCCTGATAGTGGTCGGCGCCGGAGGGCACATGCTCGCCGCCGGGCGTCAGTACCTGGCCAGGTGGAGCGCCCAGCGAGCGCTCTTCGATATCCGTGAGGATTTCAACGTCCACCTCCACTCGAAATCGATGAGTTTCTTCGATTCCCAGCAAACCGGGGAACTGATGTCCCGTGCCGTAAACGACGTGAACTCGATTCAGTTCTTCTTCCAGCTGTCCGGCAACATGATCGTGCCCTCAATATTCCAATTGGTGCTGACCCTCGGACTCATGTTCGTGCTCAACTGGCACGTCACGTTGATGATCGCCGGCGTCAGCCCGTTCGTGTACCTCTTGCAACGCTGGGCGGCGCCATTGCGCACCATGTTCCGCGGCGTGCAGGCAAAAATGGGCGAGATGAACATCGAAATCGAGGAATCCGTAGCCGGCGCCAAAGTGATCCGCGCCTACGGCCGCGAGTCTCTTCGTGAGGAGCGCTTCCAGAAAGCCAACTGGGGCATACGGTCACTCCGCATCCAGTTGGTAAGGCGAATCGGCGCCTATTTTCAGGGTATCGAACTCACCCACGGAATTTCCACCATCATCGTCATTGGCTTCGGCAGCTACAAGGTCATTCACGGCGAAATGACCATCGGCGATCTGGTCGCTTTTCAGGCTTACCTTCTCCTCCTGGCCATGCCGCTTGGCTTCCTCGGATTCGCCACCGCCATAACCGCCCAGGCCATCGCCTCCGGCGAACGTATTTTCGCTGTCATCGACGTTCCCCTGGAAGTCGAGGAGAAACCCGACGCGATCGCGCTCAACCGTGCCCGCGGAGAACTACGCTATGAAAACGTTACCTTCGGATACGACGGCACCGGCCCGATAGTCCATGACCTGAACATCACCGTGCCTGCCGGAACCACCCTGGCGATCATCGGACGCAGTGGATCGGGCAATAGCACAATCGCCAATCTGATCCCCCGTTTTTACGACCCCACCGCCGGCCGCATCACCATCGACGGCCA
>Ga0114993_10006913_pt1 | contig 10576 bp, 9 predicted proteins | sample ArcticOcean_MG_C_FD_87042 | JGI IMG/M metagenome (GOLD analysis project Ga0114993, IMG submission 87042) | Marine microbial communities from western Arctic Ocean - ArcticOcean_MG_CB2_150 | ecosystem: Environmental > Aquatic > Marine > Oceanic | place: Arctic Ocean: Canada Basin | collected...
ATATAGCGGAACTCGAAGACCCTAACTGGAGCGAATTTGACCTCTATGAGTGGGAGATCAATTCCTGTATTCAGGAAACCGGGGAAAATGGCGTTGATATTGCCCACTTTGTGTACGTACATAACGCTCGCGAAATGCCCAAAGCAGAAATCACCCTCGATAAGCATCGACGAAACACTGATATGGTGACCCGGGGTCCGGCAATTGATGAATCAGGTAAGCTTGATTTCGACAAGCTGGAAGACAGTCACCTGACCAGCAGAAACTGTGGCCCTGGTATGACAACGCAGATATTCAGCAGGGCTTTTAAAACGGTGATGCTGGGAACGGTCATACCGATTACCGGCAGCCGTCTTAAATTACGCTTCGCTTTCAGTAAGCCATTGGATATCACCGATACTTTCAATGTCCTGACCGACGGCATGATTGCTGAGATTGTACGTCAGGTACAGTTTGATATACCGATATGGGAGAATAAGATTTATCGGGATTCGCCGCTGTTATGCAATGGTGATGGTCCTATTGCTAAATATCGCAAATGGTTCAGTCAGTTCTACGATGATCCGGAGGCAGACCAGATTGTGAGCATCCCTATCTCTGACAAAATGAAGACTGCGTAACGGGGATATGTCGAATGGATAGATACACTGTTATTTCATCAGATTGTCATGCCGGCCTACCACCGGCGCGCTATCGTGACTATCTGGACCCCGAATTCCGGGAGACTTTCGATCTGGCCCTGCCCATGCAGGAAGCCATGACAGATAAATCAGAACAGATATTCCTGCTGAAAGATATTAATGACGACTGGCGCGACGGTGTGGAGGCTCACCTGACCGGGGCCTGGGATTACCAGGAGCGCCTGAATGTTCTGGATGGCGACGGGATTGCTGGCGAGATTATATTTCCTGACGGTATTACCCAACAGAATGCGCCTCCCTTTGGGGCGGGCCTTGCCTTGCCAACAAAGGATATTGTCGCTGACTTACAATGGGCTGGCGCAAGGGCCCACAATCGCTGGTTGGCTGAACTCTGCGCGAATAATCCGCAAAGGCACTTTGGCATTGCCGTGTGTCCGCTGCTCTGGAATATTGACGAAGCGATCAAGGAAGTACAATTTGCTTCCGAAAATGGTTTGGGAGGTGTGTTAATCCCGTTATTAACCCAGGGTTTCAAACCTTACCACCATCCCCACTACGATCCGTTTTGGCAAGCTTGTGAGGATCGTGGCCTGATAGTCTGTTTTCATTCCGGGGCCGCGCCAATGGAAGAGTTTTTTGGTGAAGGTTTTCCTGACAGTGATCAAGCTAATTACCCAGGGGCCGTAGGTATTTATATTTCGGAAGTGTTTTTCTGGACCTACCGACCCCTCGTTTTCATGTTGTGGGGAGGTGTGTTTGAACGGTTCCCCGGGCTCAAGGCAAGCGTAACAGAAACCGGTCAGGGCTGGTTGTTACCACCTATGCTGCGAATGCTTGATCACCACTTCAGGGATAACGAGTTTTCGGCGAAGCTGGGTGATTATCGTGGTCATTTAAGCATGTCCCCGACAGACTATTTCAGGCGAAATTGTGCTATTGGGGCATCCTGCATGCCACGCGCAGATGCGGAGATCCGCCATGAAATGGGCGTTGAGCAGATTATGTGGGGCAGTGATTACCCCCATCCGGAGGGCACCTGGCCTTATACTCGTGAGCGAATGGTCGAGACCTTTAAGGCACTCCCACCAGATGATGTAGCGGCCATGCTGGGTGGCAATGCGGTAAAATTTTATGGCTTTGACGAAGAGTCCATTCAGGGAATTGCTGCCGAGATAGGACCACTTTGTTCGGATTTCCAAGGGTGAGGCAAAGCAAGGCACAGCCACACAAGATAGGTTTGAGTTAGCGAATCACCTGCAATCGGTGGGCATCGCGGCTTATGCTGTCATGACGACAAAGGATATTGTAGATAACAGACAACTCGGTGCCCGGGGCTTTATTGAGCGGCTGGATCTATCATTCTTGCCAATCTCGGCCGGAACGGACAACCAGAGTAAAGCAGGAGAACGCCCTACTATTTTCGCTTCTCCTGCTCTATCTCAAGACACTGTTATAAAGGTGCTCTTTGCCCTGAAAAACTTTTTATCAATGTGGCTGCAGTAGGGTCACTCTCGGAATTGAACTTAGCCCAGGCTTTGCTGCCGTTCAGTTTCGTGGTGAAAGCTGCCATATCTGTCCAATTTTTGAAAGATACGATGTAATGATAATTACCAGTCCCTCCTATCCCTTCAGCATAGATATCAATGCGTGCACCGAGACCTTCATGGAGCTGCTTTGCTTCGGCCATGCGAGAAACCAGAAGGCCAGTCTTGCCTGGCGCGGGATCCCAGACAAAAGCATTGAATACCTGCAAATCATCAAAGCTACTTGCTTTGACTGACTCATCGAGATTAATCCCAATAAGACTAGATTGAAGCTCACTTGCTGCTGTCTTTCCGGCTTCAGCATAGAACTCCATCCACTCAGCGCTTGAAGCAATCGCATCCTTTTTAGAACCCCAGTCTGCCATGGAATCAAAGCGCATCACATAATGAACGCTTCCATCACTGCCAACCTGCAGGCCATAAACATCAACTCTAACACCCAGGGTTTCATGAATTCGTTTTGCTCCGGCCATCGTTTCAAACATCTGCTGCCCCATACCTGGGTTTGCTTTCCAGTCGTAGACCTCCAGAATTTCAGCCATGGCAGCGAACGGGAATAAGGAAATCAGTAACAGCGCAATTGGTCTATAGATTGATCTCAACATGATATTTTCGTGCTCCAGTTGGGTTAGCAATACAAATTATCACTTAAGTAATTCAGTATCTAGAATGGTTCGATTATGGTTATTAGCTTGCCCGCAGTCAGGGATCGAACTTTCACCGTAGCACTATTGATAGTGGCGACAGTGGGCCTAATAGACGGCTAATAGTAAACCCATTGATGCCCTGCGCGATTCATCATTCTGCAGCGATGCCCTGCGACCGCAAAACTACAAAATTACAGTTTCTTGCGCGAGGTGCCGTACTTGTCGAGAACAGCCTGGATACTGCCCGTTATCATCGTCACGGTAATGTCCTCAACCAGCTCGCGATCTGTCCCCTCGCGGATCAAGTAATGACCACCTGCGGCCGGTAAACCAAAAGAGATATCCACCACAGATTTGGCTAAACCCAATTCCAGGTCGTAGTTGTTGTGCAGAATGTCGGCCAGGTAATTAACCGCGCTGCTCCGATTGTATTCGGTTGGGTCGCCATGGTCTGCGAAACTGGGTTCCGCTGACAGTCGCTCCAGTATCAGGCCGCGCTGATCCATGTAGTTCATGTAAGCGCCGGTAATCAGCCTGATCATTTCCGCAAAAGTGCCTGCCTGCTCCGCCGCCTCGATTTGCTGGTTTCGCAAACGGCTGTATTCGCGTTTCAATAAAGTGCTGAGCACGTCCTGCAAATTCGGGTAGTACGCGTATATCAAGGACTTGCTTACACCGGCCTCTCGCCCCAGCCGCTCCATGCTCACTGCCGAGACACCTTCTTCGGCAACCAGGTGCGCCGCCGCATCCAGAATCAGCGCTTTACGAACCTCAGGTTCCAGTCGAGTACGGGCGGGCTTGATTGGTTTAGCTGGCGTTTTTTTTCGTGGCTTTTTTTTAAGCATGGAGAAGCAAGAGTGCGCTTTAGTTACTGGGCAATCAGCAGTGTATTATGATGTTGACGTTTGTTGCAATAAGGTAGAAAGAAGCATGACTTCGTTCGTTGAGCGCTACTTCGAACAGGGCGATATTAGGCTGCACTATGTTGAAGGGGGGCAACTCGATGGAACCGCACCCTTAATCCTGTTCTACCACGGCTTCCCTTCTTTCTGGTATTCGTTTCACCTGCAAATGGAAGCCTTTGCCGATGATTACCATGTGGTTGCCGTTGATGGGCTGGGTGCCAATTTATCCTCACGGCCCGCTGACCTTGAGCATTACAAGATAGAAAACCTGGCGAACCAGATTGACGAACTTGCGCTGCATCTGGCGGGTGATGAAAAGTTTTATCTGGTTGGCCATGACTGGGGTGGTGCCCTGGCCTGGGCTTATGCACAGCAATATCCAGCGCGACTCAAGCAACTTGTTGTATTAAGTGCGCCGCCCTATAACCAGCTCTTGTCGATGCTGCAAACCAACGCGACGCAGCGCGAGCGATCTTCCTATATGTACTCCATGAGAGACGGCGATCTGAATCGCAGTATGACCCAGAATAACAACCAGCGGGTTTGCGATAACATTTGCAAGGGTCTTAGCAAGCTTCCGCACTTCAACGAAGATATGGAGCGGGCATTTCGTCAGGGGTTGAGCGTCCCGGGTGCCATAGACGCAGGTATTAACTGGTATCGAGCCAACATTCCGCCGGTCGATGCAATTGCTGACGAGGACTTCTGGCCCGGTAAGCATGCCAGCACGTCGGTGCCATCGCTGTTAATTTGGGGAGACGCGGATTTGACGTTTGTATCGGAATTTATCGATGATCTGGCCGACTACGCGGAAAACCTGAGTGTTCACCACCTGCCCGAAGTGGGTCATTCACCGATGCTGGAAAAACCTGTCGAGGTGAACACGGTCATTCGCCGCTTTCTGGCTACCGGGGTAGGCTAGGCAGTTTTCCAAGTGATGTTTTTCAGATGATCAATCGATAGCTGGCTATCGTTCAGTTGCACCAGGCTAAATCGATTGCCGTCAGGATCGGCGGCGTAAGCCTCAACACCAATGGGTGTGGCAAGCGGCTCGCTCGTGAATTTTACGTCCCTGGCCTTAAGTCGCGTAATCTCTTTCGTCAGGTCTGACACTTCAAAGGCAAACTTGTTGTAGCCCACTTTTTCGAACGGTCGCGCTGCGCTGGTATCAGGGGTCACAGGGTTAACAAATTCCCAAATTTCGAACACCATGTTCGCAACATTGAACCACGCGGCCCGCATCCGTGCGTCCTTAATACCCGTCACCTCGTCGACCCTGGGCCCTGTGGCTTTATTCACTCGACGATAGGGCTCGATGCCAAACACGTTCGAGTAAAACTCAACAAGCCTATCAATGTCATGGCTGGCTAACGCAACGTGACCGATCCATACCTGTCCTTCGAACGGTGGCCGATCAACCTGCTCTACTTCGTACATGGTCTTGTCTGCATCTCTTAAATAAGCGTAGTGAACGCCATAGCCGCCCAGGTCAACCGGGCCTTCACCCCAGGACACGGCCGTGGCTCCCGCATTCTTGAAACCGTTGTACATGAGGCGTTCACTGGGTGATTGAAAGCACAGATGGGTGAAACCTGGCCCTTCAACCGGCACTGGTTCGGGAGTCTGGCTATCGAACTGCATGAGTTCCAGGTACGCATTGGGGCCCTTCATGATCGTTGATGCGGATGGCATTGACGAAGCGATGCCCGTACCGCTGAAACTGCCTTCACCCACGCGGGTCAAGTTTGCGGCATCTTCAAGGAATTCTGAAGATGCCGCCACATCGGCCACGGAAATACCAATGTGATGAATACCCTTGATTGCTGTGCCGCTTGTCCTGATATCCTCTGCAGTATTGGCCATCGTACTTACCGTATTTTCACTATTTGCGGTCAGACTATTCCCTATTGACGAATATTACAATAGAGTTGGTGGCAGCACCGGCATCACAGTTCCCAGGGTTAGCCTCCAACCTGTTATCCACCGACGCTGCGTTGCGATAATCGGCATGTACTAAATCATTCACCAATAAAATTTATGCGTCTCAAGTATTATTGGGCGATCAAAACAAAAGCAAACTCAGGAGAATATCTATGGCACCAATACCTCAAGGTGGAACAGTCGCCGTAACGGGCAGCGCGGGATTTATTGGCGGCTGGGTCGTCCGGCAACTGCTGGACGAGGGCTATCGGGTGCGTGCTTGCGTTCGTGATTTAAACGACGAAGACAAGACGTCATTTCTTAAGGCCATGCCGGGCTTCTCTTCCGGTCGTCTGACACTGCATTCGGCGAACCTTGATGAAGCGGGCTGTTTTGATGAGATATTCAAAGGTTGTCACGGCGTCGCGCACCTCTCTCATGTTTCTAGTTACGATGATATGGACTACGTCAAAATGGTTTGTGATCACGTCATCAACAGCGTCAACCTGTCAGAAACTGTCAACCGTGTGGTGGTGACCTCTAGTATTGCGGCTGTTATTTCCGAGTCGGATATGCAGGAACTTGTCCGACGTCCAGTCCTTTATGAAGACAGATACCCTGATGAACAAAACCCCAAACGCCAGGCCAATCGTGGCCAGGGCTATTCAATGGGCAAGGTGCTCGCTGAACGTGCCTTCGCTGATGCCGCCGAGGAAAGTGGACGCTGGGACGCTATCACCTGTTGTCCCGGTGACAACGTTGGTCCTATCCAGTCAGCACACCAAAAGAACTCTGGGCCGTGGCAACACAACATCGAGACAATGCTGCTTGGCAAGTACTCACAGAACGTAGTGGGCGCCTATCGTGCATGGTATACCGTCGATGTGCGAGATGTGGCAGAAGCACACATCAGAATGCTCGAAAGCGTTAACGTTAGTAACGGTGAGCGGTTTATTGCCTGGTCAACCGAAACCCGCAATGTCGAAGACGTCTGCGCCAGTATTGACCGTCTGCTTCCCGAGCTGGGATTTGCTGGGGCGGAACTCGTCGACCCGCTTCCTGAAAAAGTACAAGCGAAAGAGGCTGAATTCAGGGCCATATGGGGAGGCTGTGAACTTCGCAATGATCGCATCCGGGAAACACTTGATATGGAATTTCGTCCGTTGGACGTGTCGATTCGCGACTGTGTGGAATCGCTGATTTCGGTGGGGAAAGTAGCGCCAGTGCGAAACGCCTAAAGCAAGAAACAAGAAACAAGTGGCTGCCGCAGATATCTATCTGCGGTTTCGCTCTATCTGCCCATCACGGTTTGCGTCGAAGTCTACTGTCTCATTTTTCTCAAGTTCCGGCGGAACATACCAGTGTAGTTTCGTCCCGTGGTAGGCACGCCACACAGCCTCGGCAACCTCGGATGGTGCAATGGTTCTGCTAGCGTCTGTTCTGTCCGCGTTTCTTTTGGGTGTTTTTGCGAAAGTAGCCACAGCTTTGCCATCGACGTATCTACTGCTGCCCCACAGCGGTGTATCAATAATGCCGGGCATGACATCTGCGGCTCTGATGCCATATCGTGCCAGCTCAACACTCATCGCATGGGTAAAACCTTTGACTGCGTATTTTGTGGCGCCGTACACGGCCATTCCGGGTGCGCCAAAGATGGCTGCCGATGAAGATGTGGTAAAGCAAAGTGAATTTTCTGTCTGCTTTAAGAGGGGGATAGCCGCGTAGGTACCATTTAAGACGCCGATCAAATTGATATTGACGATGTCCATGATCTTGTCAAAAGGCATTTCATCAAAGTAGCCCCCGACGGTGATTCCCGCATTGTTGAACATAAGGTCTAAACGACCATCTGTTTGTTCTGCAAACAAAGCAAGCGCGGCATCAAAAGCCTCTTTGTCACGCACGTCTAGATATGCTGTGTAACATCGATCACCCAGCGCCTTGCCAAGATCCTGAAGGGCATCGTTATCCACATCGAAGCATCCGACAAACCAGCCCTTACTATGGAAAAGCTCTGCCGTCGCGCGTCCGATGCCGCTGGCAGCGCCGGTGATAAAAATCGATTTGTGTTCCATGGCGTCCTATTCGTCTCGCTGTATTGAGGATAGGGATTGTAAACCACATTTTTCGAAAGAACGGTGAAGTACTGCAATTAATGATTTCTTTGAAGATTAAAACGCTCGCGCTTTTGGGCAGCCAGGTTGAGTTCACCAGTGGTGACCGGGCATTTTTGCTAGATTCTTTATACGATGGTCTTCAACCCAAGCAAGTTTCTGTTGCCGGCACCCGTCCAAGGATCGAATTTCCACTGTCGTCTATTGATAGCGACGGCAGTAGGTCTAATAGGCGACTCGTAATAACCCCAATCATTCGCGCTCACTCTAACGGAAGGTTAGAATCGGCAGACATGGCCTGGTTGACGAGGGTACTTATGCAAGCAACGGATACATCCCAGCGTTATTTGCTGGACGCCTATCTTGGCGAGATTCGCGGCGAAGCGACCTTCCGGCTATTGGCGGAAGCCCTGCCAGAGCGTGCCGGTGACTTGCACATGCTGGCGGAGGTCGAAAGAGTTACAGCTGCCTATTTAAGCCATCATTTGTTGTCCCCGGTTTCAATGGAAGCAGAGGCCGAGTGCCGGGCGGCGGCAAAGAGGCGGGTCACTGCGATGTCTATCGACAGTTGGGCTGCTTTACTAGAAGGAGTGACACCGATTGTTCAAGCGGCGGTAGAGAAGTTCAAAGCCGCTGAAGCACACGCCCCCAGGGAATTACTCCCGGTTTATCAGACATTCACCGCGCACGAACTAGTGCTGGCAGACTACCTGCGGCTCGAACAAGATGGGCAGGGCGGTGCGCACTTGCTCGAGAACTATATCGAACGAGTTGCGCCGAAGGCCCCCTAGCTCAAAGGTGCAATACCAGCGGTGGTGTGTCGAATCGGAGGACATAGCGAAAGCAGTTTCAGCAAGTTTGTTGTAGTCAGCTGACCGATGGATCGTGAAATCCAAGGGCACGATACATCTCAAACCCTGCTATCTGTTTAATCTCTGGCGATAGCTCGGCAAGTCTTTCGACTGGTACGTTCATATATTGATTTTCTTCCTGCCGCACCCAGCCTGCTGAATAGGTCAGGATCACCCCGTAGCGCCAGTCCTGTGACGTGTTAGCCCCGGCACCATGAAGTAGCCCGCCCATCCAGTAGAGTACGGAACCGGCGGGCATCTCTGCCTCGACAATTTCGTCGTTGGTGGCTACCCGGTCTTCGGGCCACTTGTGACTTCCTGGCACAAGCAACGTTGCGCCATTATCAGACCGGAAATCTGTCATCGCCCACATGCTGGCAACGATCAGGTTAGGGCGTGGGAGGGGAAAGAAGGTGAACGAGTCTTCTTCCCGATGGAGTATCTGGGTACGCGAACCAGGACCAACTTCCAGAGCGGCAGTGACGTGCAACTGATAGCCGTGTTCGCTATTGGGTAACAAAGTGGTTTCACAGACTTTCCGAGAGATCGGGTGGGGGATGAGATAGTCAGTCACAGTCGCAGAACGTGTCACCAGCGCGGTAATCCGTTTCGTCCGACCTGGGTAAAACTGCGACGGATCATCATCTTCGATAACGCGCGCCCTGCTCATGTGTGGTGCAAGTTCATCGGTTACCGACTGGCGGAGTGTTGCATCCATCAGCCCGGTCACTACCACGCAGCCAAAATTTTCAAGCGCCGTTGTAATTTCTGTTGCAGGAGTATTTGCAGCGTATCGAGGAATTAACATTAGACTATTTACCTCAGCGATTCACTTTAGATAAAGCGAAATGGCAATGACGGAGGTTTGATACTACATACAAGGACTTGGATGAGCAAAATTGAGGGTATGCCCATTTTTGACTGATTTCAGAAGCGGGGTTCACGCCGCGATCTTTAACTTGTTCAACCTTGTTCGCCATTTGGGCTCTGCGGCGATTTATCGATATTTAAGGTTACGTTCCTTTGCGTCCTGGAAAAATGTGACAAGCTGGCCCGTTCCCGTTTACCCCGGCACTCTACCTCGGTACTCTACCCTGACCCCAATAATCTTATTTTTTGCACGAGGGGCAGATCAATCGACCAGCTCAGCCAACAATGACATGAGCGCAAACTGGCTATAGCTTGCAACCTCAGCCCCCGTCGAATTTGGGCAGGCGTTACGCGCCGTGCACGTATTAGGGAAATTGCTATCAGACAGAACGTAACCCTGGTTGGCGCTATGTTCATACTGTGTCTGCACCACCAGGACAAGGTCTTCTGCAGGCCAGACATAGATCTGTTGACCGTTTAACCCCAGCGCTGCAGAGATCAAAATGGGCGACTCTTTACCAAAGAACGCGCCATTCAAAACCCACCAATGTAAGCCATAAAAGTCAGTTTGTGCAGACAGGCTGGCTTGCACATAGCTGCCAGGCACGATTTGGTTACCGTCCCATTCGCCATTCCGCGCGTAAAGCAGGCCAAATCGAGCCATGTCCAAAGGTGTCATATCCAGCCCCATGTAGGTGAGGGGGTTGGTGCCGGTCCGATCCAGCCACATGCCAATCAGGTTCGGGTCGATACCAATTGGCAATAGAATTTTTTCAGCCAGATAAGCATGCGCATCCATGCCGGTCGACCTTAGGATAATCGGCTCTAAGAGCTGGGATGTCGGGTCTGAGTATTCGAATGTCGTGCCCTGCTCCCTGGTTTTTGGAAAATCGATCGCAAACGTTGATTGATCCGTTTCATAGTAAATCCCGCTATCTGCACCATAACCCGCACGCATTTCCAGGATATCTCGAATGGTGACAGTCTCCTTGTCGGTACCTACCCATTCGCTTAAAAACTCGCTCGCCGGTTGATCCAGGTCCGTTAGCCAACCTTCCTCTAACGCAATCCCGATTAACGCGGC
>Ga0114993_10006914_pt1 | contig 10574 bp, 9 predicted proteins | sample ArcticOcean_MG_C_FD_87042 | JGI IMG/M metagenome (GOLD analysis project Ga0114993, IMG submission 87042) | Marine microbial communities from western Arctic Ocean - ArcticOcean_MG_CB2_150 | ecosystem: Environmental > Aquatic > Marine > Oceanic | place: Arctic Ocean: Canada Basin | collected...
AATTCTGATCATTCAAAATCTGATCATTACGAACCTGGAATGGTACTGCGAGGAAAGTATATTTTTCTATCCGAAGGAGTAAGAGGTTCCTTATCAAAAATAATTATAACTAAATATAAGTTAGACGAGGACTCTGATCCACAGAAATTCGGTCTTGGAATGAAGGAAATATGGGAAATTGATCCGGATAAGCACTCCGAAGGAACCGTTATACATACCATGGGATGGCCGTTAGAAAAAAATGCCGGAGGCGGGTCATTTATCTACCACCTAGATAAGAATCAAGTATATGTCGGATTTGTGGTTCATTTAAATTACAAAAATCCCTATTTATTTCCATACATGGAGTTTCAACGATTCAAACACCACCCGTTAGTCGAAAATCTCCTTAAAGGTGGAAAAAGAGTTGCCTATGGAGCAAGAGCAATTACCGAAGGAGGGTGGCAATCATTACCTAAGACGGCATTTCCAGGTGGTGCACTGCTTGGCTGCTCGGCGGGAATGGTGAACGTTCCAAGAATAAAAGGGAACCACAATGCCATGCTTTCAGGAAAGTTAGCTGCAGAAGCAGCCGTTGATGCCATCAAAGATGGCCGGGCAAACGATACTTTGGATGTATATGACCGAAATATCCGGAACGGTAAAATTGCAAAAGACTTAAAACTTGTTCGTAATGTAAAGCCATTATGGTCAAATTATGGTCTATTAGCGTCCCTTTTGATTGGGGGGTTAGATATGTGGACTAATAACCTTCTAGGTCTATCTTTCATTGGCACTCTGAAACATAAAAAAAGCGATAGCGAGGCAACAGAGAAAGCAGAGAAACATACTGAAATTAAATATAACAAGCCTGACGGGGTTATATCTTTTGATCAATTAACTAATGTTAGTTTTTCAATGACAAATCACGCGGAATCACAACCTGTACATTTGAAATTAACTGATCAAAGCATTCCCGTTGAAGTGAACCTTCCTGTTTATGGTGGTCTAGCTGCAAGATACTGTCCTGCAGGAGTATACGAGTACGTAGTAAAAAGTGACAAAACCACCAACTTTGTTATTAACTTTCAAAACTGCGTACACTGCAAAACTTGCGATATAAAGGATCCCAGTCAAAACATAACATGGACTACTCCACAGGGTGGAGACGGGCCAAATTATCCAAACATGTAATGTAATATTTTCATATATTTTCTAACTAAATAGACATAAACTATATTTAGAGCTATTTAGATTATTTAAAAGAACTATTAACTTGGATTTTCCTTTATGAAACCCTTTATTCTTATAAAAACATTAATCGCCTTAAGTTTTTTTTGTTTACCCTCAGTAGCAAGCGAGAAGAGTTTTAGCGGCTCTTATCTTGCCGCAAACTCAGCAATGTCATCGTCAAACTTTTCTACAGCTTTAAAATATTACAAAACTGTCATTGATCAAGACCCAACAGACCTGAAAAATTTAAATAACGCCTTACTATCAGCTGTTAGTCTAGGCGACTTCAAGACAGCCGAGAAAATTGCATCTCATTACGAATTAATAGACGGGCAAAGTGAAACCACCCGATTGGTCTTGGAAACCGTTGCAATTTCAAAAAATAATTTTTCTATGGTTCTAGATACAAAGATAGAAGATCCTCAGCTTAACTCACTTATAAAACAACTAACACGAGCATGGGCCTTCTTGGGAGAAGGTAAAATGGCTGACGCGAAAACTACTTTTAATGAAATTGCCGAAAACCCCAGCTTTACCAGTTACGCTAGATACCATGAGGCGCTAGCAGTTGCGACGGCTGGGGATTTTGAAGAGGCAGAGAAAATCCTATCTGGTAAAAAATATGGGACTCTAAATTTAAATTCGAGAGGCATGGAAGCATATGCCCAAATTTTAGTTCAACTTGAAAAGAAAACTGCAGCCAAAGAACTGATTAACAAAATACTGTTAAATGGCGTTAATCCTAATCTTATGGCTTTGAGAGAGCGAATCAACACTAACAAATCGATTAACTATGATTTTGTAATCAATGCTCGACAAGGTATCGCTGAAGTCTATTTAAATGTAGCAGTTTTCCTGGGCAAAAATGCAGAGCCAATCCAGGTTTTAATATACTCTAGAGTTGCAGAACATCTTAGACCAAATCACGCCCCGACGAGTCTTTACTTAGCTGAAGTTCTTGAACAAATCGAACAGTATGAGTTAGCCGTTAAAGTATATTCGTCAGTTAAACCAACTGACCCGAATTATGTCCTTGCTGAGATTGGACGAGCTGAAACCCTTGTCTCTCTAAATAAAGTAGATGAATCAATTGAAGTATTGAAATCACTAAGCAAGAGCCACGGTAAATATTTTATTGTTCATTACTCACTGGGGAACGTGCTAAAGATAAGCGCTCAAAACAAAGAGGCTATTGCCGCTTATACCTTCGCAATAGATCTTGCTAGCTTGACGAGCCAAGATAATTGGAAAATGTATTTTTATCGTGGCATTATTCATGAAACGGTGAAAGACTTCACTTCCATGGAAAATGACTTGCGAATGGCCTTGCAAAAGTCACCTGACCAACCTGAAGTATTAAATTTCTTGGGTTATTCACTTGTAGAGCAAAAAATAAAATTAGATGAAGCCCTTATTATGATCCAAAAGGCAGTTTTAAAAAAACCCGAAAGTGGTTACATTACAGACAGTCTGGGCTGGATTTACTATCGCCTTCAAAAATACCAACAAGCCGTAGAGCCAATGGAGCGGGCAATAAAACTTCTTCCTGGAGATCCAATAGTAAATGACCATCTTGGGGACGTTTATTGGAAAGTTGATCGCTTCATTGAAGCCGAATTTCAATGGAAAAGATCACTGTCTTTCTCTCCAGAAGAAAAAGAGGCTGATCGCATCCGCAAAAAACTTAAATTTGGTTTGGACCAAGTTTTGAAAGAAGAACAAGGCGACATCACTCTCAAAACCAATGATTAAATTATTGGCACCCGCCAAAATTAACTTAACCTTACACGTTACCGGTCAACGAAGCGACGGGTTACATTTATTGGATAGCCTTATAGTTTTCACTAAAATAGGCGATATACTTTCATTTGAATCAGCTAATAAAACCTCTCTATCAGTAACTGGTTTAGAGGGACTGTCTATTCCAGCCGGTCAAAATAATATTATTTTAAAAACAGCTAATCTTGCGGGTCCCGGATATCAAAGAGAGATATCTTTAAACAAAATCTTACCAGTTTCCTCCGGAGTAGGCGGCGGGTCTGCAGATGCAGCAGCAACTTTACGAGACATGGCTCATTTAGGTTATAACGTCCCACCAAAAGAAATATTTAATCTTGGCGCAGATGTTCCCGCCTGTTTGGAATGTCTGCCACTTAGAGTTCAAGGTGTTGGAGACACTTTCAAAATCATACCTGATTGGCCAAAAGGCGGAGCGATTATACTTGTAAATCCGAGAATAGCCCTCCCAACTTCAAAGGTTTTTAACGCATTGTTAAGAAAAGATAACGAGCCCATGGAAACGAAAATACCTTCGTTTAAGAATATTAAGTCTTTAGCAGATTTTATATCAAAAAATCGGAATGATTTACAGAACACCTCCACTAAACTCGAGCCTGAAATTTTAAAGGTTTTAATTTCGATAAAGAAAACGGAGGGGTGCTTAATAGCAAGAATGTCGGGATCAGGGGCTACATGTTTTGGCTTATTTGAAACCCTAAGAGAGGCCAATGATGCCTCTTCCCAACTTAAAAAAGACTTTCCTAATTGGTGGATTACTCCGTCAGCCTTAACTGTAGATCAAAACAACCTAAAACCTATTAGCTAACTTATTCTAAAAACCACATAATCAGCCAAATCTAAGAGAATAGTTTTTAACTCTCCATCAGGTAGATCAACTAAACTGTTTTTAGCAATTGCACACCACTCATATGCCTTCATCTTGGTAATCTCTATAGACGCATGTCCTTCAAGAATATTTAAAGCTTTTTTAAAATCGCCGTCAATCTGTTCACCTCTTTCAATTGTCCGTTGCCAAAATTCAAGTTCACCTTTTGTTGCACTCGAGAGAGCATTTATGACCGGTAATGTTAGTTTTCGTTCTTTAAAATCATCCCCTATATTTTTTCCAAGAGAACTACTTTCCCCAGTAAAATCTAACAAATCATCTGTAATCTGAAAACTAACACCAAGTGCATCACCATATCGATAGAGAGATTCTACTACAGCCTTATCCGCATCCGCTATGCAAGCTCCCACTTCCATAGATGCCGAGAATAACGCGGCGGTCTTTCCCCTTATAATTTTATAATATACCTCTTCATTAGCTTTAAGATCACCAGTAGATGATAACTGAAGAACCTCTCCCTCAGCAATTTTGGCGGAGGCGGCTGACAATATTTCCAGGATGTCTAATCTACCAGTATCAGTCATTAACTGAAAAGATCGGGCGAATAAATAATCCCCGACCAGAACACTGGAAGCATTATCCCACAAAATGTTTACGGATAACTTTCCACGTCGTCGATCACTTTCATCAACCACATCATCATGTAGTAAAGTAGCAGTATGAATAAATTCTACAGCGGTTGCCAATTGAATGTGCGAATTACCTTGATAACCACATATTTTTGCACTCGCCAGCGTTAATAATGGGCGCAAGCGCTTTCCTCCGGCCTTTATGAGATAATCTGCAATCTCTTCTATCAGCGGTGCATGCTCTGATTTCATTCGTAACTTTATAAGACTCGAAACTTTTTCTAAATCATCTTTTAGAAAATTCCTTAGTTTATCATGCGGTCGAATTACTTGATTTGACAATTTTTCCAAACCTCTCTTTAAATACCTAGACAAATCATCTTCAGTATAATTAATTTAGTCTTATGAAAGAACTGATAAGTACTACAGATCCTACAATTATAGCCTTAGTAAAGCATCTCCTTGAGTCTGAACACATAAAGGTGTTTGAAATGGACGTCCATATGAGTAATCTTGAGGGTTCAATAGGAATTTTCCCCAAACGTTTATTCGTTTTGAAAAAAGATTTAACGGAATCATTGAAAATATTAACAGACAATCAGATCCAGCTGAAAGCTTCTTAAATGCACTTATTCTCAGAAAAAGAACTTTCTCTTGATTCATTTCTGGACGGAAAGCTTCATATTTGGCAACCCCTAAAAGGATATAGGGCGGCAACTGACCCTGTTTTCCTGGCAGCTGCATGTCCAGCAAAAGAAGGGGAGGAGGTTCTTGAGTTGGGAGTTGGTGCTGGAACAGCATCGTTTTGTTTGTTTCGCCGTCTCAATGTAAAATTAACAGGTGTAGAGCTTCAACTCCAATACGCAAAACTTGGCATAAAAAATGGCTTACATAACAAAATTCCTATAGAAATTGAGACATCTGACCTACGAAACTTGTCGTCTAACATAAGAGAAAAACTGTTTCATCAGGTAATGATGAATCCACCTTATTATGGAGCTGGAACCCCAGGGCATAATAATGGGAAAGAATCTTCCCAACGCATTAACACCCCCTTAACAGATTGGGTCAATATAGCTCTTAAGCGGCTTAAACCAAAAGGTTGGATAACAATTATAAATACTCCCGAGAATCTCACAGAATTATTAAATGCTTTAGGAACTAAAGTTGGCGATATTTCGATAAAGCCACTGGCCTCCAGGGAACATATGATCGCAAACCGTGTAATAATTAGAGCAAAAAAATCCTCAAGAGGAATCACAAAAATATTTAGTCCACTAATCGTCCACACAGGAAAAAAACATCTTGAAGATTCTGACAGCTATAGCATGGAAGCAAGTGGAGTTTTAAGAAATGCCAACCCCATTCATTTTTAGGTTAAAGAGGTATTCAACGGTTAATTTTCTTAATGAATTGAGAGACTATTACTAACAGAAAAATTGTGTTTTCTGTTGTCTTTAACCTCTGAACACTAGACCTAGCGCATTATAAAAATTAAAAGCGCTCGACACACATTGCTACACCCATGCCACCGCCGATGCAAAGAGTAACTAAACCCTTTCTTAGATCTCTTCTCTTCATCTCGTACAACAAGGTTGTAAGAACTCGACAGCCCGATGCTCCTATCGGATGACCAATTGCTATTGCACCACCGTTAACATTTACAATTCTTGGGTCCCAACCCATCTCTTTATTTACCGCACAAGCCTGAGCTGCAAAAGCCTCATTTGCTTCAACTAAATCTAAATCTTCGACTCTCCATCCCGCTTTTTTTAATGCCTTTCTAGAAGCATAGATTGGCCCAACACCCATAACAGCTGGATCAAGACCAACCGTTGCATATGAAGCTATTCTCGCCAACGGTTCTATTCCACGAGTCTCAGCCTCAGTTGCACTCATTAAAAGTGCTGCAGCGGCCCCGTCATTAACTCCTGAAGAATTAGCGGCTGTAACCGATCCAGGACTAGCAAATGCTGCCTTAAGTTTTGACATGGATTCCATAGATGCCCCATGTCTAATATATTCGTCACTATCAATGACGATATCGCCTCTTCGATTAGAAATTATAAAAGGAACTATTTCTTCAATAAATTTACCAGATTTCTGAGCAACCTCTGCCTTATTTTGTGAAGCCACTGCAAAGACGTCCTGATCCTCGCGACTTATCTCCCATTTCTCTGCAACATTCTCTGCTGTTTGTCCCATGTGATAACCATTAAACGCATCCCACAAACCATCTCTAATCATAGAGTCGATATAACTAAGGTCACCCATTTTTTGACCCGACCGCATCAACGCTACATGAGGGGACAAACTCATATTTTCTTGACCACCAGCTGCAACAATGGAGGCATCTCCGAGCTGAATATGTTGGGCAGCGATAGCAACTGCTCTCAACCCAGACCCGCATACTTGGTTTATTCCCCAAGCAGAGCTTTCCTTTGGAAATCCAGCGATTATGTGTGCCTGTCTTGCGGGATTTTGCCCCTGACCGGCAGTCAGAACTTGACCCAAAATTGTTTCTGAAACTTCAGCCTTGTCAATTCCAGCTCTTTTAACAATTTCTTCAAGAACTGAGGCACCAAGTTCATGAGCGGGGACATTCACAAAAGACCCTAAAAAACTTCCTACAGCGGTTCTGACCGCAGACGCTATTACTACATTTGTCATTTTATTCCTTTCGTCCGGCACGAGCTAACAATTACATTTAATTATATAAATTTCAACTTTTGTATACTAGACCCATTCAGGACCATAAATCATTGCGGGTGCTTATTTTTAAGAATTACTCTGATTAAGCTATACAGTAATAATGGTGGCTGGAACGGTAGGATTCGAACCTACAATCTTCTGTACCAAAAACAGGTGCATTACCATTATGCTACGTTCCAAAAGTCTTCTGTGATTTAAATGTCTGAATCGATAGCCGCAAGTGGAAAAATGCCGATTGTTACCTAATTCAGTGTAAGTTATTAAAACCCTATGAAAAGTAATGTGATTATTATAGGTGCGGGCGCTGCAGGAATGATGTGTGCAATAGAGGCAGGCAAGCGAGGACGTAGAGTGATTCTCATTGAACACGCAAAAACACCTGGAGAAAAAATCCGTATATCTGGGGGTGGAAGATGTAACTTCACCAATAAAAATGTCTCCAAAGAAAACTTTATCTCTTCAAATCCAAATTTTTGCATTTCCGCTTTAACAAAATACACAGCTCAAGATTTTACAAACCTAGTATCCTCCAAGGGTATTTCATGGCACGAAAAAACATTAGGCCAGCTTTTCTGTGACACTTCTTCACTAGACATAATTGAAATGCTAACAACCGAATTAAAAAGAACAAACGTGAATCTTTTATTAAGCACTAGGGTAAACTCCATTAATCACAACGGAAATGACTACATATTAGAAACATCTGCTGGGCAATTTTCATCCGAAAGTATTGTTATTGCCACCGGTGGAAAGTCGATACCAAAAATAGGAGCGACAGATTTTGGATATAGAATTGCAAGGCAGTTTGATCTCTGCCTAGTCGAAACCAGACCAGCACTAGTTGCCTTAACTTTTAATCAAATAGATCTAGGTAAAATATCAGGATTGTCGGGAAATTCAGTTTTTGCTGAGGTAATGTGTAACCGCGCATCGTTTAGTGAAGGTTTACTATTTACTCATAGAGGTCTTTCTGGGCCTTCAATCCTACAAATATCTTCGTACTGGAAGGAACGGGAGGATATTATAATAAACTTAAAAAAAGACAGTTCTATTCAAGAGTTACTAGTCAGTTTACGAAAAACAAGCGGTAAAATTTCAATAAAAAATGCTTTGGGATTTTATCTACCAACAAAAATAGCAGAAATGATTATAAACGAAGTAGCTCTTAATGGAAATCTTGGGGATCAAAGTAACTTAGCTTTAGAAAAAATTGCTCAAGCAGTACATCACTGGAAAGTTAAGCCAGTCGGATCAGAAGGTTATAGAACGGCAGAAGTTACTCTTGGCGGAGTAAACACCGACGAACTTGACTCTAGAACCATGGAAGTAAAAAAAGCCAAAGGCCTATACTTTATCGGAGAAATTGTAGACGTAACCGGATGGTTGGGGGGATATAATTTTCAATGGGCTTGGTCCTCTGGCTGGTCGGCAGGGCAAGTCGTTTAAATTCGGCACGGATTTTTTTTTGCTAATTTGTCGAATTCCATTAGATCCCGAATAAGCGCACCCATTTCTCCTATTGGGATCATATTTGGGCCATCGGAAGGTGCTTCATCTGGATTTTCGTGGGTTTCAATAAAAACACCAGCGATACCTAAAGAAACCGCAGCACGTGCCATAATGGGTGCAAATTCTCTCTGGCCACCAGAAGAATCTCCGTTACCACCAGGTTGCTGAACGGAGTGAGTTGCATCCATTATAATTGGATAACCCATTTTTGCCATTATCGGGATTCCACGAAAATCTGTAACTAATGTATTATATCCGAATGAAGAGCCTCTCTCGGTTAGGAGGATTTTTTGGTTACCAGAAGATTCAACTTTTTTTGTTACATTATCCATATCCCACGGTGCCAAAAATTGTCCTTTTTTTATATTTATTACGGCCCCTGTTTTACCTGCAGCTATTAAAAGATCCGTCTGTCTACATAAAAATGCGGGTATTTGAATTACGTCAACAGCTTGAGCAGCAACCCTACACTGATCTACATCGTGCACATCAGTTAAAACCGGACACCCTACTCTCGTACGGACCTCCCTTAAAATTGATAAACCATTATCGATACCCACTCCACGTTTTCCACCCGCCGAGGTTCGGTTGGCTTTGTCATAAGAAGCCTTAAATATAAAAGAAGCGCCCGCATGAGTGCAAACCTCAGCCATGATCTCAGCGATCATTAGAGCATGATCCAAGCTTTCCAACTGGCATGGTCCAGCGATGATCGTTAATGGTAAGTTATTCCCAATATCTAGATTGTTTATTTTAATATTTTTCATCATCTAACCAAAATTTTTATTTCACCAAATCAGTATATCAAATTAATTCTTGAGAACTACAATCACGTTAAACATTTTTCCAATAACATTAAACTGGTTTATCTAAATTCTTAGTTTTAATGAGCTGGTGCCAAATTTAAATACCAGTTATTCCAATGCTAGACTTGCCAACTTGTGAGATTGTAAATATCTACATTACTTAAGCCGTAAATGGATAAGCTTTTTAAGCTACATTCAAATACCCTAATTTAAACATTTCTAAGAGAATGGAGAATGACGGTGAGAAAAGTGGGAGCAGCATTTCTTTTACTTCTATTGTGGTCATTAATGTCTGGCATTTATGAAGTACACGTCATTATTTTAGGAGTAATTTCAGTCATATCCGTGCTCTTAATTATTAAAAAAATGGACAAAATAGATAACAGCGCGATTCAATTTAACTTGAAGCCGATTCCATCAATCCTATATTTTGGTTGGCTTACGCTCGAAATATTTAAGGCAAACTGGCAGGTAACAAAAGTTATTCTCTCGAAAAATCCACCTAACATGCAGCGTTTCATTAAAATAGAGTATTCGCAACATAGTGATCTCGGACAAGTCATATTCGCAAATTCAATTACACTAACCCCAGGAACCATATCTGTCGAAATTGAACCCGAGTATTTGTTGGTTCATGCGCTAGATTATAAGGAAGAGGATAATGCCTCTTTAACAAAAATGGATCGCAGGGTAAGCGCTCTTGAAAGCCAGGTGTGTATTTAATGTTTATCATGACTACCTTCTTACTTTTTATAGCCATGGCATTAGTACTGTTTAGATTATTTACAGGACCCACCGTATATGACCGAGTGCTTGCCGTTAACTCCTTTGGAACCCATACCGTCCTCTTTATCGGTGTGGTTGGTTTTCTGTCCGGGAGGCCTGACTTTCTTGATATTTCCTTACTTTATGCGTTAATAAATTTCGTTAGCACAATTGCAATATTAAAATTTTTTAGGTACCGCGGTATTGGGAGCCCGTCCCAAAATATAGAAGAACGGCCCAACTGATGCTCGAACTAGACACAATGATAAATTTTTTAAGTTGGGTGTTTCTTTCTTTAGGATCTTTGTCTGTAGT
>Ga0114993_10006922_pt1 | contig 10569 bp, 16 predicted proteins | sample ArcticOcean_MG_C_FD_87042 | JGI IMG/M metagenome (GOLD analysis project Ga0114993, IMG submission 87042) | Marine microbial communities from western Arctic Ocean - ArcticOcean_MG_CB2_150 | ecosystem: Environmental > Aquatic > Marine > Oceanic | place: Arctic Ocean: Canada Basin | collected...
GAAGCTGCCGCTATAATACAAGCTTCAGTAAAACATAGTCCAGGAGTAACTCGGGAAGCTGCAAAATTAGCATCGGCCGCAGGCGAAATGGTGAAACACGTTTTAGCCTCACCCGGGTTTTATGATTTTAGAGGTGGAGCTGTACGACCATTAGAATTGAAGGCCAGGAAAAAATATGGAGTGGATAAGGTTTCTGAATTGCCAGATGAAGAAAGGAAAAAAATACAGGCGATGTCAAAGAAAGTTGGTGCTGCAGATCAATCTTTAAGTAGAATGTTAGGAATTGGAAGTGAACCAGCATCTAAAAAGGATGTAAAACAATTTGCAGGATTCGCTGTGAAACTTGGTATAGCCAAAAAAGTAGCTGAAGGAATTCCTGCTTTTTTAGCAGCAGAATCTACTAAACGGGGAATATTCACGGAAGCAGCAACAGGCAAATATAAATTTAAACCTAAAGCGTCTATTGCAGATCATATGTTTGCATGGGGAACAGATTTAGAAAATCCAGCATATAATTTAGAAACAGCTGATCAGTTTATAAATCAAGTTATTTCTGGTGGAATAAAATACCAATATAATGTCAGGGATCGTGGAGGAGTTGGTTCAGAGAAAGGATTTAAAATGATAGATGCAGGTGCAACAGATGATATGATTAATGCTGCTGGCCGCGGCGGATCTATTAGATTTTCTATAGGCAAAATTGCACTGTCCGGCAATCATATGAATGAGAGTTGTATGGTAGATTTGGATGATGGAGAGAGAAAATTTATAACAGAAATGGTAGAAGAATTAGGTGAGGTTCATAGAACTTATTTGACAGAAAATATGGAAGCAGTTGAAATGTTTTTGATTCAAGAAGGCTTTTTTGATAAGTTAGTGGATTTGAAAAATGCAGCAAAAACGAAAATATCAGATTATGCTAATAAGGTTAGAGATGCTGTTACTTTCGTAATAGATAAATTGAAAGAGTGGATTCAATTTATTGGAGAATGGATTATGAAATTAGCTAAAAATCCTGGTGTATTTATGACAGTGTTTAATATGGATCCAGAAATTAAATTCGGATATAAATGGATAGCAGCATGAAAACATTTAATAGAACAATTAGAGAAGTGATGGGTATTATAGAAGCCAAGAGCTATGGGGCTGGCGAGATTTATTGGGATGATCCAAAATTCGATCCCAACGATCCTACTGTGGCAATTAGAGGCTATGGTACAATGAAAATAAGCACTATAGAATCGGCCATTGCTAGAGAGTTAGAAGATTTAGCCAAACGAGTTAAATCTGGTGGCTTAGATGTGGTTGCAAATCATTTTCTGTTAGATGATAAGAGTGCATTTAATTATAAAATTAAAGCGTATATGGATGCGACTGCGGAGATGTCGAGTTCAAAAGTTAAACGTAAATTAACTTTGATGAAGAAAAAAATGCGATGAAGTCATTTACAGAATTTTTAACTGAAGATAAGAATACTCATTTAGAACATCTAGAGGATGATCTAATTAATAATGGTGTTGCTGGAGGTAAAAATGCTCTAAACTTTTTAGAATCGTTAAGAGATATGTTGGCTGGAAATTCTAGTAAAAAAATGAGTTTAACAGTTAAGTGGGATGGTGCACCTGCAATTTTTGCTGGTACGAATCCAGAGAATGGAAAATTCTTTGTTGGGGGTAAACATATTTTCAATAAGACCCCAAAGATCAATTATACAAATGCAGATATAGATGCTAATCATAGTGGTGGTCTTGCAGATAAATTAAAAATTGCATTGAAAGAATTTCCTAAACTAAAGATTGATGGTATCTGGCAAGGGGATTTACTTTACTCATCTGGAGATTTAAAGTCTGAAACTATTGATGGTGAGAATGTAATTACCTTTCAACCAAATACAATTACTTATGCAGTTCCAATTGGTAGTAAACTTGAAAAATCTATATCTCGAGCAAAGATAGGTGTAGTTTGGCATACAACATATTCTGGTAAGACTATGGAATCATTGTCTGCTAATTTTGGTGCAGATGTAAATAAGTTAAGGACAACTTCTACAGTATGGTCAATAGATGCAGGATTTTCAGACGAGTCTGGTACAGTTACCATGACTTCTGGAGAAACTGATAAATTTAATAATATATTGAATATGGCTTCTGGGTCTTTAAAGAAAGCTGTTCCGTATTTGAAAATTATGGAAAAGAATCGAGATGAATATGCTTTAAGTACAAATTTAAAAATATTCTTTAATTCACAAATTAGAACAGGTGCCGGTATAAAAGATACCAAGAGATTAGTTGCAGAGTTTGAAAAATATTATTCTAAAAAAATGTTGAAGAAGATTAGTGATGCGAAATCAGATGCTGGTAAGAAAAAATATACAGAGCTAATGAAAGAAGGTATGAAAGAGTATGCAAAATATAAGACGGCTTTGTATTTTGTAGTTGCCTCGTATATAACACTGAAGGTTGCAAAAGATATAATCGTACATAAATTAAATGAAATTAGAAGTTCAGTATCCTCATTTTTAAAAACATCAGATGGATATAAAGTAACTGCACCCGAAGGGTTTGTTGCAATTGATCATATTGGTAAAGCATTAAAATTAGTAGACAGAATGGAGTTTTCCCGGGCCAATTTTACAGTCGCTAAAAACTGGGGCTGATATGAAAACTTTTATAGAGTTTTTAACAGAACGAAAGCCGTTAGGTATCTCGGCTAGAAAAAAGATGGCTAGACGTATGGCGAAAATGATGAAGTCGCCAACAATGCAGAAGAAAATAGCTAAGGCTAAATTAAAAAGAGCTACCCCTGATAAATTGTTGGCTAAAGCACAAAAGGCAGCAAAGATGGCAATTATAAAGAAAGCTGGAATTAAAGATTATAATACAATGTCATCGATGAAGAAGATTGCTGTTGATAAACATTTGGCAAAAAAGTTCATGTCAATACCTAAGATTGCAAAGAAGATGGTACTTAAAATAAAGAAGGCTGAAACAGAAAGAATTGTGGCCGCCCGCAAAAAGAAATCAGAAGAATAATAATAAAAGGAAATCATAAAGATGAATGGATGGACCATACCAGCAGTATTTATTTTTTTTGCTACACAAGCTGCTGCAGCAGTATGGTGGGCATCTGGAACAGATATCAAAGTAGAAAAAAATACTACGGCTATAGAGCAAGTAATAGATAATGAAAAACATATTGCTATTATTCAAGTTCAGCAACAAGCAATAGTAAAAGATATTGACGAGATTAAAGTTGATACGAAAAAGATTTTGGAAAAATTAAATAAAAATGGGTAAACTAGTATTTGCATTTGGTAGATTTAATCCTGTTACCACAGGACATGAAGTCTTGATGGACAAGGCTAAAGCAGTTGGTGGTAAAGATTATCGTATCTATGTAAGTAAGTCACAGGATCGAAAAAAGAATCCTTTAAAGTATGCAGATAAAATAAAATTTATGAGAAAGGTATTTCCTGCTCATGCAAGAAATATTGTAGATAGTCCAGCAAGAACGGCTATAGATGTTGCCGTTGATGTTCATAGTGATGGCTATACTGATTTAATTATGATTGCAGGTTCTGATCGTGTAGGAGAGTTTCAAAAATTATTAGATAAGTATAATGGTGTAAAGGCTCGACATGGTGAATATAAATTTGACTCGATCAAAGTTATTAATGCAGGGGAAAGAGATCCTGATGCCCCCGGTGCATCTGGAATGTCAGCATCAAAGATGAGAGGGGCAGCTGCCGATGATGACTTTGATCTGTTCAAAACAGGATTACCAGATACTTTTAAAGATACTGATGATGCAAAGGATTTGTTTAGAACTTTACAAAAGGCCATGGGCATCAAGACATTTAATGAATGGCATGAACTTGATGAAGATAAAGAGTATAGACTGGGAGCCGGAGCAACTAAAAAGAAAATATTTCAGTTGACTTGGACTAATCCTAAAGGTAAGAAACAGAAAAATTGGGTAAAACAATTAAGCAAAAACAGTTTCCAAGTATTAAAAAAAGATGGTATGCCTAAAGAAAAATCAACGAAAACTACCGATAAATATGATGTAATTATGCCTGATCCAGGGTTTAAATTAAAATCAGCAGTAATGAATAAAAAGTATGCTGAATTGGAACTCGATGAATCTCGTCAAGTAGAAATTGAAGGAGTGGCCGGAAGAATTATGAAAACATCTGCATATAAAATTGCTGCAAAGTATTTTTTGCAATTTAAAAGAGGTGGAGATAGACCTGCTGTAGCATTACATCGTGCGGCAAGTACAGTTAAAGGTGTAAATGATAAAGATTTACAAGTATATCTTGTTAAGTTAAAACTATTATAAATAATATAAAAGAAACCTATATTATTAGGAGATTAAAACAATGAGTTTATGGGGAACAACACATACTTCGGCGACAAACAAACCAAAGTTTTTGTCGGAGGATGAATCATCAAAGTACACAAAGGGTAATGTGTATGCAACTAACGCTGGTTGGGTTGTGCAAGCTGGAACCGCTGCAAGTGGGAATGGTAATGCATCAGCTGATCCAGAAGTTTTGGTTGCTATTGGCGGACTTGCTGGTACCAGTTCAGTAACTGGTCTTCGAGCACCGACAATTACAGATCAACGCTTTGTTATAGGAGCTACAGCTACTACTGACTTTACAGCTGGTACTAGTGCTCAGACCTTAACGGCAGAGATCACATGGGACGAAGGAATTACCGTGGTTGGTAATCCAACTCTCGTTATTGCTAACGGAAACGAAGGCGCAGGTACAGGACGAGGCCCATACACATTAGTTTATACTGCAACCGGTTCAACTGCAAATAGAAAACGATTTACATTGGCTAGTCAAACAATCGCAGCAAGTGATGTCTTGACAGTTGGTGGAGCTCCTGTTGTGCTTGCTGGTGGAACAGTTTCAGATACAGCAGTTGGAGGAACAACTCTTGCAGCATCATTGGTGCTGAGTGGGTTGACAGCAGTTACACATACAGTGTTAGCATAATAAATTAAATGTTTAAGTGGTCCATGTATATGCATGGAGTAGTTTACCGTTAACTCGGATTAAAAGGAGAAAGGAAAATGGCTGATAAGAAAATTACAGCACTATCAGACTTAGGTTCTGATGTACATAAGGATGATTTGTTTCATCTTATTGATGATCCATCTGGAACACCAGTAAATAAAAAGGTATCTGTTGCGAACTTGTTTAACAATTTTCCAACATGGTTGGCTTTCGATTCAACACCACAGGCAATCACGGCAGCAGGAGCTCTTGCAATTGCAGATACTGCTAGTTATGGAGCCGCAGTATCAACAATAGCTTCAGTGGCACCTATCGCTCTTACGTTACCTAATGGTTCGACAGGGCAGGTTAAGATTTTAGTTATGATTACAGATGGGGGTGATGCTACTTTAACAGTAGATAGTCCTGGAGTATTGGGCTATGCATCCAATCAGGTTGTATTTGCTGATGTTGGTGATACAGTAACTTTGATGTTTTTGGATACATCTAGTGGTTGGGTTGTTCTTGCAAATGACGGAGCAGCTATAACTTAATACTTGAGGAAATTTTTTATTATGATAACTGAACAAATTATTATAGAACGTAAAACTGCACTAGAATCAGAACTAGGGAATACTAAAGATAAAATTAGAGAAATTGATACTGAAAGAAGCCAACAAGTGGCTAATATGAACGCTTTTCATGGCGCTATTGACCAGTGTAATTATTTTTTGAGTTTAGTAGAAGTTGAAGGAGAATAAAATGAGTGAACAGAGATTTGGCGCTGGGGGAGTTCCGTTAAGGCCTATAGTTGAGGCCGAAGTGGAAGAGCCTGAGGTTGTAGAAGCTCCTGTTGTGGAATATACAACAACATTAACAGAAACAGATTCAGAGGATCTTCCAGAAAAAGAGGAAGATAATACTGAAACAATGTCAGTAGGAAGCAGCGAATGAAAACATTTCAAGAACATCACGGACAACCTGTAGAAGATAGTACGGTTAATATCGCTGACGTAGCTGATCCCAAAGTACTTAAACGGATCAATGCTTTTGTAGGATCTATCGCAGATAGAGAATATTTAAATGCAAATCATGCTATTGCTGAGTTGCGTCAAAAGATTGCAAGAATAGGTCTATCCTTTCCTAAAGTAGAAATCTATGAAGGAGATGGAGAAGTTTCAGTACCGTTATCACAATGGGGTGGTACATTAACTCCAATTGAGGGAACTAGTGATGATGGAATTTCCAATAGGGTAGATGGTGGATTGAGTATTAATTTTAAATATGAGGAGTTAAATAATGGCACATGTAAGGTATATGCCAAAATAGCATGAGTATATGTATGAAACAATAAGTACAGCCAATTGGCTGATGTATGCTATGCATAATTATGATAACCCGCAGAGTGAAGGTGAAGAGGAGTTTAATGAGGACGTTAAACGATTTAAATATCTTAAGCGTCTTTTCAAAAAGTATTATGAAACGGGTATATTGAAAGAAAGATTGATATTAAACCATATTATTGTTTTGCAAAATGTGTTTGGGGCAGAGGCCTCAGGTGTATTGTTATTTTATAAAATAGATAAGGATTACTGGCCGGCATTGAAATCGTTTATGGAGTTTCTAAAGATGATTCCAGAAACAGAAATGACCGAAGTAATAATGGATGAACAAGTATGGTTACAGTTGAAAAATATTTGACAGAAGGTGCCGCCATAGATTTGTTCGTGGCGTATCGTTTTTTAAGAATACTTACTACCCCATGGGAAGATCAACCTGCCTTTAAGCATGGTATTATAGATAAGGATGGTAAACTTCTCAGAAAGCGAAAAGAACTTAGTAAAATAGATGAGAAAAATTCCTTTACTCTTTTACATCGTTTAATTTTTAATCTTAAAAGAATCCTACATAAAATTCCTGGTGTTAGAACTAAACTAGGAACATATGCTACAGCGTTATATTTACTTAAACAACATTTCGCCGATCAAGTACAAGAAGAAGATACCGTTGAAACAGCTTTTAAAAATTGGTTAGTTGATGCGGGATATGCAACTCAAGATGAGATAAATGAAGAGGTTATGGGTCTTGGGGATATGTTACCCAAGGGCAAATATAAATTGGTAAACGATGTTGTTCCTGATCAAGATGGTGATATGAAAACTGTAGGTAATACTGGTGATGTAGTTGTAGCATTTTCAGATACTTCTCCAACAGATGAAGTATTAGGTATTAATATTTTTCCAGTTATACATCAACAATCGTCAACAGAAATTTATGTTTCCTTAGAGGACATTGAAGAAGCATGAAACATTTTAAATGGTTTGTAGAAGATGCCCCAGTGAATGCTACTGGTACAAGTGTAGTTGGTACTGGTGATGATGATTCTACAGTTGTTGTTAAAAAGAAAATTAAAGTCTACAGACGTAAAAAACGTATGACTGAAAAGGAAATCGAAGAAACTAGAAATTATAGAAAAGAATACGACAATTATCATTCACAACCTGAACAGAGAGAACGTAATGCTGCACGACTAAGAGCTCGTCGGCAGATGGAGAAGGCAGGTAAAGTAGAAAAATTTGATAAGAAGGATGTACATCACAAAGATAATAATCCTCTAAACAACGAAAAAGATAATCTTGCTGTGACTACTCAAAATTGGAATAGATCAGAGCCAAGGTTACGAAAAGAAGAACTCGATGAAGCAGTAAGTGCCAAAGAGTTTGATTCTCTAAAGAAAGGTGACATTGTTTCAATAGAATATAAAGGTGCTATGTCATCTGGTAAAGCAACATTTAAAGTAACAGCTAAAAACGTGGTTGGTAAGGCTAGAGTAGAAAAAGTTACATTGCAAAGTATTAAAAATCCAAAAGGTGTTAAACATTTTTTGTATAAGAGAGGTACAGGTGTCTCATTTGCTCAAGGTGATATGGGATCCCAAGTAATAAGTTTTAAAAAAGAAGAACTGACAGAAGAAAGTATAAATATACAAGAGCGAGAATTAACTGATAAGGAAGGAAAACGGCGAGAAGAAATTGCAAAAGATTTAAATGATGCTGATTTTAAGAAGCGATATGGTGATCGCTGGAAAGAAGTTAAGATGGGAACGGCCACTAACATGGCAAAGAATGAATCTATTGTCGAAGCTGATGCTGCTGATTTAGAAAAAGGAAAAGCTGATCGACAGAAAGCTAAAGAGTTAAAGATTGCAAAGGCTATAGCAGTTGCTAATGCCGAGATAGCCAAAAAACAAGAAAAGGTGCAAGCCTTAACTGTAGTGCAAGGAAAAATTAAAGCTGCAGCAAGTAAATCGGAAGAAACTATTATGAGTAAAAAATATCTAGAAACAAAATCAGGAACGATTGAAGAAACTGTTATAGGAGTTTGGCAAAATGCTATATCGGATATAGATAATCTTTCACAGGAAGGTCATTCATCGGGTTTAATTAAAAAGGCAGTCGATCTTGCTAAAAACATGGGTGGTGATATGACTGGTGCAGTTAAGGCCATAGAGAAGATGAAGAAAGGTCTATCTAAAGATCAGGCAGTAGTTGATGCATTGCGTTTAGCCAATGAACAAGCAGAAGAAAAAGTTGATGGTCGTAAAAAGGGATATAAAGAAGCTCTCCGACGAATTAGAATACGCCAAGAACGAAAGAAGCTGAAAGCAGCTACAGTTACAGAAGAATCTTTAGAAGAAAAATTAAAGGGACTACGTTACAAAGGAGCTCCGGCGGAGCTTAGAGCACGACAGCTGCTTGATCGTGACAAAGAATCTATGGTCGTCAAAAAGAATAAAGTTATCGTCATAGATAAAAAAGATGAAGATAATTATCTGAAGAAAGGTTGGTCGTTAGCTGAAGAATCTTTAGAAGAAGCCTCTGGCGATAAAGAAGCTTATCAAAAGTTTTTTCAAGCCGCATTAAAAAAGTTTGATGCAAAGAGTCCTGCCGATATGGATGACGAGAAAAAGAAAAAGTTTTTTGATTACATCGACAAGAATTGGGATGGGGCTGACGAGAAAAAAGAATCATCGCACTGGAAGAAAGATGTTATGAAGAAACCTGCTTCGGGCGTGAAGAAAGGTTTTAAAGATAAGAAGAAAGAAGTAAAAGAAGGTGAACTTCCTCCCGCATTGAAAAAGGCCATTGCAGCTAAAAAGAAAAAAGACGGCGGAGATGACGATGAAGAAGATGCATGAAAAAATAGAATACGCCGAATATAAATTCAAAAATAAAAGAGAAGCTCAAGCTGCAGCTAAGTTTTTTAATTCTCAACAGAGAATGGGATTTTTTGTAAGAGATGATGAGGTTAATAAAGGTATAATTTCTGTTGAAGTGGACAGTTCACAAAAGAAAGGTGATTTTGATATGACACCATATCACAATGCTATAGTTAAAAAACTCAAACCTAAAGTTTTAACAACCGAAGCAGCTATAGATGATTTGAGAAAGATTGTAAAAACTAAATCTATAGGAAAAGTTGCAGGTCAAAAAGTTGATTTGTTTAGTGCATCTGCAATGGTACAAGTGTATGATGCTTTGAATGATAAAAATCGAAAGAAAGTTGATAAGATGCTTTCTGATAAGAGAGGTGTTTTGACATTCGCTGATTTTGCTATGTCGCAAATGAAATAAGTTATTGAGGATATATTATGATACAGATTATTATTATATTAGTTGTATTAATGGGTGCTGGAGGTTTTGGTGGTTGGAGTTATTTGCAAAAAATTGAAGCAGATAATAAAGTTCTACAAATCAATCAAGAAGTACTCAAAGAAAATGAATTGAAATTAAATGATGCGCTCGCATCACAAGACGCAGTTATTGCTGCAAAAGAAGCTCAAGCAAAAGCCATACAAGTGGTTAATAATGCTTTGCGAGTTGAAACTGATCGTCTAGCCAAAGAAAAATCAAATCTAGCTAAAAAATTAGGTAAGCATGAATTAGATATTCTTGCTCAGAACAAGCCTGGTTTGGTTGCAAGGGTAATCAATAGGGCTTCAGATAGAGCCCTGAGATGTTTTGAAGTGTTGACAGGTGCACCATTGACACCTGATGAGAAGGAGGCAAGCAAACCTTCACAGTATAATAGTGAGTGTCCCACCATACATCCTAATTATGGTAAGGAGAAAACAGAATGAAAAAATTGATTATATTATTGCCCGTGTTGGCGTTGTTTTTAGTTGGCTGTGCTGGTGTCAAAATAAAACCAGAATCAAAAGTTGTTATTAAAAAAGTAATTGAGAAGAAATTACCATTAAATATAGCAAATCCAGAACCCCTAGAATTAGCTGATGTACAATGGGTTATTGTAACAGAAGAAAATATAGCTGAAGTATGGAAACAAATAGTTGCCGATAATGAAGGTGTAGCTTTGTTTGCATTACGTCATGGTGATTATGAGCGATTGGCTACGAATATAGTAGATATTAGATCGCAGTTGGGTGAGTATATCATTATACTTAAACGATACAAAGAATATTATGAAACTGAAGCCGATTAAAAATAAAACACAGCTAAAACAAGCTCTAACCCGTATTGATGAATTATGGGGCGCAACAC